>OIES01000221.1_pt1 | contig 30170 bp, 26 predicted proteins | sample 1581811 | NCBI WGS metagenome assembly OIES01 (sample SAMN03281021, study PRJEB24777) | human gut metagenome | isolation source: fecal sample PR177 from 1 month old male Malay infant, vaginal delivered... | reverse complement strand
ATAGTAATCGTTACACGGCGGCCAAGGCCTTGAGTGGTTTCAACTGAAACTTGCATCTTGTTACCTCAAAAAAATCACAGTGCTCGGTCAACTCTGAATCTGTCTGTTATACCGGGATGCTCTCTTAGTGCAGATTCACATTCCCTGTCGCCAGAATCATCCCGAAGACATTCAATAAGACGCGGCATTATAGCGGCATCACTTAGGTGAGTCGAGAACGGTTGGGGCATGTTGCTGCGGCTTTTTTCACACTTTAAGGCTATTTTTAGCCTTAAAATCGCACCATCCGCTCAAAACTCAGACAAAACAAAACGGCCCTAAGGCCGTTTTGAGGAAATCTGTAAGCAACATACTGGAAAAGCTCCAGCCGTTGCAAATCCGATTTATCAGGCAATAGTGCCTGCACCGCGACAGGGCGGCGATGCGAAAACCGTATCCTGCAAGCCTTCCCATTCCTTAATGGTATAGGTATGCAGTGCCAGCGCATGCACGGTCGTGGAGAGCTCTTCCGTCAAGGTGCTGTAGATCAAGCGATGTCGGTTCAGGAAACGTTCTCCCGTGAAGCGATCGCTAACCAGAACCACTTTAAAGTGGCTTTCAGAACCTGCCGGTACGTTATGACGATAGCTTTCGTCGACGACTTCGAGGAACACAGGGTTGAACGCTGCCCTTAATTTATCTTCTATATGCTCACGTATCATCATGAAATTACTCCTCCGACAACGCCAGGATGTCACCCATCCCTTTAAATATTAGCCGCTTTTACCGTTTCCATTACACATTGACAACAAATATTTAGCTTTCGTCCGATTTTCTCATTCAAACGAATGAAGTTAACTGTGAGGCTCATACCTTTTGTCATCCGTGAAAGGAGAAAATGAGTGAGCTGGTCAGTTTTCAGACAAGACGATGAATTTACATGCGTTGACCACTTCCCCTGACCGTTGGCGGTGTTATGATGGCGGCAATTTTTCTCTCTATTATGCTTACGATTCGTGAGAACTTAAAAATGTTAAAAAAACTCTTCTTTCCATTGGTAGCCCTTTTTATGCTGGCAGGCTGTGCTACCCCGCCTACCACCATTGATGTCTCACCAAAAATCACCCTGCCTCAGCAGGACCCAAGCCTGATGGGCGTCACCGTGAGCATTAACGGTGCCGATCAGCGTCAGGATCAGGCGCTGGCAAAAGTGACCCGCGATAACCAGCAGGTGACGCTCACCGCGTCCCGTGACCTGCGCTTCCTGCTGCAGGAAGTGCTGGAGAAACAAATGACCGCTCGCGGCTATATGATCGGCCCAAGCGGTGCGGTTGATCTGCAGATCATCGTCAACAACCTGTACGCTGACGTGTCACAGGGCAACGTGCGCTACAACATCGCCACCAAAGCGGATATCGCCATCATTGCCACCGCGAAGAATGGCAACAAGATGACCAAAAACTACCGCGCGAGCTACTCTGTTGAAGGTGCGTTCCAGGCATCCAACCAGAACATTGCTAACGCCGTTAACAGCGTGCTGACCGATACCATCGCCGATATGGCGCAGGACACCAGCATCCACGACTTTATCAAGCAGAACGCACGTTAATCCTGCTCACTGACCCGGTGTAACACCGGGTCAGTCTTAAAAGAACATGTCCAGCCATTACTTACGCATTTTCCAGCAACCGAAATCAGCGATTCTGCTGATCCTCGGCTTTGCCTCGGGTTTACCCCTCGCGCTCACCTCCGGCACGCTTCAGGCGTGGATGACGGTCGAGAACATCGATCTCAAAACCATTGGTTTCTTCTCGCTTGTCGGCCAGGCCTATGTCTTCAAGTTCCTGTGGTCGCCGGTGATGGATCGCTATACGCCGCCGTTCCTCGGGCGTCGCCGCGGCTGGCTGGTGATGACGCAGGTCCTGCTGCTGCTGGCCATCGCGGCGATGGGGTTTCTTGAGCCCACCACGCAGCTGCGCTGGATGGCCGCGCTTGCGGTGGTAATTGCCTTCTGTTCCGCCTCTCAGGATATCGTGTTCGACGCCTGGAAGACGGACGTGTTACCAGCGGAAGAACGCGGTGCCGGTGCGGCCATCAGCGTGCTGGGCTATCGCCTCGGGATGCTGGTCTCCGGCGGGCTGGCGCTGTGGCTTGCCGACCGTTACCTCGGCTGGCAGGGCATGTACTGGCTGATGGCCGCCCTGCTTATCCCCTGCATTATCGCCACGCTCTTTGCCCCCGAACCGAGCGACGTTATTCCGGTTCCCCGCTCGCTGGAGCAGGCCGTGGCCGAACCGCTGCGCGACTTCTTTGGCCGCAACAACGCCTGGCTGATCCTGCTGCTGATCGTCCTTTATAAGCTTGGCGACGCCTTTGCCATGAGCCTGACCACCACCTTCCTGATCCGCGGTGTCGGTTTTGACGCTGGTGAAGTGGGGGTAGTGAATAAAACGCTGGGGCTGTTTGCGACCATTGTCGGGGCACTTTACGGTGGCGTGCTGATGCAGCGCCTGACGCTGTTCCGCGCACTGCTGATCTTCGGCATTCTTCAGGGCGCCTCTAACGCGGGCTACTGGCTGCTGTCGATTACCGACAAACATATGATCAGCATGGCCGCTGCGGTGTTCTTCGAAAATCTCTGCGGCGGTATGGGGACAGCAGCCTTTGTCGCCCTGCTGATGACCCTGTGCAACAAGTCATTTTCCGCCACGCAGTTCGCGCTGCTCTCGGCGCTCTCTGCCGTTGGCCGCGTTTACGTAGGTCCGATTGCCGGCTGGTTTGTGGAAGCCCACGGTTGGCCAACGTTTTATCTTTTCTCCGTCGTGGCTGCCGTGCCGGGGATTTTATTGTTGCTGGTCTGTCGCCAGACGCTGGAATATACCCAGCGGACCGAACACTTTATGCCACGAACGGAATATCACCGCGCCTACCGTTTTGCGTTACGTCTGTTAATGATGGGCTGCGTTGCGCTGGCACTCTGGCTTATCGTGCTCATTATTAATGCCAGCACACCACTGGCGCTCCCGTTTGAGGCCCTTCTGCTGGACGCCGGAGCCCTGCTGGCCATCGTTGGGATCCTGACGGGCGGTCTGCTCGATTTCATGGCGTTGCGTAAAACGCAGCTGACCTGAAGAAAAATGCGAAAGGTTATTTCCCGTTGTAATCACCAACCGAAATTATAACGGTGAAATAGCCACCATCGACTAAAAAAATATTTGTTGTTTTGTGCGGGATAGGATTTGGAAATTATTGGCTCTGGTTCCAAAACGCTATTTTTCATTAAACGATTCAGCATGCGATAGTTTGATTTTTCGTTTTTTAGATGTCTTTTTATTGATAATTAATTGTTAATTTTTTGTTTATTTTTAACAATGGTTATACCAATTGTCCCTTTTAGGGTATGCTTGGGGGTCCTTTCGTTATAAAGCCCATCTCATGCGGCTTCGGTCATAAAAACCGACATAATTTGCAACACTTGTGACACGTGCGGCAGAACTCGGTAACACCTTCCTGACACAGGCCTAATGATGTTTACAGTAATGTAACCTTCCCGTAAAATGCCCGCACACTTTAAACGCCACCAGACTCCCGTGGAATTGAGGTCGTTAAATGAGACTCAGGAAATACAATAAAAGTTTGGGATGGTTGTCATTATTCGCAGGCACTGTATTACTCAGTGGCTGTGATTCTGCACTACTAGACCCCAAAGGACAGATTGGACTGGAACAACGTTCACTGATATTGACGGCTTTTGGCCTGATGTTGATTGTGGTTATTCCAGCCATTTTGATGGCTGTTGGTTTCGCCTGGAAGTATCGTGCGAGCAATAAAGATGCGAAGTATAGCCCGAACTGGTCACACTCCAACAAAGTGGAAGCTGTGGTCTGGACGGTACCTATCCTGATCATCCTGTTCCTTGCCGTACTGACCTGGAAAACCACTCACGCACTTGAGCCAAGCAAGCCGCTGGTTCACGATGAAAAACCGATTACCATTGAAGTGGTCTCCATGGACTGGAAATGGTTCTTCATCTATCCAGAGCAGGGCATTGCTACCGTGAATGAAATCGCCTTCCCGGCGAACACTCCGGTTCAGTTCAAAGTGACCTCCAACTCCGTAATGAACTCCTTCTTCATCCCGCGTCTGGGTAGCCAGATTTACGCGATGGCCGGTATGCAGACTAACCTGCATCTGATCGCGAATGAAGCAGGCACCTACGATGGTATCTCCGCCAGCTATAGCGGCCCGGGCTTCTCAGGTATGAAGTTCAAAGCTATTGCAACGCCAGACCGTGCCGCTTTCGACCAGTGGGTTGAAAAAGCGAAACAGTCTCCAAACACCATGTCTGACATGGCGGCGTTCGAAAAAGTGGCTGCACCTAGCGAATACAACAAGGTGGAGTACTTCTCTAACGTGAAGCCTGATTTGTTCAAAGACGTTATTGGCAAATTTATGGATCACGGCAAGAGCATGGACATGACCCAGCCAGAAGGCGAGCACAGCGCGCACGAAGGTATGGAAGGCATGGACATGAGCCACGCGGAAACCGCTCACTAAGGGGCCGAGGAAGAAAATGTTCGGAAAATTGACACTGGATGCAGTGCCCTACCATGAACCGATTATCATGGTTACGGTGGCTGCAATTATCATCGGTGGCGCGGCCTTAGTTGGCCTGATCACTTACTTCGGTAAGTGGAGCTACCTGTGGAATGAGTGGCTGACTTCGGTTGACCACAAAAAACTCGGTATCATGTACTGCATCGTCGGTATCGTCATGTTAATTCGTGGCTTTGCGGATGCGATCATGATGCGTAGCCAGCAGGCGCTCGCGTCTGCGGGTGAAGCCGGCTTCCTGCCACCGCACCACTACGATCAGATCTTTACCGCCCACGGCGTTATCATGATCTTCTTCGTGGCGATGCCGCTGGTTATCGGTCTGATGAACGTGGTCGTTCCGCTGCAAATCGGCGCGCGCGACGTTGCGTTCCCGTTCCTGAACAACCTGAGCTTCTGGTTCACCGTTGTCGGCGTTATTCTGGTTAACCTGTCACTGGGTGTGGGCGAATTCGCGCAGACCGGCTGGCTGGCTTACCCACCGCTGTCAGGAATTGAGTACAGCCCGGGCGTTGGCGTCGACTACTGGATTTGGGCGCTTCAGCTCTCCGGTGTCGGTACGACCCTGACCGGTATCAACTTCTTCGTGACCATTATCAAGATGCGTGCCCCTGGCATGACCATGTTCAAGATGCCGGTATTTACCTGGGCATCTCTGTGCGCCAACATCCTGATTATTGCGTCCTTCCCAATTCTGACTGTTACCATCGCGCTGCTGACCCTGGACCGCTACCTGGGCACCCATTTCTTCACGAACGATATGGGTGGCAACATGATGATGTACATCAACCTGATTTGGGCATGGGGTCACCCGGAAGTTTACATCCTGGTTCTGCCTGTATTCGGTGTGTTCTCCGAAATCGCAGCAACCTTCTCGCGTAAACGTCTGTTTGGTTACACCTCTCTGGTGTGGGCAACCGTGTGTATTACCGTTCTGTCGTTCATCGTTTGGCTGCACCACTTCTTCACCATGGGTGCGGGCGCGAACGTAAACGCCTTCTTCGGTATTACCACCATGATTATCGCCATCCCGACCGGGGTGAAGATCTTCAACTGGCTGTTCACCATGTATCAGGGCCGTATCGTGTTCCACTCAGCAATGCTGTGGACCATCGGCTTCATCGTGACCTTCTCCGTAGGTGGGATGACCGGCGTACTGCTGGCGGTACCGGGTGCTGACTTCGTGCTGCACAACAGTCTGTTCCTGATTGCGCACTTCCATAACGTTATCATCGGTGGCGTGGTCTTCGGCTGCTTCGCTGGCGTAACCTACTGGTGGCCAAAAGCGTTCGGCTTCACGCTGAACGAAAAATGGGGTAAACGCGCGTTCTGGTTCTGGATCATCGGCTTCTTCGTCGCCTTTATGCCGCTGTACGTGCTGGGCTTCATGGGTATGACCCGTCGTCTGAGCCAGCAGATCGATCCGCAGTTCCACCCAATGCTGATGGTTGCAGCGGGCGGTGCCGTGCTGATTGCCTGTGGTATCGCGTCTCAGCTGATTCAGTTCTACGTGTCTATTCGCGACCGCGACCAGAACCGTGACCTGACCGGTGACCCATGGGGTGGCCGTACGCTGGAGTGGGCGACCTCTTCTCCACCGCCTTTCTATAACTTTGCCATCGTGCCTCAGGTTCATGAACGTGACGCATTCTGGGAAATGAAAGAAAAAGGTGAAGCGTACAAGCAACCTGCTCATTACGAAGAGATCCATATGCCGAAAAACAGCGGTGCGGGCATTGTCATTGCCGCCTTCGCAACGGTATTTGGTTTCGCAATGATCTGGCACATCTGGTGGATGGCGATTGTTGGCTTTGCTGGCATCGTAATCAGCTGGATTGTGAAGAGCTTTGACGAGGACGTGGACTACTACGTACCAGTCCGTGAAGTTGAAAAGCTGGAAAATCAGCATTTCGACGAGATTTCTAAAGCGGGGCTGAAAAATGGCAACTGATACTCTGGCGCACTCAACTGCCCACGCGCATGAACATGCGCACCACGATACAGGACCGACCAAAGTCTTCGGTTTCTGGATCTACCTGATGAGCGACTGCATTCTGTTCTGCTGTCTGTTCGCGACCTATGCCGTTCTGGTGAACGGCACAGCGGGCGGCCCGACCGGCAAGGACATCTTTGAACTGCCGTTCGTTCTGGTTGAAACCGCACTGCTGTTATTCAGCTCCATCACCTACGGCATGGCGGCTATCGCCATGTACAAAAACAACAAGAGCCAGGTTGTCTCCTGGCTGGCGTTGACCTGGCTGTTTGGTGCTGGCTTTATCGGGATGGAAATCTATGAATTCCATCACCTGATCATGGAAGGTTTCGGCCCGGATCGTAGCGGCTTCCTGTCAGCGTTCTTCGCGCTGGTAGGCACCCACGGTCTGCACGTGACCTCGGGTCTGATCTGGATGGCGGTGCTGATGTTCCAGATCTCCCGTCGCGGCCTGACCAGTACTAACCGTACCCGTATTATGTGCCTGAGCCTGTTCTGGCACTTCCTGGACGTGGTATGGATCTGTGTGTTCTCTGTTGTCTATCTGATGGGGGCGATGTAATGAGTCATTCTAACGATCATGGCGCTTCCCACGGCAGCGTAAAAACCTACATGACAGGCTTCATCCTGTCGATCATTCTGACGGTGATCCCGTTCTGGATGGTGATGAACGGTTCTGCATCTAAGCCGGTTATCCTGGGCGCAATCCTGGTGACCGCGGTGATTCAGATTCTGGTGCATCTGGTTTGCTTCCTGCACATGAACACCAAGTCCGATGAAGGCTGGAACATGACGGCCTTTATCTTTACCGTGATTATCATCGCTATCCTGGTAGTCGGTTCCATCTGGATTATGTGGAACCTTAACTACAACATGATGGTTCACTAAGAGCGGCGAGTATGTTTAAGCAATACCTGCAAGTCACGAAACCAGGCATCATCTTTGGCAACCTGATCTCCGTAATCGGAGGGTTCCTGCTGGCCTCTAAAGGCAGCATTGATTACACCCTCTTTATTTACACGCTGGTCGGTGTGTCACTGGTGGTTGCGTCCGGTTGTGTATTTAACAACTACATCGACATGGATATCGACAAGAAGATGGAAAGGACCAAAAATCGGGTGCTGGTTAAAGGCCTGATTGCTCCTTCCGTCTCGCTGGTGTACGCCACCTTGCTGGGTATTGCTGGCTTTATGCTGCTGTGGTTTGGTGCTAACCCGCTGGCCTGCTGGCTGGGGGTGATGGGGTTCGTGGTGTATGTGGGCGTCTACAGCCTGTATATGAAACGTCACTCCGTCTACGGCACGCTGATTGGTTCTCTCTCCGGCGCGGCGCCGCCGGTGATTGGCTACTGCGCCGTCACGAACGAGTTCGACAGCGGTGCGCTCATCCTGCTGGCTATCTTTAGCCTGTGGCAGATGCCGCACTCCTACGCCATCGCGATTTTCCGCTTTAAGGATTATCAGGCGGCGAACATTCCGGTTCTGCCGGTCGTGAAAGGCATTTCGGTTGCCAAGAACCACATCACGCTCTACATCATCGCTTTTGCCGTGGCAACGCTGATGCTCTCTCTGGGCGGTTACGCCGGATATAAATATCTGGTGGTAGCAGCTGCGGTGAGCGTATGGTGGCTCGGCATGGCCCTGCGCGGTTACAAAGTGGAAGATGACAAGGTCTGGGCACGCAAGCTGTTTGTGTTCTCGATTGTCGCCATCACCTCACTGTCCGTGATGATGTCCGTAGACTTCATGGTGCCAGATTCACAACACCTGCTGACTTACGTCTGGTAAGAAGACTGATGTAAAAACGCCGGGTTTAGCCCGGCGTTTTTTATTGGTACGGCGTAACCCCTTTCTTTAACAGTATATTGCCGTATTTCGCGGTCTCGCCCGTCACCACGATGGCGTACGCTTTCTGTGCCCGCGCATAAAACGCATAACGGTCAATACGCGTAACCCCCTCCCCTTCCGCCTCACCAAAGAGTGCGTTGCGATAGCGCGCTTCTACCTGTATATCGAGCGTATCCCCGTCGACAGGGGCCATCATCACCAGCGGTGGCGCATAGCTGTCCAGTTCAAACAGCGGTATCACCGCGGCCAGCAAATCGCTGATGAGCAGGCCATCTGCGCGGATCGTCTTTGGCCCCAGGCTGTGCGCGGGAAAGTGAGCATCTGCAAAAATAATCTCGTCACCATGACCCATTTCTGCCAGCGTTTTCAGCAGCTCGGGTGAAATCAGAGGGGATATCGTTTTAAGCACAAGGTTGCTCCTCAGGATAGAAATAACGGTAACGATAGTGGACCCGATCGCGAGCAGCCTCAGCGCTGGCCGTTTCTCCGACGCCCCACCATCCGTACAAAGACGCCCCCAGCACGGTCGTATCAGCCTCTTCAAGAACCTTCACCGGGATCCCAAGCGCATTGGACTTGAGCTGATTCCACAGCATATTGCGGCTACCTCCCCCCACCAGCAGGAGTTCACGCGCCTTAAATTGCGCGATCGCCTCCAGCGCCAGGCATTTTTCTTGCAGATGCACCGTGAGTCCTTCCAGGGCTGCGCGGTAAAAATGGGCTGGCGTTGTGGTGAGCGTAACGCCCTGCCAGCCGGCGAGTGGAGAATCGAGCAGTTGGGTATTCATCGTGACGCCATCCGCGCCGTTCGGAATTGCCGCCGCCTGAGCCAGAATAGTGTCCCAGTCGGTACCAGGCGACCAGAACAGCGCGCGGATCCACTCCAGTACGCCAGACGCCAGATATTGCATTCCCGGATTATAGAGCCCCGTCCGGCTATCCAGTTCGCAGGTTGCGCCCGGGTATTGCCCCAGCAAAGCGGTATCAACCTGCGTGGTGCGCGCCATTAAAATCTCCCAGGTACCCGAAGAGAGAACTGGCTCATTAATTCCCGCCCCGGCGCCAAAAAGGGCAAACTGCGTGTCGTGCCCGGCGGAGATCACCGGCACACCGCAAGGCAATCCGAGCCTGGATGCAGCGTCGGGCCGCAATTCACCAATCCTTTCTCCGGGGGAAACCAGCGGCGGGAAAAGGGAATGAGGCACGCCGATCTTGCTTAAGATCGTTTCACTGAAGCGCTGCTGATGCAGATCGAACATCTGACTGGTACCGGCCATCGTGAGATCGGTCGTCATCTTTCCGGTCAGGCGATGGTTGATTAGCGAGGAGATAAAAAGCCAGGCGTGAGCACGCTGTAACAGATCGGGATAGTTGTCCTGAAGCCAGCCTAGCTTATACAACGTGTTAAAACTAAACTGCCCAACGCCGGTGATCTGCTGTAGTTCTGCCGGGGAGCATGAACGGGCAATCGCTTCCATCACCGGCACGGTTCGCGGGCACTTCCAGCTGATGATCGGGTAAAGCAGTTCTCCCCGCTCATCTACCAGTGCGCCATCCACGCCAAAGGTCGTCACACTCATTCCGCACAGGTGATGCTCGCTCAGCGCTGCGCTGATTTTCTGACAACAGACGGCAAACCGTTGCATGATGGCGTCGAGCGACCACTGGTGCCAGGCCGGATTTTCAGCGGCGCTTTCGCTTTCGTTCGCCACCGTGGCGCGCGCCACAATATTCCCTTCGGGATCCAGCGCAATGGCGCGCACGTTCGTCGCGCCACAATCGAGAACCAGAAAACATTTTTTCATCGCGGTCCCCACAGGCTGCCAGCCCGCCGGAGCAGGCTGGCAGGCCGGATTAATGTTTGTATAACGGTCCGTAATTTTCACAGGCGCGGTAATCCTGCCCTTCCGGATCCATACCGTGAGCGCCCCAGGCCGTCGGCCGATAAATCAGCGCCTCCGGTACGTTATGCATGCATACAGGGATGCGCAGCATGGACGCCAGGGTGATGAAATCAGCGCCGACGTGCCCGACGGTTAATACCCCGTGGTTAGCGCCCCAGTTCGCCATCACTGAATAGACGTCGCTGAACGGGCCTTTACCGGTCAGGCGTGGGGCAAACCAGGTGGTGGGCCAGGTTGAATCGGTGCGCTTATTCAGAATGTCATGTACGTGTTCCGGCAGCTCAACACTCCAGCCTTCCGCTATCTGTAATACCGGACCCACACCCTTGATGAGGTTTACGCGGGTCATGGTAAATGGCACGCCACCCCGGGTGAGGAAGTTTGATGAGAAACCGCCCCCGCGGAAGTATTCATGCACCGCCGGACACCAGTGGGTTGCGGCCAGGCACGCGTTGGCTTCCTGCTCAGTAATGTCCCAGTGTGGTTTCAGGGTCGGTTTCCCCTCGGCGTCTTTCTGCTCCGCTGTACCGTCCAGCGCCGCCGAGCCGGAGTTGATCAGATGAATAATGCCGTGCTCAGCCCGTCCAGTGAGCTTCTGGCCGGTAACACGCTCAACCGACTCCGGCGACCAGTAGGTGCGTACATCAGCAAAAATCTGCGCGGTGCCGGTCATCAGATGCCCAAACAGCATCGCTACCCCGTTAAGGCTGTCATTTTCCGTCGCCACTACCAACGGCTGGCGAATACCGTTCCAGTCGAAAGAGCTGTTCAGCAGCGCCTCTGCGGTATCGCCATTTGGATACTGATCCGTCCAGTGGCGCTGCCCCTGGAAACCGGACGCAATGGCGTTATAGCCCAGCGATTCCTCCACGCGGCCCATCGCAGCGAGTTTAGGGTTGCCCTGCATCATGTCGCGGATGCACATCGCCATTAGCAGGCTCTCCCGCAGGATCGCGGCATTTTCCTGTTCATTGCGACGATACTGCTCTGCGTTTTTATCCTCGCCGAAACGGAAATGTGCCTTCGCCCAGCTCAGGGCCAGCTCAAGTTCTTGTTCGTCGTAAATCTTATGATCGATGCGGCGACGCAGTTCGGTCATATCCACCGCCTGCACCTTCATCCCCAGCCAGGATTCAAAGAAGTTGTGATCGACAATCGAGCCCGCGATCCCCTTTGAGACACCGTCCACCGACAGATAACTTTTCCCCTTCATGCTGGCGACCGCCAGGCCCGCCCGGGCGAAGCGCAACAATTTTTCCTCAACGTCTGCCGGGATGGTCTCGTCGCCCGCATCCTGTACATCGTGGCCGTAAATGGAAAACGCCGGGATCCCTTTCTGGTTATGCGCTGCCAGCGCCGCTGCGAGGTATACCGCCCCCGGACGCTCGGTGCCATTAAAGCCCCAGATCGCTTTCGGGCGCAGCGGATCCATATCAATGGTTTCACTCCCGTAACACCAGCAGGGGGTGATGGTGATCGTCAGACCAACGTGGCACGTGCTGAACTTCTCTTCGCAAGCGGCGGATTCCGCCATTCCGGCAATGCAGCTGTCGGCAATTACGCACTCTACGGGCGTACCGCAGGGGTGGCGTAATTTTTCACTGAGTAGCGCCGCCGTGGCTTTCGCCATGTTCATGGTCTGCTCTTCCAGAGACTCGCGTACGCCCATTCGGCGGCCATCAATAACAGGTCGAATGCCAATCCGGGGTAACGCTTTTATCGTTTTCATAGCCCTTCCTCACGTTGGTTAACCTATCCGTCTCAGGGGCATAGCCGTGAAAAAGCGCCCGGGCAGCACCGTGAACGGAAAGCGGTGAAATTTGCTAACTCGAATTAGCTTAGGGTTCTCACTAAAAATGAGACAAGATAAATGTGCAGGATCTGTGAGCAGTTTCACGATGAGAGGTCAAAATTCGATCAGCGTCAGGTATTACGATTCAGCAAAAACTAAACATATCGTTTAAATTCAATTAAATAACAAAATACCTTTGCACGACGTCACAATTTGAATACAAATGATTTGGCTAAATTATGACCCTAAAATAGCTTTTAAGGACGAAAGCTAAGTCGAGTTAGCTTAATAACTAAATCACTGTGGCTTGTGATTCATTGCCTTTCCAACACAGGAATTTTGCAATGTCAGAGACTCTTATTCAGATGACGCGCATCACCAAACGCTTTCCCGGCGTGCTGGCGCTGAATCAGGTTGATTTCGATTTACGCCGCGGCGAAGTTCATGCCCTGTTAGGTGAAAACGGTGCCGGCAAATCGACGCTGATGAAAATATTATCCGGTGTTTACCAACCCGATTCCGGTGAAATTCGCTTTGAAGGGCAATCCGTATCATTCAGCGATCCGCTAAGTGCTCAGCACGCAGGTATTACGATTATCCATCAGGAATTTAATCTATTTCCCGATTTAACCGTGGAAGAGAATATCTTTATTGGCCGTGAATTCTGCAAAAATAGTCGCTGGCAGTTAGATAAACGCGCCCAGCGACAGGCGGTTGAGAAAATACTGCACACGCTGAATTTAAAAATCGCCCCGGACGCCCGCGTCAGTGAATTAACCGTAGCCCAGCAGCAGATGGTGGAAATTGCCAAAGCGATTTCGGTCAATGCCAAAGTGCTAATCATGGATGAACCCACCGCCGCGCTGACCGAAAGTGAAATCGAGAGTTTGTTTGACGTCACGCGGATGCTCAAGGCTCAGGGCACGGGGATAGTCTACATCTCGCACCGTCTGGAAGAATTGGCGCTGATCGCCGATCGCGCGACCGTCATGCGCGACGGACAATACATCGCCACCGTAGATTATGAAACGGTTCAGATCGGCGAGCTTATCGCCATGATGGTTGGCCGCAATCTCGATAACATCTACCCAAAACGCCCGCCGCCTCAGCGCAGAGAAAAAGTGCTGGAGGTGAATGGCCTGACGCGAAATGGTGTACTGCACGACATCAACTTTACCCTCTGGCGCGGTGAGATCCTCGGCCTCGCTGGCTTAATGGGCGCAGGCCGAACGGAACTGGGCCGGGCCCTGTTTGGCGCCGATGCGATCGACGCCGGTACCCTGACGCTGAACGGCACCCCCACACGGATTAAAGACGTGGCTGACGCCATTGAGAAAGGCATCAGCTATTTAACAGAAGACCGCAAAAAAGAGGGACTCGCCCTCGGCCTTTCCGTTGAGATGAACATTATGCTCGGCAATTACCCGGACTACGCCGGCGCCGCGGGTAATGTCGATGAAAAACGCTGCCGGGAGTCCAGTCAGAAACTGGTGGATGCGCTGCGAATAAAAACGCCGCATCTGGAACAGGCGGCACTGAATTTAAGCGGCGGTAATCAACAGAAGATCATTATTGCCCGCTGGGTCTGTAAAGATACCGATATTTTAATTTTTGATGAGCCAACCCGGGGAATTGATGTTGGCGCCAAGCTGGAAATTTATGAACTAATGAACCGCCTTGTCGCTAAAGGTAAATCGATCATCATGATTTCATCCGAACTGCCGGAAGTATTAGGAATGTGCGACCGCATACTTGTGATGCGCAGCGGCCACATTGCCGGCGAAATAGAGGCTGAGCACGCCACCCAGGAAAAAATCATGCAATACGCCACGCTGGAGGATTAATCATGTCCGTTACCGTTCCATCGCCGCAAAGCGGAAGTCATACGATGAAAATAAATAAAGCGCTCCTGATGCGTCTGGCGCCTCTTTTTAGCCTGGTATTGCTGGTTCTGTTTTTCAGCTTCGGCTCACCGTTCTTCTTTAATACTGAAAATATCATGACTATCGCCCTGCAAACGGCGGTGATTGGCATCATGGCCATTGGCGTAACCTTTGTGATTATTACCGCCGGGATCGACCTGTCGCTCGGATCGGTGGTGGCGTTCTCAGGGGTTGCGGTGGGCATCGCCGCCGGGTTTGGTATGCCGCTGCCGGTCTGTATTCTGGCAGGCGTGCTCGCCGGCGGGCTTTGCGGCTATGTGAACGCGTTTCTGGTCACCAAAATGACCATACCACCGTTTATTGCCACCCTCGGCTTAATGATGTCGGTACGCGGCATCAATATGGTGATGACCGATGGCCGCGCGATTTATTTTTCTGACTACCCGCAGTTCAAGCTGCTAGCGCAGGGTCGCCTGTTCGACGTCCTGCCTTACCCGGTGTTCTACCTGGTCATCGTGGCACTGATCGCCATGTGGATCCTGAAGAAAACGGTGATGGGCCGCTATATCTACGCTGTCGGCAGCAATGAAACGGCGGCACATCTTTCCGGGATTAAAGTCCAGCGCGTGAAAATTTTCGTTTACGCCTTATGCGGCCTGTTAACCGGCGTGGCCGGGGTGATCCTCGCCTCTCGTCTCAATTCAGGCCAGCCAACCGTAGGCGTGGGTTATGAGCTGGAAGCCATTGCGGCGGTAGTGATCGGCGGTGCCAGTCTGATGGGCGGCGTGGGCACGATTGGCGGCACCATCATAGGCGCGTTCATTATGAGCGTGCTGAAAAACGGCCTCAATCTCATGGGCGTGTCCCAGTTCTGGCAGATGGTGGCGATGGGCGTGGTCGTCGTTGCCGCCGTCTACCTGGACACGTTACGTAAAAGAATGCGTTAGGTTCTCGATACAACAAGCCCTGCCAACCCTACAACGGAGCAAAATAATGAAAACCAGCCATATCCTGAGCGCCCTGTCGCTCGTTGCCATCCTGTCCAGCAGCGCGCTGGCAAAAGATTTAAACCTGCCGGTAGTCAGTAAAGGTTACCAGCACGAATTCTGGCAGACGGTCAAAATGGGGACGGAAGCTGCCGCAAAAGAGTTGGGTGACAAAACCAGCTACGTTGGCCCTGCCGATGAAACGCAAATCGCCGAGCAGATCCAGTTAGTCGAAAACGCCATGGCACAAAAGCCAAACGGCCTGTTGCTGGCCGCGCTTGATGCAAACGCCCTTGCCCCGCTGGTCGAAACCGCCAACAGCCGGGGGATCAAAGTGGTGACCTTCGACTCGGGCGTGAACTCCGATATCCCGGCCAGCTTTGTCGCCACCAATAACCGTAAGGCGGGCGCACAGGCTGCGGATGCGCTGGCGGAGCAGGTAGGCCAGAAGGGGAAAGTGGGTATTATCGCCCACGTAGCCGGAACGACGTCCGCCATTGAGCGCTCTGAAGGATTCAGCGAGCGAATGAAAGAGAAGTACCCGAATATTCAGGTACTGCCGGTGCAATATAGCGATGGCGACCCGCAAAAGGCGATGGATAAAACCATTGATATGGTTCAGGCCAACCCGGATATCGCCGGTATTTATGCCACCAACGAAGGCTCAACCCTGGGCGTTGCGAACGCTATCGACAGCCAGAATCTGAAGGGCAAAGTGAAAGTCATCGGTTTTGACAGCACCGAAGCCATCATTAACTTCCTCAAAAACGGCGTGATTCAGGGCTTCGTGGTGCAGGACGCGTACCAGATTGGTTATCAGGGCATAAAGACGCTGAACGCGGTAATTTCCGGACAGACGGTGGCTAAAGAAATTGATATTCCAGTGAAATATGTCAATGCGCAGAATATCAACACCCCTGAAATTGATAAACTGTTACATCCGTTTGGTAAAAAATAAGGAAGTTTATGATGAGTGACGGCTATTTCCTCGGGGTCGATGTGGGTTCAGCCAGCGTTCGTGCTGGGCTTTACTCTGCGCCAGGCGAGCGTTTGAGCTTCGCGACCCGTCCGATTTCGCAGTTTCACGCCAGCAACGCGCGCGTGGAACAGTCCTCCGCGGAGATCTGGCAGCAGGTTTGCGCGGTGGTGCGGGAAGCCGTCGACTCCTCTGGGATCTCACCCGACGCCATTTGTTCGATTGGCTTCGACGCCACGTGCTCGCTGGTCGCGCTGGATGCTGAGGGTAACGGCCTGAGCGTGTCCCCCGACAGTCCGGCATCGCAGGACATCATTATGTGGATGGATCATCGTGCTCACGAAGAAACTGTTCGCATCAATGCCACACGCGATCCTGCCCTGTGCTACGTGGGCGGCGAGGTGAGTATTGAAATGGAACTGCCAAAACTGCTGTGGTTGCAGCGACATCATCCTGAAACCTGGAATCAGGCCTGGCGCTTTTTCGACCTTGCCGATTTTCTGGTCTGGAAAGCGACGGGCCAGGACGCCGCCAGCCTGTGCACCCTCACCTGCAAATGGAACTACCTTGCGCATGAGGCGCAGTTCAGCGAATCGCTGCTCAGGGAGGTGGGGCTGGAGACCTTACTGACAAAAATTCCCGATACTATTCTGGACGTCGCTGAATGCGTCGGGAAACTCAGCCCACAGGCAGCGCAAGCTCTGGGGTTGCCCGAAGAGGTGGTTGTGGCAAGCGGCATGATCGATGCCCACGCGGGTGGCGTGGCGCTGACGGGCTCACACCCGGAGGGCACGCTGGCGCTCATCAGCGGAACCTCGAACTGCCATATGCTTGCCAGTCAGACGGAGATCCATACGCCCGGCGTCTGGGGGCCTTACTGGAGCGCCATGCTGCCGGGCTACTGGCTGACGGAAGGCGGGCAAAGTGCTGCCGGGGCGCTGGTCGACTGGACGTTGCGCGAGCACGGAGCCAGCGCAGACCTGTTTGCAAAAGCAGAAGCGGCGCAACGCCATCCGGTGGCGCTGCTCAACGACTGGGTAGCCGCGCTTGAACAGGAAGAAAAATATCCCACCCGCAACCTGCACATTCTGGCCGATCACCACGGCAACCGCTCGCCGCGTTCGCGTCCGGATGCGCGGGGCAGCGTGGTTGGTCTGACATTAGAAACCGGTGAACGTGCGCTGGCGAGGCTCTATCTGGCCACGCTACAGGCCATAGCCTATGGCACACGACATATTATGGATACCCTGAAACATCACGGGCACACCTTGTCGCGCATTGTCATTTGTGGAGGAGCCACCCATAACCGGCTCTGGCTGCGGGAGTATGCCGATGCCACGGGCTGCGATATTCATCTCTTAGCCGAAGAAGATGCCGTCACTCTCGGCGCGGCCATTTGCGGCGCTGTGGCGAGCGGTGCATGGGCAACGCTCACCGATGCCACCCGGGAAATGGTCAAAGCCGGCGACATCATCACCCGTCGGCCGGAAACCGCGGCTTTCCACAGGCAAAAATATGAGGCGTACCTGATGCTGTGGACCCAGCAGCAGGCGCTTAATCTCCTGATGCAACAGGAAATGTAATGGCAGGATGCGTATGCTTTATCAGCAGTTTTTTACGTACGTTAAGGATTGAGGCGTAGCGATGGCCAAAACAGTTGAACAGATAGCGAAGGATCTGAATTTATCCGTCACCACCGTGCGGCTGGTACTGAGCGGGAAAGCCGAACAGTATCGGATCAGCGTGAAAACACAGTCCCGAATTAATGAACACGTCGAGCGCTTCGGCTATACCCTCAACCATTCGGCGCGCAGTCTTAAGCTAAACAAAACCGAGACGCTGGGACTCATCGTACCCAACATCTCGAACGTGTTCTTTGCAACGCTCGCCGAGAAACTCGAACTGCGCTGCCGCCGTTCGGGCTACCAGCTGATGATCAGCTGTACTTACAACGATGTGGATTACGAAAACAAGCTGGTCAAAGCCCTGATGGCGCGCAACGTGGACGGCTTGTTTATCGTTCCCTCGACGCTGGAAAACCAGCAGCATCATTTGCGGCAGATCCAAAAACCACTGGTGCTCCTCGACCGGGATTTTGGCTTTACTGACAACGCGCTGGTTGAGAGTCATAACGAGGCCGGGGGGGATGAACTGGCCCGCAACATGCTGGCAGAGAGAAAAACGCCGCTCTGGTTCCTTGTGGGCGATACCGCACTGCCCAGTATTACGGACCGTCTGAACGGCTACTTACAGGCCCTGAAAACAGCCGGTATTCACCATCGCGAGTGGGTCATCGAAGGGCCGGACAATACGCCGGAGGGCGGATATGCCCTGATGGATTCGCTTATCGACAGCCAGGGTGTTCCGCAGGCGTTTATCGCCTCATCGTTACCCGTTCTGGAAGGGGCAATTGAAGCCCTGCGGACGCGTACCGGCACCGTGCCCCAACACATCAATATCGGCACCTTCGATGAGCACCCCATGCTGGGGTTCCTGCCTAACAGCGTCTGGTCCATGCAGCAGGATGAAGATACCTGGGCGGAAAAAGCGTTTGAACTGATGCAGCGAGCCATCGACGGCGAAGCGGTTTACGAGACGGCGAAAGTCGATATGAAGCTGGTCAAACGTTCCCGCCAGTAAAAATAAAACTGTACCCGGAGAATAAAAAATGGAACGAGCCCGATTAGCCAGAGACATTATCGACACCTGCCTTGAGATGACCCGCATGGGGTTAAATCAGGGCACCGCCGGCAATATCAGCGTTCGCTATCGCGACGGCATGCTGATTACGCCGACCGGAATTCCCTACGAGCATCTGACCGAAGAGAGTATCGTCTATGTAGATGCACAGGGGCGACACGAAGAAGATAAACTGCCCTCCAGCGAATGGCGTTTTCATCAGGTTGTGTATCAGACCCGCCCGGATGCTAACGCCGTCGTCCATAACCATGCGGTTAACTGTACCGCCGTCTCGATACTCAACCGCCCCATTCCTGCTATTCACTATATGATTGCCGCCGCCGGGGGAAACTCCATTCCCTGCGCCCCTTACGCGACCTTCGGGACGCGCGCGCTGTCAGAGCATGTCGCGGTCGCATTACGCAATCGCAAAGCGACGCTCTTACAGCACCACGGCCTGATAACCTGCGAAGAAAATCTTGAAAAGGCACTGTGGCTGGCGCAGGAGGTAGAGGTGCTGGCAAAACTCTACCTGGCCACGCTGGCGATAGTAGATCCCGTTCCGGTACTCAGTGACGATGAAATTGCCATTGTTCTTGAGAAATTCAAAAGCTACGGATTGCGCGTCGAGGCGTAATTTTTTATCCGGGGGTGCTTTTATCACACCCTCGTAATATCTCTTAAACAAACACCTATTTACCGCACTTATCACCCCGCCTAAACTATGGCCTGCTTTTTGGTAGAGGTGGTAATGAACGATTATAAAATGACGCCAGGCGAACTGCGTGCGACCTGGGGTTTAGGGACTGTTTTCTCGCTGCGGATGCTTGGCATGTTTATGGTCCTGCCCGTTCTGACCACATATGGCATGGCGTTACAGGGTGCCAGCGAAGCGCTGATTGGTCTGGCGATTGGTATCTACGGCCTGGCGCAGGCGATATTCCAGATCCCCTTTGGCCTGCTCTCCGACCGCGTAGGTCGCAAACCGCTGATTGTCGGCGGGCTGCTGGTGTTTGTACTTGGCAGCATCATCGCCGCCCTCTCCCACTCCATCTGGGGAATTATTCTTGGGCGCGCCCTGCAAGGTTCCGGGGCGATTGCCGCCGCCGTGATGGCGCTGCTGTCAGACTTAACCCGCGAGCAAAACCGCACCAAAGCCATGGCGTTTATCGGCGTCAGCTTCGGCGTCACGTTTGCCATTGCCATGGTGCTGGGGCCTGTTATCACTCATGCGCTCGGCCTGCACGCCCTGTTCTGGATGATTGCGGTGCTGGCGACCATTGGGATCGCACTCACGCTGTGGGTTGTGCCTGACAGTAAAAACCACGTCCTCAACCGTGAATCCGGGATGGTGAAAGGCTGCTTCAGCAAAGTCATCGCCGAGCCGCGCCTGCTTAAGCTGAACTTCGGCATTATGTGCCTGCACATTCTGCTGATGTCCACCTTCGTCGCCCTGCCCGGTCAACTTGCCGCAGCCGGTTTCCCGGCGGCAGAGCACTGGAAAATTTATCTGGTCACAATGCTGATCTCGTTTGTCTCCGTTGTGCCCTTCATTATTTACGCCGAAGTGAAGCGCAAAATGAAACGCGTCTTCGTGGGCTGCGTGGCGTTATTGCTGATTGCCGAGATTGTGCTGTGGGGCGCTGGCCCGCATTTCTGGGAACTGATCGCCGGCGTACAGCTGTTCTTCCTGGCGTTTAATCTGATGGAAGCCCTGCTGCCGTCGCTTATCAGCAAAGAGTCTCCGGCAGGATACAAAGGCACCGCGATGGGCATTTACTCCACCAGCCAGTTTCTCGGCGTGGCGATCGGCGGGTCGCTCGGCGGCTGGGTGGACGGTCTGTTTGACTCCCAGACCGTTTTCCTCGCCGGTGCGCTGCTGGCGATGCTCTGGCTGTTTGTTGCCAGCTCCATGAAAGAGCCGCGCTATGTAAGTAGCCTGCGGGTAGAAATTCCCGATGACGTGGCAATCGGTGACGCGTTAAAACAGCGTCTGGAAGCGACAGAGGGCGTGAGCGAAGTGCTGATTGTCCCGGAAGAGCGCAGTGCGTATGTCAAAATTGACAGCAAAGTGACTAACCGCTTTGAGGTGGAGCAGGCGCTGAAGGCCTGAAAAAATGCCCGGTTTAGCCGGGCATGATTGTCTTAATCGCGGAAGTTTTTAAACTGGAATGGCTGACCGAGATCGCCGCCACGCACCAGCGCCATCACGGATTGCAGGTCATCACGGGATTTTCCGGTCACGCGGATCTCTTCACCCTGGATCTGCGCCTGCACTTTGAGCTTACTGTCTTTGATAAGCTTAACGATTTTTTTCTGTACCGCGCTCTCAATCCCCTGCTTCAGCTTCGCTTCCACAAACCAGGTTTTGCCGCTGTGAACAAAATCTTCCGGTACATCGAGTGAGGTCCCTTCAATGCCGCGCTTGAGCAGCTTGGCGCGCAGGATATCCAGCAACTGGTTGACCTGGAAATCAGACTCGCTCAGGACTTTGATCGTCTTGTTCGCGTCGTTCAGTTCAATGGTCGCCTCAACGCCACGAAAATCGAAACGTGACTCAACCTCACGGACAGCATTTTCTACGCCGTTACGCGCTTCCTGCAAATCAACTTCAGAAACAATATCGAAAGATGGCATCTTTTCTTCTCCCTTCATTTTTGTTGCGTTGCATAATACCCGCAACGAGGCATAACGAGAAGCTTAGCTGATGGCGCTATACTTAGCGTCATAGCACCTGGCGTCGTTGCAGGTGAGGAGGAACGATGAAAGTAACAGTGCTTGGATGCGGAGCCCTTGGCCAACTCTGGCTTACAGCGCTATGCAAACAGGGACACGACGTTCAGGGCTGGCTGCGAATTCCCCAGCCCTATTGCAGTGTGAACGTAATTGGTACAGACGGTTCAATTTTTAACGAGTCTTTGACGGCAAACGATCCGGAATTTCTCGCCACCAGTGATTTGCTGCTGGTCACGCTGAAGGCCTGGCAGGTCTCCGATGCGGTGAAAAGCCTGGCCGCCCAGTTACCTGAACGCACGCCAATCCTGCTGATTCACAACGGTATGGGTACCATTGAAGAGCTAAAATCTGTCCGGCAACCGCTGCTGATGGGGACAACCACCCACGCGGCACGTCGCGACGGTAACGTCATTATCCATGTTGCCAGTGGTATCACCCATATCGGTCCTGCGCGTGAACAGACCGGCGATTACAGCTATCTTGCGGATACCCTACAAAGCACGCTGCCTGACGTCGCCTGGCACAATAACATTCGCGCGGAACTGTGGCGCAAACTGGCGGTCAACTGCGCGATCAATCCGCTGACCGCCCTGCTGGATTGCCCTAACGGTGAGCTGCGCAAGCATCCCGATCGGGTAGCGCTGATTTGCCGGGAAGTTGCCGCCGTCATTGAACGCGAAGGCTACCACACCTCAGAGTCCGATTTACGTTATTATGTCGACCAGGTCATTGAGAGTACGGCAGAAAATATCTCCTCAATGTTGCAGGATATCCGGGCTATGCGGCATACCGAAATTGATTACATTACCGGTTATCTGTTAAAACGCGCCCGGGCACACGGTATTACCGTTGCGGAAAACAGCCGTCTGTTTGAGTTAGTAAAACGAAAGGAGAGTGAGTATGAGCGCATCGGCACTGGTATGCCTCGCCCCTGGTAGCGAAGAGACAGAAGCGGTCACCACCATTGATTTGATGGTGCGTGGTGGTATTAAGGTTACTACCGCCAGCGTCGCCAGCGACGGAAGTCTGGCGATTACCTGCTCGCGTGGGGTGAAGATCCTGGCGGATGCACCGCTTGTACAGGTGGCGGACGGTGATTACGACATGATCGTTTTGCCGGGTGGGCTGAAGGGTGCAGAGTGTTTCCGCGACAGCCCGCTGCTGGTTGAAACCGTTCGTCAGTTTCATCTTTCCGGGCGTATCGTCGCGGCAATCTGTGCGGCCGCGGGTACGGTGCTGGTTCCGCACGACATTTTCCCCATCGGCAATATGACAGGCTTCCCTGGCCTGAAGGACACAATTCCGGAAGACCAGTGGGTGGATAAACGCGTGGTCTGGGATCCGCGCGTTAACCTGCTCACCAGCCAGGGGCCGGGCACTGCCATTGATTTTGGCCTGAAGATAATTGACCTGCTGGTTGGGCGCGAAAAAGCGTACGAAGTGGCGTCATCGCTGGTGATGGCGGCGGGGATTTATAATTACTATGAAGAGTAGTGCATAAAAAAGCCGGGTGGCGGCTACGCCTTACCCGGCCTACAAATGCACGGTACCGTAGGCCCGGTAAGCGAAGCGCCACCGGGCGAGAAACTACGGGCGATACACCTTCACGTTCGCGAAGCCCTGCTCACGCAGATACAGCGCCTGCAAACGGCTCATGACCCCACGTTCGCACCACAGCAGATACGTTTTGCTCTGGTCGAGATCGCCAAACTGGGTGCTCAGCTTGTAGAACGGCAGCGAAACCACCTCGACGCCTTCCACCTGCAACGGCTTGTCATCCTGCTCATCAACAGAACGGATATCCAGAATCGTATCGTTAGCACCGAAGCCGCTGACCGTCTCCACCTCAACCACTTCCTGCTCGGTCTGCTGAGCGATCTCACGGATATCGATGTTGGACGCTTCCGCCACCACTTTTTCCAGGATGCTGAAATCGAAGTTCTCTTCTTCCGCTTCGATCTTCGCCTTCACCGCTTTGATGGTTGGACTTTTTGAGATCACACCGCAATATTCCGGCATGGTGCGGGCAAAATCTTCAGTACCGATTTTACGCGCCAGATCGATGATGTGCTCTTTATCGTGAGAGATCAGCGGACGCAGGATCAGCGTATCAGACACGTTATCGATAAGACGCAGGTTAGTCAGCGTCTGGCTGGAGACCTGCCCCAGCGCTTCACCGGTGACCAGCGCCTGCACGCCGTAGCGCTCAGCCACTTTGGACGCCGCACGCACCATCATACGCTTCAGCACCACACCCATCTGGCCGTCGTCCACTTTTTCGAGGATTTCGCCGACCACCGGCTCAAAGTTGATCGCCACAAAACGCACGCGGTGAGAGCTGCCGAAGCGGTTCCACAGGTAATGCGCCACCTGACGTACGCCGATTTCATGCGCCGCGCCGCCCAGGTTAAAGAAGCAGTAGTGCACGCGGCAGCCACGACGCATCAGCATATAGCTGGACACGCCGGAGTCGAAACCACCGGAGATCAGCGACAGTACATCTTCCTGAGTGCCGATAGGGAAACCGCCAATACCTTCGTAACGGCCCTTGACCAGCAGCAGGCGATCGTTTTCGATCTCAAGATTAACGGTGACGTCCGGGTTAGTCAGGCGCACGCGCGCCGTTTCAACGTGCTGGTTCAGACCACCACCGACGTAGCGCTCAACCTCAATAGAGCTAAACTCATGCTTACCCCGGCGCTTCACGCGCACGCAGAACGTTTTCCCTTCGATCTGGTCGCGGTACTGCACCAGCGCCTTTTCGAAGATATCGTGCATATCGGTGAAGGGAACGTCTTCCACTTCCAGAATATGGTGAATACCCGGGATACGGGTCAGCGCGTCGCGAATATCAAGACGTTTGTTTTCGTCTTTCGCGCGGACTTCTACGTGGTCCCAGTGACGCACCACGGCGAGCGTTTCGTCGTAGTGTTTTAATACGTTACGAATGTTCCCGGTGAGAATTTTAATAAAGCGCAAACGCACAGATTGGCTTTTGATGGTGATTTCAGGGAACAATTTAATGATAAACTTCATGGCGGCAATGTTTCTTAGGCAAGCGTATTAAGGCTTGTAATGGAAAAGAGTACAGCAGCCCACACCCGTGGCTGCATCCAGGCGCGCAAGTATACCACCATCGCGCCGCTCCTGTGCACATTGCGCGTTATTTGATAATTGCCCTGAGTCCGTTACCATGTCGGGGCTGAGAATATAAGAGTCAATTCACTATGCCGAAGAAAAACGACGCACCGGCCAGTTTCGAAACTGCGCTGAGTGAACTGGAGCAGATCGTTACCCGTCTTGAGAGTGGCGATCTCCCGCTGGAAGACGCGCTCAACGAATTTGAACGCGGCGTGCAGCTCGCGCGCCAGGGGCAGGTAAAACTCCAGCAGGCCGAGCAGCGTGTGCAGATCCTGCTTTCCGACAGCGAAGACGCTAAAACCACGCCATTCACACCGGACGCCGAGTAAATGGATTTTTCCAACGCGCTTCAGGCGCGCGTCATCCGCGCCAACGATGCGCTGCGCCGATTCATTGAGCCGCAGCCTTTTCAGAACACTCCACTGGTTGAAGCCATGCACTATGGCGCACTCTTGGGGGGTAAACGCCTGCGTCCGTTCCTGGTGTATGCCACGGGCAATATGTTCGGTATCAGCGATAACACGCTGGACGCCCCGGCAGCCGCCGTGGAGTGTATCCACGCCTATTCGCTGATCCACGATGATTTGCCGGCCATGGACGATGACGATTTGCGTCGCGGTCAGCCAACCTGCCATATCAAATTTGGCGAAGCGAATGCCATTCTGGCGGGGGATGCGCTGCAAACCCTGGCCTTCTCCATTCTGAGCGATGCGCCGATGGTTGAGGTGAGCGATCGCGATCGTCTGGCAATGGTGTCCGAACTGGCAATGGCCAGCGGCGTCGCCGGGATGTGCGGCGGCCAGGCACTGGATTTAGAGGCTGAAGGGCGTCAGGTTACTCTGGAACAGCTGGAGCGCATCCACCGTCACAAAACGGGCGCACTGATTCGTGCAGCCGTTCGCCTGGGCGCGCTGAGCGCGGGTGAACGCGGGCGTAAAGCCCTGCCGGTTCTGGACAGATACGCAGAAAGTATCGGTCTGGCATTCCAGGTTCAGGATGACATTCTGGATGTGGTGGGCGATACTGCAACATTGGGAAAACGTCAGGGTGCGGATCAGCAGCTTGGCAAAAGTACCTACCCCGCCCTGTTGCGCCTTGAGCATGCCCAACGTAAAGCCCGGGATCTGATAGACGATGCCCGCCGGTCGCTGAATGAGCTGGCCGCGCAATCGCTGGATACCTCGGCACTGGAAGCGCTAGCGGACTACATAATCCAGCGTGATAAATAAACTATAAATCTCGATGAGCCTTTGATGAGTTTTGATATTGCCAAATACCCGACACTGGCGTTAGTTGACTCCACTCAGGAGTTACGTCTGTTGCCGAAAGAGAGTCTGCCGAAGCTGTGTGACGAGCTGCGTCGCTACCTGCTCGACAGCGTTAGCCGCTCCAGCGGCCACTTCGCCTCCGGACTTGGCACGGTTGAGCTGACCGTGGCGTTGCATTACGTCTATAACACGCCGTTCGATCAGCTGATCTGGGATGTAGGCCACCAGGCCTATCCGCACAAAATTCTGACCGGACGTCGCGATAAAATTGGCACCATTCGCCAGAAAGGGGGCCTGCACCCGTTCCCGTGGCGCGGCGAGAGTGAATATGATGTGTTAAGCGTCGGCCACTCTTCCACCTCCATTTCTGCGGGCATTGGTATTGCCGTTGCCGCCGAAAAAGAGAATAAACAACGCCGCACCGTCTGCGTGATTGGCGACGGGGCGATCACCGCCGGGATGGCCTTTGAGGCCATGAACCACGCGGGCGATATCAAACCGGACATGCTGGTGATCCTCAACGATAACGAAATGTCGATCTCCGAGAACGTCGGCGCGCTGAATAACCATCTGGCGCAGCTGCTGTCCGGCAAGCTTTACTCCTCACTGCGTGAAGGTGGTAAAAAAGTCTTCTCCGGCGTACCGCCGATTAAAGAGCTGCTTAAGCGTACCGAAGAACACATCAAAGGCATGGTCGTGCCGGGTACGCTGTTCGAAGAGCTGGGCTTTAACTATATTGTCCCGGTGGACGGCCACGATGTGCTGGGCCTGGTGACGACGCTTAAAAACATGCGCGACCTGAAAGGCCCGCAGTTCCTGCATATCATGACCAAAAAAGGGCGTGGTTACGAACCGGCGGAAAAAGATCCGATCACCTTCCACGCGGTGCCTAAGTTCGACCATACCAGCGGCTGCCTGCCGAAAAGCAGCGGCGAGATGCCGAGCTACTCAAAAATCTTTGGCGACTGGCTGTGCGAAACGGCGGCGAAAGACAACATGCTGATGGCGGTGACGCCTGCCATGCGTGAAGGCTCCGGCATGGTGGAGTTTTCCAAAAAATACCCGGACCAGTATTTCGACGTGGCTATCGCCGAGCAGCACGCGGTAACCTTTGCTGCGGGCCTGGCGATTGGCGGCTACAAGCCGGTGGTAGCGATCTACTCTACCTTCCTGCAACGCGCCTACGATCAGGTTATCCATGACGTTGCCATTCAGAAGCTGCCTGTGCTGTTTGCTATCGATCGCGCGGGCATTGTGGGGGCTGATGGCCAGACGCACCAGGGCGCGTTTGATCTCTCCTTCCTGCGCTGCATCCCTGATATGGTGATCATGACGCCAAGCGACGAAAACGAGTGTCGTCAGATGCTGTATACCGGTTACCACTATCAGGACGGCCCCTGCGCGGTACGTTATCCACGCGGTAATGCCCTTGGCGTTGAATTACAGCCGCTGGAAAAACTGGATATCGGTAAAGGTCTGGTGAAACGCCGCGGTGAAAAAGTGGCGATCCTGAACTTTGGTACGTTGATGCCGGAAGCGGCAAAAGTCGCTGAAAACCTGAATGCGACGCTGGTCGATATGCGCTTCGTGAAGCCGCTCGATGAATCTCTGATTCTGAGCATGGCGGAAAGCCATGACGTGCTGGTCACGCTGGAAGAGAACGCCATCATGGGTGGCGCGGGTAGCGGCGTGAACGAAGTGCTTATGGCGAACCGTAAAGCCGTTCCGGTGCTTAATCTCGGCCTCCCTGACCACTTCATCCCGCAAGGCACCCAGGATGAGGCGCGCGCCGACATTGGTCTGGACGCCGCCGGTATCGAAGCTAAAATCCGCACCTGGCTGGCCTGATCCCTCCCCTTTTCTGCTCCTGCTATGCTTAAACGTATTGTTTAAACAGCAGGAGCGGAACCATGCAATACACGACATTAGGAAAAACGGACCTTAAGGTGTCCCGGCTTTGCCTGGGATGCATGACGTTTGGCGAGCCTGACCGGGGAAATCATGCCTGGACGCTGCCGGAAGAGAGCAGCCGCCCTATCATCAAGCGCGCCATTGACGGCGGCATCAACTTCTTCGATACCGCCAACAGCTACTCAGACGGCAGCAGCGAAGAGATTGTGGGCCGCGCCCTGCGAGATTTTGCCCGTCGTGATGACGTTGTGGTCGCCACTAAGGTGTACTACCCGTCAGGCGATCTGGCGGAAGGCCTTTCTCGCGCGCAGATCCTGCGTTCCATTGATGACAGCCTCAGACGCCTGAACATGGATTACGTCGACCTGCTGCAAATCCACCGCTGGGATTACAACACCCCGATCGAAGAGACGCTTGAAGCGTTAAACGACGTTGTGAAAGCCGGTAAAGCGCGCTACATCGGTGCATCGTCCATGCATGCCTCACAGTTTGCCCAGGCGCTCGATCTCCAGGCGCAGCACGGCTGGGCGCGCTTTGTCACCATGCAGGATCACTACAACCTGATTTACCGGGAAGAAGAGCGCGAGATGCTGCCGCTCTGCTACCAGGAAGGCGTGGCGGTGATCCCGTGGAGCCCGCTGGCGCGCGGAAGGTTAACCCGTCCGTGGGGGGAAACTACCGCCCGGCTGGTATCGGATGAAGTGGGTAAAAACCTGTATGACGATACAGAAGCCAGCGATGCGTTAATTGCCGAACGCTTAGCCGGGATCGCCGACGATATCGGTGCAACGCGCGCGCAGGTGGCGCTGGCGTGGCTGCTGAGCAAGCGCGGTGTCGCCGCGCCGATTGTGGGCACGTCGCGGGAAGAACAGCTGGATGAGTTGTTGAGTGCGGTGGACTTATCGTTGACGCCGGAGCAGATTGCCGAGCTGGAGACGCCGTATCAGCAGCATCCGGTGGTAGGGTTTAAGTAAACACTTGCCGGGTGGCGCTGCGCTTACCCGGCCTACAAATAAAGTGCGATCGTAGGCCGGGTAAGGCGAAGCCGCCACCCGGCAAAACACTCACCCAAAGTGATCGTACCCTTTCCAGTCAAGCGTAACCGGGGCGCCGTCGCGGACAAACAGCAACCCTTCACTTTCCGGCATCACCTGCCCGATGCAGGTAAATTTCGCCCCCAGATGCGCTAGCGCCACATCCAGCGTCCCGCGATTCAGCTCAGGCACGGTGAAGCACAGCTCATAATCTTCTCCACCGGATAACGCCCAGCGCAGCGCCTGTTCAGGTTCGACATGGCGAAGCAGTTGCTCCGACAGCGGGAACAGATCCAGGTCAACGCGTGCGCCCACGCCGCTGGCCTTCAGAATATGGCCAAGATCTGAGATCAGCCCGTCAGACAAATCGATAGCCGAACTGGCCCGCTCGCGCAGCGCCTGACCGTGCAGAATACGCGGCGTTGGCCGCAGATGGCGCTTCACCAGATACGCCGCATCGTCAGCCTCTTCAACCGTTAAACGGTTCTGAAGGATGGCCAGCCCTGCCGCGCTGTCGCCCGGCGTACCGGTCACGTAGATCCAGTCGCCTGGTTTTGCACCCGAGCGCTTCAGCGCGCGCCCGGCAGGCACATAGCCGTGGATTGCCAGGGTCATGGACAGCGGACCGGCGGTGGTATCACCGCCAATCAGCTGCATATCGTAATAATTCAGCTGTTCAAACAGGGCATCGCTGAAGGCTTCAAGCCAGGCTTCATCCACCTCCGGCAGGGTCAGAGCCAGCGTCAGCCAGGCCGGATCGGCGCCCATTGCCGCCAGATCGCTGACGTTCACCGCCAGCGCTTTATACGCCAGATCGGCAGGATCGATATCCGGCAGGAAATGACGCCCACACACTAAGGTGTCGGTGCTGATTGCCAGCGTCTGTTTTTCGGGAATATTGAGAAGTGCGCAGTCATCGCCAATGCCGGTTTCAACATCAAGACGAGAGGTTCTGACACGGTCGAAATAACGGGCAATCAGGGAGAATTCGCCGCATGCCATACGTTATGCCTCAGCAAATTAAATAAAAAAACCGGAGCCGCACTGCCAAAAAGGCAATGCAAGACTCCGGTTTGCGGATCACTTTTTGTGGGGACGGATCGCAGGTGCGGCTTTATCCAGCACGCCGTTAACAAACTTGTGGCTGTCTTCAGCGCCGAAGGTTTTCGCCAGTTCGATCGCTTCGTTGATGGCCACTTTGTACGGCACATCATCACGTTTAGACAGCTCAAACAGCGCGATACGCAACACTGCTTTTTCGACCTGGCCCAGCTCTTCGAGCAGACGGGACAGGTATGGCTTCATCAGACCATCGAGATACGCGCTATTAGTCGCCACTCCCGACAGCAGTTCACGGAAGTACAGAACGTCAACGTCTTTCACGTCCTGTTCTGACAGGAACTGGTATTCAACATCAGCGATGTCGT
>OIES01000215.1_pt1 | contig 30536 bp, 30 predicted proteins | sample 1581811 | NCBI WGS metagenome assembly OIES01 (sample SAMN03281021, study PRJEB24777) | human gut metagenome | isolation source: fecal sample PR177 from 1 month old male Malay infant, vaginal delivered... | reverse complement strand
GTGGTTTTGAGGGTATATGCCTTGAAATAGAGGATACCTCATGGTATAATAATCCTCGATAGCTCAGTCGGTAGAGCACGCGGCTGTTAACCGCGCTGTCGTAGGTTCAAGTCCTACTCGGGGAGTTTGGAAATGCTTTTATGTATTTCTGACTCAACAGATACGAATTTATAAGGCCCCATGGTCAAGCGGTTAAGACATCGCCCTTTCACGGCGGTAACACGAGTTCGAATCTCGTTGGGGTCATTTGTTCCACCAGGCATATGCAGGGAGGAATGAGAATGCCGATGTGGCTCAATTGGCAGAGCAGCTGATTTGTAATCAGCAGGTTATCGGTTCGAGTCCGATCATCGGCTTGCATTAATTGCTTAGTGAGGTCCTTTCGAACTTAGCAGTTAAGCACACTTGCGAAACGAGCGTGTATATTACGTGACATTGAGCATAGTGTTACCATACTATATTTATGTTTGGACCTTTAGCTCAGTTGGTTAGAGCAACCGGCTCATAACCGGTCGGTCCTGGGTTCGAGTCCCCGAAGGTCCACTAACACTGAACTAAATATTTGAAATTTGGCCTGGTGGCTCAGCTGGTTAGAGCGCCGCCCTGTCACGGCGGAGGTCGTGGGTTCGAATCCCATCCGGGTCGTTTGCATGAAACATTTTGATGCAGCATTCACTACCAGCATATGTTGTATCGTTTCACAGCATGTTATAAAACGGGATCTTAGCTCAGCTGGGAGAGCATCTGCCTTACAAGCAGAGGGTCACAGGTTCGAGCCCTGTAGGTCCCATTTTCATGAGAAATCATGATATGCCGGCGTGGCGGAACTGGCAGACGCACAGGACTTAAAATCTCATGCGTGATTTTTTGTCCAGTCGGTAAAAACCTTGAATTTACAGGGGCTTTAACAACTTAATAGCTTTTATCCCTTGTAGCGTCCCTCCTGAATATCCCTCCGATTTCCGGCAGGATATTTTTTAGGAGTAGGGACGAATGAAAAAATCTGCGGGTATGGTGGAATAGGCAGACACAAGAGACTTAAAATCTCTCGGGAGCAATCCCGTGCCGGTTCAAGTCCGGCTACCCGCACCAGACAATTACGGCTTTGGAAATTATGTTTCCAGAGCTTTTTTTATGCCGGAAAACTGCTTAATATCGCATTGGCGGACGCTACCTTTTTGCTAAAGTCGAAATGCGTATAGGTATTGGCGGTGGTGGTAATGGTACTGTGTCCTAACCACTCTTGTATTGCCTTTAGGTCAACGCCGTTTGCATAGAGCAGGCTGGCACAACTATGCCTCAAATCGTGGAAGCGAATGTCTTTCAGCCCGTTCTTGTTAATAACAATCTTAAAATGCTGGCTTAAATAGTCCGGCTTCATGCGATTTCCTGTTCTGCCCCGGTTGATATATTCCAGTTCGTCCCGGCAATAACTTTTTCCACATATACGCATATCTTCAGCCTGCTGTTCCTTTAACTTCAAAAGAGCAGCTTCAAAAGGTGCGACAAGGGGCAGGGTTCTTGTGCTGGACTTTGTTTTTGTTTTGTCCTTGACTACCCTCACGATATGCCCGTCTATGTAAGCGTCTGTGACAACGTGGTTTATGGTAATGGTCTTTTTCTCAAAGTCCACCATGTCCCATTTTAGCCCCAGCACTTCACTACGGCGCATACCATAAAAAGCGGCAAGTAAGACCGGAATTTCCAGCGGGTCATTCTGGGTTGCCTTGAAAAGCTGTTCAAGCTCTTGTGCGTCGTAGTAGTCCGACACATATACATTCTTTTGTGGTCGTTCAATCCGATCTGCCGGATTGGACTTGATAAGCCCTATCTGGAACGCATATTGCAGACACTTCCTTATATTCGCATGGCGGTGAATGACCGTGTTTGTTGTTAAATGGTTTTCCGTCAGCTCATACTGGTAATAATCTTGAATGTACTTCGGATTGTTCTCTAAGTCTTTCAGCGTGTATTCCTTTTTAGCAAAGTAAGGAGCAATCTTTTTTTGAATACCGGAAGCGTAGCCCCCGTAGGTGGTTATATCAACGCTGCTTTTCATCATTTCCAGCCATTCCAGAATAAAGTCGGAAAATAAAATCTCCACTTCCCCGGAAGCAGGGTCGATTTTGTCGGCAGGGTTGGAAGCAATCCACCCAGAGGAAACAGCAAAGGACAGCCCGCTTTTTATAATAAAGTGGCAGGCTTCCAAAGTCTTTTCAATAGGTTCGCCACAAGGGGCAGGAGCTTCTTGCTTTAGGTTCTGAAAAAACAATTCAAGGTCTTTGGTTGTAACATTTGCTATGCTTATTTCTGTATTGTCAAAGTGCGGGACGATATAAGTATTAAGGTTGAAAACATAATACGCATATTTATCCGGGGACAGGTCGGAGAGTTCCAGCCAGTCCGTGAGAAAATCATACAGCAGCGTGCCACCGTCCCAGAGGGTCGGGATAAATTCTTTCCTTGTTTTGGAAAGCATGGCTTCCGCACGTTTCTTATTGCCTTTCACGGGAAGTTTTGTACTGATTGATTTTGTTTTGCGCTTTTTGTTCTTGTCCTTATAGCTTAATATCATCTGATAAATTCCGTTTTGTACTCGTAGATGTCCTGCTACCATAGAAAAATCCTCCTTATTGGGTAACAGTCGGATATGACACCTATCACCGATAGATATATTATATCACATTGGCGGTGGTTTTGACAGTCCCCAAATTGCGTTTACTGCTGGGTTTGAATGATGTGTAAGTAAGTCAGAATATGGAACTTTGGTATTTTATAGATACGCCCGATTTTGAAATGTTCTATCACATTATCCTGCAATAGACGGTAGGCGGTCTTGGTACTGATACCCAGCATTTCACTCATTTCTTCTACGGTAACAACGTCAGGATAATTCTTGAACAAGGACACATATGGATCACTTGCTTTTCCCATAATATCCACTCCTAACATTCTTTTATACTTTTAATAGGCAGCTCGGACGGCTTGGCAGCTCCACGGGACTTGCACCCCTCTCATTCTTATGAGTAACCGCTCCATGCGGGTGTATCATTATCCCAATATGCGGGTCATGGCGGCGGCAGCTTCCACCCTGCCGTCTGCGGAACATTGACGGTATCGCTCGCCCCTTTTGGGGTCTTGGCGTGTCAATCCGCAGGCTCACCACATATTGAACGTGTCCGGTTGCCTTATGCTGCGTGAAACGCTTTCTTTGTCAAAGAACAAGGGCTTGTCAGCCCGCAAAAACATACCGGGTCGATATGCTTTTGTGGATTGGCAAACAGTAAAAAAACGCCCACGCCGGGGAAGTGGAAAGGGGCTTTGCTTCCCCTTTGTGGGCGGTTCTTTAGGCTACCTTAAAGGTCAGAATTTTTGTGATGAGCTTGGTTTCCAGCCTGCGGCGCAATTCCTCGTCAACGCATAAGTGGGGGTTGCCCGCTTCGTCATACATGGTGCATGTAGACAGTTTGGCGATATAGCCCTCAAAATGCTTCAAGACGGTGTTGATAGCGTCCACGTTGCCGGAAACAGCCGCCGTGATGACAGGGTACGGGAGCAAGCCGCTATTGCCCTGCGTGTCCGGCTTTTTTGTCAAAGTCTTATTCATCAGCGTTTTCCTCCATAAATTTTTTAAGTGTCTGCAAAGAGCTTGTCCGGCGGTAGGCTACCGTCCGGCGCACAAGGTTTAAATGCTCCGCAATCTCCGGGTCACTCATTCCCAGAAAATAAGACAGCAGGATAATATCAAGCCTGTCCTGCGGCAAAGATTTCAGAGCTTCGGCTAACAGTTCGTCAGCAACAGCGATTTCAAAGCCCATGACTTCAAAACGGTATGTATCTTCAAAATATCTGTCCCAGACCAACAACTGCCCCAGCGTTTCTTCGGACAGCTCGGAGAATGATATTTCATGTTCCCGGCGGTACTGTAAATGCTTGTAGTAGTCACGGGCTTCATTCTTCAACAGGTGCTTGCAAAAGCTGTCAAAGGTCTGCTGGTTGTATTCTTCTTGGGGCGTAGGTTTCATGTTCTCACCTCCTTTCGCTTCCGCAAAAGGCGGGGTGCTGTTCCCCTTTCCGCCACTAACACGATTGAAAATCGCTGGCAGGCAAACTTCCCGAAGGAAATTTGAAAAAGATACAAAAATGCCCGATTGAAAACAGGTATCAATCGGGTATAGGAAATAACATATCTAATTGTGTTGTTTGTGTGTTCGCCCTCCTGCGTAAGAGATACCGCAGGCAGGGCGAAATTTTTTTTTAACGGTGTACCTCTGGACAAGATTTCAGAGCGCAAAAAAAGCACGGCGATACCTCCATTTGTACCGCCATGCCGAAAGGAAAAAGTATTCCGTGGGGAGTAACTTAGTCGCTGTCAATGGCGGCTATTTTGCTCCCTGCCACCATTGGCAGGAATAGAAAAAGGACTGTTCCTTTTTCATTGGAAAATCTTACCGTTACGGTATCGGGTTATTCTCCTGTTTGTATCGGGAATGTATCAAGGCTTTAGGCAAAGCTCGACAAGATATTGCATAAAGAGATGTGAAAAAGTACATAATGAGATATGTATAATCGTTTAGAAAGGGAGTGGTATTTTGTAAAATGACATTGGGAGATGTGACTATGTACAATGAAGAAAAATACGATTTCAGAGCATTAGGAAAAGCCATAAAGGAAGCACGGGAAAGCAAGGGATTGACACGGGAAAAGCTGGGGGAATTGTTTGACTTAGCACCCCGCTATATCATGTCGATTGAGAACAAGGGGCAGCACCCCAGCTTTCAAGTGTTTTATGAGCTTGCGTCCTTTTTCCATATATCCGTAGACCAGTTTTTCTTTCCAGAGGAAGCACCGGGAAAGACCAGCCGCCGCCGGAGAATAGACAGCCTGCTTGACGAGCTGGACGATACGGAGCTTATCGTTATGGAAGCCACGGCAAAGGGGATAAAGGAAGCAAAGGAAGCAAAAGAAAATGAATGAGAAATGAGAGTGCCAGCACCACGGGGAATATCCTGCGGTGGTGGCGCTTTTTGATTGTGGATATGCCGCCGGATAGCAGAACCAGCCGACAGCCGCAAGGGTAAAATGCACGGGCAAAGACCGCCCGCCCTTGCCGCCGCCGTCTGTTTCCGCTTATGGGTAATCAAGAGGGAAGCCTTAGAATAATCGGCTTCCCTCTTATCTTTTTTATTTTCCGTCTTTGGGTTGCCTGCCGGGGCTTTCCAATCGTGTTAGGGAGCAAAGAGGAAGAATAGCAAGCATAGGAAATGAGTACCCATTTCCGTATTTTCCGTTCCCAGCTTGGCAGGCTGGGGGCGCAAAATGCTTGTTGGGAAGTGTCCCAAACCCTCTTGAAAAATGCGAAAGGAAGTGACGCTATGGTTGAGAGAAAGCGGGATATTCAACTGAAATTTTATGTGACGGAGCAGGAACGGTTTTTGATTACGGAGAAAATGAAGCTGCTACCTACGGACAATCTGGGGGCGTATCTTCGGAAAATGGCGATTGACGGGTATATCATTCAAGTGGACTATTCCGCAATTAAGGAGCAGACCGCAGAGATACAGAAAATTGGCGTGAACGTCAACCAGATAGCAAGGCGGGTCAATTCCACCGGGAATGTGTATGAGCAGGACTTAAAAGAGATTAAGGGGGCATTGGAAAAGATATGGCAGTTACAAAGATACACCCTATCAAAAGCACGCTGAATAAAGCCCTTGTCTATATCTGCAATCCCGAAAAGACAGACGATAAGATTTTGATTTCCTCCTTTGGCTGTTCCTATGAAACCGCCGATATAGAATTTGTTTTCACCTTGTCGCAGGCAAGGGAGAAAGGGGACAATCTGGCGCACCATTTGATACAGTCCTTTGCCCCCGGAGAGGTCAGCTATGAGGAAGCACACCGGATAGGGAAAGAGCTTGCGGACAAGGTGCTGGGCGGTAAATATGAGTATGTGCTAACCACCCATATAGACAAGGGGCATATCCATAATCATGTGCTGTTTTGTGCTGTGGATTTTGTGAGCCACCGCAAGTACAATTCCAATAAGCGGAGCTATTACCAGATAAGGAATGAGAGTGACAGGCTGTGCCGGGAGCATGGCTTATCCGTTGTCACGCCGGGAGAAAACAAGGGAAAGAAGTATGCGGAGTGGGACGCTGAACGCAAAGGCACAAGCTGGAAAGTAAAGCTGAAAGCGGTCATTGACAGCACTATCCCGCAAGCGAAAGATTTTGAAGATTTCCTGCGGCTCATGGAAGCGGCAGGCTATGAGATAAAGCAGGGAAAGTTTGTATCATTCCGGGCAGCCGGACAGGAACGGTTTACCCGGTCAAAGACGCTGGGGGAAGCCTATACAACGGAAGCTATTACGGAACGGCTTGCCGGGACATACCGGGCAAAGCCAAAAGCCATACGGCAGGATAAGGCAGGCGTTTCCCTGCTGATAGATTTAGAAAACAGTATCAAGGCAGCCCAGAGCCGGGGCTATGAACAATGGGCGAAAATACAAAATCTGAAGCAGGCGGCAAAGACCATGAATTTCCTTACGGAGCATGACATTTCAGAGTATGAGCAGTTGCAGGCGGTTTTATCGGAAGTCCATACAGAAAGTGAGCAGACCGCAGCCACCTTAAAAGAGCTGGAAAAGCGGCTGGCAGACGTTTCCCTGCTGATGAAAAACATATCCTCCTACCAGCAGACAAAAGAGGTCTACGGGGCATACCGGAAAGCAAAGGATAAAGAGCAGTTCCGGCGGGAGCATGAAAGCAGTATCATTATCCATGAAGCGGCTTCAAAGACGTTGCAGGCTGCAAGAAACGGCGGCAGGCTTCCGAACTTCAAGAAGCTGCTGGCAGAGTATAAGGAGCTTACGGATCAGAAAGACAAGCTGTATCTGGAATATGGGAAGCTGAAAAAGAAAGTAAAGCAATATGACACGATAAAACAGAATGTAGACAGTATTTTGCGGCTGGCAAGGCAGCCGGATATGAGCCGGGAAACAGAAAGGTAAAGCGGACAATTAGAGGTGCGGGAAACGCCATTTAACGGTGTTTCCGAGGAACTTTTGGGGGATAGGCATATAAATCCCCACACCCGGCAAAAATCGGCTTCTAACTGTCCGCTGGGAGTTTTTGAATAAATGCTATCGGTATTTATCAAAATAGCTACTGGCACGGTATATGAGTTCGTCAAGGTTTTGGATACGCCGTTGTTCTATGATATAACGTAATTCTGGAAGCTCCATAAAAAAGCTGTCCCATAAAGCTGTTTTGTCATAGTCCCGCTGGTATCGTTCAAGCTGGTAATTGAATACTTCTTGATATGCAATCCTGTCCGACAAAATTTGTTTGTACTTGTCGGGGGCTTCATGCTTACCAAACAGGTACGCCACCATATCCAGAACACGGTTTTGTGTCATGCGTTTACTGTCTATGAGGATTGGGTGTCGATACTGATACTCATAATCTGCCGGGTCACTTAGGCTGTCGAGGTAATCTTCATCAAATGCAAGCTCCGCTACTTCCGGGAATTGTTCGTGAAGCTGTGACAGTGCTTTAATATCTGTCCGTTTATATGCTTTGGTATAGTAGAGCAAAAAATCTTCCACCCGGATATTGGCTACACTTTCATATACTTTTTCCTTTGTGTTCATGCCCTTTTCTCCTATTCGCAATATGATTTTAAATATCTATCTATGCGAAATTATAATTCCTAATATATATAAAAGTCAATGATTATCCTATACTTTTATATCTGTATCAATTTTCCTGTGTCGGATAGAATAAAAGGCAAGGACAAATACGGCAAAAGGGGAAATTTTATTTTGGAAAACATTGACGATAGAGTGAAAAATATTGCTTTGAAATTGCGGAAAATCCGGGAGCTAAAAGGACTAACACGGGAGAAATTTTGTGAGCCACTTGGAGAGAACAGCGAATATTGGGGATTGATTGAGCGTGGAGAACAGGCGATTAGCCTTGTGAAGCTGTTGCAAGTCTGTGAAACCTATGATATACCCATAGAAACGGTTGTTGACTTGAACTATCAGACTATGGACGATAAGGCTTTAAGGGCTGAAATCAGTGATCTTCTGGAAAGCTGCAAGGGAAAGCAACTGGAAATGATAAAGAAGTTTGTTGAAAATATTGCTATGGCTTTATAGAAAAACACCGGAGAATGACAGTTTTGGACTATCATTCTCCGGTGCTTTTTACGTCAAATTTGTAGCCAACACCTAACACGGTTTTTATGTAGGTTGGGTTCTTGCTGTCTGGCTCAATCTTTTTCCGTAGACTGTATATCACATTTACCACACTGGAATGGCAGCTATCACTATCCATGTGCCAGACCGCTTCAAAAATCTGTTCTTGTGTGAACACTCTGTGGGGGCTGGAAGCTAAATAGGCAAGTGTACCATATTCAAGGCGGGTTAGGTTTATGTCTGTTCCGTCCCGAAGTATCCGGCGCTGATGTAACCTTATTTCCAATCCCGGAAAGGATAATATGGGTGAGAGGACTGGCACTACGGCTTCAACTTGCATTTCGTTTGCTAGAACAGATATGATTTTTTTAATCGCTCTATCTTCGGTGCCATTAAATGTTAATACTATTATTTTCCCAATTTTATCACGTCCTTTATATAACACTTGATTTTTGGTTTCTCACCAACTATAATATACTCAATTCTTCCAAAAGTAAAGTAGCGGCTTTTTGGTAATATACTTTCTTTTGGAAACCATAGAAAGGAGATAAAAATGCAAAAACAATTACCACGCTGTCCCGTAGAGACAACATTATCACTTATTAACAATAAATGGCAACCGCTTATATGGTGTGCAATTTATTACGGAAGAAAAAGATTTAGTGAAATTAGTAAGGTAGTGGGTCACATATCAACAAAAGTGTTGACAACAAATTTACGTGAGATGGAAGAAAAAGAGCTAATTACAAGAACTGTTTTTCCCGAAATACCACCACGGGTTGAATACGAATTAACTGAATTAGGGTTAAGCCTTAAACCAGTTTTATATTCAATGGTAGATTGGGGAACAGCATATAAATTGAAGAAAGAGGGGCAATTACCAGTGCGTACAAAAGACGGGGATTTATTGATAGTTACCAAAGCAGAAAAAGAAGATTTACCGAAAATTTTGGAATTACAATACTTATGTTATCAAAGCGAAGCAAAGTTATTAGATAATTGGGATATACCGCCATTAAAGCAAACTCTCGAAGATGTTGAAAGTGAATATGATAGGGGGATAATTCTTAAAGTCCTAGATGAAAATGATAAAATTATTGGTTCTGTCCGCATTAGAATGGTGGACGGCACGGCGCATATAGGAAAGCTGATTGTGCAACCAGATTGGCAGGGAAAAGGAATTGCTACAAGACTTCTTAACGAAATAGAGCGTATTTGTCCTTGCGATAGATATGAGCTGTTTACCAGTACAAGGAGTGAAAAAAACATACAATTATATGAAAAAGTCGGTTTTAAAGTTTTCAAAAAAGAAGCTGTTTCACCAGAACTTTCAATGGTTTATTTAGAAAAGATAATATGATATTTTTATATGCCGGGGAATGACTGTCTAATCAATGCCATTTCCCGGCTATTGTTTTAATCTGTCTCTTTCGCAGGTTCAAATGCAATTACTGCAAATTCTTCCTCGGTCAGCTCATTCAGTTTTCCGGCGGTCTGCCTTGTCAGCTCCTCCATATCCTTTTCCATGTAGGGAATAGCGGCGGTCATATCCGCCACGGTATCAGCTCTGGTTTCTCCTTTGAAACAGCAGATAAGATTGATTTCCTCAAATGTAAATTGTTCCATATCCTATACCTCCAATTCCTTTCTATGGGTCTTTGCCGTCTGCTTTTTCGGGGCGGTTTTGACAGTTTCTTTGTCCTTTGCAAGCTGCTTCCGTAAAGAGGGCTTCTGCTCCTTGCCGGACAGCTTTTCGATATGTTCCTTGATATTCCCAGCGTCAAAGTGATCTCTGCGATACTGTTCGTCCCAGAGTATGCTACGCAGGGCGGCGGGGTCTTTGGGCTGTTCTTCAAAGTGCAGGAATTTTCCCAGCGCAGGGTCAGCGTCCCCGGAGATACGCTTTCCTGCTTCCTGTGTCCGCTCCCCATGCTCATATACCAGCTTGGTATTGCCCGTAAGCAGAGAAGCGTTCTTGACGTGCTGGTAATGCTTCTGATAGTCCAGCTCGTAAAGGTTGCCTGTGACTTTCCCTCGGTCAATGCCCGTCAGTTCCACCGCATAGGCAAGTATCTTATCACTTGACTGTTCGGCGTAAAAGCAAAAGGTGTTATGCTCCCGGCTGCCTTTTAGGAACGTGTCACGTTCCCGCAAGCACCACGTTCCAGAGGTACGGCATAACCAGAGGTACTTTTTATCCTCCGGGTTCTGGCTCTTTGCCGCCTGCTTCAAAGTTTCTATATCTATTTCAAAATCAGATTGGTAATGCTGGGTGTGGGTCTGCATGATAGCCTTTAGGGATTTTAATATATCCACGTTCTCAAACTTCTGCATGGGTTCAGCTCCTTTCCGCTTCCTGTGTCTTGGCTCTGGTAGTCTGCTTTTTCGGGGCGGCTTTTGTCTTTTCCTTATCCTCTTTGAGCTGCTTGCGGATAGAGGGCTTGCGCCCCGGCTTCTTGGGTTCGGTCTGGGCGGCAGCCTTATCCTGCTTTACCGCTTCCGCAAGCTCCGTAAGGGAAATTTGTTCCCCGGCTTTTACTCTGGCTTCCAGCTCGTCAACCGTGGGGGTATTGTTTATCTGCCCGTCTATCATGTTGTAATTCTGTTCCGTGGACTTCTCGGCAGCTTCCAGCGGGTTTTCTTTCTGGAACGCCTGCGTTATATCGGAAAAACCGAAACTGTCAACATAGTGGGCGGTGTCCCTGCCGTTCTGATGAAGCACCACCACGTCAGATACGGAAAGGGAATGTCCCTTAAAGTCCGCCGGGTGATTATAATTGAATGTATCGTAAATGTCCTCTAAGGAAGTTCCCGGCGTGAGCGTGGCAGTATAGACGCTCTCATAATGTGACGTTTCCACGGAAAGTCCCTTTTCCTGCAACTCGTTGAGCGGGCGGAAATGATATTCTCTGGGTACGCTTTCTTTTAGCTGATAAATAGAAAAAGTGTTTTCGGCTTCCCTTATGGGTGGGGTCTGGCAAACCTCCGCCATACGTTCTTTTAAGGTGGCTAAGTCCGGGCTGATTGCGGCAGCGTCCACAAGGCTTCTCAACTCCGCATAGCTTTCCGGTATCTCCCCGGACAGCTTTTGCAGGCGTTTCAAAGCCATATTGTAGGCGGCAATCCCGGCTTTTTTATTGGGGTCTGCGGCGGCAACTTTTTTCTGCAAATCCTGCAAATAAACCGTGGCTTTTGCAAGGTCAAATTCCGGTTGTTTCTTTGGGGAGGTTTTCTTCTGCTCCGGCTGTGCCTCTTTGGCGGCTGGGGCTTCCTTTGCCTGCGTTTTGGTCTTGGTAAGCTCCGCAAAGTTCTTGTCTATATCCTTTATCAGCCCGGAAGCGGTGCTGCGGATTGTTTCAAGGGACACTTTCAGTTCCGACAGCTCCCGCCCGCTGCTCCAGCCTGCCACATAGCCAAAGGAATAGTCGGAAGTGTCAAGCCCGTAGTGCTGGCACACGGCATAGGCGATACTTTCTGCCTGCACCTCACGGGTTCGTCTGTCTGGGCGGTCTGCCTGCTCCTTTGCCGGGGCGTTCAAGTCAACGTCATGGAGCTTTGCATGGGCGATTTCATGTATCAGCGTTTTCAAGTTCTGCAACTCGCTCATGCCCTCGTTTACGGCAATCCGCTTTTCCTCTAAGTGGTAGTAGCCGTGTGCGCCGCCCTCGATTTTTTCAAAGCCCACCGGGACGGGGGAAGCCTGCGTGATTGCCTTGAAATAATCGTTGTATTTTTCCACGCTCCCGGTCAGCTCGTCAACGCCGATAGTGGGAAGCTCCTTACCCTCGGTCTGGCTTACGTCAAAGACAGACACTACTTTGAAAGCGGGGACGGTGATTTCAACTTCCTGCTTGACGGGCTTTCCGTCTATACCTCTTACTGGCTTCTGGGTCTTGGGGTCGATTTTCTCCATTTCTTTTTTGACTTTGAACGGGGACGGGGCTATCACCTTGATACCCTTTGCCCCTTTCACCACCTGCCTGCCGAACATACTTTTCCATGAATTATATCCGGCAATCAAGGTAGCGTCCGGCTTCTGCATGGCGATAAGCAGCGTATTGTTCACACTGTAATTATGGAATTTCGACATGACTTTCAGATATTCCTTGTAGCGGTCACTGTCAAATAATTCTTGTATGCCCTGCTCCAATCGGTCAGTAATCTCTTTCATTTTCTCGGCGGGCTTTTCCGCCTTTAGCTCAATGGGGCGGGCTGGGTTGAATGACGTTTCCGGTCTGGCGTTCCCCGCAAGGGCTGGGGCGGCTTCCTTTTCAATCTTTTCCGGGGCAGGGCGTTCCGGCTCCGGGTAGCTCATTACCCGGTACTTGTCCGGCACTCTGTTTATTTCAAAATCCGGCTGCCACTCGTCCCCGCTGGCAAGGATATAGCCCTGCTCCGTGAAATGCCCCTGTTCGTGGGCGGCGGCGTTTCTTCCAAAGGCTTCCTTGTCAATCCCGTCTTTCCATAGCTCCGGCATTTGTACCATGCCGCTGTCATGTAAGTAGTAGTCCCCTAAGTCCTTGTAGTCCAGAACGCCGGGGATATAAACAAAGCAGTCGGTGTTCGCCGGGTAGTCCAAAAAGCGTTTCAAGTCCTGCGGGCAAAAATCGCTTTTGCATACGGCGTTTAATTTTTCAAGCTGAACCGGGTCAAGGGTGTCAAGCTGCGCTGCAAGGAAATTCAAGGTGTCAAAGTCCGGCTCATTGAGCAGGTCGGCGGGGATTTCCACCTGTTTATCGTCACTCACGAAATGCCCGTGCAGCCGGAAGTCCTGCGGGTTGGCAGAGGTGATGTTCAAGGCTTTCATGGCTTCGTGGAGCTGCTCTTTGGTGGCGGGCAGGTCAAGCCACACGCAAGCGGTACTGCCTTTTTCAAACTCCGTGCGGTTGTGTATCAATGCGGAAAAATGTTCACTCATAGCGGTTTGCTCCTTTCATGGCGTGATGGGTTTTCAGAGGGTTTGGGACACGTCCCAACAAGCAAAAATCCCCGCAGGTCTGCCGTGGCAGGAACGGGGATTTTACGGAAATGGGTACTCATTTCCTATGCTTGCTATTCTTCTGGCTTACTTCTTGGGTCTGGGTGCTTTTTTCTTCGGCAGCTCGATTTTGTAATTGACGTACTTTTCCCCGGTGTCGGCTAACAGCACGTCAGCGTCATAGGTTTTCCCGGTCTTTTCGGAATACAAGCCTTTCATGCTTACCCTGCCTTTATGAAGCAGGGCGGTGGCAGCTTTGGCGGTCAGCGTGGCTTTCTTCCCCTCAAAGAAACGGTCATTTTTCCACATGGAAAAGGCACATTCCCGGTTGCTGCAATAAAAATTCTTCTTGCCCTCATAGACCGGAGAGCCGCAGCGGGGGCATTTGCCGATTTCCTCCCGAACCGGGGCGAACAGGGCTTTTTGTTCCTCCGGGACGGAAGCATGGTTTTTTACCAGCTCCGCCGCCATAGCTTCAATGCCCTGCATGAAGCGTTCCGGGTCGGCTTCCCCTTTGGCAATCCTTGTCAGCTCGTTTTCCCATTCTGCGGTTAGCTTGGGGGAAGTGAGCATATCCGGCAGAATGGCGATAAGGTTCTTTCCGTCTTTGGTAGGGAGCAGCAGCTTTTTCTTCCGCTCAATAAAGCCCGCCTGCACCAGCTTTTCCAGCACCGCCGCACGGGTGGCGGGTGTGCCTAAGCCCTTGCGCTCTGCGTCCTCAGTGGTGTCCTCGCTGCCTGCCCGCTCCATAGCGGAAAGCAGGGTATCTTCGGTATAGGCTTTCGGGGGCGTGGTGTCATGCTCCGTCAGCTTGGAAGTGACGGGAAAGGTCTGTCCCTCGCAAAGCTCCGGCAGGGCTTTTTCAGCGTCCTTTTTGCTGTCCTCCGGCTGTTCTTTGAGGGAAGCACGGAAACGGCGTTCCAGTTCCTTAAAGCCCCCGGTGCGTACTGTCTTTCCCTTTGCGGTAAAGGTAACGCCGCCGCAGGAAAAGGAAGCGGTAACGGTTTCATAGCGGTAGGGCGGGGCGATTGCGAAAAGCAGCTTTGACGCTATGAGAAGCAGGATATTCCGCTCGCTTTCCGGCAGGCTGGAAAAATCACTTTTTACCGCCCCGGCGGTGGGGATAATGGCGTGGTGGTCGGACACTTTCTTACTGTTCAAGATACGGGCATATTCCGGGGAGAGGTCAAAGCCGTTTGCAAAGGTCAGCAGTTCAAACAGCCCCGATACCAGATGTTCCACGGTGGGGAGCATATCGTCTGTCAAGTATTGGCTGTCCGTCCGGGGATAGGTGCAGAGCTTTTTCTCATAGAGGGATTGGGTGTAGTCAAGGGTCTGCTTGGCGGTGTAGCCGTAGAGCCGGTTGGCTTCCCGTTGCAGGGAAGTAAGGTCAAAGAGCCGGGGCGGGTTCTCGGTCTTTTCCTCCCGCACAAGGCAGGTGCAGGCAGCCGTTTCCCCCTCGCAATCGGCACGGAGCTTTTCGGCTTCCCCTTTCTCTGAATAGGGCGGGCTTACCGCTTCCAGATTGCCGCTTGTGATATGCACCATATAATATTTTTTCTTCTGGAAATTCTGGATTGCGTTATCCCGCTCCACCAGCAGGGAGAGGGTCGGGGTCTGCACCCGTCCCACGTTCAAGGTATGGTTGTAGAGGGCGGAGAAAAGCCGGGTCGCATTGATACCGATTAACCAATCCGCCTTTGCACGGCAGAGGGCGGATTGATACAGAGGGTCATAATCGTGTCCGTCTTTCAAATCAGCAAAGCCTTTCTTGATAGCACTTTCCTCCATGCTGCTGATCCACAAACGGCGGAACGGTTTTTCACACCCGGCAAGCTCATAAACAAAGCGGAAAATAAGCTCCCCCTCACGCCCTGCGTCCGTGGCGCATATAAGCCCGGTCACGTCCTTTCGGTGCATGAGCTTTTTCAAGGTGTTAAAGGGTTCTGCCTTGTCCGGGGCAACAATGGTTTCAAAGCTCCGGGGCAGGATAGGTAAATCCTCCTGCCGCCATTTTTTATAGTCCCCGTAGTGGGAAGCGTCCGCCAGCCCTGCAAGGTGTCCCACGCACCAGCCCACAAGGTAGCCGCCGCCCTCCATGTAGCCGTCCTTTCGTTCATCAGCCCCGATTACTGCGGCGATACTCATAGCCACGCTGGGCTTTTCTGCGATTACTAACTGCATAAAATTTTCCTCCTTTTACCGTTCCGGCTCGGCTGCGCTGTCCTTTTGCAATTTCTTGATACAGTACCCCACACAAGGGGTTATCCCCTTGTAAGGGCAGCTATCACAAGCCGGGGAATGGGAAACGGGCGGCTTCTCCTTATGCCGCCCGCTGTCCGGTTTCTGGGTCATCATTTTTTCAAAGATACTGTCCGTGAACCATGTCATAGGGTGTCCTCCTTATCCTCCCCGGTGTCACTTTCGGAAAGCTCCGTGTCCCCGTCCGTATCTTCGATGTCCGTTTCTTCCGGCTCGTCCCCGTAGTCCGGTTCTTCGTCCTCGTCCTCAAAGTCAAAGTCGGCAAATTCCGGCGTTCCTTTGGCGGTGTTCTTTGGCTTTAGGAACTTGAAATAATAGAACGCCCCGCCGCCAGCAAGGGCAGTAACCAGAAAGAGAAGCAGCAGGCTCTTGGTGTTTTTGTTGTCCTTTTTCGGCTGCTCCGGCTCTTTGCCCGTTTCCGGTTCTTTTTCCGCTTCCTTTCCGGTGCAGGAAGCACGGCTGTTTAAGCATACCGGACAGCTTTCATTGACTGTCCCGGCTTCGCATTTTTCCTTACAAACGCAGGTCTGGGGCATGACGGTGGTTTCCGATTGCTCCCCGTCCTCTATCAGTGCCATAAGGTCGGCTTCGTCCACTTGGTTTAAAAAATGTACGGTGTTTTCTCCCTCGGCGGCACGGTCAATGAGGATATAAAAGTAATTGCCCGCTTTGGTGGTTACGGTGATAAGCTGCTTGTTCTCGCCCCAAATATCGTCTATCAGATTGGCGTTGCCCTCCGGGGTCAGCGGTTCGCTGGGGGCTTTGGTTTCTTCCACGGCAGGGGCTTCCTCGGTCTGGGGTTCGCTGCTCTGGGCGTAGGCGGTCATGGAAAAGCCGCCCATGAGCATAAGGGCGGCGGTCAGTGTTACGATAGTCTTTGTAAGTGATTTACTCATTTTCAGTGTCCTCCTCTCTGGAAAAACGGGTTGCGGTGAGGTCAGCGGCGGCGGTGGCCGTCTGCTTTCCGTCAAGGAAAGCGGACAGCTCCGCCGGGGTCATACGCATAGCCCGCACCATTTGTACAATCTGCAAGTTCTCCACTTCGGTTTTCTGGGCTTCCAGCTCTTTAAGCCGTGCCTGCTGCTTGGAAATAACGTCTTTGGTCTTGGCGATTTCCTGCTCGATACGTTCCAGTTTCATCATGTAAAAAGCTCCTTTCTGTCTGGTTATGGCAATCTGCCGTAGGAATAAAAATGTTGCTGCCAGTAGGGGGTATTGACGGAAGCATATTGTATGGGATTGCCGCAGTGTATCATCATGCCGTTGCCTACATAAATCCCTACATGGCTTACCGCCGAACCGCTGTCATACGTCCCCGTAAAATAGATAATGTCACCCGGCTTGGCTTCGCTTGGGGCTATGGGCGTGGTGTAATTGAAAATGCCCTGTGCGGTGGTTCTGCCGATACTCCCTGCGCCGGATTTATTGATTACCCAGCAGACAAAGCCGCTGCAATCAAAAGAGGTGGACGGGGAGCTGCCGCCCCACACATAGGGGTAGCCTAAGTATTTTTCCGCTTCCCCAATCATGGCGGCAAAGCGTTCATCAGAGAGTGCGTCCGGCGGTATCTCATAGTCCGGGTGCTGCCCGCCGCCGGGGACGTAGATATTTTCCCCGAACACGTCCGGTTTGTTGCCCTTTGTTTCCATGTAAACGTCAAAGCGTTCTTTTTCCTCCGGTGTCAGAAGCTCCCCGGCAAGGGTGGAAAGGTTTTTATTGGTAAGCGTCACATGGAGAATGTAATACTCGTAGGGGACTTCCTCGGTTTCCGTGGTGGTTTCCCCGGTTTCCGGGTCGGTGCTGGTGCTGGTTTCGGTGCGGTAGCGTATTTCAACTTCTTCCCGCAGGGTAAGGGTGTACTGCCGCTCAAACAGGGCTTGTAATTCTGTCTGTGCTTCCTCCCTTGTGTAATCGTAGAGCTTGGCGGTCAGATAGGACGCTAAGGAAAAAGGGTCATGCCCGATTTCGTCAAGGTGGTACTGGTATTCGTCATAGCCGGGGTGGGTGCTTTCGATATTGTCAATCTCTGCCCGCAGGTCGGCTTCCAGAGCCTTGTAATCGGCTTCCGCCCCTTGTATGTCCCTGTCCTCGGCGGTGTAGGAAGTGCCTAAGATAGAGGACACGCCGCCTTGCAGCATGGCGGAGCAGGAAGAAAGCCCGGTGAAGATCACCACAAGCAGGAGCAGCACCGCCCCAATCATCAAAATCCCTTTCCAGTGGCGGGCGATAAAGTCCGTGGTCTTTCCGGTGGCTGCCCCGGCTTTCTGGGTGGCTTTCCGGGCGTTGTTTGCGGCACTTCCGGCTTTCCCTGCCGCCTTTGCACCAGAGCGCAAGTCTTTGGCATACTGCCGCTTGATTTTCCGTTTCTGGTAGAAGCGTGACAGCGGGTTTGTGGTAAGCTCCGGGTTCTCCCGCAGGGTCTTTTGATAGAGATAGTTTGTATTCGCTTTCCGGGCGGCGGTTTCCGCTTTGGCGGCTGCCCGGTAGGGTTTGAGCTTATGGCTGCGGTAGCCCTCCTTTAGCTTCCGCTTGGCATAGCCGCCCGCTTTCTCCGCAAACTTCTCCGTCTTGTGCGCTCCCTCCACGCCGGAGTTTTCCTTTTCCACCTCATGTATCTTGCCATGCACGGCGGCGGCTACCTCCCGCACGGGGCGGTCAGCCGGGGAATGGGAGAATTTCCCGTTAGGGGGCTTGTCGGTTTCCTCAAAATACAAGCGCACCTTTGCTCGCCCGGTGGCTTCATCAAAACGGCGGGCGGTTTTTAACCGCCTTTGCTTGGGGATATTGCCCTGTGCGGTTTCCAGCCTGTCAGCCGCTTTTTCTGATTTCTGGATAGCTTTCTTTAATGCCGGGTCGGAGCGTTCTTCCTCGGAAAATTGCAGCCGGGGCGTTTCCCGCTTGATAGCGTCCTTTGCCTGTTTGGTGGCTTTCTTTGCTTTCCGTTTCTGCTTCTTTGCCTTATGCCGCCCGGCTTCCAGAGCCGCCCGGTCAAGGGCTGCCCCGGTCACGTTCCCGGCAGCGTCCCCAGAAAAATCGGCTTCGCTTTCCCTTTTGCTGATACGGGTCTGCTCCCCGGTTGCCTTGTTGGTCTGCATTGCCCCGTTGCGGGTCATTTTCTGGGTAATCTTATCCGTTGCTTTCCATTCCTGCATAACCGCACCCCCTTACAGGCTGGCTTCCTGCGACTTCTGCGGGGCGGTCTGCTTCTTGGTGGCTTCCGGCTTCTTGGCGGCTTTCAATTCCTGCCGGATAGAGGGCTTTCCTTTCCCTCTGACGGCTGCCTGCTCTAAGCGTTCCACCCGTGCTATGGCTTTGTCCACGGACTTTGCCATGCCCTCTAGGGTGGCTTTCTGGCGTTTGATAGGCTTTGCAACGGCGGCAAGTATGCCCTTATCCTCGTCCCTCGCTGTCAGCTCCTTTGTTTCTTTCCCGGTCAGCACCCGCCCTAAATTCTTGGTATGCTCATTGAGGGCGTGAAGCTCGCTGCCGATACCGTTGATACGGTCAATGCTTTTCTGTGCGCTTTCGATAGAGGATTGCAGGTTTTCTTTCATGCCGGAAAGGGCGGTCTTTACCCCTAGAAAATCAAAGGCTTTGTTAAGGGCGGAAATGCCGTGCTGCTTCACGGCGGTAACGGTGTTCTTAATACGCTGGGTGAGGTCGGCTTTTAGTCCGGTCAACTGCTCCTTTGCCTGCGATACCCCGGACTGGGTATGCTGGTTGTCCCTTATGGCAGCGGTCTTGTAATCCCCGTCATGGAGCTTTTCTAACTGCCCCCGTACTGCGGCAAGCTCGGCAAGGACAGTTTCATACTGCTTTTCTATAGTGTCGAATTGGGAAAGCAGGGCGGAAAACTCTGCGGCTTCCTGCTTCTGCCCGTTCTCGTTTAGCAGCTTGAAAAATTCTTTTAAGTGCGGCTGCTCCCCGATAGGGGCGGATAAGGTTTCATTCATGGTGTAGCCCTCCTTTCAATCCCGTATTTCTGCGGGTTATAGTTGCATATGTCCCGGTTGAACCGGGGCGGCGGTATCTGCTCATACTGGCGGTGTCCGGTGCGGACGGCAAAGGACAAATCCCTGTTCTTGGGGTAGGGAATGGCGGTATACTCCGGGTAGCTGTCCAAAAGCTCCCGTGCCTGCCGTGTCAGCGGGTAGATATACCGGAACATTCGCCCGTTGATTTTCTCAATGCCTTTCATGGCACAAAAATCATGGGTCAGCCAGTGCCGCCGCTGCACATGGTCAAGGGCGGCGTTTTCAGCCAGCAACGCCCCGGCACTTCTGGGGTGTATCTTCTCCCCGGTGGCAGCGTCCCGGTAGACGCTGGTGGTGAAGCTCCCTAAGTACCGGAAATTTGACGCTTGGTATACATACCCGCATTTCCCCTCGATACCGTCCGCAAGGGTATACAGAAAAAGGCAGCCTGTGTTTGCCCGCAGCCACCCGGTAAGGGCGGACAGGGCAAGGCTGCCAAAATACCCGTTGCCGTTTTCCTCCGGCAGAAAGCACATTTTCCCGATTTCCAGATAGTCAGCGGTCAAAAGGCTGTGTTTTGGGAAAATCTTTCGTATAGTCTGCAAAGGCTGCGTCCCCCAGCTTAAAGCCACCACGCCGGACAGCTCCCCGGCTTTGTAGAAGCCTAAAAAATGGCGGCATAGGCGTGGCAGCACTTTGGAATAGTGGTATGCCCGGATAAAGGAGATTGCCGCTTCCGGGTCAATCTCCCGCACGGAAAGGACGGTCTTTTTATGCTCCATTGGCAAGTTCCTCCGGTCTGGTTGTCATGATACGGTAAAGCTCCGTGTCGGTGGGGAAGCGGTCTACAAAGGGCAGTATCACGTTGCCGTAGAAAATAAGTCCCTGCCCGGCTTCGGAGTGGGTCACATAGGAAAGCTGCTGGTTGGAAATGCCTAGCTGCTTGGCAAGTATCTGCCTGTCCCCACCTGCTTGGTTCAGCATATAGATAAAATCGGAGTTCTCAAAAATGTTCTCGATTTCCCGGCTGGAAAGCAGATCCTTTACGTTCTGTGTGATACCTGTGGGAATACCGCCCCATTTCCGAAAACGCTTCCAAATCTCCACGCTATATGCGGCGGTCTGTTCCTCTTTCAGAAGCAAGTGAAACTCGTCACAATAAAACCATGTGTTAGCGTGCAGCTCCCGGTTCTCCGTCACCCGCCCCCAAACTTGGTCTTGGATAATCAGCATACCCAGCTTTTTGAGCTGCTTCCCCAGCTCCTTGATGTCAAAGCATACAAGGCGGTTACGAATGTCTATGCTGGTGCGGTGGTTGAATACGTTAAGGCTGCCATGCACATACAATTCCAGTGCGGCGGCTACCCGTGCGGCTTCCGGCTCCGGCTGTGCTTTGAGGGATTTATACAAATCTTCCAGTATCGGCATGTTCGCCGGGGTGGGGTCTGCAAGGTATTCCCGGTAGACTTCCCGCACGGCACGGTCAATGACGGTCTTTTCGATTGGCTCTAAGCCGCTTTTTCCGCCCACTATCAGCTCGCAGAGGGAGAGGATAAAGTCAGCCTTTAAGGTCAGCGGGCTTTCGTCCTCGGAGTAGTTTAAGTTCAAGTCCATAGGGTTCACATAGTCCCTGCTGGTGGGGGAGATTTTCACCACCTGCCCGCCCAGACGGTTGACAAGTGGGGCGTACTCGGCTTCCGGGTCGCATATCAAAATGCTGTCTTTTTTATCCGCCACAAGAAATACGTTTGTGATTTCCCGCTTGGCGGAAAAGCTCTTGCCGCTTCCCGGCGTACCCAAAATCAGCCCGTTGGGGTTCTTCAGCTTTTTGCGGTCAGCTAAAATCATGTTGTTTGACAGCGCATTAAGCCCGTAGTAGAGGGCTTCCCCGGACTGGAAAAGCTCCTGCGTGGTAAAGGGGACAAAAATCGCCGTGCTGCTGGTGGTAAGCCCCCTTTGTATGGGTATGTCATTCAGTCCCAGTGGCAGGGAAGATAAAAAGCCCGCTTCCTGCTGGTAGTCCAGACGGACAAGGGAGCAGTTGGCTTTCTGCGCCACCCCTGCGGCTTGGAATATCTGGTTGTCAAGTGCCTGCTTGGTGTCCGCAAGGTTTACCACAAGGAACGTCAAGAGGAACATACGCTCGTTGCGGCTCTGCAAGTCACGCAAAAGGTCTTTCGCTTCGCCGCCATAGGTGGCAAGGTCGGACGGGATAATGTCCATGTCATAGCCGGAGCGAACCGCCTTTTTCTGCTCTTGGATTTTCATGGCGTCCAAATCCGTGATTTTCCGCTTGATTGTCTTGATTGCTTCGCTCTGGTCGATACTGCGGATATGCAGGTTCACAAGCAGGTGTCCGTCCACGTTGAGTAAGTCGGCAAGCAGGCGGTCATTGAGTTCCGGGGCAAGTATCTGTAAAAACGAAACCGCCCCGGTCAGCTTCCCCATGCCGAATGTGCGCCCGTTCTTAAAGCTGAATGAGGGCGGGGCGATAAAGTCCTTTGTGGAAAGCCCGGACGGGGCAAGCCATTTCCAGTTGAAGCAAAAAGGTCTGTCCCCCTCCGGGTGGAAAATGCCGTGCAGCACTTCCAGACGGTCTTTACCGTCCAGTGGGCGGTTCTGCGTCCCTAAGATTTTAAAATGGTTCTGTAGGTCCGTTTCCAGCCGGGACAGCCGGGATTTTGCCGATTTCACGTTGTCTGCTTCCAGCATAAAGGTCAGATACTTTTTCTTGATAAGCCCGCTGTTTCCTTTGGAAAGCTGGTTTTGCAGCATGGCGGCGTATTCCGCCCGCACATCATCAAAGCTGTCCCCCTGCGGCGGGATTGCGATACTTCGTTCGTAGTCCTCCTGTCCGGCAATCCGGTTCACAAAGGTAAGCTGCAAGCCCACGGAGCTGTCAAGGGAATTGTAAAAATCGCAGAGGGCTTCAAAGGTGGCGGTCTTATCGTCCGGCTGTGCAAGCTGGTAGTTCACGTCAAAAAATTCAAAGCTCTTGGAATAGAGCTTTCCCCGCACCCGGCAGATACCGTCCGGGAACATGGTTTCATAGGGGATTGTCTGCTGGGCGGTGTGCTTCTTACCGTCCCCCTTTGCCTGCCGGATAAGGGCGGCTATCTGCTTTTTTTCTTCCCGTGACAGCTTTACCTTTTCCTTTGGCGGTCTGTCTTTCATAGCTTTGTTTGACAATGGCGTTTACCTCCTTTTTGAGCGTCTGTTGTTTCTCCAATACGGCGTAATAGTTTTCTGTCCGGTAGGGGCGTTCCTTTGGGGTGAGGAACAGAACCGTTATCATGTTCCCGGCGATTACTTCAAGGGGCTGCCCGTGCTTCTCATACATGGCAAGCAGGAAAAAGGGCAGCATGACAAGCACCATGATAAGGGTTGCTAACGTCTGGGGTACGCTGTCCTTGAGCAAAAAGAAAAGCGGCACTCCCACAAGAGCCGCCGCCCCGAAACACACAAGCTGCCGTTTCGTAAGGTTGAACATGACTTTTGTTTTTATCCGTGTTAGGTCTTTGGGTACTGGCACATATGCCATTTGAAACCTCCTTTCTGCCCGGTCTGGGCGGTGGGTCTAATGGGCGTGGAAGATACTTTTTGCAAGGCTTCCGGTCTTGAACAGGGAAAAGCAGAGTATCACGGTATAGGCGGCGATACTGAAAATCGCACTGTGCAGGTTGTCGGCAATCACCATTTCATTCACAAGGACAGCGTAAATACCCACGCATACCATGATGAAAAAGCCCTGCACGCCTAACGCAAGCAAGCCCTTTAGGTAGTTGTTCCCAATGCTTCCCCATTCCCGGTTTGTCATGGTGGCAAAGGGGATAGGGGCAACGGAACAGGTCAAATATATCTCTATCATTCTGCCGTAGAGGATAACCGTTATCAGTACGGACATGATTTTCATGCACATACTCACAAGGGCGGTTTCCATTACCAGTAACAGAAGTTCGGGGACTTCCAGAGTTTCTAAGGTGTCGGTCATGGCGGCAAGGGTGCTTTCCACGTCAATCGCCGTGTCGGTGCTTATCACGCCCGCCGCCGCATTGACAAGGTGCTGCCCCACGTCAAAGACCGCCATTGTAATATCAAAGACGTGGGTAACAAGGTAAATCGCCACCCACGCCTTGAAAATGTACTTGAAGAACAGCCATGTATCAATATCTTGCAGGTTGTTCCTCTCCGTAACCATGCTGATAAGCTCGTAGCACAAGACGTAGGTAATCACAATCCCCGCTATGGGGAGAATGACGGTCTGGGAAAGATTTTGTATCATGCTGAATACGCCGCCATTCCACGGCTAAGATTGTCAAGGGTACTTATGATACTTTTCCAAAATCAGTATGAATCCACCTCATTCTGAATCATGCGTTTTACCTTGTCTGCCATCGTCTCCGTGCTGGTCTGGCTAAAGTGGACAGTGACCTCATAGGTGGTCTTTCCGATAACCTTTATAAATGTTTGCGGTTCCTGTATCACTGGCGCGCTTGTGGCGTTCCTGTCAGTTTTATTCATTCATCAATCTTCCTTTCGTTGTGTCAGGTTTATGGTTTCTGCCGCCGTTCCGCCTATCCAGACCGTCAAGGGGACGGGTAGTATTTCCGCCGCTGACGCTTTGGAAATCTCCACCCTTAAACCCCTTGACCGTCCGGATTTTTGCCGTGCCATTCCGTTGCCGACAACGGGGAACAGGATAGACCTGCCCCCCGCCGTCGTCCACTCCATTCTACGGCAAAACCGGCTCCTCTGGTTTCTTCCAGCCGGTAGAGGTCATGCGGGGGCGCTGCCCCCACGCCCCCGGCCTCATCCAAAGAACAGGATAGGGGGCTTTACCGGTCATGCTGGTGTTTCCTGTGCGGCACAGGCGGAACCGGCGCGGGTGTTTGCATACGTTTCAGTGTCTCCATAGCAGCCCTTGTCTGCTCCGGGTGCAGCCGTTCCATTTCCATATAGTCCTTTGTCCGGCCCCTTAAATCTTGCCAGCGGGTGCGGTAGATGTCCGCCCCCCTGACCGCCTCGGCAAGCTGCCGCCGTAAGTCCTCGACCGCGCCCTGTGACGCGAGGCCCGACTTTGCCAGTGTCAGCAGCTTCTTGAACTCGTCCGGCTGTAGCTCTATCCGGCCCAGCAGATTCTTCTTTCCCATACTCTCTAAATCGCTGAACATGGCACAGGCTTTTTGTGTCACGGCCAGCCGCTTATCCAGCCCCGCAAGCTGTTTCTCCGCCTGTCCGACCGACTTTTCCAGCGCCGCCGCCTGTTTCTGCCTGTCCTCGATGTCACCGGCCAGCCCGTCAAGGCGTTCCTTGTCCTGTTGAATCTTGTAGTCCAGTACGCCCAGATGGGCCGCCGTGCTGCCGCGTTCGCCGCGCTCAAAATCATGGTATCCGGCTGTCCGCATATGTTCATAAAACCGGTCTTGTAAGAGCGAGTAGGCGTTAATGAGAACGGCCCGGCCATTCTCATTCCGAATGACAGAGCCGTGTTCGTCCAGCGCCTTTTCAGACGCCCACTTTTTACTATGGCTGACCTGTTTAATGACTTCCTTTGTCGTCCCCACAAGGGCCGGGTCTTTGCAGCGTTTCGACCACTTGATTTCCTTATCCACTACCGGCACATAGACCACATGCAGATGATAATGGTACACGTCCCGGCCCAACTGTTCAGATAGAGCGCGGTTCCGTTCGTCGGCGTGCATGACCGCAGACAAGATGTATTGTTCACCCCCCGCCTCTTTGACCGCCAGACGGTAGGCTTCTTCAAAGAATTGTCTGGCATATTCATAGCCGCCGTTGCGCTCAAAATAAGCGCTGTTGACATCGAACACCATTTCATCAACCATCTTAGCGTCCTGTTTCAGCCCCCGCGTGCTGATGGCGCCGCTCTCTATCATGCGGTCAAGGGTTTCCGTGTAGCTGCCCTCACAGCGCCTATAGTGGACGTTGAGCGCGGCGCGGGCCGGGTCTATGTCGGCGTTGGAGTAACCGGCGTTCTTGCGTTCGTTGTGCCGCTCCCGGATTCCAAGGCTTGCCTTGCGGTAGGCCCCGTTCCTCACGACACAGCGGTCAGTCTTTGCCATCTTTATCCCCCTTCCCGGCGCGTATGTTACGCTTTAGAAGCCCATTTTTGAGGGTGGACATATAAAGTATCGCCTTGCATGGAAAGAGGGCTGGAAAAGCCCGTAAACAGGCGCTTTCAAGCCCTCTAAATGTCCGCACTGACCGGCTGATTCTATCCGCCGGGTGACGGTGACGGTTAATATATATGGCACCTCTTTGTGGGCTTATCGTCACCCCCTGGCAGCGGTGACGGCAGCGGCCCGTTTTATCGTCACCCTGTTTCTGCCCTGTTTCCGTGCTTTGCGCGGTATTGATGACGGTATGACGATAGATTTTCATATGTCCCCCCTGTCCGTGTTATCGTCACCGGCGGGGCTGGGTGACGGTAGAACCGACAGCCCCCTGCATATATTCTTATCGTCACCGTCACCCACAGCGGCGGGTGACGATAGAACCGACGTCCCCCTGCATGTATTTCTATCGTCACCGTCACCCATGACAAGGGAAATGAGCCGCGCGTCCTTCTTCCGGGTGAAGTCAAGAGCGATGTTGTAGCGCTTTTCCAGCGTCAACGCCTGTTCTTTTAATATCCGGGTCAGCCGGTTCGGGGTGGCGGACAGGCAGCCGTCTGCCTCTTTCAGCCCGTCAAGAAGCTGGCTGGCCGTGCCCTCAAAGGTTTTCCGGCTGGAAAGGAAGGAGACAAGCGCCGTGACTGCCTTGTCCTCTGCCTGTTCACCGGACAGGTACGACACGAACCGCCACACGGTCATGTCGCGGTCAAATTCAAGGGAAAGCTGCATGTCCTCGATGTCGCGCCCGGTGACGTGCAGCGTTGCCCTGTTCTCTGTCCGCCTGTCCTTTTCCAGCACATACATGCTGTCAACCGCGCCGATGATACCTACGGAGCCGGAAACCATGTTAAAAGGGTCGCTGTCCGGCATTTTTCGGACGTGATGAATCAGAAGCACGGCAATCTTGAACTTGTCGGCAAAGGACTTGATTCTCCCGATCTCGTCGTAGTCGTTGGCATAGGCGTTCTTATCGTTGGTGACGCCACGGACGCGCTGAAGCGTGTCAATCACCACAAGCCCCGTGTCAGGGTAGTCCGCCATGAACGTTTCAAGCTGGGGTATCAGGGAGCCGGAGAGGTTATCCGCCTCGGTGGCAAAGAAACTCTGTTCAGAGCCGTCGTCGGTGATGTGGGAGAGCCGGAAGTGAAGCCGGTCTATGGTATCTTCCAGTGCAAGGTAGAGAGTGCCGCACTTGCGTGTCTCAAACTCCCATACACGGCCCCCGGTGGAAACCTGTTGGCAGAGCCACAGGGAAAGCCATGACTTGCCTATTTTGGCGCTGCCTGACAGGATATGCAGCCCCGTCGGCATAAGCCGGTCGATGATAAATTTAGGCGGCTCCACGTCCAGCCCTAACAGACTTTTACCGTCAATCACGGTTAATGTTTTCATTTCTGACATAGTAATATCACTCCTTTTAATTTGATGAATCTATATAAAAAGCCCCATAACGGTGACGTCGGGCCGTTACGGGGCTTGAATGGTTTTTATTCTGTTCTTTGGACGAGGCCGGGGGGAGTGGGGGCAGCGCCCCCGCATATACTGACCGGCTGGAAAAGAACAGCGGAGCCGGTTTTGCCGTACAATGGGCGGGACGGCGAACGGGAAACAGGTGTTTATCCTGTTCCCCGTTGTCGGCGCGGCCATAGCACGGCAAAAATCCGGTCAGTCAAGAGGTTTAAGGGTGGAGATTTTCAGAGCGCAGCGGCGAAAATACTACCCGTCCTCTTGACGGGCCGGATAGGTGCAGCGGCACTGTTGCCACTCACCCCGGATACGTTGGAGCGTGTTCCCCTTCGCTGAAGGATTCACACATTAACCGAACTGCCAGTTTGAAGCCATAGGTGAATCCGGCGTAACAGTTCATGGAAACCGAATCCAGATAAAGGTCGTTGATTTCTTCAAGCCGGGCCGCGTCCTCTGGTGATAACTTTTGTTTCAAATACTCACGTTCCTCACTGATTTTCTTATGCGTAGGCCGGAATTTTGGGTCAGCCGGCACAATCTGTTCAGCGGGGTAAATCGTGCCACTATAAAGCCGGTCAAGCATGTCATTCATAAAACTGTACCTCTCTTTGAAATGCGTCGAGACAGGAGAGAATATAAATACAGTCACGCATACCCTGTAAGTAGGTTTCGTCCAGTTCAAAGTTCTGCTTTACTATTTCGCCCTCATAGTGGCGGCATATGGTACGGCGTTCTTTTTCTTTCAATTTTTTGAGCAGACCGTCAACGACTTCCCCGCTTGCGTCCTGTTGGCGGCACCGCTCCATATATGCCGGATTTTCACGGCACCGGAATAAAGCAGCCTCTACCCGTTCCATGATAAACACTCTGTACGGATTCTGTTTCATTTCACCCCTTCCTTTCTGCCGGTTCCTGTCCCGTCAAGTATCAGGTCATTTTTTCCAGCGAATACTTCCATTGTCATAAGAACGCCCAGCCGATAGCCGGTAACAAATCGGTCAACTGAATAAATCTGGCTCTCGTCCGCCTGGGCGCTGGTGTAATCTTCCAGCAGCTTTTTTTCTTCCTCATTCAGCCTCGTAAGCAGTTCTTCGCCCAGGTCAGCGAATAAGTTTCTTGCCCTTCTATATTCCGCGCTGCCCTCATAAAAAGAAGGCATAAGGGACAGGTTATCAGTGGCAAGTGCTTCTAAAATCATTTGCATATTTGTTTCGTCCTTTCCATGCTGGTTTTACACAACTCCTTGCAAGAACGGGCCGCACAGTGTATAATATTTATGCGGCGCGCTCTTGTGGTAGCCGTATGTGGGGAAGTGGCGTAATACCTTTGCCAGTGAGCGCCACTTCCTTTACATTTTCTCAAGGGCTTTTATCCCGTCTCGTAATCCTTGTGGACGTTTGATATCTTTTCGGTCGCAATATTCGTCGAGTATTTGCAATTCCTCTTTTGTAACGCGAACGTCTAAACGAATATTTTTTGGATTTTCTTCAACAGGTCGCCCCGGTTTCTTTCCCGGCATGTTCACCCCCTTCCCTTGCCAGTATCTTTATTATAGTTGATTACCGACAACAATTCAAGAAGTTTTTTACCGACAACAATTAATGTTGAACAGGCCGGGTAAATTCCATATACTTGTGCCAAGTATATGACCCACTCTGACACTTTCACCGCTACGCGTTGCAAAGTGCCATTGTGGGCTCTCCGAGGGTAGAACGCCCGCCAAAGGCGAGGCGAACGAAAGAGGACGCCCCTTTGTGCTGGCGTCCTCTTATTGAATATCCTTTATGAAATTTCTTCCGTAGCCGTCGCCTGTAATTTCTTGTAATACCGGCGTTGTGCTTCTCGGCGTTGAGCCATTTTTTTCTCTCGCTTTTCTTCCGCCGCCTGTTCTTCCGGCGTCGGTTCCGGCGTGTCTGCTGGCACGTCAAACATTCCGATAAAGTTTAGATATACGTCAACCTTTTGGACGCGCTTCCCGCTGGAATTGTCCGGCGCGTGTACCATGATTTTTTCTACATATTCCTGTAGCATGGGGGCGGTAAGTTCACTGAAATCCGTGTGCCGTTTTACTATCTCTATGAATTTGTCAGCCCTCACACTGTCCGCGTTGAAGCTGTCCAGTTCCGCCTGTAAGTTGTGGACGGATTCTTCCAGTCCCGTCTGTTCCTGTTCGTAAGAGGTGGAGAGCACTTCAAAGCGCTTGTCACTTAGCTTGCCGTTTACGTTGTCCTCATAAATTCGTTGTATCAGTGTGTTCAGTTCCGCGACGCGCTTTTGTTCTTTGGCAATCCGCTTTTTATGCGCCCGTGCGGTTTCTTCCTGTCGTACAATAGAGCGTTCCCGTACCTGTCGGATAAATTCATTTTCATTGTCACGGACATATCCGCTGACTGACCGGATTGTGTCAAGTACAAGTTCTCTTAACACAGAAGTCCGAATCTGGTGTTGAGTACATTTCCGGTCAAACTGTCTGCCTGTCAGGGTGTAGGTGGAGCAGCAGTAAACGTCTTTCGGACAGCGTGTGTAAATCTTGCCGCTGATGTGCCGGTATTGTGTCGGAGTAGGTTTCCGGTGATTGTACATTTTTGCGCCGCAGTCCGCGCAGAACACAAGCCCGGTCAATGGATTCGCTTCACCTAAAGAATCTGTCCGGCGAACGGTTTTTCTGCACTTTTGCGCCGTGTCAAAGGTCTGCTCGTCTATGATGGCGGGGTGGGTGTCCTTGAAGATTACCCAATCTTCGGGCGGCGCGTCCTTAACCTTTTTGTCCTTGTAGGAATCCTTGTATGTGCGGAAGTTTACCGTGTGCCCCATGTATTCCGGCTTGCCAATCATGTGCCCGATTGTATTACCGCTCCATGAGTATGGGTGAGAGGCGTCACAGGTGGAACGCTTGACAATGCCTCTCGCGTTGAGGTAATAGGTCGGGCGCTCTATCTTTTCGTCTGCCAGTATACGTGCAATCTGGTTCGGCCCCTTGCCCTCTATGGTGAGCCGGAAAATGCGCCGCACCACTTCGGCGGCTTCCGGGTCAATTATCCATTTGCTTTTGTCGTCAGGGTCACAGGCGTAACCATAAATCGGGAGAGAGGTCAGCCGTTTCCCTTCCATACCCTTCGCCTGTTTCACAGCCTTGACCTTGCGGCTGGTGTCGCGCAGATACCATTCAGACATGATATTGAGGAAGGGGGCGAACTCGCTGCTGTCGCCGTTCAGGCTGTCTATGTTGTTTGAAATGGCTATGAAGTGGATTCCTTTTTCGCGGAACATGACTTCTGTATAGAAACCGACTTCCAGATAATTCCGCCCCACGCGCGACATATCTTTCACTATGACAGTGCCGACCTTGCCCGCTTCAATTTCACTGATTAGCTGTTTCCAGCCGGGCCGGTCAAAAGCTGACGTTAGATAACGATACTTTTGAAAACACTGGAAAATCAAGGTTTTTCGAGCGACGGACAAGCCGGGTATTGTACTAAAAACTGAATACGACGCAAAAGCGGCGTTTCCCACTCTCT
>OIES01000213.1_pt1 | contig 30619 bp, 25 predicted proteins | sample 1581811 | NCBI WGS metagenome assembly OIES01 (sample SAMN03281021, study PRJEB24777) | human gut metagenome | isolation source: fecal sample PR177 from 1 month old male Malay infant, vaginal delivered... | reverse complement strand
GGTCGGTACCGGCAACCAGCGGCGGCGCCATGGCGTAGCTCTGGGTGGACATGGCAACGTGTCGCTGATAGCCCAGCCCGGCAAGAGTTTGGTCGACAAATCCAGTAAACGGATCGCCCGCCGACGACACCACCAGATGGGAAAGCGCGCAGTAGCTTTCCAGATCTAACGCACCCGTTCCGCGCGGATGGCCTTTACGCTGGGCGGTGGCAAACGCGTCGTCGAGGAGTTTGCGCCTCACCCAGCCGTCATGAGCGCCCGCGCTCACGCCGATGTAGAGATCCACATCGCCGTTCTCCAGCTGCTGCGGCAGGTCAGCCATCTCGGGCAGGGCGAAGCGCAGGCGAATACCGGGAGCATCGGTACCCACCTGGTTAAGCAGCGCGGTGCCGAGCATCAGCGCCGGGTTTTCATGCAGCGCGATGACAAAGGTCCGGCTGCTGGTTTGCGCGTCAAACGCGGTGGGCGCAAACATCGCGCTGATGCCGCGCAGCACGCCTGTCACCTGCGGCCTGAGCGCTTCCGCGCGCGGCGTGGGTAACACCCCGCGTCCATGCGGGGAGGGGATAAACAGCGGTTCGCCAAACAGCGTGCGCAGACGCGCGAGACGAGCGGACAACGCGGGCTGGCTGATGCCCAGCCGCGCGGCCGCATGGGTGATGTTCCTGTCCTGAAGCAGGGCGTCCAGCGTCAGGAGCAGGTCTATGTCCATGTCAGATATCCGCGTCATCTTATTTCGCGCTGCTGGCGTCCCGGTTGGTATAGGTCACAGGGACCCAGGCATAGCCGCCTTTCTCGCCTTTCGTCACATAGCCGATGCCCGGGAAAGGCAGATGGGGCGCGGCAATGAGGTCTTTATTTTTCACAAAGTCAGCGAACGCATGCTCGCGTACGCTTGCCGCTTTGTTCTCATCTTCATCGTAGGTGATGGTCACCGCAGGCTGCGGAAACTGGACCGCCGCGGCGTGAATGATGTCGCCGACAAAGGTGATCTTCTCGCCTTTGCTTGTCAGGGTGTAGAAGGCTGAACCCGGCGTGTGTCCGGGATGAACCGTGCCGGTAAGCCCCGGAAGAATCTCCGATGTGCCGCTAAACGGCACCACTTTCCCCGCGTCAAGGTAGGGTTTTAAGGTCTTCTGCGCGACATCGAAGTAGTTCTTGCCGTAGCCGGTTTTCTTCTGATTGTCGTCGTTAAAGAAAAAGTCGATGTCCGGTTTGCCAACGAAAACGCGCGCGTTGCTGAACACTACCTTGCCGTCTTTCACCAGGCCGCCCGCATGATCGGAGTGGGCGTGGGTCAGCAGGACTTCAGTGATGTCCTCGGGCTTTATCCCCTGCGTGGCGAGGCTCTCAACCAGACGTCCGCCGGTATCAGGACCAAAGAGCTGGCCCGAGCCGGTATCCACCAGGATTTTATGTCCGGGTATCGCAATCAGAAAAGCGTTGATGGAGACCTCAGCCGGGTTGGTCTGAAAGTTTTTTGCGAGCAGCGCATCAATGTTTTGCGGCGTTGTCCGGCGCAGCAGCTTGTGCAGATCCTGCGCGACGGTCCCGTCGGTAAACGAGGTGACAAGCACGTCGCCGACCTGCACGCTGTAACCGCCCGCCGGTTGTTTAACGACGTGCTGCGGCGTTTCAGCAGAGGCCTGGAGCGCAGGGTAGAAAAGCAGTGAACTGGAAATCAGCGTGGAAAGAGCAAGTTTTTTCACGGTAAGCATACGAGTCTCCTTTGAAAGTGCTCATCTTACTGCTCCGTAAAATTATAAGAACCTGCCCAGAAATGATAGGACCTATAAACGGGATGGATAGGAAACCGAAGGGCCGGGAAGGCGCGCGATAGCTTTCCCGGCCCGTAGACATTATTTTTTCAGCGGTGCGTTCCAGCTGTCCGGCGTGGCTTTGGACCATGAGCCATAAGCGGCATTAGGCAGCACAATCCAGTCGTTGCCGAAGTGGTCCGCGCTGGCCTCAACCAGTTCACGCTGCTGTTCGCTCGGCTTTTTGTTTTTAAACTGCACGGCGAAATCCGGCAGGCTGTCGCCGAACAGCATCACGATCTGCTGCTTTTTGAGGATGCTCTGACGGCGCTCTTCCTTGCTGACCGTATCCAGCAGCACGCTTTCGTCAGATACCTGCGGCAGGCCGAGAGCGTTTAACGTCTTCAGCGTGTCGGCTTTGTTTTCCTGCATACGATCCGAGACATAGTAGATGCGGACCTTGCTTTGATTCACGTGGTCAAGAAACGCTTTCGCCCCCGGAATTAAGCCGGGTTTTCCCTGTTTTTCCCAGTCGCTCCAGGTGTCCCATTTCGTATAGTCGTGACACTGCTCCATGTCGCGCACCAGCAGAGGGGTGTTATCCAGTACCGTTTCATCCAGGTCCATTACCACGGCGTAATTTTCGGGCGTTTTCAGATCCTTTAACTTTTCGTTAAAACGCTCGGTGGCAAACCGATAGGTTTGCAGCTGAAGGGCCATAATCTCTGCCGATTTCTGCTGATAGCGCAGCGCCATTTCGTACGCTTTCGGTTCACACAGGTCGTGCTCCGCGGCCGTCGCCGCTGCCGTTGCACTCAAAACCGGTAATGCCAGCAGTAATGCCTTAGCCATTGAATTCACACTTCTTTCCTCAACACCGTGGTTAAAATCCCGAAAGCGTAATGAAATTCAGTGACAGAAATATGACCGTGATGTGGCAATGTGTTTCCGCTAGACCAGCATGTAATACCAGAACAGAGCGACCTCGTCTTTTTCCGGTAGGGCGTTGTAGAGATAACGATCGTATCCGCCCAGGGTAAATCCGTAGTGACGGTAAAACAGGCAGGCAGAGACGTTCACATTTTGTGTTTCAAGCCGTAATCCCGGCGCGTTTACGCTGCGGGCCCACACGTGCGCGGCGGCCATTAATTTATGCGCGGCGCCGGTTCTGCGTTTGGAGCGCTCAACGGCAATATAATCTACTGAAATAAATTTATTCCAGCCGACTGACGCGGTAATAAATCCGGCTATTTCACCGTCGTCCGTTTCCGCGACAAGAAATATGGCGTCCGGATTAACGCAGTGATTTTCAAGCGTTTGAATGTCGAGTTCGTAGGTTTTTATCCACGGCTCTGCCACGGCTTCAATATGCAAATCACAGTGGATAAACGGCTCCCGGGCAATGTGGCTAATGGTGAAAGAAAAGTCACAGCATTCAAGGCGTGCGAAGTCGGTATTGAGTCCTTTTCGAATCTGCATAGTATTCCCGTTAGTGAGTTATTTCATAAAGAATAGACGAAGCGGTTAAATCCGCTGAGCTCACGCACTTTTAATCCTGAACTAAGCTTGTACTTCGTTCCGCGTAAAATGTGGGTCATTCGAGGACAATGAATGGAATTCAGGACATTTCAAAAGCAGTGGGGTGCTGAGTTTATTTCCGATGACGTTGTACGTTTTCGCGTCTGGGCAGAAGGACAGAAAGAACTTACGCTACGTCTTGCCGCCACCGACGTGCCGATGACGGCAACCGGCGACGGCTGGTTTCAGGCGGACGTCCCCGGCGTCAGGCACGGTGCAGAATATCAGTTTGTTCTTCAGGACGGCACGGCGGTGCCCGATCCCGCCTCGCGGGCGCAAAAGGGCGACGTTAACGGACCCTCGGTGGTGATCGATCCCCGACGTTACCAGCCGGTCAACCGCGACTGGGCAGGGCGGCTGTGGGAAGAGACGATCATTTACGAACTGCACATCGGCACGTTTACCCCGGAGGGCACCTTCCGGGCGGCGATCGACAAGCTGCCGTATCTGGCGGAGCTGGGGATTACCCAACTTGAAGTCATGCCCGTCTCCCAGTTTGGCGGTTCCCGCGGCTGGGGGTACGACGGGGTGCTGCTGTATGCCCCGCACTCTGCGTACGGCACGCCGGAGGATTTCCACGCGTTTATCGACGCCGCGCACGGGCTGGGGCTTTCCGTGGTGCTGGATATCGTGCTCAACCACTTCGGCCCGGAGGGGAACTATCTGCCTCTGCTGTCGCCCGCGTTTTTTGATGAGCATCGAATGACGCCGTGGGGCAACGGCATCGCTTACGAGCGCGAGCCGGTGAGGCAGTACATCACCGACGCACCGCTCTACTGGCTGACGGAGTACCGTCTGGACGGCCTGCGCTTTGATGCCATCGACCAGATTAAAGACAGCTCCGGGACGCACATTCTCGAGGAGATTGCCGCGAAGATCCGCGAGGCGATCCCGCACCGGCACGTTCACCTGACCACGGAAGACAGCCGCAACGTGATTTTTCTGCATCCGCGCGATGAACAGGGCCACACGCCGCTGTTTACCGGCGAGTGGAACGATGATTTTCACAACGCTGCCCACGTGTTTGCCACCGGTGAGACGCACGCCTACTACCAGGACTTTGCCTTTGAGCCGGAGAAAAAGTTCGCCCGGGCGCTGGCGGAAGGCTTTGTCTACCAGGGCGAGATTTCGCTGCAAACCGGCGAATCCCGCGGCGTGGAGTGCCGCACGCAGCCGCCGCAGTTCTTCGTCGATTTCATCCAAAACCACGATCAGACCGGCAATCGCGCCCAGGGCGAGCGGCTTATCTCCCTGGCGGGTGCCGACAAGACGCGGGTGCTGCTTGCCGCGCTGCTGCTTTCCCCCCATATCCCGCTGCTGTTTATGGGCGAGGAGTTTGGTGAAACGCATCCGTTCCTGTTCTTCACCGATTTTCACGGCGAACTGGCAAAGGCGGTGCGGGAAGGGCGCGCGAAAGAGTTTAGCGGCCATGCCGGGCACGATGAAACCGTCCCGGACCCGAACGACGTGAACACGTTTATCCACTCAAAGCTCGACTGGAACAAAATCGCCACCGACGAGGGCAAAACGTGGCTGCGCTATACGCGCCATCTGTTGACGCTGCGCCATCGCTATATCGTTCCGCTTCTGCATCCGGGCGGTGCCGTTGAGGGCCATGTGCTCAAGACCGCGCCCGGCATGGTGGCGGTGAGCTGGCGCTTCCCGTCAGGCACGCTTTCTCTGGCGCTGAATATTGGAACGAAGCCCGTCGACCTGCCCGCGCTCGCGGGGGAGACGCGCTTCGCCTGGCCGGAGGTCAACGACGTTTTACCCCCGAACGGTATTGTCGTTCGCTTTGCTGATGGAGAAGCATCGTTATGATCCCTTCCGCCACGTACCGTATTCAGTTCCGTAACGGCATGACCTTCGACCGCGTTGTGGCGCTGGTGCCGTATATGAAGGACCTCGGCATCAGCCACCTTTACGCGTCGCCCGTGTTCACTGCCACGACGGGGTCTACCCACGGCTATGACGTGACCAACCCGAATGAAATCGACCCCGCGATTGGCGGACGAGAAGGCTTTGGCCGCATGGCCGCGGCGCTTAAGCAGGCCGGTATGGGGCTGATTCTGGATATCGTCCCTAACCATATGTCCACCTCGCTGGAAAACCTCTGGTGGCGTGACGTGATTGAATACGGCCAGCAAAGCCGCTATTTCCGCTATTTTGATATCGACGGGTCGAGGCCGCTGACGCTGCCGTTTCTTGGCGATACCTTTGAGGCGGAGCTGGAGAAGGGTGCCATCACCTTGAAACGTGACCCTGTCACGAAAAAGGCCGCCCTGGTCTACTATGACGCCGAGTATCCGCTTAACCCGGGCACGTACAGCGAGGAGAAGAGCATTGCCGGGCTGCACGAGGCGCAAAGCTGGCGGCTGATGTCCTGGCGGGAGGCGCCGAAGCAGCTCTCATGGCGGCGCTTCTTTGAGATCACCGGGCTGGTCGGCGTCCGGGTTGAGGATGATGCGGTCTTCGACGATACGCACCGGCTGATCCTTGAGCTGGTCCACGCGGGCGTGGTGGATGGTCTGCGCATTGACCACGTCGACGGTCTGGCGGATCCGCTGGGCTATCTGCAGCGCCTGCGGCAGGCAGCCGGGCCCGACTGCTACATCACGGTCGAAAAGATTCTCGCCAAAGGGGAACAGCTCCCCCCTGACTGGCCGGTATCCGGTACCACCGGCTACGAGTTTATCGCCTCGCTGGCGGAGGTGCTGGTCGACGACGATAACCTCTCGCGCCTGGAGACAATCCACGACGAGACGCTGGGGGTGACGGTCGATCGCCACGCGGAGCTGCGCGATGCCAAAGGCCTGATGACCGATCGCAATTTCGAGGGTGAATTCACCACGCTGCTAAACCTTGCTGAGGATCTGGCCCGCCGCAATGAGGTTGCGCTGCCGCGCGAGGAAATCCGCCACGCGCTGCGCGAGCTGCTTATTGCGTTTCCGGTCTACCGCACCTACGGCACTCGCGAGGGGTTAACCCCGCCGGACGTGGCGCTGCTCAACCGCGTGGTTGCCAGCGTGGAGACGTCTGAAGCCGCGCTCAGCCTGATCGTGCGCATTCTTACCGGCGACCTGCCGGAAGATTGCCGCGAGAGCGCCGCGCTGTTCAGGACCCGCTTCCAGCAGCTGACCGGGCCGCTGATGGCGAAGTCCGTTGAAGACACGCTGTTCTTTCGCCACAACCTTGAGCTTGCGCTCAATGAAGTGGGGGCCGACCCGACGCCGCGCGCGTTTTCCTTATCCCGCTTCCACCAGGAGATGCGCATTCGTCTGGCCCGTCAGCCCGACGCGCTGCTGGGCACCTCCACGCACGATACCAAGCGCGGGGAAGATGCCCGGGCGCGCCTTTACACCCTGACGGAAGCCCCGGAACGCTGGGGGGAAAATCTGGCCCGCTGGCGGCAGATGAACCAGACCCAGGTGCGTTTTCTCAATGACGGTACCGCGCCGAACGCCGCCGATACGTGGATGATCTACCAGGCGCTGGCGGGCGTCTGGCCCGCCACGCTGTCACCGGATGACGCTGAAGGGCTTAAAGCACTCGAAACGCGGTTCCTCGGCTTCCTCGAAAAAGCGCTGCGCGAGGCGAAGCAGCGCACCGACTGGATCGACAGCAACGAGAGCTACGAGAGCGTGGTGTTGAGCTACGCGCGGCACCTGCTTTCACCGGACAACAGCCTGTTCCTGCACGATTTCAGCGAGGCGATGCAGCCCTTTATTCGCGCCGGGCTGATGAACAGCCTCAGCCAGACGGCGATCAAGCTGACGGCGCCCGGCGTGCCGGATATCTATCAGGGCAGCGAGGCGCTTAACTTCAGCCTGGTCGACCCGGATAACCGACGCGAGCCGGACTTTCCGGCCCTGGTGCAGAGCCTCAGCGCGGCGGATGCCGGGGTGTTTGACAACCCGGCCTGCTGGCGGGACGGACGGGTCAAACAGTTTGTTACCGCCACGCTGCTGCGGCTTCGACCGCACTACGACGCGCTTTTCCGCTACGGCGACTGGCTGCCGCTTAAGGTCACCGGCGAGCGGGAGGAGAACCTGATTGTTTATGCGCGCGTTAAGGACGAGGAGGCGCTGATTGTCGCCGTGCCGCGTCTGGTTTTTGGCATCACCGATAATCATCAGCTGTGGGTCAATACCACGGTAGCGATACCCGACGAACTGGCCGGGAAGCGCTATCGGGATCTGTTCAGCGGTGAGAGCCGCATTCTGCAAAAGACGCTGGATTTAACGTCAGAAAAGGGATGTGTACTGGTTCTGCTTACCTGCGAATAATCGTGGAGAACGAAAATGGCAAAGGATACAACGTTTGAAATTCGGGCCGGTCATGGCCAGCAGTTGGGGGCGAATTATGACGGGAAGGGCGTTAACTTCGCGCTGTTCTCCGCGCACGCTGAACGAGTGGAGCTCTGTCTGTTTGACCCGTCCGGGAAAACGGAAATCGCCCGGCTGGAGCTGCCGGAGTATACCCATGAGATCTGGCACGGCTATGTGCCTGACCTGAAGCCGGGCGCGCTGTACGGCTATCGCGTCTACGGCCCCTACGACCCGGAAAATGGTCATCGCTTTAACCCGCATAAGCTGCTCATCGACCCGTACGCTCGCGAACTGGTGGGTGACATCGACTGGAACGACGCCCATTTCGGCTATGAGCTGGGGCATGACGAGCTGGATTTGAGCTTTGATACCCGCGACAGCGCGCCGTTTACGCCGAAATGCAGGGTTATCGACCCGAACGCCTTTGACTGGCAGGACAACAACCGGCCGAACGTCCCCTGGTCGCATACCGTTGTCTATGAGAGCCACGTGAAAGGCTTTACCCAGATGAACCCGGCCATTCCGCCCGAGCTGCGCGGGACGTTTGAGGGGATGGGGCACAAAGCCTCGGTCGACTACATCAAAAGCCTGGGCATTACCTCGGTGGAGCTGCTGCCGGTTCACTGGTTCCCGGACGACCAGCACCTGCTCGACCGCGGCCTGAAGAACTTCTGGGGCTATAACACGCTGGGATTTTTTGCCCCCGCGTCGCGCTACTACGGCCCGGCGGGGATCCAGGGCTTTCGCGATATGGTGCGCGCCTATCATGACGCGGGCATCGAGGTCATTCTGGACGTGGTATACAACCACACGGCGGAAGGGAACGAGCTTGGCCCGACGCTCTCGTTTAAGGGGATTGATAACTACAGCTATTACCGCACGCTCCCGGACCAGCACCGGTACTACATCAACGACACCGGTACCGGGAATACAGTGAATACCTCACACCCGCGCGTGTTGCAGATGGTGATGGATTCCCTGCGCTACTGGGCGGAATCAATGCACATAGACGGTTTTCGTTTCGACCTCGGGACGATCCTGGGCCGCGAGCCCGAAGGGTTTGACCCGCGCGGCGGTTTTTTCGACGCCATGACCCAGGATCCGGTCTTATCCCGACTGAAGCTGATTGGTGAACCCTGGGATATTGGCCCCGGCGGCTATCAGGTGGGCGGATTCCCGCCGGGCTGGGGGGAGTGGAACGACAAATACCGCGACACCGTTCGCGAGTACTGGAAGGGGGACAACGTCTCCACGGACTTTGCCGCGCGGCTTCTCGGCTCCGGCGATCTGTACGATCTGCGTGGGCGTCGCCCGTGGGCCAGCGTCAACTTTATCACCGCCCACGACGGCTTTACGCTGAATGACCTGGTGTCGTACAACGAGAAGCACAACGCCGACAACGGCGAGGACAATAACGACGGGCATAACGATAACCGCTCGTACAACTACGGCGAGGAAGGGCCAACCGAGAACCCGGACATCATCGCTACCCGGGAGCGGCAAAAGCGTAATTTCCTGACCACGCTGCTGTTTTCCCACGGCACGCCGATGCTGCTGGCGGGGGACGAGTTTGGCCGCACGCAGAAGGGGAACAACAACGGCTACTGCCAGGACAGTGAGATCTCGTGGATCGACTGGAAGGGGCTCTCCGAAAACGACGCCGCGCTGCGCGAGTTTACCCGTCGTCTCATTGCCCTTCGCGCGCAACAGCCGCTGCTGCGCCGTGAAAGCTGGCGTGACGGGCTGGAGATCCGCTGGTTCAATGCCGGAGGCGGTCCGCAGCAGGCCGAGCAGTGGGATGAAGGCTCAACGCTCGGGGTCTCCATCAGCAGGCCGGATCTTCAGCAGGAGGACGGCATCTGGCACGACGTGCTGATGCTGTTCAATCCGTTTGAAGGCACCGTGCCGTTCCAGATCCCGCAGTTTGGCGAAGGGGGATGGGTGCTGGAGCTGTCTACGGCGGATGATGCCGTCACCGGGACAGCGATCACCGAAACCGTTGAGTACGCGCTTGCCGGACGGAGCATTACGCTGTTCCGCCGTCCTTAGTTACAGTGACGCCGCCGCCCGTGCGGCGGTGTCATACAGGGAGGAGATCGTGCGTAACAGCTGCGCGGTCTCGCCAATCGACTTCCCGGCAATGCCGCTCTCCGCGTGGATCGCAATCAGACACGCCTCCCGCACGTCCCGGTATTTCATGCACAGCGCTTTCCCTTCCTCCGTTGTAGAGAAAAAGAGCTCTTTGCCCGCTTTCTCGCTCGTCACGTAGCCTGCTTTGACCAGCTTTTTCAGCGCATAGGTTACCACGTGGGTGTCTTCCACGTTGAGGACGAAGCAGATATCGGCCAGCTTTTTCTTGCGGTCGCGGTGGTTCACGTGATGCAGCAGCGAAACGTCAAAGGCGCCCATATCGGGCTCGCCGGCAGCCGTCATGCAGCGCACCATCCATTTGTTAAAGGCGTTGCCGGTCATGATCAGCGCATATTCCAGCTCTGATAACTCCGCGCAGCGCTCGGATACCAGATGGCGGGAAGAGACGATCCGGCCCTCGTTGATATCGTCGCGATCGGGTGAAGCACTCTTTTCTGAGGTCATAACGTTCCTTAGCCAGAAATGTAAACTCATCGATAAAATAAGAACATTTTATTGATAAATTGTTTACATGTTTTTGACGTTCAGATATAGCTTTTTAGCGCAGGTTTTGCGAAGCCTGCCAACAAAACACAACATCGCTCGCCGCAAATTAAAAAAATAGCCGTCGGCGCGCAACGCTCACTTTCGATAGGGTAAACGTTATGGACGGTACTACGCTGCTGCCGCTGATCGGGATACCGATCGTGGTTATTGGTTTTGCACTGCGCTTCAACCCGCTGCTGGTGGTCGTGGTGGCGGGGCTGGCGACGGGTCTGCTGGTCGGCATGGATTTCGGCATGCTGCTGGAGACCTTTGGCGAGAAGTTCGTCAATAGCCGATCGCTGGCCACCTTCATCCTGATCCTGCCCGTGATTGGTCTACTGGAATATTACGGGCTTAAGGAGCGCGCCCAGGCCTGGGTGGCGAAGATCGCCAGCGCCACCTCGGCGCGTATTCTGATGCTTTACTTTGTCGCACGTGAAGGCACCGCCGCGCTGGGACTGATGTCGCTGGGCGGCCATGCCCAGACGGTGCGCCCGCTGCTGGCACCGATGGCCGAAGGGGCGGCGCTGAACGAATACGGCGAACTGCCGCAGCATATTCGCGACAAAATCAAAGCCCACGCCGCCGCGTGCGACAACATCGCGGTCTTCTTTGGGGAAGATATCTTTATTGCCTTCGGGGCGGTGCTGCTGATCGACGCGTTCCTGAAAGAGAACGGTATTCCGGGCATTGAACCGCTGCATATCGGCCTGTGGGCCATTCCGACCGCCATTGCGGCATTGATTATTCATATGACGCGCCTGCTGCGCCTCGATGCGAGCATCCGTCGCGACGTGATGGCCTGGCGGGCAGAGCAGGGTACGCAGGAGGCCGCGCAATGATGACGCTTATCACCATTAACCGCGTGTACTACCTGATCGGCTTTGTCGTAATGCTGCTGGTTGTCATGACCCTGCGCGATCGCGCCAACCCGAAGCGCTTTACTACCGCGCTGTTCTGGTTCTTGTTTGGCGGGATCTTCCTGTTTGGCGATCTGATGGTTCAGGAGCTGGGGAAATCGCTGGCGTACCGGATCATTGGCGGCGGCGTTATCGTTATCGCGCTGCTGGCGGGGTTTGGTCTCGTCGGGAAAGGGCACTATAAAATGTCCACCGAGGAGGAGCGCGTCGCGTCGTCAAATCGGCTTAAAAACTGGCTGTTCCTGCCGGCGCTGATGATCCCGGTGGTGACGGTGCTGGGCACGTTATTCCTGAAGGGCGTTTCGGTCGGCGGCGTGTTTCTGCTCGATCAGAAACAGCTCACCCTGGCGGCGCTGTGCGTGGCCTGCGTCGCGGCGATCCTCACCGGCTGGTGGCTGACCAAAGGCACGCCGCTCCATGCCGTTCGTCAGTCCCGTCGTCTTGTCGATACCATCGGCTGGGCGGTGATCCTGCCGCAGATGCTGGCCATGCTTGGCGGCGTGTTCGTGGTGGCCAACACGGGTGACTCGGTGCAGAAGGTGGTGAGCCTGTTTGTGAACCCGGATAACCGCTTCATGCTGGTGGTGATTTACTGCGTGGGGATGGCGCTGTTTACCATGATAATGGGTAACGCCTTTGCGGCCTTCCCGGTGCTGAGCGCGGGGATCGCCTTGCCGTTTCTGATCAACGTGCATCACGGCAACCCGGCGCCGCTGCTGGCGATTGGCATGTACGCAGGCTACTGCGGCACGCTGATGACGCCGATGGCCGCGAACTTCAATATCGTTCCCGCCGCGCTGCTGGAGCTGAAAGACAAATATCAGGTGATCAAGATACAGATCCCGACCGCGTTAACCCTGCTGGTGGTGAACGTGTTTTTAATGTATTTCCTCGTGTTTCGCTAAGGAGCTGTCATGGAATTAACGCAACATCAGGCCGACGCGTTTGCCCGCATGCCTTTGATCTATTTGCGCCAGGAATACCCGAACCACATCATGCACCTGCTGAATGATGATGGTGACGTGCTGCCGCCGCGCGAGCTGCATCCCATTTTCTACGGCTGTTTTGACTGGCACTCGGCGGTGCACGGTTACTGGCTGCTGCTGCGCTGCGTGCGCCTCTATCCAGAATTACCGTGCCGGGACGCGATCGTCGCGCTTTTTGACGAGCACCTGACCGAAGAGAACGTGGCGAAGGAGCTGGCCTATTTCACCGCACCGTTCCGCGCCTCGTTTGAGCGGCCGTATGGCTACGGCTGGCTGCTGGCGCTGGCCCAGGAGCTGAAACAGTCGTCGCTGCCGCAGTCCGCAGGCTGGTACCAGACGCTGGCGCCGCTCACCCAGGATATTCGCAACCGGCTGTTGGATTACCTCGGTAAGCTCACCTATCCGATCCGCGTCGGGACGCACTACAACACCGCGTTTGCCCTCGCGCTGGCGCTGGATTATGGTCGCGCAGTGGGCGACAAGGCGCTTGAGCAGGCAATTCTGGCGGCGGCTGAGCGGTTTTATCTCGCCGACACGCGCTATCCGGCTCATTATGAGCCCGGCGGAGACGAATATATTTCCGGCGCGCTGACGGAGGCACTGCTGATGAGCAAGGTGTCGGAGGGCTTCCCGGCCTGGTTTGACGCGTTTCTGCCGGAGGTGGGCGCCGTTACGACACTCATGAACCCGGCGGAAGTGAGCGATCGTACCGACCCGAAAATTGCCCATCTGGACGGGTTAAACCTTAGCCGCGCATGGTGTATGAAGCACATTGCGAAAGCGCTTCCAGCCAGCCACCCGGCGCAACCGGCATTGCGCGAGGCGGTGACGAAACATCTGGCCGCCAGCGTCGGGCATGTGGTTGGCAGCCACTACAGCGGCGGCCACTGGCTGGCGAGTTTTGCGCTGCTGGCGCTGGAGTAAACAAACGCGCCGTCTTTCTTGCCGGGTGGCGCTGCGCTTACCCGGCCTACATTGTGCAACGCTTGCCTGGAGGCCTCGCAGGGCGCAGCCTGCTCAGGCTAAATACCACCGAACCCGTCGAGGCGATGACGGCTAACCACAGTGCAACCTGGATAGCATGTTGATGGTCCCATCCTGCCGCCGCTCCCAGCAGAACCCCCACCACCGCGGCGCCGAGACACTGGCCGAATGTTCTGACGATCGACAACACGCCGGAGGCATAGCTGGCATATTCCCGCGCGACGTTAGCGAGCATTTCCCGATTATTGGGACTCTGGAAGCAGCCAAACCCCATCCCGCAGACCAGACTGCGCAGACAGATATTCCACACGGAAGGATTGTCCGGCAACGTGGCCAGCAGGACCAGCCCGCCGACAAAAACCATCAGCCCGAGGGTCGAGATGAGCGGCGCGGAGATCGTATCCGCCCAGCGACCCGCGTGCGGCGCGATCAGCACGATGCCAATCGGCCATGGGGTGAACAGCAGCGCGGACACTACAGGGCTGTAGCCATATACGCTCTGAAACAGGAACGGCAGCGCGACAAACGTGATCCCCTGGCTGACAAACGAGGCCAGCGAGGTCAGCGCGGCGAGGGTGAAGCGCCCGTTTCTGAACATCACCAGCGGCAGTAACGGATGTTGCGCACGCCGAATCCGCCAGATAAAGGCGAGGGCGCTAACCAGCGCGAGAACGCTCCAGCAGACGGCCTGCAGACTAATGTGTTGCGCCACGTGCTGAAGGCTGTCGGCCAGCATGATCGCGGAACCTAACAGGACGGCGGAGAGCACGGCGCCCGGCGCATCAAAGGGCGGTCTGTCAGCAACCGATTCCCGCGGCAAGGCTCGCCACGCCAGCAGCAGGGCGATGCTGCCCGGAATGAGGTTAATGGCGAACAGCCATTGCCAGCTCAGGGCGTCCAGTATTGTTCCACCGAGTACCGGGGCAATCGCCGTGCTGGAGGCGATAAGCAGGGCGTGCAGCCCCAGAATACGGCCCAGCAGTCGGCCCGGAAAAACGGACCGCAGGATCGCCGGAGCAATACTCAGGGTCGCCGCCCCGCCGATGCCCTGCAGAATTCGCATCCCGGTTAATATTTCCGGCGTTGTTGCCAGCGCGCAGCCGAGCGAGGTGAGCGTAAAGGTGGCAAGCCCGCTCAGAAAGACCGGGCGATAGCCCACGCGGGCCGCCAGCGCGGCGAAAATAGCCAGCGTCATCGCCGCTGACAGCAGATAACCGTTAGCGAACCAGACCGCAACGTTTGCGGGGACCTGCATCGCTCTAGCCATGGAGGGGAGCGCGATGTTGATCATGGTGCCGTCAAAGACGCCCATCAGCGTGGTGGTCATGACGGCGGCCAGGACCCGGGCGCGTTCATGCCCGGGTAAACCTTCATCGCCGGGCTGGTTGGTAAATAGCGTCATCGTCGTTGCTCCGGATAAGAATAGTGATGACGAAACTATAATCATGCGCTATACAGGGCGGAAGACGCAGCATTTGCACTTAATCGTTGCATATAACGCCTTATCTGAGGAGCCATCGTGTCCGATCCTGACTTTAACCTTCTGGTTGCGCTCGACGTTTTGCTGGCCGAAGCCAGCGTGGCGGGCGCGGCGCGACGTTTAAACCTGAGCACCTCCGCCATGAGCCGCACCCTGAGCCGGCTGCGGGAGGTGACCGGCGATCCTATTCTGGTGCGGGCCGGGCGTCATATGGTGCTGACGCCCTGGGCCGAAGCCACCCGGGATCGCGCCAGAAGCGCCGTGCACGAGGCGAGGGCGGTGCTGCAGCCCTCCACCGACACGCTGAAGGTGGAAAGCCTTGAGCGGCTGTTCACTATTCGGGCCAACGACGGTTTTGTCGTGGCGTTTGGACCTATGCTCATAGCCGCGGTGGCGAGCGTTGCGCCCGGGGTCTGCATCCGCTTCGCTCCCAAACCTGAAAAAACGTCGCGCTATTTACGGGAGGGGCTTGTCGACCTGGAGATCGGCGTGCAGAGCAACATGGGGCCTGAAATACGGCTGCAAAGGCTCTTTCAGGATCGGTTTGTTGGCGCGGTGCGCAAGGGACATCCGCTGTCTTCACAGCCTGAGGTCAGCCTTGACGATTATGTTGCCTGGGGCCATGTGGTGGCGTCGCCTGATGGGGCGTTACACGGGTCTGTGGACGACGCGCTGGCGGAGCGGGGGATGAAACGAAAGATCGCCAGCGTGGTGCCTGGATTCCCGACGGCGTTATCCGTAGCGCTGGCCTCCGACCTGGTTGCTATGGTACCGGCGTTGTACCTGCTCAATCAGGCGATGACCGAGTGCGTGCACGTCTTTGAACTGCCCTTTAAGACCCGGACCATTACGGTATCCCAGATGTGGCATCCGCGCATGGAGCGGGACCCGGCGCATCGCTGGCTCAGGGAAAAGGTCCTTGAAGTGTGCCGCGCGGTTTGCTGACGCTCAGAGCACTTTCCCCGGCACCGTGAGGATGAAGCGCGTCGACACCGCATCCGATTCCACGCGGACTTTTCCGTGGTGCGCGGTGACGATGGACTTCACGATGGCAAGCCCAATCCCGCTGCCTTCGCCCTTACGCTGCCTGGACGGATCGACGCGATAAAAACGGTCAAACAGCTTTGGCAGATGCGCCTGCGGGATCGGCGTGCCGGGGTTTTCTGTTACCAGCTCAACGTCGTTATCCCGCTTTCTGATGGAGACCGTTACCGTTTTCCCTTCCGGCGTATAGCGCAGGGCGTTGGAGAGCAGATTATTGATTGCTCTTCTGTACATCTGCGGATCGCCTTCTATCAGGCAGGGCATCCCGTTAAATTTCAGCGAGACGTGGCGTTCTTCCGCCCAGGCTTCGAAGAAATCGAAGACTTTCATCACCTCGGCGCTTAAATCAAACATCACCCGATCCGGGATGAGCTGATTATTATCCGCCTGCGCCAGGAACAGCATGTCGCTGACCATGCGGGTCATCCGGTTGTACTCTTCGAGGCTGGAGTAGAGGACATCTTCCAGCTCTTTCTGGGAGCGGTTCTGACTCAACGCAATTTCCGTTTGCGTCACCAGGTTGGTGATGGGCGTCCTGATTTCATGCGCGATGTCGGCGGAAAAATTCGCCTGCCGGGTAAAGACATCTTCAATTTTCCCAATCATATGGTTGAAGGAGATCACCAGCTGTTCCAGCTCAACGGGCACGCGGGACGGCTCCAGTCGCGCATCCAGATTTTCGGAGGTGATATTTTTAATGGCGGTGCTGACGTTACGCAGGGGCAAGTGTCCCTGGCGCACCGCGATACGAATCACCAGCACAATCAGCAGGCTGATCGCCGCGGCAATGGCAAAAAGATTCTTCTTCAGCGCCTCAAGGTAGTGGAGATGAAAATTAATCGAGAGCCCGATCAGCATGACGTAGTCCTGGGTTTTGCCCTGCAGCGTCGCACTGCCTGAGGAGGCGATAATCCGGTACGTTTCCATTTTGATGTCGGACCCGGCATGCATAGGGTTGACCGGGTCTTCTACCGTCCAGAGAAACACATCCTGTGCCTGACGGTGTTCGCTAAAGTTCGCTGTGTTCATCGCCGGGCGCAATGCCGCGCCTTGCGCCGAGCTGAACAGGGTATTGCCCTGCGGATCCAGAAGCAGGACGGCCACGTTGCGGTAGCTGGCGACCGACTCTTTGAGCTTGCTGATTTTCTTTTGGTCGGGATCGGCCGGAGACTGGAGGATGCGGTGCATTGCGCTGCTAATCTGCTGTAAGTCGCTGATATCCTGCTCGGCAAAGTGCTTCTCAACGGAGTGCAGCATAAACCAGGTAAAGGCGAAGAAGGCCAGTATGGTGGAGAGGCTGATAAAAAAGGTCAGCCGCAGCGCAAGCGAGAACGGGCGTCGGAGGGGCTTAACGGGCATCCGGCACCTCCAGCATATAGCCCACGCCGCGTACCGTCTGGATCAGCTTGGGTTCAAAATCGTTATCGATCTTTGCGCGCAGGCGCTTTACCGCCACATCTATTGCGTTCGTGTCGCTGTCAAAGTTCATGTCCCACACCTGGGAGGCAATCAGGGAGCGGGGCAGCACCTCGCCCTGATGACGCATGAAAAACTCCAGCAGGCTGAACTCCTTGCTGGTTAACAGGATGCGATTGCCCGCCCGGCTGACCTTCCTCGATACAAGGTCAACCGTCAGGTCAGCCGCCTGAAGCTGGCTTTCCGCGATCACCGTATTTCCGCGTCTTAGCAGCGTCCTGACCCGGGCGAGCAGTTCCGCAAAGGCGAAAGGCTTAATCAGATAATCATCCGCGCCCAGCTCAAGCCCTTTAACCCGATGTTCAATCGTACCGAGAGCCGTCAGAAGCAGTATGGGCATCCCTTTACCGGCAGAGCGAAGCATGCGGACAATATCCCAGCCGTTCACGTCGGGCAGCATGATATCCAGAATCAGCAGGTCATATTCCGCGGTCATGGCGAGGTGGTACCCGGTCAGGCCATTATCCGCATGGTCCACGACAAACCCCGCTTCCGTCAGCCCCTTGCTGAGGTATTCCCCGGTTTTCATTTCGTCTTCAACGATCAGTATTTTCATCTTGCTCCCCAGACTGGCTGCTGATGACATTCTAGTGAGCCCGCGATCGTTAACAATGACTTACGCCATAAATGACAACATTGTCATTATCCTGTCACCGGTCAAACAGGATGCGTTCAGTAGAGTAGCCCTAAAAATCCTCTGGACTTGATTTGAACCGCTATGTTCCTGTTAAAACGACTCAGCATCAGTACGGTATTTATCCTGGCAGGCTGCGTCTCGCTGGCGCCTGACTACCCGCGCCCGGCATCACCGGTACCCCGGCAGTTTTCGCTCTCGCGCAACGGCCTGACGCCCGCGGCGGCCGGGTATCAGGACACCGGCTGGCGCAACTTCTTCGTCGACCCTCAGATAGCTGGATTGATTACAGAAGCCCTGAAAAACAACCGCGATATCAAAATGGCCGCCCTGAAGATTGAAGAGGCCCGGGCGCAGTTCAACGTGACGGAGGCGGATCGTTATCCGCAGTTGAATGGTTCTGCGGGTATCACGTACAGCGGCGGGCTAAAAAGTGACAAACCGACCTCACGGCAGTACGACGCCGGTCTTGCGCTTAGCTATGAACTCGACTTTTTCGGCAAGCTGAAGAACCTGAGCGAGGCCGACCGACAAAACTATTTCGCCAGCGAAGAGGCCCGTCGCGCGGTGCATATTCTGCTTGTCTCTAACGTGTCGCAGAGCTATTTCAACCAGCAGCTGGCGTATAAACAGCTGCGCATCGCGCGGGAAACGCTGAAAAATTACCGGCAGTCTTATGCGTTCGTTGAGCACCAGCTGGCGACGGGGAGCACCAACGTGCTGGCGCTGGAACAGGCCCGGGGACAGATCGAAAGCACGCAGGCAGAGATTGCCAAACGAGAGGGGGAGCTGGCGCAGGCCAACAATGCGCTGCAGCTGCTCCTCGGCACCTATCGCGGATTCCCGGGCGACAGCGGAATGAACGCCCGCGATATTGCGCCGGTAAAACTCCCGCCCCATCTTTCTTCAGCGATACTGCTGCAGCGCCCGGATATTATGGAGGCGGAGCATCAGCTTAACGCGGCCGATGCGAATATCGGCGCCGCGCGTGCCGCCTTTTTCCCGTCAATTTCCCTGACCAGCGGGCTTTCAACAGGCAGTACGGAATTATCCAGCCTGTTTACCGCGGGCAGTGGGATGTGGAATTTCATTCCTAAAATTGAACTTCCGATTTTTAATGCGGGCAGGAATAAGGCCAACCTGAGGCTGGCTGAAATTCGTCAGCAGCAGTCGGTTGTGAATTACGAACAAAAAATACAGGCTGCCTTCAGGCAGGTTGCCGACGCGCTCGCGCTGCGGGACAGCCTCAACCAGCAGCTTGCTGCGCAAGAACGGTATTTTGATTCGCTAAATATTACCCTGCAGCGGGCCAGAGGATTATATACCAGCGGTGCGGTGAGCTATATCGAAGTATTAGACGCGGAACGGTCGCTGTTTTCCACGCAGCAAAATATTCTCGACCTTATTTATGCCCGGCAGGTTAATGAAATTAACCTCTTCACCGCGCTGGGCGGCGGTTGGGCCGAATAACCTCATTTAATTAAAAAGGATATTAAACATGCGCAATTCACTTAACGCCGTCGTATTTGGTGCAATCATTATGTTTTCTGCCGGTCTTCAGGCTGAGGTTCATCAGCACGAGGCGATGAGTGCTGCCAGCGAAAGTGCCTCACAGCAGGTTATCACCGGGACCGGCATTGTGAAGGATATTGATCTCACGAATAAAAAAGTGACGATTTCTCACGAAGCCATCCCGGAAATTGGCTGGCCCGCGATGACCATGCGTTTTACTTTTATGCAGGCCGACGCGAGTATTACTGCCTTAAAAGTCGGCAGCCACGTGAATTTCTCGTTTGTTCAGCAGGGCAATCTCTCTTTACTCAAGAGCATAAAATAGCGAGAAACGGCATGGCCTCATTAAAAATAAAATACGCTGCCATGATAGTCAGCAGCCTTATTGCCGGAGGGCTGATATCCGTGACGGCATGGCAGACACTTTATTCATCTGAAAAAACAGCAAATAGCGTTGCGGAAAGAAAGGTCCTTTTCTGGTATGACCCGATGAAACCCGACGTTAAATTCGATAAGCCCGGTAAATCACCGTTTATGGATATGGATCTGGTGCCGAAATATGCCGATGAGAATGATAAAAACAGTGACGGTATCCGTATCGATCCGACCCAGGTTCAGAACCTGGGATTAAAAACGCAAAAAGTGACGCGCGGAACGCTGAATTATGCCCAGACGATCCCGGCCAACGTCAGCTATAACGACTATCAGTTTGTCATTGTGCAGGCGCGTGCGGAAGGGTTCGTTGAGAAAGTCTACCCGCTGACGGTCGGCGATAAGGTGATGAAAGGCACCCCGCTGATTGATATTACCATTCCGGACTGGGTCGAAGCGCAGAGCGAGTTCCTGCTGCTCTCCGGCACCGGTGGAACGCCCACGCAGATAAAAGGCGTTCTGGAGCGTCTGCGCCTGGCGGGTATGCCGGATGACGACATTCAGCGGCTGCGTGCGACCCGCACTATCCAGACCCGGTTTACCATCAAGGCGCCCATTGACGGGGTGATCACGGCCTTTGACCTGCGCACCGGGATGAATATTTCCAAAGAAAAGGTGGTGGCGCAGATTCAGGGGATGGATCCGGTCTGGATCGGCGCGGCGGTCCCTGAATCCATTGCTTATCTGCTGAAAGATACCTCGCAGTTTACTGTTTCGGTACCGGCTTATCCGGATAAATCCTTCCCGGTTGAAAAATGGCGTCTTCTGCCGAGCGTGGATCAAACCACCCGTACGCTGCAGGTGCGCCTGCAGGTCTCCAACAAAGATGAACTGCTGAAACCGGGCATGAATGCCTACCTGAAGCTGAATACCCAAAGTCAGGAAATGTTGCTCATTCCGTCTCAGGCCGTTATCGATACCGGGAAAGAACAGCGCGTTATTACCGTTGATGCGAACGGGAAGTTTGTACCGAAAAGGATCCACGTTCTGCATGAATCTCAGCAACAGTCCGGCATTGGTACCGGACTGGAAGAGGGGGAGTCGGTGGTGGTCAGCGGTCTGTTTCTGATTGACTCGGAGGCCAATATTACCGGCGCGCTGGAGCGCATGCGCCACGCTGAAGCCGCTGACGACGCGCATTCAGGCCATTAAGGAGACGATGATGATTGAATGGATTATCCGGCGTTCGGTTGCCAACCGTTTCCTGGTGATGATGGGCGCGCTGTTTCTCAGCGTCTGGGGGACATGGACCATCATCAACACCCCGGTCGATGCCTTGCCCGATCTGTCTGACGTTCAGGTGATTATCAAAACAAGCTATCCCGGCCAGGCCCCGCAGATTGTTGAAAACCAGGTGACCTATCCACTCACCACCACCATGCTGTCGGTTCCTGGCGCGAAGACCGTGCGCGGTTTTTCACAGTTTGGTGATTCGTATGTGTACGTTATTTTTGAAGACGGGACCGATCTGTACTGGGCCCGCTCGCGCGTGCTGGAGTACCTGAATCAGGTTCAGGGCAAACTCCCCGCCGGGGTGAGTTCCGAAATCGGCCCGGACGCCACGGGCGCAGGCTGGATATTTGAGTATGCGCTGGTGGACCGCAGCGGAAAACACGATCTCGCCGAGCTGCGATCATTGCAGGACTGGTTCCTGAAATTTGAGCTGAAAACAATCCCGAACGTGGCCGAGGTGGCCTCCGTCGGCGGCGTGGTGAAGCAGTATCAGATTCAGGTTGACCCGTTAAAGCTGGCGCAGTTCGGCGTCAGCCTGCCGGAAGTTAAGCAGTCCCTTGAATCGTCTAATCAGGAAGCGGGGGGATCGTCCGTAGAAATCGCGGAAGCGGAATATATGGTGCGGGCCAGCGGCTATCTGCAGACCATCGATGATTTCAATCACATCGTCCTGAAAACCGGTGAGAACGGTGTGCCGATTTACCTGCGTGATGTTGCCCGCGTACAAACGGGGCCGGAAATGCGCCGCGGTATTGCCGAGCTGAACGGGCAGGGTGAAGTGGCGGGCGGCGTGGTGATCCTGCGGTCGGGTAAAAACGCGCGCGAGGTCATTACGGCGGTAAAAGACAAGCTGGAGACGCTGAAGGCCAGCCTGCCGGAAGGCGTTGAGATTGTGACCACCTACGATCGCAGCCAGCTCATCGACCGGGCCATTGATAACCTGAGCAGCAAACTTCTCGAAGAGTTTATCGTGGTGGCCATCGTCTGTGCGCTGTTCCTCTGGCACATTCGCTCGGCGCTGGTGGCGATTATCTCTCTGCCGCTTGGCCTGTGTATTGCCTTTATCGTCATGCATTTCCAGGGGCTGAACGCCAATATTATGTCGCTGGGAGGCATTGCCATTGCGGTCGGCGCGATGGTGGATGCCGCTATCGTCATGATTGAAAACGCGCACAAGCGGTTAGAAGAGTGGGATCACCAGCATCCGGGAGAGCAGATTGATAACGCCACGCGCTGGAAGGTGATTACCAACGCCTCTGTCGAAGTTGGCCCCGCGCTGTTTATCAGCCTGCTGATCATCACCCTGTCATTCATTCCCATTTTCACCCTGGAGGGACAGGAAGGGCGGCTGTTTGGTCCGCTGGCCTTCACCAAAACGTACTCCATGGCGGGCGCGGCTGCGCTTGCCATCATTGTTATTCCTATTTTGATGGGGTTCTGGATCAGGGGTAAGATTCCCGCCGAGACCCGTAACCCGCTGAACAGGCTGCTGATTAACGCCTATCATCCGCTGCTGATTCGGGTGCTCAACTGGCCCAAAACAACCCTGCTGGTTGCGGCCTTATCCATCTTGACGGTGATCTGGCCCCTGAGCCAGGTGGGCGGCGAGTTCCTGCCGAAGATTAATGAGGGCGATCTGCTGTATATGCCCTCTACTTTGCCCGGCGTCTCTCCGGCAGAAGCGGCGGCATTGTTACAGACCACGGACAAGTTAATAAAAACCGTCCCTGAAGTGGCCTCTGTCTTCGGCAAGACCGGCAAAGCCGAAACGGCAACGGATTCCGCGCCGCTCGAAATGGTGGAAACCACCATTCAGCTTAAGCCTGAGGATCGGTGGCGACCCGGGATGACGATTGACAAGATCGTTGAGGAGCTTGATAAGACCGTTCGTTTGCCCGGTCTGGCGAATCTCTGGGTTCCGCCCATTCGCAACCGCATTGATATGCTGTCGACCGGGATTAAAAGCCCGATTGGCATCAAGGTGTCTGGTACCGTTCTGGCTGATATCGACGCCACGGCGCAGAGCATCGAAGCGGTAGCCAAAACGGTGCCGGGCGTGGTGTCTGCCCTGGCAGAACGTCTGGAAGGCGGGCGCTACATCGATGTTGATATCAACCGGGAGAAAGCCTCCCGCTATGGAATGACGGTGGGCGACGTGCAGCTGTTCGTCTCCTCGGCCATCGGCGGTGCGACGGTGGGTGAAACGGTGGAAGGCGTGGCCCGCTATCCGATTAATATTCGTTATCCTCAGGACTACCGGAATAGCCCGAGCGCGTTGAAGCAGATGCCGATCCTGACGCCTATGAAACAGCAGATTACGCTGGGTGATGTGGCAGATATCAACGTTGTTTCAGGCCCCACGATGCTGAAAACGGAGAATGCCCGGCCTGCGAGCTGGATTTATATCGATGCCCGCGGCAGGGATATGGTGTCGGTGGTGAACGACATTAAGACGGCCATCAGCCAGAACGTGAAGCTCAGACCGGGTACCAGCGTGTCATTCTCCGGGCAGTTTGAACTGCTTGAGCACGCCAACAAGAAACTGAAGCTGATGGTGCCGATGACGCTGATGATCATTTTCGTTCTGCTCTATCTGGCGTTCCGTCGCGTGGATGAGGCCCTGTTGATCCTGATGAGCCTGCCGTTCGCGCTGGTCGGCGGGATATGGTTCCTGTACTGGCAGGGCTTCCATATGTCCGTGGCAACCGGCACCGGGTTTATCGCGCTGGCCGGGGTGGCAGCAGAGTTTGGAGTGGTCATGCTGATGTATTTGCGTCATGCCGTTGAAGCACATCCGGCGCTGTCCCAGCGCGAAACGTTCACAGAACAGGGGCTTGATGACGCCCTTTATCAGGGCGCCGTGCTGCGCGTGCGGCCAAAGGCAATGACCGTCGCGGTGATCATCGCGGGTCTGCTGCCCATTCTCTGGGGGACCGGCGCAGGGTCAGAAGTCATGAGCCGGATAGCGGCGCCCATGATTGGCGGGATGATCACGGCACCGCTGCTGTCGCTGTTTATTATTCCTGCGGCGTATAAGTTAATTTGGTTGCGCAGGCATAAACCAGAGACAGCCGTTGGTGAAGATGACAGGGGAGTCAATACCTGATAAATTAGCTATTCAATAACCTATTCAAAAAGCTATTCAAAACCATGATTAATCGATCCGAAACACTAAGACAATTGCTGAGGCAAGGCCCGGTATCGGTAAGGCAACTGACTGATATTATGGGTATTAGTCAGCCTACCGTTTCACGATCGATTAAAGCGCTTGGCGATGAGGTGGTTCGCATTGGCTCCGGTCCATCTATTCACTATGTGCTGCGGGATACACATCGAGGATTCAGTTCGGCTCCTGTCTACCGCATCACGGAAGAGGGCCAGGTTAAATCGCTGGGTAAACTCATTCCGGTTTATCCAGACGGTTTTGTAATGGCGCAAACGGACAATGTGTGCCTCCATAGCGATGGGTTGCCGTGGTGGTTGTTTGACATGCGGCCTCAGGGATACCTTGGCCGCGCGTACGCCTCGCGATTTTCATCCGAGCTGGGCCTGCCGCCGAATCCAGAGAACTGGAGTGATACTGACGTTATCAGGGCTTTGCTCGCTCATGGACACGATGCGGTGGGGAACCTGTTAATCGGAGAACAGGCGAGGAATCATTTTGTAGAGATGCCGTCGCCTGTTGCGGTGGACCGCGCAACCGCATACCCGTCGCTGGCGCAGGCCGTGAGCGCGGGCGAAGTACCGGGCTCCTCTGCTGGGGGTGAACAGCCGAAGTTCTGTACTTATACAGAACGTGGCCACGTCATTGTGAAATTCACGGCACCGGACGATAACCCTGTAAGCGAACGCTGGCGAGACCTTTTGTTGGCAGAACATCTTGCGTTAAGCGTGCTTGGCGTCGAAACCGAGGTATTTGATTTTGGCGGACAGCGCTTCCTTGAGATCCCGCGGTTCGACCGTACGGGACCCCTTGGTCGTAAGGGACTCTTTTCTTTACGTGCGCTCGAGGCGGAGTTTGTCGGCAGGGCAAGAGAATCCTGGCCGGTACTGGTGAATGAGCTGGCAAAGCAGGGCTGTGTTCACCAGGATGCGGTCGCCAGCACGTCAAGGCTTTGGGCGTTTGGTATGCTGATCGGCAATACCGACATGCACCACGGTAATCTGTCGTTTATCAGTTCCCACGGACGGCCTTACGATCTTGCTCCTGCCTATGACATGCTGCCCATGGGATTTGCCCCGAAATCAGGAGGCGCACTGGTGAATACGCTGCGTCCGGCTACGCTTATTGACGCGATCGCGGGAGAAACCTGGCATGAAGCACTGGCGCTGGCCGAGCGCTTTTATACGCTGGCCAGCAGTTGCGGCCGCTTTTCTGCCAATTTTGCGCCATGTCTTGCCGCATTGCGCACCCATCTGGACGAGGCGAGATTGAAGGTGTCGCGTCTTGGATAATGAGCGAGGTTTTTTACGCGGTGCATCCTTAGTGCGGTGTGTGCATCGCGAATTTGCCCGCTCAGCTTGCGCCAGGCACGATTATGCAGAGTAAACAGCAGCATCTTATAAAAGGATGTGGAGAGGATACAGCTGCCGCTAAGCAATAACATGACGATACTCACCAGGGCCGCAGTCAGACTGACAACCGGCAAAGCATTCCCGCTCAGCGCGGCCAGCAAAAAGGCTGCCGTTAAGACCAGGCTTATCGCCGCCAGCGTAAGATGAAAACGCACGGCGCGCATGCTGCCTTTGCCAATCATAAATATCGTCACGCCGTTGATGCCTGCGAACAGCAGGGCGATCAGCACAACCCACACGAATACGCGTTCGGCTGGCTGACCGAGTACGGCGAGTACGCCATAGCCCAATCCTGGGTTTAGGGGATGTACATAATCAAAATCATCATTATAAAGCATGTAGCGTACTGTATTTAAAGATATTTTTTTCAATTGAAAATGTAAATTACCGCTCATAAAACGCACAATTTATCAGATCTCAGTTCATGAACTTTTCTTTCAAAGATTGTAATGTGAACTACGAATTCAGGTTTCCGATGACAAAGTTCAGTGCGAAAGCGTGTCCAACTTGAAGTAGAACGGTAAACGAGACAATCGATACCGTACCTGCCGCAACAGTGAATTATCTCAGTAATAAAATTTGCATAAATTGCACTCCTCTTCTTTTTAAATCCCTGCGATTATTGCGGTCTTAGGGATTTCACTTAAGGAAAGACAATGAATATATGTTACCCGGTACGGAAGGCCGACGGACGGGAGGATAAGAACTATGACGAATTGCTGACCGACATTCGAAAAAATGCCCACGGTTGGTGGTTACTTGGCACAAATCGTTACTGGCATGGGGGAATTCATGTCGGGATGTCATCGTCCCCGGCCACGGTGCTGGATCCTGATTCACCAGAAAAATCTGTTCCGCTTCAGTTCATGATGGACGGTGAGGTGGTGGCATGGCGGGTTAACCGCGATTACGCGGTTATCGAGTGTTGCCAGGAACGCCCCCTGCGCCAGTCCGGCACCTTTGTGCTGGTTAATTACGCCCCCAATTCCGGCCATTTATACCCGCCATACTATGAATCTAATCACTGCGCGTACTCACAGTTATGAACTCAGTTTTGGTTCATAACTGTGTTAAACGCTGTCCAGAAATCACTCGATGTTACGTCTGTTAGTTCATGAACTGTTCGTTCTAATTTTATTATGTACGTCAGGTTTTAGTGTTCAGTAATATTACCTTTTACTCGATGATCGATTGTTTAGCACCTCTCCGACAACCGGAGCAGCGGTAAATGCGTTTGGCCAGCCAGCATAGAAGGCGGCCTGGGTAACGATCTCACCAGCTTCCTCAACAGAAAGTCCATTATCCATTGCTCTATTGAGGTGATAGCCAATCTGCGCGCTCTGTCCGGATGCAATTAACGCGCTGACCGTAATCAGGCTTCTGTCGCGGGGTTTCAGCGCGGGTCTTTGCCAGAGATCCAGGAACAGTGGATCTGCAGTGAATTTAACCAGGCCCGGAGATATTGGGCCAACATTTTTCTCCACTGTCTCTGAACGCTGCTTTTCTGCTTCCTGATTGAGAGGAAGCAGGTCCGGAGAAGCTTCAGGAAGTGCATCTGCCGTGACGCCACGAGTTTCAAATACTGCTTTGGTCACGCTGACGGCTGACATGGCATTTGGCCAACCTGAGTAGAACGCCAGATGGGTAATGATTTCTGACAATTCCGCTGGCGTAACGCCATTATCAAGGGCAATGTCTATATAGTGCTTAAGGTCGCCAGGCTGGTTTCTGGCAATTAGCATGGAGACGGTCACCATACTACGATCCCTGGGCGAGAGGGCATCGCGTGTCCACAGATCTTCAGCAATAGCTTCTCGACCAAAGCGCGCAAGAGCCGGTGAGACAGAACGAATATCAGCTTCAGAAATCGCTGAAGGTTCAATTTTCATCAGAGCTTTACCTCTTGTTTCCTCAGCATTAGCAAAATCAGAAATAACAAGCGACATGGCCGCCGCTGCAATTACGCTTTTCATGTCAATCCTCACTGGTCAACGGTGCGGATCCTGTTTGATTCCGCCTTTGTTACGAAGAAATACCGGTTTTACCGGGATAGCGTCCTTACTGGTGCTCATATGCGCCGTTTGCCTGAGATAGTCACGGAAGTGTGGCGTTTGTCGGTGCAGTTGATACGCTTCCTCACTGGCGTAAATCTCATAGAAATACCAGCGGTTCGGAGTCTGTGAGTCTGTAGCGGAATACATGGCTAACACGCCTTTCTCTACTTTGAGTGACTCAGCCATTTCAGGCATGACGATGTTTTTAAATTCGGTCTGAAATTCAGGCTTTACCTCGACGATCACCAGATTATTAATGGTTCGCTCATTCGGTATGATGTGTTTGTCCCCCAGAAATTGGGGCTCCAGAGTGATTTTATTTTTCCAATCGATAATGTCAGGTGCCCGGGCAGCGAATGCCTTGTATGGTTCAGCATTTAGATGTTTGCGGTAAGCACTCTCGTTTTCATAGAGTTCGACCATGAATGCCTTATGTGGATTGTCGCTGCGGTGCAGGGCGTACATCGCCAGCGTACCTGCTTCATGATCAACCGAAGCGGAAATCGTCTGTCTGGCTACGTCTGCAAAATCTTTGTCCCGATCGTGCCTGACGCCAAGCTCAAAGATATTCATCACTACCTTATCCGGCGCGTCCAGTTTTGTTGCAAAGACAGGGCTGCTTATCAGCATGCAAATTAAAAGCATAAGAGTCTTTTTCACGATGATCCTTTTACTGAAATGGCTGTTTAAGACGTTCTATAAGTTGGTGTTGGTAAGAAGGTAACCGATCGCTGCTGGCGCTCTCAAAGACAAGGGGAGGAAGCCACGTCATACCTGCGTGCAGGGCGCTTGCCTTCATCGGTAAAAACACATCCGCGAGCGATACCCCGATCCTGCCGTCCGGCCCGTAAGTAGAGCGTCCCCCCGCAGCCGTACTGACTACAAGCATCTCCTTTCCCTGCCACAAACCGGGTCCGACACTCCCCCAGGTTTCATTCAACCAGGCCTTCATCATCGGCGTAATATTGAACCAGTGTGTCGGGAAGATAAAAACGACACGACTGTGTTCACGCATCATTTTTCGCTCCGCGTCGCCATTAATCCGTCGTGTGTCATAGCCATACAGCGTCTCAAGGTTGCGAACCGTCACGCCTTCCAGACTCTCAGCGGCTTCCTGCAGCCCTTTTGTCAGAACTGAGCGTTCCGGATAAGGGTGAGAGACGATAACGAGCGTTTTAATGTCGGTCTTTTCACGGCTATGAGCATGACTAATGGGCATGAGGAAGATAAAGGCAAACAAAAACAATGCTGCTGCTCTGCGCTGAAGTAACACCATCATAAACCTCCTTTGTCTTAACAGGATTGTAAAACGTTATGGTGTAACAGGAGCCAGTTCTGGCAATCCTTCTACGATATAGGTTCGCGAATTGCCGGCACGGTGTCGGATAGGAATGATCTTCTGGTACGCGGCCGAGCTATACCAGTCCTGGGCATTTTTGAGACTCTCAAACTTGATTACAACCAGTCTGCCCTGTGCTCCAAACCCTTCTTTAACATCGGGTTCACCTCCTCTGACGATGAACCGTCCACCAAAAGGTCTGAAGGTGGATTCAACCTGAGCGCTGTACGGTTTGATAGCGTCAAGATCGGTCGCCTGAAACTCTGCGATGTAATAAGCAGGCGTTGCTGCCAGGGCTGACGCGAGCCCTGAGAGGGTGAAAAGAGTGGCTACCACTGTTTTAAAAATCATCCTTCCTCCTCATAAGCTTTCATGAAAGTGAATAAGGGCTACCGCGTCCAGACCTGCCTGGCGTCTTTCGTTTGCGGCGTGTTTTGCCCCATGATCCCCGTCAGAACATGCGGCTGGTAGGTTTCTTCCAGAAACCGGATTTCCTCCGGGCTCAGTTGAAGATTTACGGCGTTTACCGCGCCATCGACGTGATCTTTTTTTGTGGCCCCTACGACAGGTGACGTGACTTTTGTCAGCAGCCAGGCGAGTGAGATTTCCGTCATGGACACCCTCTGTCGTTCAGCAAGCTCGGCGACGCGCTCGATAATGATCCGATCCTGTTCAGCCGTGCTGTCATATTTTCCGCGGGCATAGGCATCCTCGGTGGCTCGCCGCGTGTGGCCTTCTTTCCGGGCGAGACGGCCGCTGGCAAGCGCGCTATAGGGGGTCATGGCGATATCATCCTCAGCGCACAGACCGAAGAGCTCTCGTTCATCTTCACGCATAATCAGGTTGTAGTGGCTTTGCACGGAAACAAAGGGCGTCAGCCCTTCGCGTTCGGCAAGGGCGTTCGCTTTCGCAAGCTGCCAGGCATAGCAATTGGAAATACCAATAGCGCGCACTTTGCCCGCAGTAACGGCGGCATGCAGCGCTTCAAGCACCTCGATAACTGGCGTGTTGTAATCCCAGATGTGGTAAATGTAGAGGTCGATGTAGTCCATCCCCAGATTCTGCAGGCTCTGATCGAGCGATCGGGCTATTGCCTCTTTTCCGCCGATCCCCGCGGCAATTTGCGCGGCGGTTCGTGGCAGAAACTTGGTGGCCAGCACCACATCCTCGCGTTTTGCCATCTCCCGCAGCGCCCGGCCAACGTATCGCTCGCTGGAGCCGTTCTGATAGGCGATGGCGGTATCGTAAAAATTGATACCCTTTTCGAGACCGTAGCGGATGATGTCCCGGCTTGCTGTTTCGTCCAGCGTCCAGCGATGCTGGCCCGTTAACGGGTCGCCAAATCCCATACATCCCATACAGATGCGGGAGACCAGTAAGTCACTTTTACCGAGCCGGGTATACTGCATCGTTATTCTCCCTCTGGATTATTCACGACGGAATTGAGCAGCTCGACAAGCCTTGAAGCGTGTTCCCGGGCAAGCGTTTTTTGCTGAGCGATTTTGTCGGCATCCCGGTCGGCGTAGCTAATACCGCAGGTATAAACCGGCGCCAGCAGCTCAAGATTGCACAGCCTGGCCGTGGTCTCGAATGGAATAAGATACTCTTCTA
>OIES01000209.1_pt1 | contig 30926 bp, 23 predicted proteins | sample 1581811 | NCBI WGS metagenome assembly OIES01 (sample SAMN03281021, study PRJEB24777) | human gut metagenome | isolation source: fecal sample PR177 from 1 month old male Malay infant, vaginal delivered... | reverse complement strand
ACAATCAGCAGCGAAAGCGGCCGCACATTTTTGAATGTTTGTCAATCCCTTTTAGGGATTTTTTTAAAAAAATTGGTTAGACCCCAATAGGGAATCTAACCTTGTAATTTAACTAAATGACATTGCCGTCTGAACTGTTACGAAAATAATGCATTAGCAGGAGGAAAATGTTGATGAAATTCACAGAAGGTTACTGGTGTACCAAAAAGGAAATCACTCCGCTCTACGCGGCAGAATTCGCAGACAGCCGGATACATGGGGATGAACTCATAATCTATGCGCCGGGAAAGCATATCGCGGGAAGAGGAGACTGCCTGAATCTGGGGATGCTCACCATCTGTCTATCCAGTCCAATGGAAGATGTGATTAAGGTTTCCGTGAGGCATTTTGAGGGAACCGCTTACCGCGGTCCCTTTGCCGGGATTAAGGAGACCGCCCCCCATGTGACAATCGAGGAAACAGAGGAGGAGATCCGCTATCAGAGCGGCCGCACATCTGCGGTTATCGATAAGAGGCCAAACGGCTGGGGAATCCGTTTCCTCGACGGAGACCGGGAACTGACCAACACCGGATTCCGCAACATGGCGCACATGACCAACCGGGATACGGGAAAAACCTATATGGTGGAGCAGCTGGCCATCGATGTGGACGAGTACATCTATGGACTTGGTGAGCGGTACACCCCGTTTGTGAAGAACGGACAGATGGTGGAAATGTGGAATGAGGATGGCGGAACAGCCAGCGAAATCACCTACAAGAATATTCCGTTTTATATTACCAACAAGGGGTATGGCGTGCTTTTGGATCATGAAGGGGATGCCACCTATGAGATTGCCAGCGAAAAGGTGGAGCGCCTGCAGTTTTCCGTGGAAGGGGAACGGCTCGATTACTACGTGATTAACGGTTCCACCCCGAAGGGAACCATATCCAAATATACGGAGCTGACCGGCAAACCGGCGCTGCCTCCGGCCTGGTCCTTTGGCCTTTGGCTAACCACCTCCTTTACGACCAATTACGATGAGGAGACGACCTCCGGCTTTATCCAGGGCATGGCGGACCGGGATATACCGCTGCACGTGTTTCATTTTGACTGCTATTGGATGGAAGCGTATGAATGGTGTAATTTTACGTGGGACCCCAGGACATTTCCGGATCCGGCCGGTATGCTGAAACGGTATCACGACAGGGGATTAAAGATCTGTGTGTGGATCAACCCGTATATCGGCCAGAAATCTCCGCTGTTCCATGAGGGCATGGAGCACGGCTACTTAATCAGAAAGACGAACGGGGATGTATGGCAGACTGATATGTGGCAGGCCGGTATGGGACTGGTGGATTTTACCAATCCGGACGCGGCCGCCTGGTATCAGGGCAAGTTAAAGACGCTGCTGGACATGGGCGTAGACTGCTTTAAGACGGATTTCGGTGAGAGGGTTCCGGTGAGGGATATCGCTTATTTTGACGGTTCTGATCCGGTTAAGATGCACAATTACTATACGTTTCTCTATAATCAGACCGTATTCCAGCTTCTGGAACAGGAGAGAGGAACAGGGGAAGCCGTGCTGTTCGCCCGTTCGGCGACTGTGGGAGGACAGCAGTTCCCGGCTCACTGGGGCGGTGACTGTTCGGCGACCTATCCGTCCATGGCTGAAACCATCCGGAGCGGCCTCTCTCTGGCCTGTGCGGGCTTCGGCTTCTGGAGCCATGATATCAGCGGTTTTGAAAATACGGCGCCGGCCGATATCTACAAGAGATGGTGCCAGTTTGGCCTTTTAAGCTCCCACAGCCGTCTCCATGGCTCTTCCTCCTACCGCGTGCCGTGGCTGTTCGACGACGAAGCCTGCGACGTGCTTCGGAAGTTTGTAAAGCTGAAATGCGCGCTGATGCCGTATCTCTACCGTCAGGCAGTAAAAGCCCATGAAGAGGGCATACCGATGATGCGTCCAATGTTCGTGGAATTTCCGGAGGACCGGGCCTGCGAACCGCTGGATAAGCAGTATATGCTGGGCGATTCCCTGCTGGTAGCCCCGGTATTTAGGGAATCCGGCGAGGTGGAATACTACCTTCCGGAGGGAAACTGGGTGAACCTGCTTACCGGAAAGACCGTCGTGGGAGGCAGATGGCAGAAGGAGACACACGATTACTTCTCCCTGCCGCTCATGGTGCGCCCCGGCAGCATTGTGGCGGTTGGAAAAGAGAGCAGCAGACCGGATTACGCGTTTGCGGATGGAGTCAGATTCCTTCTGTATCTCCCGGAGGAGGGAATGACCGCAGAGACCGGCGTAACGGACTTAGAAGGCCGCGTAGTGATGACCGCAGCGGCCAGCCGGGCAGATGGAACGATTACGCTTCGGGTAGAAAGAACCGCCGTGGCTGCCTCCGAGGAGGTTTCGGCGGACGTTTCAGCAGGCTTTACGTTTGAGGTTCTGGGAGACGGGAAGGTGGAAGTGGTGGTGATATAAAAGTAAGAAACAAAAAATAAAAAGTGCTTGACTATTTCAGCGATATCCTGTATACTTTATTTTGCTGTGTTAATGGGCTATCGCCAAATGGTAAGGCAACGGACTCTGACTCCGTCATTTCAAGGTTCGAATCCTTGTAGCCCAGTCTTGATAAAACCCGCAGGAAAGTTCCTGCGGGTTTTGCAGTATTTTGTGAGAATAGCGTCTTATAAATTGCAGAAACTTGAAAAGAAGCAGGAATCCATAAGGAACTGCTTCTTTTTCTGCAGTAGAATCGCTCCTTCTTCTGGACAAGACAGGCAAAATGCTTTATAATGTTACTTAATTTTGATGAGAGGTGCAGCATGTACACATTTGGCAGCAGGATACGGTACAGTGAGACGGATGAATATGGTAAACTGACTCTTACAGGTATCATGAATTACTTACAGGACTGTTCGACGTTTCAGTCGGAAGACATCGGGCTGGGAATTTCCTATCTGACGGAACACCATCAGGCGTGGTGGCTTTCTTCCTGGCAGATCGTGATCGACCGGTACCCTGCGCTGGGAGAAGAAGTGGTTATCGGTACATGGCCCTATGATTTCAAAGGCTTTTACGGATACCGTAATTTTACTATCTGTGATCCGGCCGGGAATTACCTGGTGAGAGCTAATTCCGTATGGTTTCTGTTTGACACGGAGCTGGGGCGGCCTGTGAAGGTGAAGGAAGAGAATATACGGGGATACGGCCGAGGCGATGAGAAGCGCCTGGAGATGGAGTACGCACCGCGAAAGATCACTGTTCCCGCTGAATATGAGGAAGCGGAGTGCGTGACGATCGCAAAACACCACATCGATACGAATCATCATGTGAACAACGCCCAGTATGTGGAGATCGCCAGGGAGGTGCTTCCGTCTGAAATCGAGGTCGGAGAGCTTCGGGTGGAATATAAGAAAGCAGCCGTCTGCGGCGATGTGGTTTATCCGCATGTCAGCCGGACGGATGAAGGATACACGGTTTCTCTCTGTGATGAGCAGGGAGCCGCTTATGCAGTGATATGGCTGCGGGGAAAAACGAGAGAGGATATAAGATGATAGAACTGGGAAAAGTGCAGACCCTGACGGTACAGAGGGTCAAGGAGTTCGGTGTATATGTGGGAGAGGGCGTGGCTTCAGAAGCTTCCGTACTGCTTCCGAAGAAACAGGTTCCGGAAGGAACGAAGCCGGGCGATGAAATCAGCGTATTTATTTATAAAGACTCGGAGGACCGTCTGATTGCGACCACGGGAATCCCGAAGCTTTCGGTGGGAGAGACCGCGATGCTTCCGGTAAAGGAAGTGGCCAAGATCGGAGCGTTTCTCGATATGGGACTGGAGAAGGATTTGCTTCTGCCGTTTAGGGAGCAGACACATAAGGTACGCCAGGGAGAATCGGTTCTGGTGGCGCTGTACGTGGATAAGAGCCAGAGGCTGGCGGCCACCATGCGGGTTTACGCTTACATGAGCAGTGAGTCACCTTATAAGAAGGACGATCAGGTGACTGGAACGATCTACGAGATCAATGAGACTCTGGGGGCGTTTGTGGCAGTCGACAATAAGTACTATGGACTGATTCCAAAGAAGGAGCTTTTTGACGATTACCATGAGGGAGACACGGTTTCGGCCCGGGTCACCAAGGTGCGGGAAGACGGCAAGCTGGATTTAAGCCCGAGACAGAAGGCGTACTTACAGATGGACGACGATTCGGCGCGGGTGTTGGAAGTGATCGGAGACCAGTTCGGCGGAGTGCTTCCATTTACGGATAAAGCGGCTCCGGAAGTAATCAAGCGCGAGTTTCAGATGAGTAAGAACGCGTTTAAACGCGCGGTAGGCCATCTTTTAAAAGATGGAAAAGTTAAGATTACCGAGAAAACCATAGAGATATTGAAATAGAGTGGAAAGGAATAACAGGAGGATTGTTTTGGACTCGATAGACTATTATAATAAGTATGCGGCAAAGGTGTTCGAAGAGACAGTGGATCAGGATATGTCGGAGATAAGAACGGAGTTTTTAAATCTGCTGGAGGAAGGGGATACGATCCTTGACCTCGGATGCGGCTCCGGAAGGGACAGCCTGATTTTCTACGAACTGGGATACGATGTGACAGCCATGGACGCATCAGAGGAGATGTGTAAACTGGCCGAGATTCACACAGGGCTGGAAGTACTCAACATGACGTTTGAGGAGATGGATTTCGACAGCGTGTTTGACGGAATCTGGGCCTGCGCTTCCCTGCTCCACGTTCCGGAAAAGGAACTGTCTGCCATTCTTAAAAAGATAGCAAGGGCCTTGAAAGACAGCGGAATTCTTTATATGTCCTTTAAGCTGGGAGACTTTGAGGGCTTCCGGGGAGAGCGGTATTTCTGTGATTACACAGAGGATGCCATGGAGGAAGTACTGAAAGACAACGACCGGTTTGACGTGGTAAGGATCTGGGAAACCGAGGATGTCCGTTCTGGTCATTCTGACACACGGTGGCTGAATGTCCTGGTCAGAAAACAGTAAATCTTACGAAAATATTAACAAGACAGCGCGAAGAAATTCGGCGCTGTTTTGTCGTTTCCGCCCAAATCCGGCCTGGAAATGCCGCAGGTTAGAGATATTAGACAGAAATGCCCGGCCGGATCTTTCTATATTTTGGCGTTTCAGTCATTTTTTTTATTGAATATACAAATTAGCCAAAAGGCAGATTTGGATTTTGGTTAAATGCCATATGGTAAAGATAAGACCATTCATGTATGATAAGGTCAGGAAATGAAAAGGACGGCAGTCCAAGGGGCTGCGGGGTCCGAGGAGAAAAACAAGCACATATTTTTATTTAAAATTAGGAGGATTAAGCGATGGCTAGTTTATCATTGAAGAACATCACAAAGAAATATCCGAACGGATTCGAAGCTGTAAAGGATTTCAATCTGGAGATTGCAGACAGAGAGTTTGTCATCTTCGTAGGACCTTCCGGCTGTGGTAAGTCCACAACCCTTCGTATGATCGCTGGTCTGGAAGATATTTCTTCCGGTGAACTTTACATCGATGGCAAATTAATGAACGACGTTGAGCCGAAGGACAGAGATATCGCAATGGTATTCCAGAACTACGCTCTGTATCCACATATGACCGTTTACGATAACATGGCATTCGGTCTGAAACTGAGAAAGACACCTAAGGACGAGATCGACAAGCTGGTTCATGAAGCAGCAAGAATCCTTGACCTTGAGCATTTATTAGACAGAAAGCCGAAGGCATTATCCGGTGGACAGAGACAGCGAGTTGCTATGGGACGTGCTATCGTACGTAATCCTAAAGTCTTCTTAATGGACGAACCGTTATCCAACCTGGATGCAAAGCTGAGAGGCCAGATGCGTATTGAGATCTCCAAATTACATCAGAGACTGCAGGCAACCATCATCTACGTTACACATGACCAGACAGAGGCTATGACACTTGGTACCAGAATCGTAGTTATGAAGGACGGCGTTGTTCAGCAGGTTGATTCTCCTCAGAACTTATACGACAAGCCAGGCAACAAGTTCGTTGCCGGATTTATCGGAGCTCCTCAGATGAACTTAATCGAAGCAACCGTTGCAAAGAGCGGAAGCGACGTTACTCTTACATTCGGCGGACACACCATCGCACTTCCGGAAGGAAAAGCGAAGAAGTTAGAGGGCGCTGGATATGTTGGCAAGACTGTTGTTTTAGGTATCCGTCCGGAAGATTTACATGACGAGGAAGCTTTCCTTGCATCTTCTCCGAACAGCATTATCGATGCAACCATCAGAGTTTACGAGCTTTTAGGTGCTGAAGTTTACTTATACTTCGATGTTGACGACGCAAACTTTACCGCAAGAGTGAATCCTCGTACAACAGCAAGACCTGGCGATACCGTGAAGCTTGCTCTTGACTTAACAAAGATCCATGTATTCGATAAGGACACAGAACTGGTAGTCTTAAACTAAATTTTATGAAAATTTAAGCAGGCGAGTGCTATACTCGCTTGCTTTTTTTTAGTTTTTGCATTAATATAGAATAAGGGAAAATTTACGATAAGGAGAGTGTGCCATGATTTCGAATCAAATACTTCAAACGACAATTGAAGGATTAAAAGGAATTACGAGAATTGATTTATGCATTTGTGATACGGAAGGAAAGGTATTGGCAACAACATTTCCTGACGCAGAAGACTATGAGAGTTCTATCCTGGCATTTGTGGATTCTCCGGCTGACAGCCAGGTAATTCAGGGATACCAGTTTTTCAAGGTTTTTGATGAGCACCAGTTAGAATATATTCTTCTTGCCAAGGGAGGCAGTGACGACGTATATATGGTTGGCAAACTTGCCGCCTTCCAGATTCAGAGTCTTCTGGTTGCTTATAAGGAGCGTTTTGATAAGGATAACTTCATTAAGAATCTGCTTCTGGACAACCTGCTTCTGGTGGATATCTACAACCGCGCCAAGAAGCTTCATATTGAGACAAACATCAAGCGTGTCGTATTTATCATTGAGACACAGCACGAGAAGGATGTCAACGCATTAGAGACGGTCCGCAACTTATTTGCTGCCAAGACGAAGGATTTCGTTACCGCGGTAGATGAGAAGAACATCATCCTGGTCAAGGAAGTCCGGGACGGTGAGACATATGAGGAACTGGAGAAGACGGCAAACACCATCCTGGACATGCTGAACACAGAAGCCATGACCCAGGTTCATGTGGCCTTCGGTACGATCGTCGGAGAAATCAAGGAAGTATCCAGATCCTACAAGGAAGCCAAGATGGCGATGGATGTAGGCAAGATCTTCTACAGCAACAAGAATGTAGTCGCATACAGCAAACTGGGTATCGGACGACTGATCTATCAGCTTCCGCTTCCGTTATGCCGTATGTTCATCAAAGAAATCTTCGACGGCAAATCCCCTGACGAGTTCGACGAAGAGACACTCACCACGATCAACAAGTTCTTCGAGAACAGCTTAAACGTATCCGAGACATCGAGGCAGTTATACATTCACAGAAATACGCTTGTATACAGGCTGGATAAGTTACAGAAGAGCACAGGGCTTGATTTGAGAGTATTTGAGGATGCAATTACGTTCAAGATAGCCTTAATGGTTGTCAAGTACATGAAGTACATGGAGAACCAGGACTATTAGTGAGGCATGAGCAGTGCGAAAAGAGACAGTAAGAAATCAGCGTTGTGCTGGCACAAAAGCGGATTTCCTGCTGGCTCTTTTCATAGGGCGAAGCCCGGAAACCGAGACAGCGTGCCCCGCTTCATCGGGTATGAAGCGAAGCGGAATCGAGGTTGCACTGCGGGGTAGTGGGTCGCGACAAAGGAAATTAAAAGACTTCAGAGGATAAAGATGATCGAACTGTGGAATGTAAATAAAACATACGAAACCGGAAACAAGGCTCTGCGTAACATCAACATCACAGTTGAGGACGGGGAGTTCGTTTTCATCATCGGCCGGAGCGGCTCTGGAAAATCTACGCTTTTAAAGCTTCTTTTAAAAGAGGTGGAACCGACGTCCGGCAAGATTATTGTTAACGATATGAACCTAGGGAAGATGCCCAGGCGCTACATTCCAAAATACCGCAGGAGGCTGGGCATGATATTCCAGGACTTCCGGCTGTTAAAGGACCGCAATGTCTATGAGAATGTGGCATTTGCGCAGCGTGTCATCGGCGCTTCCGCAAGGAGCATCAGAGAATCGGTTCCAACCATGCTGACCATGGTGGGACTCTCATCGAAATACAAATTTTATCCGCAGCAGCTGTCAGGAGGCGAACAGCAGCGAGTTGCGATTGCAAGGGCACTGATTAACCGCCCGGAGATACTTTTAGCCGACGAGCCTACGGGCAATTTAGATGGCCACAACTCTATGGAGATCATGAAGCTGTTAGATGAGATCAATAAAAGAGGGACCACGGTAATCGTAGTTACCCACAGCCATGAAATTGTAGACCGCATGAAGAGGCGGGTTATCACCATGGATCGTGGAACCATCGTAAGCGACGAGAAAAAGGGCGGATATACACATGAGGATTAGTACATTTTGGTATTGCCTGAAACAGGGCGTAAATAATATATGCAGAAATATTCTGTTTTCGCTTGCTTCGATCGCGACGATTTCTGCGTGTATTTTTTTGTTTTGCCTGTTCTTTTCCATCGTAGTCAATGTGCAGTATGTGGTTAAGAATACGGAAAGCACGGTGGGAATCACCGTATTTTTTAATGAAGGTACAACGGATGAGACAATTGCCCAGTTCGGCGAGACTTTGAAAGCGAGACCGGAAGTAAAAGAGATCAAGTTCAAGTCGGCCGAGGAAGCATGGGAAGAGATAAAAGGTGATTATTTCGGAGAGGATAAGATGGATTTGGCGGAAGGCTTCCGTGACGACAATCCCCTTGCCAACTCTGCTTCTTACGATATTTTCCTGAATGATCTGGAAAATCAGGAAGAATTTGTTACCTGGCTGAAGAGTCAGGACATTATCAGAAGGGTGAACTATTCCAGCACCGCGGCGGAAGGAATTACCAGCATCAATAAGGTAATTGGCGTTCTGTCCGTGATGATTATCGGTGTTCTCCTGGCGGTTGCCATTTTCCTGATCAGCAATACGATCTCGGTTGCGGCTGCATTCCGGAAGCATGAGAACGAAATTATGAAATTAATCGGAGCCACGAACTATATGATTCGTGCGCCGTTTGTAGTAGAAGGGGTGCTTTTGGGAATCTTCGGAGCTTTGATTCCCCTCGTCGCCATTTTTTATCTTTACCGGAACGCGGTGGGATATGTGGTGGAGAAGTTCAGCATCCTGTCCGGCCTGTTCCAGTTTCTGCCGGTTGAGCAGATATTCCCGTATATGGCGGGAACTGCGCTGGCGCTGGGCGTCGGAATCGGATTTTTTGTAAGTTTCTTTACAATTCGTAAACATTTAAAGGTATAAGGGGAACTGCATATGAAATACAGAAAACGGATAGAGGCGGCCGTCATGACCGCAGTCCTTACCGTATCCTGTATATTTCCTTCCTATGGTACAAAGACTGATGTAGATGCGGCCAGAGAAAGCAAGTCAAATCTGGAAAACGAAAAGAAAGAAATAGAGAAGACGATTGAAAAACTGGAAGTGTTGAAATCTGACACCGCATCTTATGTAAATCAATTGGATGCGGAACTGAATTCCTTAAACAAGCAGGTAACCGCCCTTAATTCCCGCGTTGCGGCGAAGGAAGCGGAGATCGAGGAGGCGGAGGCGGAGCTGGCCGCCTCAAAGGAAGATGAGAGACGTCAGTATGAAAGCATGAAGCTTAGAATCCAATATATGTATGAAAAGGGTGAGACCAGTTATTTAGACTTGTTGTTTAAGTCGGCCGATCTCACCCAGCTTTTTAATCGTGCGGAATATATCAGTCAGATTGCGGCATATGATAGAAAAATGCTGGATCAGTATGAAGCGGCCAGTGAAGAGGTGGCTGCCAGAGAGGCAGACCTAAAGGCAGAACACGAGGAGCTGGTAACGCTTAAGACTAATACGGAAGAAAAGCAGAAGGACGCTGAGCGTCTGATGAATGAAAAGACAGCGGAACTGAAATCCTATAACAGTAAGATCGCAGCCAGCGAGGGAAATCTCTCGGATTTGGAAAAAGACATTGCTGCGCAGGAAGATAAAATTAAAGCTATTGAGGCGGAACTTAAACGAAAAGAAGAGGAAGCGAAGAAGGCCGCATTAGAGGCAGGACAGAAGTATAATACCGTTAGTATTGGGAATATTAACTTCATATGGCCATGTCCGGCCAGCAGCAGGATCACCTCCTCGTTTGGAGACCGGGAATCTCCGACGGAAGGCGCGTCGTCCAGCCATCAGGGCATCGATATCGGCGCATCCACGGGCAGCAGCATTCTGGCGGCGGCTTCAGGTACCGTAACCATATCTACATACAGTTATTCTGCCGGCAACTATATCATGATCAATCATGGAGGAGGTGTCTCCACCGTATATATGCACTGTTCGGAACTTCTCGTTTCTGCAGGGCAGGAGGTGACACAGGGGCAGGTAATTGCTAAGGTGGGCTCAACAGGTTATTCTACCGGCCCCCACCTTCATTTTGGCATCCGGGTGAATGGAAGTTACGTTAATCCCATAAACTATGTAAGTCCATAACCCGAAAGACAAGTCACTCCACTAAGTTCGTGAGAGACCTCACTAAGTGGAGGTGACATGTATCGCACGTAAGCGGCCAAAGGACGTCCGCCAAGTGCTCATAACAAGGAGAATAACATTGGAAAACAAAAATAAATTTTGGAAAGGCGCCCTGGTCGGCGCACTTCTGACAGCATTTGCAGGACTGATCATCGTGGGCATGTCCCTCGGAATATTTCTGATTGGGAGAACCGCGATCGACGGGCCGCAGCAGGCGGCCGAATCAAATCAGGCGGAAAACCAGGACGGTTCGCTGGATTTAAACCGGATTACGAAGAAGATCACTACGCTTCAACAGATTATAGATAAATATTATCTCTTCGATGAAGATACCACGAAGGTGGAAGACTGGATTTACAAGGGCATGATGTACGGCTTAAACGATCCGTATACAACGTATTATACGGCTGAGGAGTATCAGAAATTAACTGAGGATACGGAAGGCGAGTATCATGGAATCGGTGTCATGATCAGCCAGAACAGAACCACCGGAATCATTACAGTGATCAAGGTATTTAAGGATACCCCGGCGGCGGAAGCAGGCATGAGACCGGGCGATGTTCTCTATAAAGTCGGAGACATGGAAGTTACCGGAATGGATATGGATATTCTGGTAAAGGATTATATCAAGGGAATAGACGGCTCCGAAGTGGCTCTCACTGTCTTCCGGCAGGATGAGGGCGAATACGTCGATTTGAAGATGGAACGACGCAATGTCACGGTACAGACGGTGGAATACCAGATGCTGGAAGATCGTGTGGGGTATGTTGCGGTAAGCCAGTTCGATGTAGTGACAGCCGATCAGTTTAAGGCCGCGGTCGATGATCTGGAGAAACAGGGCATGAAGAAGCTTCTGGTTGATCTAAGGAACAACCCGGGAGGTGTTTTGGATGCTGTGGTGGATATGCTGGATTATATCCTTCCGGATGATTTAATTATCGAGGGTGATAAGGATCTGGTGCGTACCAACACGGAAGCGACGCTGCTTGTGTATATGGCCGATAAGAATGGCAAGGGAGGGCAGGAATACGCTTCCGACGGTCATTCTCTTGATATTCCGATGGCTGTTCTGGTCAATGGAGAGTCCGCCAGCGCTTCCGAGGTATTTACGGGGGCCATGAAGGATTACGGCAGGGCGACAGTTGTGGGAACAAAGACATTTGGCAAGGGAATCGTGCAGAATCTGATTCCTCTGGACAATGGAACTGCCATCAAGATGACTACGGCTCACTACTATACACCGTCAGGCTTTGATTTACACGGTAAGGGAATCGAACCGGACGTGGAAGTGGAGCTGAATGAAGAGTTAAAGAATAAGATTACGGTGGATGTGAATGAAGATAACCAGATTCAGGCGGCTCTGAAGGCGCTGGATAAATAACTGGTTCTGAAATATAAGAAAACGAAGAAAAAGGATTAGAATCCGAGGCTTTCATGCCTTCGATTTTAATCCTTTTTCTTCGTTTTCTTATATTAAGTAACGGAACAGCTGGAAGAGACGGGAGGTAACGGCAAAAATCCATTTCTTTTTCGCAGGAACCGGAATCACCGGAACGTCCGGGTCCGGGATATAGGTGCCGTCTGCCTGCACCACCAGGGAATCGGCTTCCAGATCGTCGATGCAGGCCTTAAGCTGTCGGTTGAAGGCTTCTCCGTCGATGACCAGCATGGTCTCCGTATCCACATAGGTGCTTCTCATATCCAGGTTATAGGACCCCACGATAGAGAGACGGTCGTCCACCAGGATCGATTTTCCGTGAGAAGAGTGATCTCCGAAATATTCACGGAGTGAGACTCCTGTATCCAGTATTTTTCCGCGGTTTCTTGTGTAATCGGAGGAGGCCATAAAATTGTCGCCTACGGAAGTTGCATTCAAAAGCATGGTGACCTCCGGTACGGAACCGGTGATTTCCTTCATTCCTTCATACATGTCTTTGCTGAAGACAGCGTATGGAGTGTGAATATAAGCCTGTTTCTCCGCGTGTGCCATCAGGTACTGGACCTGGTACCAGACCCAGGGCTCCTTGGCAAGAATGTGGGTGGGATTGGAGATCAGGGTGGCCTTGTTGATTGCCACGGTCTCCGGTCCGTAGTCGTGACCGGCCAGAACCAGCTCCGGCATGGCTTCTTTCAGGGTTTGGTAATACTCGGCCAGCTCCGCTCTTGCAGCAGGCAGTTTCTTCTTCATGGACGCAGAGGGAGCCTTAAATACGGTTTTGCAGTACCTGGACTGCCACATCGCCTCGAAATATTCGTCTGCTTCCGACAGAACGCTGGAGGACCATGCCTCCTCCTGGCCATGCTTCGTGTTATAGATCATCACGTCACGGTCATAGCTTAGATTGCGCACGTTATACTCTCCAAGGAAGTAATCAAAGGTGTTGCGGCCGCCCAGCAGCAGGAGCTTATCGTCAATAAGCAGATATTTGTCATGCATGCGTCCGTTGATGGTCCACGGCTTCAGCGGATTGGGAATATTATAAAATTTTATCTCAATGTTCGGATTGGTCCCTGCCGCGTAGAAGATCGGGTTTCCCTGCATATGAAGGGTTCCGTACAATCCGTCCACCAGAATCTGGACCTTTACACCACGGTCCGCGGCCTCCAGCAGGGAGGAAAAGATATCCCTGCAGCTGGAGCCGTCCCGGATATCGAAGGTGGAGAGCACGATGCGTTTCTCCGCCTGATGGATCATTAAAACGCGGCTTTCCAGGGCATCCATGCTGGTCTCTACGACGCGGGCCCTGTCAACACTTTCTGTCTCCGAATAAAAAGAGGCTGGTTCAAAATTATTTTTAAATTCTTCTCCCGTTTTCTTTGTATGTACGAAGGGAAGCAGGGCCCCTGCCGTCAGGTAAAGCAGATAGAGCAGCAGAGCCCATCTCAGGATGACGAAAATACGCCGTTTCAAATTATATCAATCCTTTTTTACGGGTAAAGGACACTAATACTGCAATCCGTAGTGTCCTTATATGTAATTATTTAATTTTGCAGTTTTGAAGGGCTGCGACGAAGGCGTGACAGGCGTCTTCTCTCGTAGCCCAGGAAGTAACGAGACGGATCGCACTGGATCCGTTGGTGCCGCGTTCCTGAATGGAAAAGAGAAAATCCGCGCTTAAGGCTTCGATGACCGCATCCGGAAGGAGGGGAAACAGCTGGTTTGTCATGGATTCCGAGATAAAGGTGTAACCGCACTGTTCAATCCCTTTTCTTAAGATGGATGCCATATCGTTGGAATGTGCCGCCATATCGTAGAATAAATGGTTCTGAAACAGCTCTTCGAACTGGATTCCCAGAAGCCATCCTTTCGCCATCATGGCGCCGCGCTGTTTGATCATGAAGCGGTAATCCGGCTTTAATTCATCTCTGCAGATGATGAGCGCCTCGCCGAACAGTGCGCCGGCCTTGGTGCCGCCTATGTAAAACACATCCACCAGCTCTGCAATATCACGAAGCGTCAGATCATTGACCGGGCTTGTGAGTGCCGCTCCCATGCGGGCTCCATCCAGGAAAAGATAGAGATCATTCTGGCGGCAGATATGGTGCAGGGCCTCTAAATCGGCTTTTGAATACTGGGTTCCAATCTCCGTGGAGTTGGAGATATAGACCATCTTAGGCTGAACCATGTGCTCATCGGTATGCGCATCCAGCGCCTTTAAAACGTCTGCCGGGGTTAATTTGCCATCCTTAGACGGCATGGCCAGAACTTTATGGCCGGTAGCCTCGATGGCCCCTGTTTCGTGGACATTGATATGGCCCTTGTCTGTGGCGATAACAGCCTGCCACGGGCGAAGCGCGGCGGCGATGGTGATTAAGTTCGTCTGGGTTCCGCCGGTAATAAAATGGACATCCGCGTCGTTTCGTCCAATCTCTTCTTTTATTAAGCGGCGCGCATTTTCGCAGTGAGTATCGAGTCCGTATCCGCCGTTCTGTGCTAAGTTGCAGTTCATCATCGCTTCCAGGATCTTTGGATGAGCGCCTTCACTGTAATCGTTGTTAAAACTGTACATAAACAGTCCTCCCTGTATCTGATAGTCTGAGACTAATCATATACCAAATGAGGGGGAATTGCAAGGTGGGAGAGGAAAAGTGGAGGTGAGGCTATTTACTGGAAAGTGTGGGGAGTGATATAATTTTGAAATACAGAGGACGGGAAATATCGAAAGAGGAGGAAGCGGAATGGGCAATCAGATGGTCAGCAGCGCAGGAATGCTGTTTTTGTATTTGGCGGGTGAGGTTACCGATGGCAGCGTAACATGCATTTATAAAACAGACAGTTACAGCCATCCGTTGGATTTTTATGAGCAGGTGAGTGCATTACGGGAAGAAGTTTCTGATAAGGCGGAGCTGGAACTCTTCTGCGTTCTGGGAGTACCTGAGAAGGTCGACGCGATCGAAGCGTTTGTGGAAGGAAGTATGAAAGAGAGGACTTTGGAAATCTGGAAAGAACAGAAGATGGGGGAAATGGAGGAGAAGACAGATAAGAATCATGCACTCCCGGATTGGGTGGAGGCGGAATTTGAGAGACTGATACAGGAGTATATATTTCAGGAAGATAAGATGTTGTTTCCCAGAAAGTGCCGCATGGAAATGGAAGGCTATGATATGTACTGTCTGTGGGGTGGAATGAATTCGGAGGATGATGGACATCTGTGGCTGGAAGAGACAGCTGCTATGTGGACGGAGGCTGAAAAGCCGTTTCTATTCGGAAAGCAGATGATGATACAGACCTTTGAACTGAGCGATTTAACTGGAAGAAAAGTGATAGGAGCGATCCACGGTTTTGCAGAGGAAGGCTGGTATCTGTTAATCGAGGGTGGAATGAAGCTGTATCTGAACAGGGAAATACCGTACCTCAGGGAGCTGATTGGAGTACGGGATATGGGCTTATTCACTGTGTCAGAGATTGACCGGATTACCAGTAATCCGGTATACGCGTATGGCAGGGGCTACCAGCCTCAGGAACTGTGCGAGGAATGGCATAAGGCATTTCTGTTTACTGCGGCTTTGGCGGAACAGGTGTGGGAGGAAGCATCCTTCGTCCCGGTGTATGAGAGGTTCCTTGCATTTCTGGAGGAAAATATAAGTGAGGTATGGGAGGCAAAAGCTCTTTTAGAAAAGAAGATGTATTGGAGTGTCATGATCGGGCATATCGATGAGATCAGAGGGTATTTAAAAGGGGAGGAGGAAGTGGCTGTATCGAAAGACTTTCTTCTGCTTTTAAACAGCAGATATGCGTATTTGCCTTATCTGTACGAGCTGATGAATTCAATGGGAATTAAAATGGAGGAAGTGGTTGCGAACTGCGGGCTTCAGGTATTTTCACCGGAGAAGTTGAGGCAGATCATTAAACTGGGGGAAAACGGGGATTCGTTTTAAAAGGGTGTGCAGTGGGAAGCAGCTGCAGAGTATTTTATCAGCCATATAAAGGGCTTGAAGGTCAGCGGCCGACGCATTAACGTGGGAGTCCAGGAGATCGATTTGAGCATTGTAAACACGTCTCTGGACAGTAATTTATGGGAAATGGGCGCCTATCTTCTGACAGAATGCAAAAACTGGGCAGATAAAGTGGGAATCCAGGTGATTCGCGGACTGTCTTACAGTTCTAATATGAAGGGAAACAAGACAACACTTCTGTTTGCGGCAAATGGGGTAACCAGGGACGGAAAAAGAGAAATATTAAGAGCCGCGGTGAATCAGCAGTTTATTCTCTGCTTTACGAAACAGGAGCTGCTGAAGGTGAACAGCAGCGAGGAATGCTATGAACTTCTGATTGATAAATGGCGGGAACTGAAGGCGTGTGCGGAGAGGGAAATGATGGTATAGGCAGGGCAGCGATGATGGATTGAGGGAAGACAGTGGAAAAATAAAGAAGAACAAATGTTCGCGGCATGCCTATACTTTTGGTGGGGGATATGGTATAATTTTTATGGTCTTTGGTATCGGGGAGGTATTTGCGAAGAACAAATTATTTGGGACAAGTGAAAATTGATCTGACATATAATGAGCAGTGTTAGTTTTAGTGGCCAACATTCGTAAAGAAGGATTAGTGAAGAGGTTGTTGCCAAAATTATAATATCTATGCTGCAAAAAGCTATTCTTGCTGCAGTACAAAACAATGGCATAATGATTAAAATGGGGTATAGACATATTCATGCATGAGAAAAATATAACTTGTAGATATAGAGCAGAAGCAAATTCAAATGAAAAAGTGTATCGGCATGATATCGTGTGATGAAAGGGAGGGAATCATATGGCAATACCAACAAACATAAAGACATTGTTATCAGGAGATGTTGTTGAATGGGCAAGGATTGAATTTAAGGAAACGTGGAATGCAGAAGCCTCTTTGAAATCAGTATGTGCATTTGCAAATGATCTGGATAACTGGGGCGGCGGATATATTGTTATTGGCGTAGCGGAAAATGAAGGACAACCTGTTTATCCTCTTAAAGGTGTGCCTGTGGATAAAATTGATGCTTATCAAAAGAATATTTTGTCTAAATGTAAGTTAATCAGGCCTGCATATATGCCAATAGTGGAAATTGTGGATTATGAAAATAAGAATTTCATTGTTCTTTGGTGTCCTGGTGGAGATAGCAGACCATATTCATCTCCTAAAACCATGGCAAAAGATAACAAAGAGCGTATTCACTACATTCGAAAAATGTCTAGTACGGTAGAACCATCTGATGATGAAGAAAAGGATTTGTTTAATTTAGCAAATCGAATTCCATTCGATGATCGTGTAAATCATCAGGCGGAGATGTCAGATTTAAATATTACACTTATTCAGAATTACTTGAAGGAAGTTAAGAGTTCATTGTATGAGAAATCAAAAACGGGAGACTTTGTTGAAGTATGTAGTAATATGAATATTATCAGTAATCTTCCGGAATATACAAAACCAAAGAATGTGGGATTGATGTTTTTCAGTATGGAACCTGACAGATTTTTTCCATACACAGATAGATGTTGTTCAGTTTCCGGAAGGCTTAGGCGGTAATTATATTATTGAGCAGACTTTTAAAGGACCGATTCAGCAACAGTTAAGAGATGCATTGCAGTATATTAGCAACACGATCATTACCGAAAAAGTTGTAAAACATCCTGATCGTGCGGAAGCAGATCGTTTTTTCAATTATCCATATGCTGCAATTGAGGAGGCATTATCAAATGCGGTGTATCATCGTGCATATGATGAAAGAGAGCCGATTGAAGTTCGAATAGAGAATGACTGGATAGAGATATTAAGTTTTCCGGGACCGGATCGTTCTGTAACAATGGAAGGATTAAAATCTTATCGTGTATCAAATCGGCGATATCGGAACCGTAGGATAGGGGATTTCCTGAAAGAATTGCATTTGACTGAGGGAAGAAATACAGGATTTAAGAAGATTCTTGACGCATTAGAAGCAAATGGATCACCGAAACCAGAGTTTGAAACGGATGAAGCGCGCAGCTATTTTATTACAAGATTGTTTGTTCATGAAGGATTTATAGAAGAAAAACATGGAACTGAGAATGCGTCAACCCCAAATTCAACCCCAAATTCAACCCCATTGTCTTCATTAACAGTGGATTTGATGGGATTGCCATTGAGAGAACAGATATTGGTACTTATAACGAAGAATTCATCAATATCCAAAAAGAAAATGACAGAAATTCTGGGTGTTTCAATGTATGTGTTGAAGAAGGAATTGGCTGTAATGAGTGAAGAGCATGTGGCTGAGTTTGTTGGATTTAGTCGGAATGGTAAATGGGTTGTGTATTAGTTGGATTATTCGGAAAAGTGCACTGTAAAAGTATGGTTTAAGATGAATGTGTTTTTAAAAGTATGGAATTATAAAGGAGGAACCTCAGTGGATCAATTTGAATTAGTATCAGAATATAAACCAACCGGCGATCAGCCCCAGGCCATTGCCAAGCTGGTCAAAGGTTTCCAGGAAGGGAATCAGTTTCAGACTCTGCTGGGTGTCACCGGCTCCGGTAAGACCTTTACTATGGCCAATGTCATCCAGGCGCTGAATAAGCCAACGCTGATTATTGCCCATAACAAGACGCTGGCCGCCCAGCTCTACAGCGAATTTAAAGAATTTTTCCCCAACAACGCGGTGGAATACTTTGTATCCTACTACGACTACTACCAGCCGGAAGCCTACGTCCCTTCAACGGACACATACATTGAAAAGGACTCTGCCATCAATGACGAGATTGACAAGCTGCGCCATTCCGCCACGGCTGCGTTGTCTGAGCGGGAGGATGTAATCATTGTGGCGTCCGTGTCGTGTATTTATGGTCTGGGAAGCCCTATCGATTATAAGGAGATGGTAATTTCCCTGCGGCCTGGGATGGAAAAAGACAGGGACGAGGTGATTCGCAAGCTTATCGATATCCAGTATACGCGAAATGATATGGATTTTAAGCGAGGCAGTTTCCGTGTAAGAGGCGATGTGCTGGAGATTTATCCGGCTTACTCGGGCGGAGACGCTTACCGGGTGGAGTTCTTCGGGGACGAGGTGGAGCGGATTACGGAGATCGATTCGCTTACTGGAGAAGGGAAGACGGAGCTGGGACACATTGCGATCTTCCCGGCTTCCCATTACGTGGTTTCGAAGGAGAAGATGGAGCTTGCGACTCAGACGATACTCGCAGAGCTTAAGGAACAGGTGGCTTATTTTAAGAGCGAGGATAAGCTGCTGGAAGCTCAGAGAATTTCCGAGCGGACAAACTTTGATGTGGAGATGATGCGGGAAACCGGGTTCTGTTCCGGTATAGAGAACTACTCCAGGCATTTAACCGCATCCAGGGCGGGAGAACCGCCCTGCACGCTGATCGACTATTTTCCCGATGATTTCCTGATTATTGTGGATGAGTCCCATATCACTCTGCCTCAGGTCCGCGGTATGTTCGCGGGAGACCGGTCCAGGAAGACGACCCTGGTCAACTATGGATTCCGTCTGCCTTCTGCTCTGGACAACAGACCACTGAATTTTGAGGAATTTGAGTCGAAGATCGACCAGATGATGTTTGTGTCGGCCACGCCTTCTGTCTATGAGGCGAACCATGAGATGATGCGGGTGGAGCAGATTATCCGGCCCACGGGACTTTTGGATCCGGAGATCGAGGTGCGTCCGGTGGAAGGCCAGATCGATGATCTCGTCTCGGAGGTCAACAAGGAGGTCGCTAATAAGCACAAGATTCTGATCACAACGCTGACAAAACGTATGGCCGAGGACCTGACGGATTACATGAGGGAGATCGGAATCCGGGTGAAATATCTTCATTCCGATATTGATACGCTGGAGCGTTCGGAGATTATCCGTGATATGCGTCTCGATGTATTCGATGTACTCGTCGGAATCAATCTGCTGCGTGAGGGTCTCGATATTCCGGAGATTACGCTGGTAGCGATTCTCGATGCGGATAAAGAGGGCTTCCTCCGTTCGGAGACGTCTCTGATCCAGACGGTCGGGCGTGCGGCGCGTAACTCTGAGGGCCACGTAATCATGTACGCGGATTCTATCACGGATTCCATGCGGGTGGCAATCGAAGAGACGAACCGAAGGCGCGCGATTCAGCAGCAGTACAACGAAGAACACGGCATTACGCCGACGACGATCAAGAAGTCTGTCCGTGATTTAATCGCTATCTCGAAGGCGGCGATTGAGGACAAGAAGTCCTTTGAAAAGGATCCGGAATCCATGGACCAAAAGGAACTGGAGAAACTGGCGAAGGAGCTGACGAAGAAGATGCATCAGGCGGCGGCAGAGCTGAACTTCGAGGAGGCCGCAAGGCTGCGTGACCGTATGGTGGAAGTGAAAAAGATGCTCCAGGAACTGGACGAGTAAATAAAACCAGAAAACTATCCGTAAAACATAGAAAGTCAGTAGCATTTGATATTGACAATAATTCTCAATAAGTGTAGAATTTCTATGGATGCCGGAATATATGAGGTGCCCAGGCTAGTACAGCATTGCATAAATTCCTAAGTAATCGCACCCGCTATCTACGCCAGGAGCACGCCTGCGAAGCTAGCCGTAGGGTCCACTACGCCGTCGCTTCGCAGACGTACACCTGACGCAGATATCAGGCACGATTACTCAGCTATTTATGCAATGCTGTACTAGCGATTGTGAGGCCTGGGTTTTCCATTTTATAAAATAGGGGAAATGCATTTGAAACGGCAGTCCGGAGGAGAACAGAATGAAATTGCACGAAGGCGAAATAGGTAAGACATATATTGTCTACAGCGTAATGGTGGATGACACGATTACGAGGCGGCTGGAGGCCCTCGGCGTCAACGAGATGACGCCGGTAACCCTGATGAATAAAAAAGGCAGCGGGACCGTGATTATAAAGGTAAGGGGTACTCGTCTGGCGTTAGGGCGCAGAATATCAGAGGGAATTGAAATCAGGGAGGCCGCAGACCATGAGTGATGAAAATAGGGTGATTAACGTAGGCTTCGTCGGAAATCCGAACTGTGGTAAGACAACGCTGTTCAACGCCTTCACAGGAGCAAAATTAAAGGTGGCAAACTGGCCCGGAGTTACGGTGGAGCGGGTGGAAGGTGAGACCAGCTATAAAGGACGGCCGATCCGTGTCATTGATACGCCAGGAATCTACAGCCTGACTTCCTATACCATCGAGGAGAAAGTCACAAGAAAATGCATCGAGGATGGGGAAGTCGACGTCATCATCAATGTAGTGGATGCCTCTTCACTGGAACGCAATCTTTACCTGACCCTTCAGCTTCTGGAACTGAAGAAACCGGTAATCCTGGCTTTGAATATGATGGATATCGTGGAGGACCGCGGGATGGAAATCGATCTGCACCGCCTTCCTGAGATGCTGGGTTCCATTCCTGTCGTACCGGTGTCGGCCAGAAAACGTACCGGCCTGGATGTGCTGATGCACGCCGTGGTTCACCACTACGAGGAAGGTCCTCAGGGCACGGTAGTGGGGTATACCCCCCGGATCGAAAACAAGATTTCCAAGGTGGAGACGGTGCTTAAGGCCCACTATGGGGAGATGGACAATCTACGGTGGCATGCCATCAAGTTTATGGAATACGATGAGACCGTATGGAATGATCATCCGGTAGATTTAAATAACATCATTGATCATAATTACGAGAAAGAGATTATCAATCAGAAATACGATTACATAGAAGAGATTATAAAGGAGTGTCTGGTCAATAAGGAATCAAAGGCCGCGTCGACCGATAAGATTGATGAGTTTTTAACGCATCCAATCTGGGGAATTCCTATTTTCTTAGGGATCATGGCAATGGTATTCTTTCTGACGTTCACGGTCGGTGATTTCTTAAAGGGATTTTTTGAAGTCGGTCTCGACTGGCTCTCGGGCAGTACGCTGTATTTCCTTCAGAATATTCATGCTTCGGAATGGATCACGTCCCTGGTTGTGGATGGCATTGTGGCCGGTGTCGGCGGAATTCTGACGTTTTTGCCGAATATCTTTATCCTGTTTCTGGCGCTGGCCTTTCTGGAGGACAGCGGCTATATGGCCAGAGTTGCCTATGTCATGAATGAGACAATGGGGCGGGTAGGGCTTTCCGGCAAGGCATTTTTACCCATGCTGTTAGGCTTTGGATGTACTGTGCCTGCCGTCATGGCGGCCAGGGCTCTGCCGAGTGAAAAGGACAGAAGAAGAACCATTCTGATCACACCGTTTATGTCGTGTTCGGCCAGACTTCCCATTTATGTTCTGTTTGCAGAGATGTTTTTCCCGCGGCATGCGCTGATCGTGGCCTATTCCCTGTATCTGATCGGACTCATTGTAGCCATAGCGGTGGCCCATGTGACGCACCGGATGTCAAAGGGCGGGGAAGAGGATACTCTGTTGATTGAGCTTCCCGAGTATAAGACGCCGAATATGCGAACGGTGGCCATCTATGTATGGGATAAGGTAAAGGATTACTTGAGCAAGGCGGGAACCACCATATTCCTGGCTTCCATTGTCCTGTGGTTTGTGTTGAACAGCGGACCGTCCGGATTTGTGGAGGATGTTTCCAATAGTTTTGCCGCTATGATCGGGCGGGTTCTGGTGCCGGTCTTAAATCCTGCCGGTCTTGGGGACTGGAGAATCGCGGTGGCGCTGATATCCGGCCTGTCGGCTAAGGAGGTCGTGGTATCCAGCTTCTCCGTTCTGTTTGGAATTGGAAATATCAATTCGGCCGGAGGCATGAACCAGCTGTCCGGAGTTTTGTCCTCCATTGGATTTAGCGGGGTCAATGCTTATGCGCTGATGATTTTCTGCCTGTTGTATTCTCCGTGTATTGCTGCGGTGGCAACCATACGAAAAGAGACCGGTTCTACAAGATGGACTCTGGGAATGGTTTTGTTTCAGCTATTGACCGCATGGGGAGCCGCGGTGATCGTGTTCCAGATTGGAAGCTTACTCTTTTAATTTTAAATAAAAATTATTTGTAACGCCCGAACGGTAAATTTGTTTGGGCGTTTTTCTATACAGGTATGAAAAGAAATTAGGATCTAATCAGGAACAGGACATGGCAGGATGGCGGATTAAAGCAGCGAGTAACCCTTTTTTAACTGTTCCAGCAGAGAGGTGAAAAGGGACGGAAAATGGTTCGTTTCATCACCGTTTCCACTCAGATAACGGATGATGATGGTGGATATCTCCTCAATATAATCGGCACATCTGTGGAAACAATCCGCTGCTTCAACCCAGCCTGCCTGCCGTACCATACCGCCTTCCTTCGACCGCACCATACCGCCTTCCTCCGACCGCACCATACCGCCTCCCTCCGACTGTACCATACTGTTTTCTACCAACCAATCCGTTCCGATTTCGACAAGCATTTGGGCCATTTTGTCAAATGTTCCCCGGTAACGTATTTCATCCGGCTCCGCGATTCCCTTCAGCGCATTGGGAACTGTGGGAACGGTACCAAAAAATGTGGCCATATTCAGCAGGATTTTGTCATACTCTTCTTTTGTCAGCTGTTTTTTCCAGTCGGGAAGCTCGTGGATCATCTTTTCAAGGCCTTTGTATCCCAGGAAGGAAGCGGGCGGATTCAGAAAATGATCTTTTTGAAGCGCCAGAGCTTCGGAGGCAATCTGGTTCTTGCTCCTTTTTTCCGTCATTCTGACCGTACAGATCGTATTTTTACTGCTTAATCCTGGATAACTGCAGTTCATACTGTTTTTCAGTTCGTCGTATCCCAGGGTGAGAAGCTGTGTCCGGCCGCAGTCATAGAGGCAGATGAGGCGCTGATCGTCGTCGTATCCTGTCATCAGTACGTAATGAAAGGGAATGTGCTCCTTATGGTAAAGCTTTGGATAATAGGAGAGATAGTACATATCGAGAGCCCCCAATATGACGGGATGGCCTGCGTCGATTTCCTCCTTCGCCTTTTTCAGCGCCCGTTCAAAGGTGCTGTAGGAATGGTGTGCGTAGGTGAAACCTGCGATCGGCGCCAGAAATGCATACATGTGTTTTGTGCGGCCGTCGCCGAGGGCCACCATGCGTTTCAAGTCTGATTTGTCTGTTTTTCGGTAGCAGAAGGAGCCAAAGCCGGAGAGCAGAAAGAAAAATCCATCCGGGAGAGACTCTCCTGTTTCGTTCATATAGAGATCTTCGATTCCATTCCACATGCACTCATAGTCATGGGAGTGGTGTTTCAGTTCAATGATTTGTTTCATAGTACACCTCGCTTTTCGTGATTCTGTTTATCGTGTTATCCTGATCTTAAACCATGACATTGTGATAGAGTCAAGAGGCTTTTGAGCGTTTATGCGACCGGTTTATCTATTTTTAGACATATTTCTGTTTTTGTCTAAAAACCATCCAACTTAAATAAATTGTATAATTACAAAAAGTTAAAATGGTATTATTGTTAAGGGCGTAAAGATTTGAAAAGGGTGATGGCTGTGAAGACGAGAAAAATGAGAGAGAAAAAAGAGAAAAAGCGTTTTAGTATGGTTGATGTGATTGTACAGAAAGGCAGATGGATCGAGAAAATTTTTGCCATTGCGGTGATTCTTTCGGTGATATCTGCCTGTTTTGTGCATGTGAATTACGATTTGAGCGAATACCTGCCTGACTGGGCGCCTGCCAAGGAAGGCTTAAACCGGATGGAAGAGGAGTTCGGCTATCCGGGAACCGCCCGGGTGATGGTGGGGCCGGTGACGCTGTATGAAGCCAAGGCCTATAAGGACCGGATCGCGGAGATTGACGGTGTGGACATGGTTATGTGGGCGGATACGACGACAGATGTGTACAACGCCAATATCTTTATTAACTACGACGATATCCAGGATTACTATAAAGACGGCTATGCGGTGATGGATATCATTTTTGAGGAAGGCGATTCCAGCAGTTTGACGAAATCTGCCATCAATGAGATGCAGACTCTCACAGGAGACAAGGGCTATTTCATGGGCTCCGCGGTACAGAATAAGTCCTTAAATGAGACGCTGATGCGGGAAATCAGCATTGCCATGGCTCTCGGTGTGGTGATGATCGCGGTTATTTTATGCCTCACGACCACTTCGTGGTTTGAGCCGGTCATGTTTTTGATGGTCATGGGAATTGCCATTATCATCAATATGGGAACGAATCTGATTCTGGGGACCATATCATTTCTGACCTTCAGCGTGGCCTCGATTCTGCAGCTGGCCGTCGCCATGGATTACTCGGTGTTCCTGCTCGACATGTTTACAAAGGAGCGGGCCAAAGGAAATGATCCCGTTACCGCCATTACCAACGCGATACATAAGTCACTGCCCTCTATTCTTGCAAGCGGCGCCACCACCATTATCGGGTTCGTCGTACTGATGCTGATGCGTTTCAGTATCGGTAAAGACCTGGGCTTCGTTCTGGCGAAGGGAATCGTGGTCAGTCTGATTACCGTGCTGTTTCTGATGCCGTCGCTCCTGCTTCGCTGGGGAGACCGGATTAAACGGACGGAGCATAAGTCCTTTATGCCTTCCTTCCATGGTCTGGGACAGGTGGTCTACAGAGTGCGGTATGTGGTTCTGGGAGTCGTGCTTCTATTTGTGGTTCCTGCATTTACAGCTCAGAATATGAACTCATTTACGTTTGGAAACAGCGCTCTCGGGTCCAGCCCCGGAACGAAGGTATATGAGGATGAACAGCAGATCAACGGGCGCTTCGGCAAGAGCAATCTGATTCTGGCCGTGGTTCCGAACACCAGCATGGTGAAAGAGAAGGATTTGACGGATGCGCTGGATGATCTGTATTACGTGAAATCGGTGACTTCCCTGGCGGGCACCATACCGGAGGGAATTCCGGAAAAAATTATTCCAAAGAGCGCAACGAGCCTGCTGCACACGGACAATTACAGCCGAATTATGATCTATGTAAAGACCTCGGATGAGAGCGATTTTGCTTTCCAGTGTGCCAATGAGATCACGTCCATTGTACGGAGCTATTATCCGGAGGACTCCTATATAACGGGAGTGATCCCTTCCACGCAGGATATCAAATCAATTATTACGGAGGACTACAATTTCGTCAACCTGTTATCAATCCTCGGCGTGGGGTTGGTGGTTCTGATATCGTTTAAATCGCTGATTATCCCGATTGTCGTCCTGATTCCTATTGAGGTGGCAGTCTTCTTCAACATGGCTGTTCCGTACTTTACGGGAGAAAGCATGCTGTATATGGGATATATTATCGTCAGCTGTCTGCAGCTGGGGGCTACGGTGGATTACTCGATTCTGATGACGAATAATTATATGGATGCGAGAAGAACGTATCCCGAAAAGGCACGGGCGATCAAGCATACGGTGTCGCGAAGCGCCCTTTCCATACTGACATCGGGGACGATTCTGACGATTGCGGGGTACGGCCTGTATTTCGTCTCCTCTGTGGCTGCAATCGGCGGTCTGGGTCATCTGATCGGACGCGGGGCATTGATCAGCGTCCTGATGGTACTGTTTCTGCTGCCCGTGCTCCTGACCATGGCGGATCCGCTGCTGATGAAGGAAGAAGCTAAGAAAATTAAGATAGAGGAAACGCGCCAGGCGATGAAGCAGAAGAAACGGGATTTAAAGGAACAGATGAAGCAAAAAACGGTGCAGATGATGCCGGGGCAGCCAAAGAAGAAAATGGAAGCGGAGCAGATGGGGTCGGTGAAGCAAGATAAGAAAATAGAAGCGGAGCAGCCGTCAAAGAATATTGAGGATGAGGTGAAGGAAAATGAGAAATAGAAGAAAAATCAGATATAAAATTACCGCCGCCGCATTGATCAGCTCGATGCTCGGCATGTCCATGGCGGGCAGCACCCTTGCGGGACCGCCCACGGTTGCCACGGATGAGGCGCTGTATGTAAACCTGGATTATTACGGAAATCAGGTGGACAGCAGTGTAGTGAAGGGAGTTTCCTTAAACGGCCTTCGAACATTTACGGATTATGGAACTTATACAGATGTAACAAATATGTCTAATTACGCGGAACCGGTGATCAGCGGGGACGGAGTTACCTGGCAGCTGCCGGAGGACTCAAAGGAGCGGTTTTACTACGAGTGCCAGCTGAACAACGACGAGGTGGTTCTCCCGTGGAATTTTGACGTGTCCTATAAACTAAATGGTATTCCAAAGGAAGCAAAAGACCTGGTCCATGCCAATGGACTGGTGGAAATGGATGTCCACTGCATTCCGAATGAAAATGCAGAGGAGTACTACCGCAACAACATGCTTCTTCAGGTGGCGACCATGGTTAATATGGAAGATGTAAACGCTGTGGAGGCGCCAGGCTCTCAGACACAGGCATTAGGAACGTATAAGGTTGTGATTTTTGCCGCGGTCCCAGGGGAGGAGAAGACCTTTCACATCGGGATCAGCACGACGAATTTCGAGTCCATGGGCCTGATCATGATGATGATTCCCGGAACGCTGGACCAGATGAGCGAGATCACCGATATCAAAGAGGTAAAGGACACAGTGGGGGATTCCACGGATAAGCTGCTGGATGGTATGAATGAAATCCTGGATACCCTGGACCGGATCAGCGGTGGTATGAATGTGGCACAGGCGGGCCTGGAGGATTTGCAGAAGGCGAGATCGGGTCTGGACGCGTCGAAGGACGAAATCATAGCCAACGCGGATAACAGCCTGGACAGTCTGGAAGCTGTCAATGAAAAAATCAGTCAGCTGGCTCCGGATATCAATACGAATAAGCAGTCTCTGGATGAAATCAACACGAGAATCAACGCCATCGTGAAGACTCTGAGAAGCTCCGGCAATGACTTCTTTGATCTGGCAGGAAAACTCAGCGATCTGGAGGACTCTCTGGGGGATTTGCGGGATGATTTGAATAATTCCAACAGGGACGAGATTCTGGATCATCTGCAGATTGTAGACGACCAGCTGGAACAGATCAATGAAGTGCTTCAGAATATCATACAGACGGCCGGAGGTATCCCTGCGGAACTGGATCAGGAAGATCTGGCGGAGCAGCAGGAGACGCTGAGCAATTTGCTGGAGGAGACGTATGGAATTCTGGATGACATGGAGTCCGTTGTCGGCTCCGATGCCGTGGACCGCCTGCGCAGCCAGCTGGATGCGATTAACGGAAATGGCCTGGGAGACGCAGCCAGCCTTACGAAGCTGGCGGCAGCGGCCAAGGCACTTCTCCCTGTGGTTAACGGTCTTCAGGGCATGGTGAGCGATCTGGAGCGCACACTGTCTGGAATTCGCCTGGATGACGGCCTTGAGAGCGGCCAGGACGCGGCCGGGGAGATCAGCTCCATCATGGGCCGGATCGAGACCTTGATTGGCGACGTCAATGATTTAAACAGGACTGTCAATGAAGATAAAGCCGGTTTTGACCTGATGCTTGATGACATGGCCGCCTCCCTCGATCAGATGAGTTCCGGCACAAGCCAGGTGATCGCGCTCTTAAGAAGTGTGCAGAACACGGCCAGGACCAACCGGAGCGCGGTGGAAAACGGTACGAAGCAGACCCTTGACGGCCTGATTGATATTCTGGAAAAGGCCGCGGATACCAAGGGCACCAGCGACAAATTAAAGGATGCCAACGAGGACTTGAGAGCCAGCGTAAAGGATGAGCTGGATAAGATCGAGGATGACACGAATCTGCTGGAAATGGACCCGTCTCAGTCCATGATTTCCTTCACCTCGGATAAGAATCCGTCTCCGGCCAGCATTCAGATTATTCTGCGCACAGAGGAGATCAGCGAAGAAGATGTGAATACGAATGCGGTTGATATTGAACCGGTTCCGCAGAATGTTGGGCTGTGGCAGAGAATTGTAAATCTGTTTGTGAAGATATGGGATACGGTAACGGGATTTTTTACTGGAAAATAGTAGCAGATGCTCTTGACAGGACGGATTTTAATGGATATCCGGTCGTTCGAAGTTGTTTTTCTTTCGATTCTAATATATAATGAAAGAAATCAAGAATAAGAGGGGGAAACGTTATATGAAGAATGCGAGGATATTGTTACTGGCAGTAAGTTTTTCTGTTCTCTTTTCTGTTCATGCTTTTGCAGACTGGGTACCAATGGAAAATGCACAATGGGGGTATGAGGAAGCTGGAAGCCTTCTGCGTAATCAGTGGATCGAAGATCAGAGTAACTGGTATTACCTGGATGGGAATGGTCTGATGCTTAAAGATACAACTGCAAATATAGACGGTGTAGAATATTCTTTTGATGCCGCAGGGATATGTGTAAATCCGAACGGTACCAATACTGTAACATGGAATACGTACACAAATTCAGAAATCGGTTTTTCTGTTCAAATTCCTTCCGATGTAACAACAAATGCGTTTGATGGAAATACAGAGACATTTGATATTACAGCTTCTAATCTGTTAATTAGTTTTTATTTTGAGAAAATACCTGAGAATTTAGATCCGGAAACCTTTGTTACGTATTTTGAGTTGGGCTTTTACGAAAGTATGAAAGATGAGTTGACCTATGTCGATAAGTCTGAAGTACAATTGGGGGGATTGACTTTTCAGAAAACCAGGTATATCCACGATGGGGATATCAATATGGATTTGTACTCTTGTATACGGGATAACAGGCTGATTGTTATAAATGCGGCCTATATATCTGCAACGCAGGATAAGACACAGGAGATATTGAATACTGTGAAAGGTGAGTAATCATGAAAAAGTAAGAACGTCCTTCCATGAGGGGCGTTCTTTTTACACATATTAAAGAGCATGAGTCCGCCGTGACAAAACAGTCTTCCATACAGCTGCCTGATAGAGTGTTTCCTGTGCTGAGAAAAATAACTGACTTTAAAACGCAGTAAAAAAGCCTTATTTTAAGCGAAAAACTTAAAATAAGACTTTTAACAGGAATGCACCTGATAGGAATCGAGCTTCGGCTCTATTAATGAAAAAGTTAGGTTCTATGCGGTGTTTTGCGCATCAATGATTGATTTGACCAGTCAATTGACAAACCAAATATTTGGACATCTGAATAAGTCCACGAGTATGTAACCACTAAACATATTCATGGGCTTATTTTAGTGCCTGAATTTAGTTGCTATAGAGCTTTTAAGACATTATGGAAAAACAGATCAAGCCAGGATATTAAGCTTGTTAAAAACGATTCTGGCGCGTTACAGAGCAATAAAACGAATCTATTTGAAACGGTAGTTTCATTTGATAAAAAACTAAACCAAAAAGGAGAACGTTATGAGTGAAGAAAGAAAAATCAATAAGAGAGCAATCAGTATTAGAGGAATGGCAGGAAGGATTCGTGAAAGAGAAGACAATATTTATAGTCAGGCGGTTATTTCCGATATCTTGAAGATGTATTTTGATGAATGCCAGAAGGCGTTGGAGAACGGAGAGAGAGTTGGGCTGTCCACTATTGGAACCCTGATACCTAAAGTTCATGTGTACAGGCGCTATGGTATTCCTAACATGAACGATCCAGAAGGAAATCTTCCATTTGTTCAAGTGCATTTCACCAGAAGTAAACTGTGTAAAGAAAAAATAAACAGTAGGTTCCTGAAAAATCTTAAAAATGGATTTCCGGGATTAGGTGAAGAATGCCAGTGTAATAAGGCTCAACGAGGACTTTTAATTAGTCAGGGATTCGTATTACAGGAGGAAGATGAATGTACGGAAGCAATGTCATTTAGTTAAATTACAAGGTTAGATTCCCTATTGGGGTCTAACCAATTTTTTTAAAAAAATCCCTAAAAGGGATTGACAAACATTCAAAAATGTGCGGCCGCTTTCGCTGCTGATTGTT
>OIES01000207.1_pt1 | contig 31032 bp, 24 predicted proteins | sample 1581811 | NCBI WGS metagenome assembly OIES01 (sample SAMN03281021, study PRJEB24777) | human gut metagenome | isolation source: fecal sample PR177 from 1 month old male Malay infant, vaginal delivered... | reverse complement strand
ATGCTAAGGGGAGTGTGTGACCGGCATCGGTCACACACTCCCCTTATTTAGGACTATCCTATTTCCCGACAGCCCCTTTTCTATATTCTGTCTGTTCTGATTAACCTGCCCACATAAAATCAGGTACCTACTCCTGCTTATTGATCTGCTTTATAATCTGGTTCACATATGTGCTTAAGCCTGCCACCAGTATTCCCTGCACAATGGCAGTAAATAAGCCCAGCGCAATGTCCTGCCCCGTTATAAACCTGGATGTGGCAATTACCCAAATACCGCATATCACAATTCCAATAAAACCAACCACCAGCGGAATGTATTTATCCGGAAGCAAAGTACTTTGTTTTAGCCATATACCAATAAAATATAATATAATTGCAACCACAATCAAACCTGGCTTTATATAATCCATAATATCCATACTGTTTACCCCCTCTTTATGATGCTTTATTTATATGCTTCTTTTGTTCCTCATGTGCCGCATGCCTTCTTACTGTATATCTTCACTTCGTATACCTTTTTTCTACCCTTTTACCGTATACCCCAAATATGTTTCCAACAGAAAAATTGCTAAAATATTTAAACAGCCTCATTGCATGGATCATCTTTATAGACTATACTTGGTGCAGGAGGTGTTGGTTATGGCAAATGAAGACAAAAAAGATTTTAATGCAATGTTAAATGATGCGAAGGATATGCCTAAATTCCAGACGGTGACGGACCCAAAAAGTATAAGCAAATATGGCGGTGACAAAATGTTTTTCGCCCCGCCTGCTGCCTATGACCGTGTAATGAAGACGGTGCCTTTTGGAAGCGTTCTTACCATAGGAAAAATAAGGGAGTATTTTGCAAAGATGAGCGGTGCGGATTTCACGGAACCAATCACAGCCGGCATCTTTGTATCCATTGCTGCATGGGCAAGTTACCAGAGAAGTGATGATAAAACACCCTACTGGAGGACATTAAAGGCGAACGGCGAATTAAATCCCAAATACCCGGGCGGAGTAGAAGCGCAAAAGGATGAACTGGAGAAAGAGGGACATACGATTATTCAAAAGGGACGAACGAATATAAGATATTTTGTCAAAGATTATGAAGATGTGATGTTTCATTTAGATATGCCTGAAAATTCCTGACGCTAACCATTGGTTTAAACGTGTTAAAAACAGTAATATGAATACTGACCGTCACTTCAATTCATGGAGATAATGCAAAAAAACCCTTGAAATTCAAGGGTTTTTCAAAGCTCCTGGCCGGATTTGAACCGGCGACCTACGCATTACGAATGCGGCGCTCTACCAGCTGAGCCACAGAAGCATGTGGTTGAATTCTCAATCACCGACCTAAATTATTATATACAAATTTTAGGAATTTTGCAAGCTTTTTTTACTATTTCTTCAAATTTTCTTCTATGTTTGCTATCTGATTATATTGTTAAGAAGGGATAAAGAATCAACCCAAGGAAAGCAGCTATTAAAACTCCTGCGCAAATACCGGAAACCACCTTTGTTGCCATGATTTGTTTACTGGTTACCCCTGGCAGGTTCTTCTTTACATACTGGCGATATATAATTGCCAGATCGGCATATACGAATAGCGCAGCCACAGTACCGGCAGCAGTCGCTGCTAAAAAGCTTAACCTTTTTCCATTTGGTCCTCCAAATATTTCTAAGGTATATAGCAGCATCCAAAATACCAGGATACCGATACAATAACTAAATATTATTCCGATCAGATTTCGGATTCCCACATCTGATTTACCCGGTAATCCGCAGTAACACTCATATGCCGCATCCCCCACACAGAATATTGCAGAAGGAAAGAGTATAAGGATCAACCATTTTGATGTTTCTACCGGTATTTCACGAAAAACATATAATAGTATCTGAAACACAATGAAAGAACTAATATATACAAAATAGTTAAACCGGTTTCTTCTCCGCCAATCCTTTATCTGCCCATCCTCTACAGCATCCATAACTTGAATTTTATCCACCTCTTCTGGATGAACCAAAGCGTTCCAAAGATTATTTTTCATCTCAATCTCTCCCCCTTGACTTTTCATCAATCCTGCCTGTTTTCTTAACAGTGGTAAAGAGCTTCCCTCTATCACTGAAATCTTCTATCACTGATTTCTTCTACCATGAGTATACTGCAATCCGGCTCTGACCGCAATAATATCTGACAAATTCTAACAAAAACATAACAAAAATAAAAATGCAGCTTACTGTACAAACAGCAAACTGCATCATTCCATATCCTGCTTTATTTTGTCTCTTACTCTGACTCTGATTCTGTTTCCGATTCAGTTTCTGACTCTGTCTCAGCAGTGGTTCCAATCTTTGATGATTTTCCGGAATCGCTACTATATAATTCCTTTGTAGTCTTTTCGCTGGAATCTTCTGTTTTATCTTCTGATAAATCTTCCGTTGAGTCTCCAGTTGATTTTTCTGAGGTTTTCTCTGTAGATTCTTCTTTTGGTCCTACTCCGGTGAGTTTCTGTATTTTTTGACTCAGATCTTTGACTCTTGCTGAAGGATCATAATCTTCTGTACCAAAAAGGAACTCGTGCAGTTTTACTACATTGCTTTCCAATGTCTGGGGTACTTCATCATCTCCGGAACCGCCTTTGCCGCCGGTCTTATGATCGTATGGGAATCCGATTGTCTCGGTTATATTGTAGGATAACATTCCCATTCCCATAGAAATCATTTCTGACTGGGTCATACTGGTGCGGATCATAGGGAATACTTCATCCATGATTTTATTCAGTGTCCCTACATCTGCCTTTTTCACCTTTTCTACGATCTTCTCAATTACTTCCCGCTGGCGTTCGGTTCTCTTGAAATCATTTCCTGCGGTATAACGGATTCTGGAATAGGAGGTTGCCTGTACGCCATTCATGTTATAAGTACCTGCGCCCGGAAGCTTTTCATAGCTCTTGCCCGTTACTTCTGAAGTTTCCACACAATAATTATTCAGATGCACGCTTTCCGCTTCATCTACTGTCAGTTCTATTCCACCCAATAAATCCACGATCTCAGCTAATGCATTAAAATCAACGGATATATAATCCTGAATTTTCAAATCAAAGTTTTCATTTAATGTAGATACAGCTCGTTCCGCTCCGCCATTGGCATATGCGGCATTTGCTTTTCTGTATAAGTCTCCGCCAATGTATAAGTACGTATCACGATAAATCGATACCAGTTTTACTTCTTTTGTGTCGTTATTGATGCTTGCGATTATGATTGCATCACTATTGGCCCGGGAGAGATCCTCGTCTCTGGTATCCAGTCCAAAGAGTGCTATATTCGTGTATCCTTTGATGACTTTATTCGTTTCCAGTCCTTCATTTACTACTACTTTGTCCATATTCATCTCACTGGACTGTATTTTTCCCAGCTTGCTTTGCACATAAGAATATGCAAATGCCACTGCTGCCACTATCAGAAGCAGAATTACTCCTACGATAATCAAAATCTTTCTATTCCTGCGTTTTTTATAACCTGGATCTTCTTTATCCACTTTTTCTTTGTCCATTGGATTAATGCTCCTTTAAATAATCCCGTATTTTTTCTGTCACAGTTGAATCATATCCACAACCTTTGGAAAGAACGTCTGCACATTGTCATGATACACCATATCTGCAACATTGTCAGCATAATGTTCCTGGGAATTTATTAAAATCAACCTTTGACCCTGGAAGTACTGTATGCACTCCCTGCATAATTCCGTTTTCAGATGCAGCCCCAGTACCAGCAGTACATCTGCTTTAGCCACTTCTTCAGCCGCCTTGCTCATCACATGGTTATCTACCATTTCTCCTACCAGCCGTACACCCGGATGGAGCGGAATGTTGCATTCATCGCAGAGCGGAACTCCCTCTGCTTTTTTTATATATTCCAGCGAAAACTGCTTTAAACATCTTGGGCAATGGTTATTCTCATAAATATTTCCGTGAAGGTTAATTACTTTTTTGCAGCCTGCTCTCTGGGGAAGATTGTATATTTCTCTTGTAATAATATATTTTAGCCTTCCCATGGCCTCTAGTCTGGCCAGTGCATAGTATGCAGGTCCTGGTTCTTCTTCATTTTGGGACAGAATGTCATCTTTATAGTAATTATAAAATTTTTCCGGATTGGTCGCAAAGCAACGGGCAGAAAATAATTCCTCCGGAGAGTACCCATACTTTCTTTCAATTCGATAGGCCTCATCTTTGTCGTGATAATGAGAAATGCCTACCTCTCGCATCATATTCAGGCCCCCAAGGGCCACCAGATATTCAGATTGCTGTATTGCTTTGATTAAATAGTCTATCTTCATAAACTCATCCCTTTCCTTAAAGCAATCTGCACATTGCAAGATATTTTATTTTATAAAACGGTCTATAGCTTTATTCAATTCTTCAATCGCCTGTGTATCGCCCGACTCAACTGCATCAATCAGGCAATGCTGAATGTGGTCGTGCAGAATGACCTTTCCTGTATTGTTAATTGCTGCTTTTACCGCTGATAACTGGATGAGGACTTCACTGCAGTCCCTTCCGCTTTCTACCATCCTCTTAATGGACTCCAGATGCCCGATTGCCCGTGATAAACGGTTCATAACCGCTTTTGTGCTCTCATGGGAATGTACATGGCCATGGGAATGTGGAACGGATTCATTTTCATGAACGTGCATATGCATATGTTCATACACAGTCCCATCCTCCCTTACATGCGTATGGGCTCCGGAAAGATGTTCCTGTGTTTCGCTATTCCTTTCTTCATCCGTTTCTCTTGATACTGCCATTACAATTACCTCCTGTTTATCTCGTTTTGTACCTCTGCATTTTTTATTGTAACATCTAATTGATTATAGGGAATGTTAATGCCTTCCTGGTCAAACGCATATTTCACACGTTCCATGATTCTCCATCTTGCCGGCCAATAATCCTCCGGTTTTACCCAGGAACGAAAGCCTAATTCCACGCTGCTCGCTGCCAGATTATCCACAAAGATCTCTATCGGTTCTTCCTTTAATATTGCAATATCATTATTCAGGATTTCCTCCAGAATCTCTTTCGCCTTTCTGATATCGGCTTTGTATGATATGCCGATCACCAGCCTCAGCTGCCTTTTATTCTGTCTTGATAAATTCGTCAGGCTTGTATTGGATAAGGAACCATTCGGGATACTGATTGTCCGGTTGTCCGGTGTCAGTAAAGTAGTATAGAATAAATCTATCTTACTGACCGTACCTTCATTGTCATTTACATCTTCTTTGATATAATCACCTATGCTAAACGGTTTCATCAGCAGGAGAATAAATCCTCCTGCCAGATTCCCCAGGGATTCCTTAAGTGCCAGTACGATACCCACACCCATGGAACCTAATAATGCCGCAATGGAAGCTTCTTTTACTCCCAGATAAGTTGCAATTCCCGATACTAGTAAAATATAGAGAATTGCCTTTACCAGTGAATTAAGGAAATGTACGGAGCCTTCCTCCAAACCTGCGCGCAGGAATGGTTTTTTTAGAAGCTTTAACATCCACTTTATCATCTTACTTCCAATAAAAAATACTAGCAGGGCAATTAAGATTTTTAATCCAAAGTCGGCGATACCCGGGAGTTTCTGTTCAAAATATTTAACAACAGCATTCGCCTTCTCCACCTGATCTGCAATTGTTTCTTCCATTTTAATTACCCTTTCATCTCTTTTAATTCTGATCTTTAATAACTCTTATTTCTGATCTTTTTCTGCATCCTGTTTCTTTTTTGTTCTGGCAGTGCCAGCCGTTTTCTTTGCCGTCGTTTTTTTTGCTGTCTTTTTAATCGGCTTCGCTGGCTTTGCTGCTGCCTTTGTTACCTTTTCTTCCTTTACCGGCTCTGGTTCAATCTTTGACACCTTCTCTGTTACCACCGGCTCTAATTTTTCTACCTTTACACCCACTGTAGATGTCGGTGCCGCAGCCTGTCCGGCACTCTGGCTTTCCGCCTCCTCGATCTTCTTCTGAAGTTCTTCCTTCAGACTGCTTTTCTTTTCCCTGGCTTTTGCCGGCTTTTGTTCAGCTTTCTTCTCTACCGCTTTCGTATAAGAGAAAATGGATATTCCCATTGGCGGTACCTTTATGGAGATGGAATTCGGACGGTCATCACATTCTTCTTTTTTGGAAGGCTTCACACGTGGATTCACCATCCCCGTTCCGCCGAATTCTTTTTTGTCACTGTTAAAGATTTCTTTGTACTTACCAGGATAAGGTACCCCTATTTTATGATTTTCATAAACAAGGGGGGAGAAATTACAAACGACTAACAGCATTTCATCCTTCTTGCGTGTATTTCTGGTAAATACCAGCATATTTTCATTGGCAGATATATTATTAATCCATTCAAAACCTTTTGGATCATAATCCAGCTGATAAAGCGCCGGGTTCTTTACATAGAATGCATTTAATGCTTTTACATAATCCTGCATCTGTTTATGCTGTTTGACATCCAGCATGTCCCACTCCAGCTCTTTCTCTTCCGACCATTCCGAATACTGTGCAAATTCCTGTCCCATGAACAGAAGCTTCTTACCTGGATGTGCCATCATATATCCGTAAGCAGCACGCAGATTTGCGAACTGGCTTGTTGGCTCTCCCGGCATTTTACCAATCATGGAAGCCTTGCCATGAACAACTTCATCATGAGACAGTGTCAGAACAAAATCCTCACTGTAAGCATATACCATGCTGAAAGTCAACTCCCCATGGTGGCCGCCGCGAAACAGCGGATCCAGAGACATATAATGGATAAAATCATTCATCCATCCCATATTCCATTTATAATCAAATCCCAGCCCGTCATCCTCTAATGGTGCCGTAATCTTCGGCCATGCAGTGGATTCTTCCGCGATGAGAATAGCGCCGCCTTCTTTTTTCTTAAAGACGCCATTGAGCTGTTTGAAAAATTCCACAGCTTCCAGGTTTTCATTGCCGCCATACATGTTGGCAACCCATTCTCCATCGTTTTTACCATAATCCAGATAGAGCATAGACGCTACCGCATCCATACGGATACCATCTACATGGTATTTTTCTGCCCAGAACAAAGCATTTGCAATTAGGAAATTCCTGACCTCCGGACGCCCGTAGTTATAGATCAGTGTGCCCCAGTGGGGATGTGATCCCTGTCTTGGGTCCAGATGTTCATAGAGGCAGGTTCCGTCAAAGGTACAAAGTCCAAAGGTATCTCTTGGAAAATGTGCCGGAACCCAGTCCAGAATTACACTGATGCCCTGCTGGTGCATATAATCCATGAAGAACATAAAGTCCTCCGGCGTTCCATAGCGGCTGGTTGGTGCATAATATCCGGTCACCTGATACCCCCAGGAACCGTCAAAAGGATGTTCCATGATTGGCATCAGCTCTATATGGGTATATCCCATCTCTTTGATATATGCGGCGATCTGTGGTGCCAGTTCCCTGTAGCCCAGGAAGTCACTTCCTTCCTCCTTAGGCCGCCTCCAGGAGCCCAAATGCATTTCATAGACAGCCATGGGTTCTTTTTTGGTATCGGTTTTCTTTCTCTTTGCAAGCCACGCCGCATCTGTCCATTTAAAGTTCCGAAGATCCGCCACTACCGATGCATTGTTCGGTCTTAACTCGGCGGCATTGGCATAGGGGTCTGCTTTCAGATAAGTGAGTCCGCCTTTTGCTTTTATCTCATATTTGTAGATCTCCCCCACTTTAACTCCGGGAATAAATAATTCAAAGATTCCGCTGTCCCACAGTCTTCTCATAGGAAAACGTCTGCCGTCCCATGAATTGAAATCGCCAACAACGCTGATTCTGGCAGCATTGGGCGCCCATACTGCAAAGTACACGCCTTCGGTTCCTCCCAGTGTCATGGGGTGGGCCCCCAGCTTTTCATAAATGTCATAGCAGATTCCTGCATTGAACTTTTTTGTTTCCTTTTCCGTAATCTGCGGTGCAAACGCATACGGATCTTTTATCTCTTCCGTATCTCCGGTATCATAAGTAATTTTAAACGTGTAATCAGGAATGCTCTTTCTGGGTATCAAGACTGCGAAGTACCCTGCATCATCTTCCAGTTCCATTTCGTATTCCTTTTTTACCCCATCTATACATACGGCAACCTGAACCGCCCGGGGAATAAATGCCTGTATCAATACGCCTTCTTCTGTAAGATGTGCTCCCAATAATGAATGGGGATTGTCCTCTTCTGAATAAACAATTGCCTCAATTGCTGCCCAATCCATTAACTCGTATAATTTTTCATTCATAGCATACCCTCCTTGTCCCATTTCTATATGGCTATTTTACCACATTTATCTTATGAATGGAACTAAAACTGTTCCCGCGGTATTACGTAAGGCTGTGGATAAACAATCCGCTTCTGAGTTTGGGTTCAAACCAGGTAGATTTCGGAGGCATCAGGAGCCCGGCATCTGCTACTGCAAACAGTTCTCCTATGGATGTGGGATACATGGAAAATGCCACACCGCCGCACTCTTTCACTCTCATTTCAAGCTCGGAAAGGCCGCGGATTCCACCAACAAAATCAATCCTTTTATCTGTCTTGGGATCTTGAATTCCAAGCACCGGATGTAATAATTCATCCTGTAAAACAGAAACATCCAGACCTTTTACCGGATCATCTGAAACATATGCCGGTTTCACCTGCAGACGATACCAGCCGTCTGTTAAATACATTCCTAAAATTCCCTTTGCATCCGGCTTCACCGGTACTTCGGATTTCTGGATATCAAATTTTTCTGCTGCCTTTTCCCTAAACGCTTCCCCAGACATTCCGTTTAAGTCCATCACTACCCGGTTATAATCCAGAATCAGCAGTTCGTCTTCCGAAAATAAAACCGAAAGAAAATAATTGAATTCTTCCGTACCATCATAGTCCGGATGCGCTTCTCTGCGCTTTAAACCAACCTTAACAGCTGATGCTGCACGGTGATGCCCATCCGCTATGTAAATATGCTCTACCTGTCCAAAAGCTTCCTGAATCTCCCGGTTCAGATTCGCATCTTCTATTTTCCATCCCCTGTGGGTAATCCCATCCGGCGATACAAAATCAAATACCGGTTTCTCTGCCTTTCCCTGTAAAACCAGCTTTTTCAGCACCTCATTTTTACGGTAAGCCAGGAAGATCGGTCCCGTCTGGGCATCACAGCTGTCTACATGGCGGATACGGTCCTGTTCTTTATCTGCTCTGGTATTCTCATGCTTTTTAATCACACCATTCATATAATCATCAATAGATGCACAGGCTACTATGCCTGTCTGCGGCCTGCCATCCATAACCAGCTCATAGAGATAATAGCAGCTGGACTCGTCCTGCACAAATTCCCCCTCCGCTTTCATCTCCCTTAAAATATCATGAGCTTTCTGATATACGGACGGATCATAGGTATCCACCTCATCCGGAAACTGTGTCTCCGCACGGTCAATTTTCAGAAAACTATACGGTTCCTTTTCCACCTCCGCTTTTGCTTCCTTCCTGTTATAAACGTCATAGGGAAGTGCCGCAATTTTGGATGCCAGATCTTCTCTTGGACGGATTGCCCGAAATGCCTTTACTTCTGCCATTAATTCTTCCTGCCTTTCACTATTTTCTGTAATTCTTTCTGTAATTTATCCCACAATATACCATATTCCCTGCGGTTTTTTCTCACCGATCTGGCAACTGTCTTTGCTGCCTTCACAGGTCTTAAAACCCTTTTTACCTGATACAACATGAAATACCTCCTGTCTCGGATCCGGGCAGCAGCAGCCAGCCCATCCCCATTTTTAACAGTCTCTGACCTTTATACTGCTTATCCTTCTCCTGATACAAAAATTGCCGCAAAACCTCACATTTTGCGACAATTATGTTAATCATTATTTAATCACTCGAACCTTCAGCACGCCTTCAATATTCTTCAGAGTGTCCAGTACGGCCTCCGGAAGATGGGTATCTAAATCAAATAACGAATATGCATAATCACCTTTACTGGTATTCGTCATATTGGCAATGTTCAGATCTGCGGAACCAAGAACGGATGCGAACTGTCCGATCATATTCTTGGTGTTTCTGTGATTAATTGCAATACGGCATACATGGGTGCATTCACCCATATTACAGTTTGGATAATTAACGGCGTTTTTGATGTTACCGTTTTCCAGATAATCCTTTAACTGTTTGACTGCCATAATTGCACAATTTTCTTCTGATTCTTCAGTGGATGCACCCAGATGAGGAATTACCAGGCATCCCTTTTCTCCTGCTGTAGTTGGATTTGGGAAATCCGTTACATATTTCTTTACCTTACCGGTACGCAGAGAAGTTACCATAGCATCTTCGTCTACCAGCAGGTCTCTGGCAAAGTTCAGAATGACAACGCCGTCTTTCATTAATGCGATTGCATCCTGATTGATCATCTTCTTCGTAGCATCCATCAGCGGAACATGAATGGTGATATAATCACATTCTCTGTAAATATCATCTACCTGCTGGATATGTTTAATGCTTCTGGAAAGGTTCCAGGCTGCATCTACCGAGATATAAGGATCGTATCCGTAAACTTCCATGCCAAGATGTGTTGCCGCATTTGCAACAGCTACACCGATTGCACCCAGACCGATAATACCCAGTTTCTTACCCTGTATCTCCGACCCGGCAAAGTTTTTCTTTTCCTTTTCCGTTGCTTTGGCAATTAACTCGTTCTGTCTTTCAGACTGAACCCAGTTTACACCGCCTACAATATCACGTGCTGCTAAGAGCATACCTGCAATTACCAGTTCTTTTACGCCGTTTGCATTTGCCCCCGGTGTATTAAATACTACAATACCCTGATCTGCGCATTTGTCAAGGGGGATATTATTTACACCGGCACCGGCTCTTGCTATTGCTTCAATGGTTGACGGAAACTCCATGTCATGCATTGCCGCGCTTCTTACTAATATAGCATCCGCATCCTGGTATTGATCCACTTTTTCATAGTTTTCTGTAAACAGACCCGTTCCTGCCTCGGCAATGGGATTTAAACAATTATATTTCAACATTTTACAGGTTCTCCTCTTCGAATTTCTTCATAAATTCCACTAATTTTTCAACACCTTCAATTGGCATTGCATTATAGATGCTGGCTCTCATTCCACCTACGGATCTGTGTCCTTTCAGGTTCTCAAATCCTGCTGCTTTTGCTGCTTTTACAAACTTCGCATCTAACTCGTCATTTCCGGTAACAAATGGGACATTCATGAGAGAACGGTCCTCTTTTACTACCGTTCCTTTGAATAAACTGCTGTTATCCAGGAAGTCATAGAGGATTGCTGCTTTCTTTTCATTATGTAATTTCATTGCATCCAAACCGCCCATTTTCTTCAGCCATTTGAATACTTTGCCGCACATGTAAATGCAGTAGCTGTTTGGTGTATTGTATAGAGATTTTGCATCCGCATGTGTCTTATACTGCAGCATGGTTGGTGTTCCAGAAAGGGTATCTTCTGTAATCAGATCTTCCCGGATGATAACAATTACCATACCTGCAGGACCGATATTTTTCTGAACGCCGCCATAAATAATTCCATATTTAGTCACATCAACCGGTTCTGATAAGAAACAGGAAGAAACATCTGCTACCAGAGTTTTGCCTTTTGTATTCGGCAAGGTCTTAAACTTCGTCCCGTAAATTGTGTTATTCTCACAGATATATACATAATCTGCGTCTTCACTGATCGGTAAATCAGAGCAGTCCGGAATATAGGAAAATGTCTTATCCTCAGAAGTGGCAATTTTATTCGCTTTGCCGTACTTCTGTGCTTCCTGGTAAGCTTTTTTCGCCCACTGGCCTGTAACAATATAATCTGCAACTTTATTCTTCATCAGATTCATTGGTATCATGGCAAACTGCTGTGACGCACCGCCCTGCAAAAACAGTACCTTATAATTGTCCGGTATCTTCATCAGATCGCGTAAATCCTGTTCTGCATCACAGATAATTTCATCAAAAACCTGAGATCGGTGACTCATTTCCATTACGGACATTCCGGACCCCTTATAGTCCAGCATCTCTGCTGCTGCTTCCTTAAGTACTTCTTCCGGTAATACTGCCGGACCCGCTGAAAAATTGTACACTCTGCTCACTTTTGTTTCCTCCTCATATTTAAACACTTTTTTACTTTACCATCCTAAATTGGACTCATAAGCACTATTTTATCGCTATGCTAAAAAATAGTCAATAGGTTATTTTATTTTAAATCATCCTGGTCAAATGCTTCTTCAATCGCCGCACCCGCCGGTACCATTGGGAATACTTTATCATCGCAGTCGATCTGGCAGTCGATAACTACCGGTCTTCCAAGAGCAATTGCTTTTTCAAGAGCCGGCGCTACTTCTTCTTTTTTTGTAACGCGGATTCCTTCCGCTCCCATGGCTTCTGCTAATTTCACAAAATCTACAGCGTCATTTAATATGGTATGTGAATAACGCTTTTCATAGAACAATGTCTGCCACTGGCGCACCATTCCAAGAACGTGATTGTTAATAACAACCTGAATAATTGGAATATTATATCTGGCTGCCGTAGCAATTTCATTCATATTCATACGGAAACAGCCGTCTCCTGCAATATTTATGACAGTCTTATCCGGGCATCCAAGCTTCGCACCCAGACTGGCACCCAGACCGTATCCCATGGTTCCAAGCCCGCCTGAAGTTATAAACGTGCGGGGCTTTTTGTATTTGTAATACTGTGCCGCCCACATCTGATGCTGTCCGACTTCTGTGGTAATTACCGCATCCCCTTTGGTAACGCGGTAGATTTCTTCTACAATATAAGGACCGGTTAAGCCTTCTTCGTTATATTTTAACGGAAATCTCTGCTTCAGATCTGCAATCTGAGCCAGCCATTCGTCATGGCGGTGCTCTTCAATCCTTGTATTTAATCTCTTTAATACTTCTTTTACATCACCAATAATACTTTCATTTACAATGATGTTTTTATTGATTTCAGCCGGATCTACATCGATCTGTATGATCTTCGCATTTTTGGCAAAGCTGTCGGTCTTTCCCACTACGCGGTCACTGAATCTGGCGCCAATGGTGATTAAAAGGTCACACTGGGTAACTCCAAAGTTCGAGGTCTTCGTTCCATGCATTCCCAGCATACCGCAGTACAGCTCACTGGTTCCGTCAAATGCGCCTTTACCCATCAGGGTATCTGCAACCGGTGCATGCACTTTTTCCACAAATTCATTTAATTCTTCCGATGCTTCTGCAATTACCGCTCCGCCGCCTACGAATACAAATGGTTTTTTACATTTATTAATTAAGGCGATGACTGCTTCCAGATCATCTTCTTTGATATAGTCTGTTTTACGTTCAATGGGTTCCGGTTTCACCATTTCATATTCTGATTCATTTGCAGTAACGTCTTTGGTTATATCTATCAGAACCGGTCCCGGTCTTCCTTCTTTTGCGATGATAAATGCACGGCGGATGGTCTCAGCCAGTTTTTCTACATCTTTTACAATAAAGTTATGTTTGGTAATGGGCATTGTCACACCTGCAATGTCAATTTCCTGAAAACTGTCCCTGCCAAGGAGGGGTACCGCAACATTTGCTGTAATTGCCACCATGGGCACAGAATCCATATATGCTGTCGCAATGCCGGTTACCAGATTCGTAGCACCCGGTCCGGAAGTAGCCATACAGACACCTACTTTTCCGGTTGCACGGGCATAGCCATCCGCTGCGTGGGCTGCTCCCTGCTCGTGTGAGGTGAGGACATGGCGGATTTCTCCTTCATGCTTATATAATGCATCATAAATATTGAGAATGGTGCCGCCCGGATATCCAAATACGGTGTCTACACCCTGCTCTTTTAAACATTCTATTACGATTTCAGAACCTGTTAATCTCATCTGCTTACCTCTTTTCTATTTCTTTGGTATTTCCAGGATTGCGCCGCGGTTGCCGGAAGTTACCATTGCTGCATAGCGTGCCAGATAGCCCGTGGTAATCTTTGGCGTTCTCGGCTGCCATTTTGCTCTTCTCTCTTCCATTTCTTCCTCAGAAATAACAAAGTCCAGTTTATTTTCCGGAATATTAATCCGGATGGTATCTCCTTCTTCCACCAGGGCAATGGGTCCCCCTACTGCCGCTTCCGGTGATATATGTCCAATCGCCGCACCTCTGGAGGCACCGCTGAAACGTCCGTCTGTAATCAGGGCTACGCTGGAGCCAAGTCCCATGCCCATAATTGCTGAAGTCGGATTTAACATTTCACGCATACCAGGTCCGCCTTTTGGTCCTTCGTAACGGATGACAACCACATCTCCTGCATTGATTTTGCCGTTCTTAATTGCGTCAATTGCATCTTCTTCGCAGTCAAATACTCTTGCCGGACCTTCATGTACCATCATTTCCGGAGCTACTGCCGAACGTTTTACAACGCCGGAGTCCGGTGCCAGGTTACCCTTTAATACTGCGATACCGCCGGTTTCACTGTATGGATTTTCAATTGGACGGATGACTTCCGGATTGAGATTTTTGCAATTTTCAATATTTTCTTTTACTGTCTTGCCGGTTACCGTAATGAGGTCTGTATGAAGGAGGTTTTTCTTATCCAGTTCATTCATAACTGCATAAACCCCGCCAGCCTCATTTAATTCTTCAATATAAGTGTGTCCCGCTGGTGCCAGATGGCACAGATTTGGAGTAATCGCACTGATTTCATTTGCAATATCTAAATTCAGTTCCACTCCCGCTTCATGGGCAATTGCCGGAAGATGCAGCATACTGTTGGTGGAACATCCCAGTGCCATGTCTACCGTCAGTGCATTCATAAAAGCGTCTTTTGTCATAATATCACGTGGGCGGATATTTTTCTCTAACATTTCCATTACTTTCATTCCGGCATGTTTTGCAAGACGGATACGGTCAGAATAAACTGCCGGAATCGTACCGTTTCCTCCCAGACCCATGCCCAGTACTTCTGTAAGGCAGTTCATACTGTTAGCCGTATACATTCCGGAACAGGAACCGCAGGTCGGGCAGGCCTTGCATTCAAATTCATCAATTTCTTCATCTGTCATATTTCCTGCAGCGTAAGTACCTACTGCTTCAAACATGCTGGAAAGGCTTGTTTTCTGTCCGTGTACATGCCCAGCCAGCATTGGTCCGCCGCTGACAAACACCGTAGGTATGTTGACGCGCGCTGCAGCCATTAAAAGCCCAGGTACGTTTTTATCGCAGTTTGGCACGCATACCAGTGCATCAAACTGATGGGCAATCGCCATAGCCTCTGTGGAATCCGCGATTAGATCTCTTGTTACCAGGGAATATTTCATTCCAATATGTCCCATTGCGATACCGTCACAAACCGCGATTGCCGGGAATACCCTTGGCGTACCGCCTGCCATTGCAACACCCAGTTTTACCGCTTCTACAATTTTATCCAGATTCATATGTCCCGGTACAATTTCATTAAAAGAACTTACAATACCAATCAGCGGTCTGTCCATCTCTTCTTTGGTCATGCCAAGGGCATTAAATAATGACCGGTGGGGTGCCTGCTGCATCCCTTTTTTTACTGCATCACTCTTCATGTCTGATCTCCTTATCTGTTTATGATACCAGAGCGTGTTTGAAAATTGCTTTTTCAAACACGCTCTTGACCCGGCAAACAACCGGATCCGTCATTTATCTGTATTTTATATATTTTTATATTCTTTCTGCAATCAGGTCACCCATCTGCCTGCAGCCAACCTTCGTGCATCCCTCTGACATAATATCTCCTGTGCGGAATCCGTCTTTCAATACCTGTCTGACAGCGTTTTCAATAGCATCTGCCGCTTCATCCAGATCCAGGGAATAGCGAAGCATCATTGCTGCTGATAAGACAGTGGCAATTGGATTGGCAATGTCCATACCTGCAATATCCGGAGCGGAACCATGGCTTGGTTCATAGAGTCCGAATTTGGTTTCATTTAAACTTGCTGATGACAGCATACCGATAGATCCGGTTACCATGCTTGCTTCATCCGATAAAATATCACCAAACATGTTTTCTGTGAGAATTACGTCAAACTGTCCCGGATTTTTCACCAGCTGCATTGCGCAGTTGTCTACCAGCATGTGCTCCAGAGCCACATCCGGATAATCCTTAGCAACTTCTTCCACTACAGCTCTCCAAAGCCTGGATGAATCAAGTACATTCGCTTTATCCACGCTTGTAACTTTCTTTCTTCTCTTTCTGGCAATGTCAAATCCTCTTTTCGCAATTCTGCGGATTTCATTTTCGTCATATGTAAGGGTATCCATTGCTTTTCTGACGCCGTTTTCCTCTACTGTCTTTCTCTCTCCGAAATACAGTCCTCCGGTCAGTTCCCGCATAATCATCATATCGAAGCCATCCCCGATAATCTCATCACGAAGGGGGCATGCTGCTTTTAACTCATCATAGAGATATGCCGGGCGCAGATTGGCAAACAGATTTAATTCTTTACGGATTTTTAAAAGGCCTGCTTCCGGTCTTCTGTCCGGCGGCAGCTGGTACCAGGAAGACACAGCTGCATCTCCTCCAATGGAACCCATTAATACGGCATCACTTGACTTTGCGGTCTGTACAGCCTCATCGGTCAGCGGAATACCATGGACATCAATAGATGCACCGCCTAATAGTACCTCTGTATAATCCAACGCGAAGTTATATTTTTTACCTGCCGCGTCCAGTACCTTTTTTGCTTCTAGAACAATTTCAGGTCCGATTCCATCTCCCGAAATCAATGCAATTTGAAAACTCATAGTGATTTCTTCCCTTCTGTATCTTTTTATCCATTATCATAATGCATTTTTATGCACTTTTCAACTATAATCCCTATTTTTACCGATTTTTTCCTAAATCTATGATCTGCCTGCGCACTTTTTCCGGTATTTCAGGTGGAATAAATCCAGGTCTTGCCAGATAATATCCCTGGAGATAGTCAATCTTTTCCAGAATCAGCGCCTGCATTTCATCTGCCGTTTCCACGCCCTCTGCAATGGTTTTTATATCATGTTCCCTTGCATAAGTAACCAGGTGGCGCAGCAGCATCTGTTTATTTTTATCCTGACAGATTCCCTCTACAAGGGATTTGTCTATTTTAATATAATCCGGACGGATACTTAAGAGGACGCCCTCAGAGTTATATCCGGTACCAAAATCATCGATGGCAAGCTGTGCTCCCCAGGATTTTAATGCTTCTTTCTTCCTCTCCATTAGGGGTGCATCCAGTTTGTCTTCTTCTGTGATTTCTAAAACTACCCTGGACAGATATGCTCCGTACCGGCATTCAATAGCAGCGATTTCTTTTTCGCTCATACACTGGTTGGCAATGGAATTGATGAACAGTTTTCCGTTCCCGTCAGAGGCATTTAACTTGGCAAAGCCTTCCAGCGCCTTTGAAAATGTCAGCCGTTCGATCTCATGGAGCTTGGACTGAGCCCTCGCCAGTGTTAAAAGTTCAAACGGAGTTTTGATATTTGTGGTTCTGGGCCTCATCAGAGCTTCATAGGCAAATACTTCTCCGGTAGTTGTGGAAATAATCGGCTGATACATATAATCCAGCAGCTCTTCTTCGATCAGCTTATTTAATTCTTCCTTACACTGAAGCAGGTAAGATTCTTTATTATAGATATCCACATTGAATGCTTCCATCTGTCCTTTGTTTGTCTTTTTAACCAGATACATGGCAAAATCCGCATACCGGATAAGATCATGGTAATCAACCGCATCCTTGGGATAAGCCGCAATTCCGGCGGAAGCCCGCACCTGAATGGATGTCATATCCTGGAAGGTAATCTTCGCATCTTTGAATTTTGCAAACATTTCCGTAAACTTCTGCAAAATCTCTTCCTGGTTTTGATAACCATAGACAAAGATCATAAATTCATCTCCTGACAATCTGGAAATCACAGACTGGGGATCGGGATACTTCTTTAACACATCTGCCGCCAGCCTGATGTATTCATCTCCATAATCATGTCCGTAAGTATCATTTACATATTTCAGATTGTCCAGATCCAGCATTACCATAGCGCCCTGTTTCAGCTTCTGAGGCTCTTCAAACAGACGGTCCAGTCTGGCACAAAATGCCCTGCGGTTAAAGAGATTTGTGAGAATATCATAATCTCTTTCATGCTCAATCTTGATCTTTTCTTCCATATCCTTGCTGATATCAGTAAGGACCACGAGGGTACGGCATTCTTTTGTCACTACCTTGGCTCTCAGCCAGTAAGAATACCTTTCTTTATCTATATGCAGGATATATACCCCTTCATTCTTATCCCTGCTGACCAGATAGGGCAGCAATTTCCGAAGCGCCGCTTTTACCTTCGCTGATTCAACATAATTTTCATCTTTTTCGATGCCCAGAATCTCACAGAACTGTTCCGTGCAGAATACTCTTTCCGGCTTCTCGTGATTGTACTCACAGGCACCCATTTTAATATCTGTCATCGCCAGAATGGTAGACAGTTTATTGGCATTATTTGCAACCTCTACACTAAGATTTTCAATCGTTCCCGACAGTTCGTCAATCTCGGATACTTCCAGCCGTTCCAGATGAATAGGTTTATCCGGGTTCAGCGTTTTCAGCTTTCTGCTCAGCGCCGTAATTGGATTTGTTACCAGTTTTGACACTACATAGCTTGCTGCAACACCAATAAGCAGTGAGAGGATAATCATCACCATAATACTGGCGCGGAAACTATAGAAAAAGGAAAGCAGATGTTCATCAGAAACGACACCAATTAACACCCACTGCTCATTTTCAAAGGGTGTATGGGTATTATAAAGTTTTATGGTCTGTACACAGCCATAGGTCTTCTTACCCTCGGATTTGATCGGGTAAAAAAAGTTATTGGAAAGGTCATCTTCCAGTTCCAGCTGACCACCGATTTCCGGAAACATCTGTTTGGACATAATACCGGTCTGGGTGATCAAACGGTAAGTAAGCGGTACTTCGTCCCCTTCACTTTTAATTTGCCCCATAGCAAGCACGTAACTTCCGAAGTTCTGGTTGTCCAGTTCCTTAAATGGCAATTCCGTATTCAGATAATCCAAAGACAGTTCCACCCCCATTACTCCAATTGGTTCACCAGCCAGAATAATCGGAACTGAATAAGTAATAATCGGAACGGAGTCACCTGCTTCGCTTTTATTTAAATAAAAAGGGGTGCTCCAATATCCCAGATCATTACTTTCCATCTCCGGATGTTCTTTTGCCGCGTCAAAAGGGCGATAATAAAAGGCATTGTCCGAATCACTTTCGTCCATCTGGAAGCCCGGAGTCCAAAAACGGTCCAGCGCAATGCGGTATTTATTCGTTATATAGGATGGTCCCCGCAGTGCCAGCAGATCCGAATAATCTCCTGTCGTGGTAGTGGGATCAGAATCCCGGAAATAAATTCCACTTTTGGAATCGCTTCCGTCCCCATCAAATATAACAAACGCTCCGCTCACCACGTTCCTTCTCATCATTTCCAACAGATAATCTGATATATGATTCAGAATTTCTTTGCTGCATTCGCTGTTCATCACAATCTCCTGAGGCGACTTGCCCTGTTTCTGTAGAATGGTCTGAACTGCTGTCGTGATATCCTCTGTGGTTCCTTTGACATTTCCCCATCTGGAAATCATATCGTTTTGAAGGGAATTCCTGCGGTTATTGACTTTTTCACTGAAAATATGAAAAGAATTGTTCTTCAGCTTATCCATTGTCCCGCTTTCAAAAACAACGCAATAAATTAATCCTGCCTGAAATAGCATGACGATCAAAATTGGAATTAAAATTTTCTTCAATAATGATGTTTTTGATCTTTTCATCTTACTTCCTCATCAACTGGCCTGCGTTGCCTCCAATTCCTTCGTCAACTGACTCAGCCATGCTTCAAAATTTTCCTGGGTATTGTATTTGGCAATTGCTTCTTCCCGGTCTGTGCCATTTTTTATTAACGCATCAATTGCCTGCTTGTCTTCCTTTGCTTTATCCGATAAGCTGTATTCCAGCACATCCCTTGCCTCTTCACTTCCTTCAAAAGCCTTCGCTGTATAAAATTTATAAGTATCGGACATTTCAAATGCAATATCCAGTGTCTCTTTCATGACGGAATCGATTTTCCCGTCTTCATAGGTATCCAGCGTTGATTTCAGCTTCTCACTTGTCTTAGCTTCCTTTTTTACCGGAAGATATCCCGATTCAATGGAAAATCCCATATTCCGGTCTGTGTCTGTAAACCATTTCATAAATTCTACGGAAGCAAACTCTTTTTCCGGTGTGGATTTCGTCACAGCCATACCTGCTCCCTGCTGAACAGCATATTTTTCTCCCCCGTCAAAAACAGGTGCTTTTAATGCCATTGCTGTCACCGGATAACTGTTGCTGTCATCGATAAATACTTCTTTGGGAAAGTAAGTAGCGGAGGTGGTTGAGCCTACAAATGCCAGAATATCTCCCACCTTTGCATCATCGGACCGGAACTTTCCATATGCGCCGAAGTATCCTTTTATGTAAGGAACATAGTAGCCGTCCCAGATCTTTTTCATAACCTCTTTATCCAGCTGAAACTGTACTTTTCCATTTTCAACTTTAAAAATTTCCGTACCCAGCTGTTTTGCTCCAATCAGCAGGTAATTTGCCATTGCATCCCTTCCATAAAACGCTTTGCCTCCGGACCAGTTGTAATATTGTTCCGATACGTCAATCAATCCTTCCATCGTCTCCAGCTCTTGAATATCTGCTCCTGTTTCCGCTGCGAACTTGTCCCAGTCCGTTTTATTAAGCATCATCATCTCCGTTGACTTCGCCGTTGGGAAAATTTTAAGTTCATTCTTTTCTCCCATTCTGCCTTCTTCAATATAAGCCGGGTCGTACTGCTCCAGCTCCTCCTTGCTCAGATAATCATCTAAATTAGCGACCTGCCCTTTTTTATCTATTTCATACACCGTATTGGTATAGCCCAGAAAGATGCTGGGCATATCAGAGGTCCCGACTTTCTTATTCGCCGTATCCAGAACCTTTTCCGATAACTCCGGAATGCTTCCGCAGTTCAGTGCACTTACAACAATTCCCTCTTCCAGTCCAACCGTGCTGTTAAATTCCTTAATCATATTGTCCAGTGCATTCTGCTGGTTTCCGCTGTAATAATGCCAGATGTCAATATTCACCGGATTCTTTGGATCTAACTTCACTTTTCCTGTGGAGCCACACCCACTTAATGCAATTGCAAATAAACCTGCTGCAATCCCAAAAGCCAACGTTTTCTTCTTCATCTTTTTCACTCTTTCCATATTATATTCTCTTTTTATTTAAGGATGCATATAGAGATTATTATATCATAGTTTCACCAACTGAGATACCATTTTATTTGGAGAAAACGATAATATCTCCAAGTCAAAAACCCGCAAAAAAAGATACCGGATCACCCGGTATCTTCAACAATCTTTATTCTGCTTCTGGTTTTTCAACTTCTGCAATTGCAGCTTTTCTCATTGGAATTCTGCAGTTCTTATTGCTTCCGAATTCTACAATTACATCTTCGTCTGTAATATCAATTATAACACCGTAAAATCCTCCGGTAGTTACGATACTATCACCTACAGCAATATCAGACAGCATTGCATTTAATCTCTTCTGCTCCTTCTTCTGCGGTCTGATAGCAAAAAAGTACATTGCTGCACCAATTACTACTACGTAGAGAATTAAAAGACCCATTCCACCTGCAGCTCCGCCGGCACTCAAAACATTACTCATGTGTGACTTCCTCCATTTCTTTTTCACTCATAAATTACATAATACACAAATTCTGCCAAATCATCAAGTATTTTTTAATAATTTAGCGAATTTTAATGTTTCCCTGTTCAAAACCTTCCAATTTTGCCTTTTTGTACGCTGCGTACCGTCCCTGTTCGATCGCCTCCCGGATCTCTTCCATCATGTTATTGTAGAAGTACAGATTGTGAAGTACACACAGCCGCATTCCAAGCATTTCCTTTGCCTTTAATAAATGGCGGATATAGGCTCTGCTGTAATGGCGGCATGTCGGACACTGACATCCTTCTTCTATGGGCTTTCCATCCAGTTCATATTTTGCATTGAACAGGTTCATCTTGCCATGATTTGTATAGACATGCCCATGGCGCCCATTTCTGCTGGGGTACACGCAGTCGAAGAAATCCACTCCCCGGTCTACTGCCTCCAGAATATTGGCAGGTGTTCCCACACCCATGAGATATGTGGGCTTTTCTACCGGAAGGTGGGGCACAACCGCATCTAAAATACGGTACATTTCCTCATGTGTTTCTCCCACAGCCAGACCGCCGATAGCATATCCGTCCAGATCCATCTGAGCAATGGTCTTCGCATGTTCAATACGGATATCCTCATAAATTGCTCCCTGATTGATGGCAAATAATAACTGGTTTCTATTAATGGTATCTTCCATTTCATTGAGCCTTGTCATTTCTTCCTTGCATCTCGCAAGCCATCTGGTAGTACGGTCAACGGAATTCTGAACGTATTCCCTGCTTGCAACACTGGATGGACATTCATCGAATGCCATGGCTATGGTGGATGCCAGATTAGATTGAATCTGCATGCTTTCTTCCGGTCCCATAAAAATTTTCCTGCCGTCAATATGAGAACTGAAGTACACTCCTTCTTCTTTTATCTTCCGCAGCCCTGCCAGAGAGAACACCTGGAAACCACCGGAATCGGTCAATATAGGCTTGTCCCATACCATGAATTTATGCAGTCCGCCCATTTTTCTGACGACATCGTCACCCGGACGTACATGAAGATGATAGGTATTGGAAAGCTCCACCTGGGTTTTAATCTCCTGAAGATCTTCTGTGGACACTGCTCCCTTAATCGCTGCTGCGGTACCAACATTCATGAATACCGGAGTCTGTATGACTCCATGTACCGTATGCAGTTCGCCTCTTTTTGCTTTACCGTCTTGTTTTATAAGTCTGTACATTGATATTACCTGCTTTATGTTTATTTTATTGTATACACTCTTACGTATTTTATCATATCTTTCCTTAAAGTACAAGTTTTGGAAAATTACTTCTTTCCGTCATCTTTTAATAGGAAATCATTTCTATATTTTAGGATTGTATTTTAAACTGATTTGTCGTATAATGTAGCGTGGTATTCAATGCCATACAAGATATAGTATACCAGCGGCTCCTTTCATATCCTTTGATTAGAGCGTGTCTGAAAATGCTTCCTGCCAGCTGTGCGTTCCAGTTTGTGGGAGATTTGTCCCAAATGAAGGGCGACAAGCGTACTATGTAACCTGAATTTGGGGCTAATATACCGCAAACTGGGACGTGCAGCTGGCGGGAATGATTTTTCAAACACGCTCCAGGCCTGCTGCAACGTAACTCTCACATAGATTGGAGGCACATAAATGCAAAATGATATAAATAAAAATGCCTTACATAGTCTGGGAATCGACATTGGTTCTACCACAGTTAAGATTGCGATTCTGGATCACGAACAAAATCTTCTGTTTTCTGACTACGAAAGACATTATGCCAATATTCAGGAGACCCTGTCTTCTTTATTAAAAAAAGCTTATGACCAGCTGGGGGAACTTTCCCTGGCACCTATGATTACCGGTTCCGGAGGACTTACCCTTGCCAAACATCTGGGTGTACCATTTGTCCAGGAAGTAATCGCTGTTTCTACGGCGCTCCAGAATTATGCACCACAGACAGATGTTGCCATTGAACTTGGCGGCGAAGACGCTAAGATTATTTATTTTGAAGGCGGTAGCGTGGAACAGCGTATGAATGGTATATGCGCGGGCGGTACCGGTTCTTTCATCGATCAGATGGCATCCCTGCTGCAGACCGATGCTACCGGATTAAATGAATATGCAAAAAACTACAGCTCTCTTTATACGATAGCTGCCCGCTGCGGTGTATTTGCGAAATCAGATATCCAGCCCCTGATTAATGAAGGGGCAACGAAGGAAGATTTATCCGCATCCATTTTCCAGGCAGTGGTTAACCAGACCATCAGCGGTCTTGCCTGCGGGAAACCGATCCGCGGCCACGTAGCCTTTCTGGGGGGACCGCTTCACTTTCTCTCCGAGTTAAAACAGGCATTTATCCGTACTTTAAAGCTGGATGATGAACATGCTATTACCCCAAACAATTCCCATCTGTTTGCAGCGATTGGTTCTGCGCTGAATCATGACACGGAGGTTACTACCTCTTTGGAAGCCCTGATTGCAAAGCTGTCCTCTGCTATTAAGATGGAGTTTGAAGTAGCCCGTATGGAACCGCTGTTTCAATCAAATGAAGATTATGCCGCATTTAACGAAAGACAGAGTAAATACAATGTCGTAACCGCCGACTTAAGTTCCTATGAAGGACTCTGCTTCCTTGGCATTGATGCCGGCTCCACTACTACCAAAGCGGCTCTTGTTGGAGAAGACGGCTCTCTTCTGTATTCATTTTACAGCAGCAACAACGGAAGTCCTTTAAACACTACCATTTCCGCAATCAAGGAAATTTATTCACTGATGCCGGACTGTGCAACGATTGCCTACTCCTGTTCTACGGGATATGGGGAGGCTTTGATCAAAGCAGCTCTCATGCTGGATGAGGGAGAAGTGGAAACGGTTTCCCACTATTATGCCGCTGCTTTCTTTGATCCGGAAGTAGATTGTATTCTGGACATCGGCGGCCAGGATATGAAGTGTATTAAAATTAAAAATAACACCGTAGACAGCGTACAGCTAAATGAAGCATGCTCATCGGGATGCGGATCCTTTATTGAAACTTTTGCGAAATCCTTAAACTACAGCGTACAGGATTTTGCCAAAGCCGCACTTTTTGCAAAGCACCCGATCGACCTTGGTACCAGATGTACCGTATTCATGAACTCCAAGGTAAAACAGGCACAAAAAGAAGGTGCAGAAGTCTCCGATATCTCCGCCGGACTTGCTTATTCTGTTATAAAAAATGCACTTTACAAGGTAATTAAAGTCTCAGATGCTTCTGAACTGGGACGCCATATTGTAGTCCAGGGAGGAACCTTCTACAACGATGCGGTCCTCAGAAGCTTTGAAAAAATCGCAGAATGTGAAGCCATCCGCCCAGATATTGCCGGAATCATGGGAGCATTTGGTGCTGCACTGATTGCCCGGGAACGGTATAATGAAAATGTGGAGACGACTATGCTCTCCATTGACAAGATCAATAAGCTGCAGTTCACCACTACTATGGCAAAGTGTAAAGGCTGTACCAACCACTGCCGTCTGACCGTAAACCGTTTTACCGGAGGACGCCAGTTCGTAAGCGGTAACCGATGTGAACGGGGTCTTGGAAAAGAAAAGAATAAAGATAATATTCCAAACTTATTTGATTTCAAAAATAAACTGATGTTTTCCTATACACCGCTGGAAGAAGATGAAGCAGTCCGCGGCACCGTAGGTATTCCAAGGGTTCTGAACATGTACGATAACTACCCGTTCTGGTTTACCTTTTTTAACCAGTTAAAATACAAGGTTGTGCTCTCTCCTCCATCCACTCATAAGATTTATGAGCTTGGAATAGAATCCATACCAAGTGAATCGGAATGTTATCCGGCTAAATTAGCACATGGTCATGTGACCTGGCTGATCCGGCAGGGAATCAATTTTATATTTTACCCATGTATTCCTTATGAAAGGAATGAATTCCCGGAAGCCAATAACCATTACAACTGTCCAATTGTAACCTCTTATGCAGAGAATATTAAAAATAATATTGAGGAAATCAAGACGGAGAAGATTAATTTCTGCAATCCGTTCCTGTCATTTACCAGTGTAGAAACGATCTGTTCCCAGTTATACAAGACCTTCCCCCGTATCCCGGCAGAAGAAGTGAAAGCCGCTGTGCAGGCGGGATGGGATGAACTGGACCGTATCCGTATGGAAATGTACCGCAAAGGGGAAGAAACCATTGCCTATTTAAAGGAAACCGGAAGGCATGGAATTGTACTTGCCGGACGCCCATACCACATTGATTCGGAAATCAACCACGGCATACCAGAGCTGATTAACTCCTATGGGGTAGCGGTTTTAACGGAAGACAGTGTCTCCCATTTGAATCAGCCGGAACGGCCGTTAATTGTAATGGATCAATGGATGTACCACAGCAGGCTCTATGCTGCTGCAAATTACGTTAAAACGACGGAAAATCTGGATCTGATTCAGCTGAATTCCTTCGGATGCGGTCTGGATGCCGTTACCACCGACTCGGTAAATGACATTCTGGCTAATTCAGGTAAAATTTATACCTGCCTGAAAATTGATGAAGTAAACAACCTGGGAGCTGCCAGAATCCGTGTCCGCTCTCTGCTATCCGCCATCCGGGTAAGGGAAGAGCGTAAGATGTGCCGCTGCATCCAGCCAGCGAACATGAAACGTGTAGTTTTCACAGAGGAGATGAAGAAGGACTACACCATCCTCTGCCCTCAGATGTCACCGATTCATTTCGGACTCGTGGAAGCTGCTTTTAACACTTCTGGTTTTCGTCTGGAAGTATTGAATACTGACGATAAAGCAGCCGTTGACATGGGACTGAAATACGTTAATAACGATGCCTGCTTCCCTTCCCTGATCGTGGTGGGACAAATCATGGATGCTGTACACTCCGGTAAATACAATCTGGATAAGACAGCCGTTCTGATTTCCCAGACTGGAGGCGGTTGCCGGGCAAGCAACTACATTGGTTTCATCCGGCGCGCCCTGGAAAAAGCAGGTTATCCAAATATACCCGTAATTTCCATTAACCTGAGCGGTCTGGAGAAAAACCCGGGCTTTAAGATTAATTATTCACTGGTAACAAAAGGCCTCTATGCCGTCATTTTCGGTGACCTTTTCATGCGCTGCCTCTATCGTATGCGCCCATATGAAAAGGTAAAGGGAAGCGCAGATGCACTCCATCAGAAATGGGAAGAACGTTGCATACGTTTTATCTCACAGCGGCATCCGACTTTCCGGGAGTTTAAAAAGTTATGCCGACAGTTAATCAAAGACTTTGATGTGCTTCCTATATTGGATATTAAGAAACCGAAGGTAGGAGTTGTAGGTGAGATTCTGGTAAAATTTCTTCCTGCAGCCAACAATCATCTGGTGGAACTTCTGGAAGCCGAAGGAGCCGAAGCAGTCGTTCCGGATCTGATGGATTTTCTTCTCTACTGCTTCTATAACAGTAATTTTAAAGCTGAAAACTTAGGCATGAAGAAGTCTTCCGCCCAATTGGCAAATGCCGGAATTAAGGCATTGGAATTTGCAAGAAGTGCCGCATCCAAAGAACTGGAAAAAAGTGTGCATTTCCATGCACCGGCTAAAATCGAAGATCTGGCTGAATTTGCCAACCCTATCGTTTCCATTGGAAACCAGACCGGTGAAGGCTGGTTCCTGACCGGTGAAATGCTGGAACTAATTCACAGCGGTACCAATAATATCGTATGTACCCAGCCATTTGGATGCCTGCCTAACCACGTAGTTGGAAAAGGCGTTATCAAAGAACTGCGGCACAGATACCCGCTGTCTAACATCGTAGCAATTGATTACGACCCAGGAGCGAGTGAGGTAAACCAGCTGAATCGTATTAAGCTGATGCTTTCCACTGCTCAGAAAAATCTTAAAAAAGAGATGGATGCTTAACGTAAAGCTTTCATCTGTAACATACTTCCTATAATAGAAAAGAGAAGGAATTCCGCAAACTGCATGATTTCCTTCTCTTTTTTGATTTGTAATATATTTCATAATCTTCTTCCATGCGTAGACTGACTTACTCATTCAGCACTTTAAATAATTAAGTCGTACATTCAGATATTTTCAATCTGCCAGTCGATTGGCTCCAATCCGTTATCTTTCAAAAATGCATTCGTCTTACTAAAAGGCTTGCTTCCAAAAAATCCCCGATAGGATGATAAAGGGCTTGGATGAGGCGCTTCTAATATTAAATGCTTCGGATTGTTCAGCATGGACTTTTTCATTTGGGCAGGACGTCCCCACAGGATATAAACAATTGGTCTGTCCTGCTGATTTAAGATACGGATCGCCGCATCGGTAAATTCTTCCCAGCCCATACCTCTGTGGGAATTTGCCTGATGCGCCCTTACTGTTAAAACGGTATTCAGAAGCAGAACTCCCTGTTTTGCCCATTTCGTCAGATGCCCGTTATTCGGTATGTAACAGCCCACATCATCCCGCAGCTCCTGATAGATATTTACCAGCGATGGCGGGATCTCCACATCCGGCTTTACCGAAAAGCAAAGCCCATGTGCCTGTCCGTCCCCGTGATAGGGGTCCTGTCCCAAAATAACCACCTTCACCTGTTCCAAAGGGGTAAATGCAAAAGCATTAAATATATCGTCTGCCGCAGGAAAGATCAGCCTTGTCTGATACTCCTCCATTACTTTCTTATAGAGATTCGCATAATATGGTTTCTTAAATTCCGGTTTTAAAGGTACTAACCAGTCGTTACTGATTGGTGGCATACTCACTCCTCCTTACAATCTTACCGGCACATTTTTTTCTGCCAGGTATTTCTTTAATTCTTTTATCTCAAGTTCCTTATAGTGAAACAGCGACGCTGCAAGAACGGCATCTGCCTTTCCTTCTGTCAGTGCCTCATAAAAATGCTCCATGGTTCCTGCACCCCCTGATGCAATTACCGGAATGGAGACATTTTCTGCAATAGTTCTGGTAAGCTCTATATCATATCCGGCTTTCGTCCCGTCACAGTCCATGCTGGTCAGCAGGATTTCCCCCGCGCCCAATTTATCTGCCTGCATTGCCCACTCCACGGCATCCATTCCCACATCAATTCTGCCGCCATTTTTATAAATATTCCATCCTGATCCGTCTTCCCGCTTTCTGGCATCAATCGCAACCACAACACACTGGCTGCCAAACTTATCAGCTGCATCACTGATCAGGGTGGGATTGTTAATCGCCGATGAGTTGATGGATATTTTATCAGCGCCTTCCCGAAGCAGTACCTTAAAATCCTCTACTGTACGGATTCCGCCACCCACTGTGAAGGGAATAAAGACATTCTCAGCCACTTTCCGGACCATGTCCACAACAGTCTCCCTTGCATCGGAAGAAGCCGTTATATCCAGAAATACGACCTCGTCAGCACCTGCCTTATCATATGCCGCCGCAATTTGAACCGGATCCCCGGCATCCCTCAGGTTGACAAAATTGACACCTTTTACCACACGTCCATTATGTACATCCAGACAGGGTATAATTCTCTTTGTAAACATCTGACTTTCCTCCTATAACCCTGCAAAATTTTTCAGTATCTTCAGTCCTGTATCGCTGCTCTTCTCCGGATGGAACTGACAGGCAAATACATTTCCCTTTTCCACAGATGCATGGATGTCCGTGCCGTACCAGGTTGAAGCCACTACAATTTCCGGTTCTTCTGCCTCCAGGTAATAAGAGTGTACGAAATAAACATACGGCTCCTCCTCAAGTCCTGCAAAAAGCCTTCCCTTATTTGGAAATCTTAACGAATTCCAGCCGATATGGGGGATCTTCAACTGCTCATAATCCGGAATCCGCAAAATCCTGCCCTTCAAAATACCAAGTCCTTCCACCCCCGGGCTCTCTTCACTGCTTTCAAATAAAAGCTGCAGACCCAGGCAGATTCCCAGAAAAGGTTTCTCCATCTTTACCACTTCATGTATCACATCAACTAATTTATATTCCTTTAATCTCTCCATTGCCTCCTTAAAAGAGCCAACACCGGGCAGAATCACCTTATCCGCCTTCAGAATTACCTCCGGATCCCTGGATACCACCGGATTTTCTCCAAGATGTATCAAAGCCTTTTCTACACTTTTCAAATTGCCTGCATCATAATCAATAATCGCTATCATGTTGTCACTTCCTTATCCGATTGATTTTATTAGAGCATGTTTGAAAATTGGTTTCTGCTCTAATACATTCCTAAATCCATTGAAAAAGGAATGCCGCTTGAATTTGCAGCATTCCTTTACAGTTTATCATATTTATTTTCAAGATACAATTCCAAATCGACGAATTTCGCACTGTATCGCAGTAAAATAAAATATTATAATTATTAATTCACTTGTCTTTATATTTTGGAATAACCATAACTATTTACAATCGCATCCACAGGAACTCTATTGGCGCACATAGGGCATGCTGAAAAATCATATGTCTTATAATCCGGAATATCTTTCTCCGTAAAAATGGAATTAATCTCTACTTCATCTGGATGGTATGCACTGAAAACTGCCGAAATGCCCGCTATCTGTCCACCGTAATACCGAATACACTCCAGGCTTCTGCTAATACTCTTCCCTGTTGTAATAGAAGACAGCAAAAGAACAACATGCTTGCCTCGGATCATCATCTGCATATTGTCACGGAAAATCAATTGTCCCCCCGTATGCAGCTCCGGTGTAACAATATAGATCGTCTTATGCTGGTTCATAGACATGATACCTGCCTGGCTGAGCTGCTGCGCCAGATACGAGCCAATTACTTCACAACCATCCATACAGACAATCGTATCCACAAAAGTCGTCATCTCATACTTTCGAGCCAGAAGTTCTGCCGCCGCAGCCGCTTCACTCTGCCTGGCTTTTAACGTAGTCATGTCAATGTAATAATTAATGTGAGAATGATTTGTTGCAAAATGTCCCTGGATGACCTTAATCGCTACCATTGAATTTGCTTTTGACTTGATCTTTACTGCACGAGTTTCCATACGCAATCCTCCTTATCCAATACATGATCTTATACATGATCCTAAATAAATGAACTTGAAACACATTCCATAATTATTTTACCATATTTATCCTGCATTAGAAAGATAATTCCGTATATTCAACACGACAAACGCATGAGTGATTATCTTACACTAATTTTTATTATATCGCTTTTTTAAGTATTTAAGACTTCTTCCAGAAGGCGTATGGGAGCCAGACCTATCGCAAATCTTTTCTTTTTCATTGATA
>OIES01000195.1_pt1 | contig 31788 bp, 38 predicted proteins | sample 1581811 | NCBI WGS metagenome assembly OIES01 (sample SAMN03281021, study PRJEB24777) | human gut metagenome | isolation source: fecal sample PR177 from 1 month old male Malay infant, vaginal delivered... | reverse complement strand
GGTCTACGTATCGCCTATAGCGGCGGCGGCTGGAAAAAGATGGTTCTTGAGGGGCTTCTGTGTGGGGCTCTAACGCTGACATTCGCATCGGCGCTTGAATACTTCGACTTCCCCAAAACTCTCTCAATCACTATTGGCGGTGGGGTGGGGTTCGTAGGCGTAGACGCCATCAGGGCGTTTGCAATGAAATATCTTGGCAGCCGATTCGGTATCGGTGGCGGCGATAACAAGGCTTAACCATGACAGCAGATCAAGTTATCGAGGGGATCCTCGGCAAGGAAGGGGGTTATGTCGATCACCCCTCTGATAAAGGCGGGCCAACCCGCTGGGGCATCACACAAATCACAGCTCGCGCACATGGCTACACCGGTGATATGCGAAACCTGCCCAGGGAAACAGCAAAGCAAATACTGCTGAGCGATTACTGGACCGGCCCCCGGTTCGATCAGGTGGCGAGTTTGTCTACGTTACTGGCAGATGAGCTTTGCGACACTGGCGTGAACATGGGGCCATCTGTAGCCAGTAAGTTTTTTCAGCGTTGGCTCACTGCTCTGAATATGCGCGGGAAGCTTTATCCCGACCTTATCCCGGATGGTGCCATTGGCCCCCGAACCATCACCGCGCTTAAGGGATATCTTTCAGCCCGCGGGAAAGAGGGGGAACAGGTTCTTTTGCGCGCGCTGAACTGCAGCCAGGGTGCCAGATATCTCGAACTGGCGGAGGGGCGCGAAGCCAACGAAGATTTTCTCTACGGCTGGGTTAAGGAGCGTGTCCTGTGAAGATGATCATTTTCGCTTTGCTCGTGCTGGTGGCTGTGCTCGTTCTGTTACTTCTGCGCAAATATACCCGGCTGGAGTTCGTAGGGCATGCCAGCCTGCTGCTGAAAACGTGGTCTGTAAAGCTGGGAGCTTTCGGTGCGCTGGTTGGTGTATGGGCACAGTCGTTCCCGGATGCTGCGCTGCACGCCTGGGCGGTGCTGCCGCCGGATATCAAAAACATCCTGCCGCCAAACATCGTTGCGTTGATTAGCCCTGCGCTGGTGGTGCTGGCCGTGCTATCGCAATACGTGCGCCAGCCAGCATTGAAAGATAAGGCCGACAAACTGAAGGAGCCGTAGCAATGAGCTTTGAAATTATCGCGGGGCTTGTGGTTGTAATCCTGGGTGCTATCGCTGGTGCGTTCGGCATCGGCCATGCACGCGGAACAAGCAAGGCAGAAGCCAAAGCCGAGCAGCAGCATACCGAAGAGAAAGCAGCCGCCAGTATTGCTGTGGCAGAACGTAAAGCAGAAGCCACGAAAGGGGCTAGTGATGTTGAAGAGAGCGTTAAGCGTATGGGGGATGACGATGTTGATCGCGAACTGCGTGGGCACTTCACCCGCCCCGGTAGTCGTTGATACGGCGTGCAACTGGGTGAGGGTCATCTACTTGACCGACCACGATATCGACGTGCTGGATATGCAGACCAAGCGCGACATTCTGGCGCACAACAAAGCAGTGCAGGCCAACTGCCATAGCATTACCCCTGCTCATTGAGTTAAATAAATGGCCTCATCCTTGAGGTCCACGGGTAAGTAAACGCAAGGTCTTTTATGTAATGGCTCTTTTAGCCTAGGAGCCAGCCCAGAAACAACAAGCGTAAGCGGCAGATATTTATGATTTTTTTTCTGCTGTTTATTCACAGCAAACCAAAAGAGCTACGCAATGAGTGAAGCTAAATACCACAATAAAGAGTTACTGCAATTAGTTGGGAAGCTTAGCAACAATAAATGCCCGCATAGCGGGCATGAATGATTAGCGATTGTCCGGATGAACTCTAGCATTAAGTGTATCAATGAAAGATTGCTTTGAAATTCCTGCTCCATGCTCCCAATTGTTGGCTCGAGCATCCAGGAATACATCCAGCATTCGTTTGTAGATTCCAGCTGAAGGCATATGAGAGTTTTTTATTAAGTCATCACTACCATTGAAACGCCCCATGGTCTTCAAAATACGGCCGATAGTGATATATTTGGTTTCATTGTTTCCATCAAATCCTGGGAAAAGAAGAGAGTTTTTACCATTAAAATTCCTGATCGAAGCAGCAACCTCCGCCTTGTCAGCCTCATTGAAGTTATCGTATGTATAATTGAGGATTTCATACATATCGAAGGTGTCGACAAAAAACGTGACTTCTTCCGGTGTATCTTCACCAGAGTCTAAGTCTGAGTATTCCCAGTCCAGAGCCCAATACTGATCCGACTGTATGGCTTTATAAATTAAATCTGAATTAAAAGAATCTTTAATTTCTAATGCTTTGAAGATTTCACAGAGCATCAGGGTTTGAAGTTTTTCTTGCTGTGTATATTTCATTACTTTACCTCTAGCATTTAACCGCTTAAGCGGCTTAATAAGCACATGTAAATATGCTGCATAAGCAATTGGGGAGAGTAAAACCAAATCTAACTGGAGAGAGCTTTGGCAACGGTTCCTTTCCGAGCATGCAGCAACAAAAGTAAAGTATTACAGCAGCCATTTGTCGAGTGGCTTCGATAATACTCCCACATCGCATAGAGGTAACACATGACAGAGATCACACCAGCAGAACAGATAAGACTGAATCTGCTTGCCACCCTGAACTACGACACCGCGGCGGCTGCTCAGGCGATAGAGTTCGTTCAGGATAGCCAGCTCAAATATCAGCTGTTCATCCAGCAGTACAGCCGCGTGACAACTGAATCAGAAGTTGTAGCGCGGACCATCAAAGCTGTTCAGGAGTCGACCGAAGCGCTAGCGCTGTTTGATACCAGCGCAGGGCTGGCGAGTTAAGGCATTACAGAGTCACTTTAAGAGGTGGCTCGATAATGCTTTATTCGGATAAATCATCGCGGTAATCTAAAACCTCCATAACAAAAGGAGGTTGTAATGTTAGAGAGCTATTTCGATCAAGTAGCAAAAGACCATGCAGAGGCAATCAAGCTGAACCAGAGACTTCTTGCTGTTCAGGCGGCGCTGGAAATTGCCAAAGCTTCTGTTTCTTCGACAACAGCAATGGGTGGGGTAAAGTCTGGTTACGATTTAGAAAACGTGACTAAGAAAATAGGTGCATTGGCTGATGCTATTCAAAGTGCTCTTGAAAAATAATCAAGAATCTTACGATTAAATCATCCCAAATTGTTAATTAATATTTAAAAAAAGCCGCATGCGAACGCCTGCGGTTTTTTTTTATCATGTTTATGGGGAACATATGCCTGCACTAATTCCACGTGCTTGCCGTAAGCATGGATGCCCTGGTACAACCACGGACCGCTCAGGCTACTGCGAAAAGCATCGCAATGAAGGCTGGAAACAGCATCAACAGGGAAAGAGTCGACACGAGCGTGGCTACGGTAGTCAGTGGGATATCAGGCGTGCGCGCATCCTGAAACGCGACAACCATTTGTGCCAGAACTGCCTTCGCAGCGGGCGAGCTGTCGCAGCAAAGACGGTTGACCACATCAAGGCCAAGGCTCACGGGGGTACCGATGACGATTCGAACCTCGAAAGCCTGTGCTGGCCCTGCCATCAGACGAAAACCGGCCGCGAACGCCTCAAGTGATATCGATTCTCATTTGAGGTGAGGCAGTGGGGGGGCGGGGTCAAATCCCTGACGGCAAAGGCCCAAAGGACCGCCGCCTAACCTTTTTTCACACCGCCGCAGGTTAGAAAACTTTTTTTTGGGGTCCCCCATCCAATGATTAATAGGAGTTTTCGATTATGCCAGGACCACCGAAAACCCCGACACATCTGGCTTTAGTGAAGGGGAACCCATCCAAGCGCCCGATCAATAAGAACGAGCCAAAACCCCCGTCAGGGGTCCCCCCAATACCGAAACATTTCGATAAACAGGGTAAGTACTGGTTCAAACGTATTGGTGATGAACTTGATGCCGTCGGCGTGTTGACCACGCTGGATGCTAAAGCGCTGGAGTTGTTGATAGAAGCCTATGTTGAATACCGGCATCACTGCGACACGCTTGATCGTGAAGGTTACACCTATGCCGTCTACAGCGAAGATGATTCAGATGAAGGAGGGGAGCGGGAAATCAGAATGATAAAACAGCACCCTGCAGCAGTCATGAAGGCTGATGCGTGGAAACGGATCAGAGCGATGCTGAGCGAATTCGGCATGACACCTGCCAGCCGATCAAAGGTTGGTGCAAAAGGCCCGGCAGAAGCCGACCCACTGGAAGAATTTCTTAAAAAGCGCAAATGATGAATGGCAACCGTTGCAGATGGATTCCGCTACGCCGAGCGCGTGGTATCTGGCGATATCGTTGCTGGCGAACTGGTGCGTCTTGCGTGCCAGCGGTTCTTTCATGATTTAGAGCACGGCCCGGAGCGCGGTGTTTATTTTGATGAAGGCCGCGCCCAGCACGTTCTCGATTTTTATAACTTCGTCCCCCATGTGAAGGGGCACTTGACCGGCAAGCCGATCGAGTTGATGGACTGGCACACCTTCATCCTGATTAACCTTTTCGGGTTTGTCGTCCCGCTGATAGATGAAATAACGTTTGAGAGCATTCTTGACGACGATGGCGACCCCATATTTGTGCGTCGCTTTCGTACCGCCTATGACGAAGTAGCGCGTAAAAATGCAAAATCAACGCTTTCGTCTGGCATCGGGCTTTATATGACTGGTGCCGACGGTGAGGGTGGTTCTGAGGTTTATTCCGCAGCAACAACCAGGGATCAGGCCCGCATCGTGTTTGATGATGCGAAGCGCATGATTAAGCTGGCTCCGAAAACACTGGGCCGTTTGTTTGGTAGTAACAAGCTGAATATTCACCAGGAGCGGACGGGCTCAAAATTCGAACCTGTAGCCAGTGATGCGAATAACCTCGACGGCCTTAATATTCACTGCGGGATCGTTGATGAGCTGCACGCACACAAAACCCGTGACGTCTGGGAAGTTCTGGAAACAGCGACCGGGGCGCGCCTGCAGTCCCTTATTTTTGCAATCACTACTGCGGGTTTTAATAAAGAAGGTATCTGCTACGAGCAACGTGATTATGCAATCAAGGTTCTGAAGAACTTTGATAACCCTGACCCACTTTCAATTAAGGATGACAGCTATTTTGCGCTGATTTATACCCTGGATGAGGGGGACGATCCTTTCGACGAGGCAAACTGGCCGAAAGCAAATCCCGGCCTGGGGATATGTAAGCGTTGGGACGATATGCGCCGCCTGGCAAAAAAGGCGAAAGAGCAGGTAGCGGCGCGAGTCGGTTTTTTTACCAAGCACCTCAATATCTGGGTGCAGGGTGAAAAAGCATGGATGGATATGGCGCGCTGGGAAAAATGCCGTGACGACTGGGACGGCTCCACTTCGGCCAACTGGTCAATGTGGCTCGGCGTGGACCTTTCCAACAAAATTGATATTTCAGCTGCAGTTAAAGTCTGGCTTGCTCCAAATGGCGATGTCTATGTCCGCTCCAGATTCTGGATACCTGAAGGTCGGCTGGAAGCCTGTTCTAAACAGCAGGCGGACCTATACAGAAAATGGAATCTCGCTGGATTCCTTGAGTTTACCGATGGTGATGTTGTCGACCATGCAGTAATTAAAGAGGAAACGATCGAATGGGCGCGAGGCGACTCGCTGAACGAGTTCGCATACGATCCGTGGAGCGCCACTCAGTTTGCTTTGTCGGTAGCAGCTGAAGGCGTACCGATTGTTGAAGTCCCTCAGACGGTTAAAAACCTTTCTGAAGCAATGAAGGAAGTCGAGGCGAAAATTTACGCCGGGCGTTTTCATCACGATGGCAATCCGGTGATGACATGGATGATGTCAAACGTCACCGTCAAACCAGACAAAAACGAGAATATTTTCCCCAACAAGGCCACCCCAGAAAACAAAATTGACGGTCCTGTCGCGATGTTTATTGCGATGAGTCGCTTGCTTGTTAACGGTGGTGGTGAAGTTGACTTCCTGTCCACTATCGATCCTGACGAAGACCTTTTACTTCTATGAAAACTCTAATCACTGATGTTATCGGGCTTACCGGGTTCGGTTCGCTTGCTGCAGGCGTGTATCTCCAGTTCGGTCTGGCGATGTCTCTGATGATGTCGGGAACCCTGCTACTCATTTATGCGCTGTTAGCGGCAATGAGGGGGAATAATGCTGCTTGATGCTCTTTTTCGCAGTGAACCACTGGAAAATCCGGCCACGCCGATCACGAGTGAATCGGCCGAAACCGATAATGTGTTTGCCCGAGACGTATTTGTCAGCCCGGAAACGGCGATGAAGCTGGCTGCGGTGTATGCCTGTATTTACGTTATCTCTTCGAATATCGCTCAGATGCCGCTGCATGTTATGCGGAAAACCAATAAAAAGGTTGAAGCTGCCCGCGATCACCCCGTGTTTTACCTGGTTCACGATGAGCCGAATATGTGGCAGACCAGCTATAAGTGGCGTGAGTTAAAACAGCGTCATATTTTGGGATGGGGGAATGGTTACACCTGGGTGAAGCGTTCCCGTCGAGGTGAAGTTTCCGGGCTGGAATGCTGCATGCCCTGGGAAACGACACTGCTTAATACGGGTGGTCGGTATACCTATGGCGTTTACAACGAAGAGGGTGCGTTTGCCGTCAATCCCGACGATATGGTGCATATCCGGGCGCTGGGTAACAACCAGAAAATGGGGCTTAGCCCAATTATGCAGCATGCCGAGACGATAGGCATGGGGATGAGTGGGCAGGCTTATACCAGTTCATTCTTCAACGGTAATGCGCGACCCGCTGGCATTATTTCGGTGAAAAACCAGCTGAATGAAGAAAGCTGGGGGCGTTTAAAAAGCATGTGGCAAAAAGCTACAGCTGCTTTGCGCAGCCAGGAGAATAAAACAATGCTTCTCCCGGCAGAGCTGGATTACAAAGCGCTCACCGTTTCCCCGGTTGATGCCCAGATCATTGATATGTCGAAGCTGAACCGGTCGATGATTGCCGGGATATTTAATGTTCCGGCGCACATGATTAACGATCTCGAAAAAGCCACTTTCTCAAATATTACGCAGCAGGCCATTCAGTTTGTCCGCTACACGATCATGCCGTGGGTAACGAACTGGGAACAGGAACTCAATCGCCGCCTGTTCACCCGTGCTGAACTGGCCGCCGGATATTACGTCAGGTTTAACCTGACAGGCCTGCTACGCGGGACCCCGCAGGAACGTGCTCAGTTCTACCACTTTGCGATCACTGATGGCTGGATGAGCCGCAATGAAGCGCGAGCCTTCGAAGACATGAATCCGGTAGATGGCCTGGATGAAATGCTGGTGAGCGTTAACGCCGCGAACCCCGCAGACGATTTTAAGGCACCTAAAACCGACGAGGAAAAGCCCAATGAATGACCGTGAAACGCGCTGTTACAGCGGGGAGGTCAGAGCCGAGCAACGCACCGATGAACCTACCCGCATTCTGGGCTATGGCTCGGTGTTCAACAGCCGTTCTGAACCCCTGTGGGGATTCCGTGAAATCATCAAGCCCGGAGCATTTGACGATGTGCTGAATGATGATGTTCGCGGGCTGTTTAACCATGACCCCAACTTTATTCTCGGACGGAGCGCTGCCGGGACGTTATCCCTGTCTGTCGATGAGCGCGGCCTGCGTTACGACATTACAGCGCCGGATACGCAAACTATCCGCGATCTGGTGCTGGCGCCGATGATGCGCGGTGACATTAACCAGTCATCTTTTGCCTTCCGGGTATCCCATGACGGTGAAAATTGGTACCAGGACGATGAAGGGATCGTTATTCGTGAAATATCGAAGTTTTCCCGGCTGTTTGATGTCAGTCCGGTGACTTATCCCGCATATCAGGAGGCCGACTCCGGCGTCCGATCGATGAAAGCCTGGCAGGAGGCGCGCGACAGCGGTGCGCTAAAGAACGCCATTAATCAACGAATGGCGCGTGAGCGCCTGCTGACCCTTCTTAACGCGTAAGGAAAAATCATGAAACTGCATGAAATGAAGCAAAAACGTAACATCATCGCCAAAGATATGCGTGCCCTGCATGACAAAATTGGTGATACACCCTGGACCGATGAGCAGCGTACTCAGTGGAACGCTGCAAAATCGGAGCTTGACGCCCTTGATGAGCGTATTGCACGCGAAGAGGAACTGCGCCGCCAGGATCAGGACTATATTCACGAAAACGAGCCGGAACAGCGCCAGCAGCAGAATCGTGATCCAGCAAACCCGGAAGCACAGGCTAATGAACGCCGTGCTGCGGCGTTTAATGCGTTTTTGCGCCGTGGTCTTGGCGAGATGAGCGCTGAAGAACGCCAGGCTTTAAAGGAGCTGCGTGCACAGGGCACGACGCCGGATGAAAAAGGGGGTTACACCGTACCAACCCAGTTCCGCAATAAGATCGTCGAAGCACTGAAAGATTACGGTGGAATTGCCAGTGTGGCGCAAATTCTGAATACCGCCAACGGCCAGGACATTGACTGGGCAACCTCTGACGGTACCACTGAAGAAGGTGAACTGCTGGGCGAAAACACTGAAACCAGTGAAGAAGACGTGTCTTTCGGCGGTGCAACGCTGGGGGCTAAAAAACTGTCCTCTAAAATCATTCGCGTATCCAATGAACTGCTCCAGGACAGCGGCGTAGATATCGAGGCGTTCCTGGCCGCGCGTATCGCCACTCGCATCGGACGTGGTGAAGCGAAGTATCTGGTATTAGGGACCGGCACCGGCACCCCGCTGCAGCCTAAAGGGCTGGCTGCGTCGGTAACTGGCACCAAAAATACCGCAGCAGCGACCACCTTTACCTGGAAAGAGCTGAACGCACTGAAGCACTCTGTCGACCCGGCATATCGTAACGGTCCAAAGGTGCGCTGGGCCTTTAACGATGCAACGTTGCAGCTGGTGGAGGAAATGGAGGACGGACAGGGCCGCCCGCTCTGGTTACCGAACATTATCGGTGGCGCACCTGCTACTGTTCTGCAGGTGCCGTATGTCGTTGACCAGGCTATTCCTGATATCGCGGCTGGTGCCAAATTTGCCTACTTCGGCGATTTTAACCGCTTTATCGTTCGTCGCGTCACTTACATGACGCTGAAACGGCTGGTTGAGCGTTACGCAGAGTACGATCAGACTGGCTTCCTGGCCTTCCACCGCTTCGACTGCGTACTGGAAGATACCGGCGCGATTAAGGCGCTGGTGGGTAAACCGGCATCTGGCGGCTAAGGCAATAATCAGCTTCAACCTCCACCGCTCCGGCGGTTTTTTTATGCCCGCAGTTCGCTGCGGGCCAGGGAAAATACATGAGCACAACGATTGAGATGTTGCGGGCGCAGTGTCGGATCGATATTGACGATGCAACCGAAGATGAACTGCTGACGCTGTATTTCACAGCTGCTCGGCGTCGCGCAGAGAACTTCATTAATCGGAAACTGCATGAAGACTCTGTGCCTGATACCGATCCAGACGGGTTAAAAATTGCTGACGATATCCTCCTGGCGCTGATGCTTCTTGTTGGGCATTGGTTCAACAGCAGGGAAGAAGCTTCCGATGTAAATAAAATGAGCATCCCCTTCGGCTTCACTTCGTTGCTTGAACCCTACCGATATATCCCACTTTGAGGTGATTTATGGCCTGTGAAGGGTGTCTCCGTCGGCGTGAATGGTTAAAAAAGTGGACGAAAATAGCCTATGAACGAGCAACTGGTAAACGCGCTGATAGCAGCGCTGAGAGAACAAACAGCAGCACAGCGAGAGCAGACGGAAGCGATAAACCGCCTGGCTGAGTCTAACGTCGCCCTGTCCGATGTGATTATCCAGTCGCTTGCCGGCGATCTCGAAGAGGCGCCAGAGCAGCAAACCTATCTGAGCGGGAAACCCAGGGGGTGATATGCAGGCCGGAAAATTGCGTCACAGGATCACCCTGCAGGAACCCGTCAAAGAACAGAACACGACAACGGGAGCCGTGATTAATACCTGGCGCGATGTCGCAACCCTTTGGGCCGAAGTCGCTGCTTTATCCGCACGTGAGTTTATTGCGGCCCAGGCCTCTCAGGGCGAGGTTACCACCCGGATAACGATTCGTTACCGTGAGGGCGTCACCCGGAAACATCGGATCCTGTTTCGTGGCCGCATCTACAACATTGAGGGCGTTTTACCTGACCCCCGGAGCGGCAGGGAATACCTGACACTGCCATGTTCAGAGGGGGCTAACGATGGCTGATGGCGTGGAAGTAAACCTGACCGGCCTCGATTCCGTCCTGGGAAAACTGGATGCCGTCTCACAGGTCACTCGCGATAAATCCGGTCGTGCAGCGCTGCGTAAAGCGGCGAACGTCATCAGGGACAGAGCACGCACTAATGCCGCGCGGGTTGATGATCCTCTCACCAAGGAGGCTATCTACAGAAACATTGTGGTCAGCTTCAGCAGCAAGGCGTTTCGCAGAACCGGCGATCCAACGTTTCGTGTCGGGGTGATGGGCGGCGCAAGGCAATACGCCAATACAAAGGCTAACGTCCGAAAAGGCAGGGCGGGTCAAAGTTATAAAACTGCCGGAGATAAAGGTAATCCCGGCGGGGATACCTGGTACTGGCGTTTCCTTGAGCTCGGGACCGAGCATGCTGCAGCGCAGCCGATACTTCGCCCCGCTGTAAATGGAGTCGATACGGAAGTGATCAACGTTTTTGCTGTGGAGCTGGAAAAGTCCATTGATCGCGCTGTGCGACGGGCGGCTAAAAAAGGAACTCCGGTATGATTGCTCCAATATTTGCAGTTTGCGCAGCCAGCCAGGCAGTCAGGGATTTGTTAGGTTCTAATCCCGTGCGGCTTTATCCGTTCGGCATGCAGGACGATAATATCGTTTACCCCTATGCCGTCTGGCAAAACATAGGCGGCTCACCTGAAAATTATCTGAACCAGCGGCCAGATGCGGATCACTATTCTCTGCAGGTTGATGTCTATGGTGATACTGACACCGACGTGATCGCCGTTGCCCGTGCTTTACGCGACGCGATTGAGGGCAAGGCCTATATCACCCGATGGGGTGAACAAAGCCGTGATCCTGAAACAATGCGATACCGCTATTCCTTCGATGTTGACTGGATAACGCCCAGATAACCAACAACCCCAAACTGACCCGCCTTGTGCGGGTTTTTCTTTTATGGAGACAAAACATGTCTGTATTAACGCAAGGCACGCAATTTTTTGTGCTCAAGTCTGGCGTGGTCAGCGAGGTTGAATGCATCACCAGTTTCAACCCCGGCGGCAACCCTGCCGATCAGATTGAAGATACCTGTCTGAGTGAGCGGGATTCCAGAACCTACAAAAAGGGGCTTAAAACACCTGCGGCCGCAACCGTCGGGCTTAACGCTGATCCGACGAACGCCAGCCACATTATGTTGCATGGCCTCGCTGAAGCGAATGACCAGACGCCGTTAACTTTTGCGGTTGGCTGGTCAGATGGAACCAGTGTCCCGACAGCCGCCGCTCCTGGCGCTGAGGATGCTGTTGATGGCCTGGTGCTGCCATCGGATCGCACCTGGTTCATTTTCCAGGGTTACGTTTCTGACTTCCCGTTTGATTTTCAGGGTAACGCTGTTGTGACGACCTCCGCCACGATCCAGCGATCTGGCTCTTCCGTATGGGTGCCTAAGGCCGCAGCGTAATTAATATGCCCGGTTATCCGGGCTTTTCTATTCAGGAGCTGAAATGCAACTTACTCTCGATACGTTAAAAGAAACCGGTGCCTTTACCGGGCGTCCCGTGGAAAAAGAAATTAAGTGGAAAGGCCGTGACGGGAAAGAGCATATCGCAACCGTCTATGTGCGCCCGATGGGCTACCACACCACTAAAGCTGAACTGCTGGCGTATAACGGGAAATCGGACCCGATTGCTGAGCGCATTGCGGCGCATATTTGCGATCAGGACGGCGCCCCAGTGTTTACCGCGGCTGACATTCTTGGGACTGCTACCCCGGATCGTGGGGCGCTGGACGGTCCGATTGTTATGGCCCTCCTGGCTGCAATTCATGATGTAAACGAACTGGGAAAGACTACGAGCTAACCGGCGAGGATGAATTCTGGTGCGAACTGGTGATGAACGGCATCGGCGGCCGCACCATCGCAGAGGCTCAGGAGCGGATGAGTCGCAGGGAATTTCTGGTTTGGCTCAAGTACCGTGAGAAGTACGGACCGCTCAATATCATGATGCGTACCGAGTGGGGGGCTTCGCTGGTGGCGTCTGTCCTGGCTAACATCAATAAGGCAAAGAACACGCCGCCGTTCAAGGTAAGTGACTTTGCACCGCACATCAACGAAGCGCCATTATCTCTGGAAGAAGCTATGAAAAGTTGGCATTGATGACTTTTAAATCGCTGCAGCGATCACTATCATCAGTACGACAATAACCACTGGGATAGGGATATGAAGAAAATAGCGATTATGTTATTTGCATTATTGTTAACTGCGTGCGCAGCAAATCCACCTAGCCAAGTTCAGTTGCATTCGGCTGATTATGGAGTGTTACCGGATAACTATCAGCAGCAGATAAAGGATTGGTGGGGAAGGATGTTAAAAGACCCATATTCTGCTCATTATACTTTTGGTACACCAGAGAAAGCATGGTTTAAGGATGGCATTTTAGCTGAATCAGGAGGGGCTATGCGATATGGATGGCTTATTCCAATAACCATTAATGCTAAAAACTCTTATGGTGGATATACAGGTGCTGAAGCACATACTATTTTTTACTCTCATGGGAAAATAGATTCCGCTGATGCTCAAGTGAATGCGGGCTATACGGGAAAAGTTAAATAATTTTAACCAATATATAAACAAACAAAAACCTCGCTTCGGCGGGGTTTTTTGTTGCCTGGAGAAAATTGAATGGCTGGCAAGTCCCTCGGTACGTTAACAATCGATCTGATCGCTAAAGTAGGTGGATTTGTTCAGGGCATGGATAAAGCCGAAAGATCTTCTCAGAAGTGGCGCGACCAGGTAAAAAAAGACGCTAAAGAGGTAAGTTCGTCAATCATTGCTGTTGGGGCTGCGGCGGCTACAGCAGCTGTTGGCATTGGTGCTGCTGGGTTAGCCATTGTTAAAAATACTGCACAGCAGGTTACAGAAGCTGATCGCTGGGCAAAATCTCTTAAAATGTCCACCCAGGATTTGTTATCCTGGCAATACGCTGCTGAACAAGCCGGTTTAACCGGTGACAACATAGCCGATATTTTCAAAGACATTAATGATAAGGTCGGCGATGCGGTCCTGAATAAATCAGGTGAGGCTGCTCAGGCGCTGGATACTTTGGGTCTTTCAGCTCAGAAGCTGGCTCAACAATCCCCAGATAAGCAGCTGATGGCAATCAGTGAAGCATTACAGAAAATCCCCACTCAGGCCGGGAAAACAAATATTCTCGAAAGTCTGGGTAATGATCTGTCAAAAATGCTGCCGTTGTTCGATAACAACAACGAAAAGCTGAAACAGTTTATCCAGCTATCAAAAGATTTTGGTGTCGCTCCACCGCAAGAAGATATTGATAACCTTGTTAAGGTTAATCAGTTCTTTCAGGACATAGAGACTAGCGCCCGCGGCCTTAAAATGGAAATTGCTTCGGGGCTGGCTAAGGTTGACCTTACACCATTGCAGGATGGGCTTGATGATATTCGTGACGTCTTCACCGATCCTGCTGTTCTTCAGGGGCTATCAGACCTGGTTGGTGAAGCCATAAGCCTTGCCGGGGTTGTGGGGCGTATTGCTGGTGGCCTGGGGGCCATTGCAACTTATACCCGCTCTCGTATCGGTGCTGTATCTGGTAATTATAACGCTGCTGATGAAAGTGATATTGCACAGCGCATTGAATTCCTTAACAAACGAGGGAATCAAAGTAAGGAACAAAAAGACGAATTAGACTTTTTAACTAAACGTCTTCAATTTCTTCGCGCGATAAAGTCAAGCATGACTCCGGAGCAGGTAGATAGAGGAGCGAAAGGGCTCACATCTCTACTTTCTGATCTTGGCATTGACACTTCTAAAGATAATGATTTTTCGTTGGGCAAAGGGGAGTCTAACCAGAACCAGCCAAAAACAAAACCAAAAAGCAATCCTACTGACAATGCTTTCAAAAATAGACTGCTTGATTTACAAAAGCAGGCCGCCCTAATTGAAACAACAGGCAAAAAAACAGCTGAAGTTACAGAGCTTGAAAAAATAAACTTCGATATAAGCAGTGGTAATCTAAAAAAACTTTCCGAAGGTCAAAAAGACCAGTTGCGAACAGCTGCAAAGTTTCTTGATTCTAAGAAGGAAGAACTTCGTCTTAATCAGGAAAATGCGAAAGTTGCCGAGTACGTTTCAGGTCTTGAAAGGCAGAATAAATTAATTAAGCAGGGATATGATAGTGAATTTATTGGGCGTTATTCTGGAGATCGGGAACGTAGCCGGATGCAAGAACGCAACAGTATTCAGCAGGAGTATGAGGGGAATCGCGAGGATTTATTAAAGCAATACCAATCCGGAGATATTTCTAAAAGTCTTTATGACGCTGAAACTGAAGCTTTGCAAGATGCACTGAATAAGAGGCTAGAAATTCAAAATGATTATTATAAGCAACAGGATGAATTACAGAATGATTACAGTGCTGGGTTAATTTCTGGTTTTGCTGCACAGGCTACTGCTGCGATGGATTTGTACTCCACAATGCAGCAGGTTGGGGCGCAAACATTCAGCAGCATGACCGACATGATTATAACTTGGGCAGAAACTGGAAAGTTGAACGCTCAAGATTTTGCAGCGACCTTTATACAGTCTGTAGGTGCGGCAATGCTGCAATATGCCGCTGCTCAGGTAGCAATGGCGGCGCTTAATGCCTTCACGCAATGGATAGGTGTTCCTTACGTTGGCCCGGCGGTGGCACCGGCTCAAGCAATTGCAGCAGCTGCAGCAGCTGGCGTATTCATGACTGCTATCGGATCGGCGCTTCATGGCCAGGCTCACGACGGTATCGACTCTGTGCCCGAAACTGGAACCTGGCTCCTGCAGAAAGGTGAGCGCGTTACGACAGCTAAAACCAGTGCAAAACTGGATGCCACTCTGGATCGAGTTGCAAACCAGTCAACAGGCGGCGGCGCGATTTATTCGCCCACAATCAATATCCCCATTAATGGCAACCCGTCCGATGCGACAGTAGCCCTCGTGCGCAAAGCCGCTGCTGAAGGTGCTGAGCGCGGCTACCGAAAAGCTGTCAACTCGGTGACTACCGGGCAGGGTGATCTACACAGGGCACTTATGGTGAAAACCAACTCGGGGAGGAAAATTCGCTGATGGCAATCACCACGACACTTTACTACCCCGCTGATGTTCTCCCTGGGCCGTTGAAAGACGGCTTTGGAATGAAGCCGAAATCCCCGGTAAAAATCACCGAGCTCGTAACGGGGCGTAAAAGAATACGACGCGGCTATACCTCGGTTCCTACGGAAACAGATATAGCCTGGATTTTTACTGACGCGCAGGCCCAGGCTTTTGAGGCATGGTACCGGGATGTTCTAAAAGACGGCAGCGCCTGGTTTAACATGCCGCTACTGACGCCAGTGGGTCAAAAAAATTACGTTTGCAGGTTTAACGATATTTATGAGGGGCCTACGCCTGAAGGAGGCTTGTACTGGCGGTATTCAGCATCCCTTGAGTTATGGGAACGGCCGCTGCCGGCGGTTGGCTGGGGAGAATATCCGGAGTGGATTGTGGGGAGTTCGTTACTCGATATAGCTCTGAACAGGGAGTGGCCTAAGCATGACAGCGATTAACCGCCTTTATGCGTCCTCCGGGTCGGAGGTCATCATTGGTACGTTGCAGATCGATATTGGCGGCCAGACGCATTATCTGTGTGAGGGGTACGAGGACATTACGGCGGTTACCGAGAGGGGCGAAACCGTAACGTTTATTGCCTGTGCCATTGTCCTATCCCTTCCTGCCAGAAACGAAGACGGGACGCAGGACCTGAAGTTTATGCTGTGCAACATCGACGGCGTTGTATCCACGGCTATTCGCAAGGTCATTGATGCCATGTCCACTGCCAGCATCACATTCAGGAAATACATTTCCACTGACCTTACCGCGCCAGCGGAGCCGCCTTACGTCATGCCGGTTAAAGGAGGCTCCTGGACACCGCTGACTGTAAACGTCACTGCTGGTTTTAAAAATATGCTCGATTATGCCTGGCCACGTGACAGGTACACGTTGACGTACTTCCAGGGTCTTCGTTACACACGATAGGTATCCCATGATCAACATTGATAAATACCTGACCGTCCGCTGGCAGATGGGCGGCCGCACTTTTCCTGTTCTCGACTGCTACGGCATTGTACATGAGGTCCGCCGGGACCTCGGATTGCCTGAATGGCCTGCGTTTGAAGGTGTGATAAAGGATGGCGATGAAATGCATATTGCCTGCAATAACTTCCGTCAAAACGTAGTGCGGTGCGAACCCTGCCCGGGTGCGGTTGCCGCCTGCTATATGGGTGGGGTAATCGGTCATCTCGGCATCGTGGTTGAGCTGAGCGGCCTGCTTTATGTGATGGAATGCAATCCCCGCCGCAACGTGACCATTCTTCCCCTGGCGCGTTTTGAACGTCAGTTTCTGAAAGTGGAGTATTACCAGTGACAATCCGCCTTTACCCGTCGCGTTTGCCTGGCGAACCGCTGGAGACGCATGAACACCGGGATACGACCATACATGACTGGATGCTCCAGCATGTCGATAACTACCGTAACGATATGGTGCAGCGTGTTACGTTTGAGGTGAATGGTAAACCGGTCCCACCGGCAGAATGGCCTTTATGCTTTATCAGTGCTGAGAGCGATGTAAAAGTTTACCCGATCCCTGGTGAGGGGGTGACGGCAACTACTATCGCTGCCTGGGCAGCGGCGGCCATCGCTGCAGCCTCGGCTGTGTATGTGCTGATCACCATGTCGAACATGGATAAAGGCGGCTATTCATCCTCCAGTGGTCTGGGGCTGGATTTAAACCCAGCCAAAGCGAACCAGGCGAAACTTGGCGACCCAATCCGCGAAGTGTTTGGCCGTTGCCGTATCTATCCAGATTATGTCGTACAGCCAGTGACGCGCTTTAATCCTGATGATCCAACGCGAATGACCGTCGAAATGATGGTTTGCCTTGGAAAGGGGAATTTCGCGTTTACGAATGGTGATATCCGTGTGGGTTCAACACCTATTTCAGCATTAGGGGACTCGTTCAGTTACAACGTTTATTCACCTGGAGCAGATGTTTCAGGAGATCGGCGAAGTGAAAACTGGTTCAACTCGACAGAGGTAGGTGGTACTTCCAGCGGGAGTGGGCTTGATATGGCGCAGACCTCTCCAGATTCGACTGATATCAACGCCGACAGTATGACCGTTTCTGGCGCATCCGTGACGTTTAACGGGCTGGATGATGGCAACGATGATGACGATGAAGGCAATGCGTTGCCTGAGTCGTGGGTTGAGGGGGCCATTGTTACGATCGTCGCACCGATGAATTTTCTGGTTTCAACCTCGTCGGGATATAGCGTTCTCGCCAGTAACTCTCTGGGTGAAATTAATCCCTATCCGGGGATGCCGGTTACCCTGGAAATTAACGGCACTGAATACGAACTGGTTATTGCAACTTATACGGCAAAACAGGACGCGATACCCGGGGTGGGTGGAAATGCGGCCAGCCTGAAAGCAAATGCCTCCCCATCAACATATGATTACTCCGGTACCGGCCAGACTTTTACGATCACCTGGCAGGGACATGAGTACACCATTTCCCTCGTTGCAGACTATATGAATATGTCCGGCCTGCTGGCGGTAATAAACGAGGGCCTGACCGGATCAGGATTACTGGCGCAGGATAGCGGCGGTGTTGTGCTGATTGCAGAGGCATCAAGCCCCTGGCTCGGAGGAAACATTACCTCATCATCGCTACCGGTAGCCGTTTTTGGCGACAGTCCTGTATTTACCTCCGGCACCGCGTCCAGCGGAGGCAGTCCGGCAATAACTGCTAACGTTACGCTGGCGTATGGGAGTGCAACCGGAGTGGCATTTTCCGGGATACCGGAGGGAACACAACGCCTGGCGCTGGCTCACCGTGGCAACGAGTACCGCATTGCGGATGCGGACGGTACGACCGCAACGGTTCAGCGGCTGATTGATGGAGTGGTTGATCCTTCCTGGTCTGGTTTCTCACCCCGCACGATGATTGACTATCAGGCTACAGGGATCAGCGACAACAATACCTGGATGGGGCCGTTCCTTGCCTGCCCGGAATCTGAAGTGGTGGACGCTTTCGAGGTGAATTTCTCCTTTCCGTCTGGCATTTGCGGATTCGACAGCAAAGGCAAAAAACGCATCAGGCATTGTGAGTGGGAAATACAGTACCGTGTTTATGGTTCTGGCTCTGGCTGGACGAGCAGGCAGGGGGTTTACGCGCTTAAAAATATCAACGGGTTGGGTTTTACAGAGCGTTTTGATCTCTCTTCTCCTGGGCTGGTTGAGGTGCGCTGCCGCCGCCGCAATGAGCAGGGTAGCAATAACGCGCGTGACTCGATGTACTGGCAAGCGTTACGTGGTCGTTTGTTGGCTCGGCCAACATCCTATGCTGGCGTCACCCTGATGGGGGTTACGGTTGAGACGGGGGGCAAATTGGCGGCTCAGTCTGACCGGCGCGTAAACGTTGTGGCCACGCGCATTTATGACTCCGGCGTAGCCCGTAGTATCTCTGGTGCGCTTTATCACGTCGGCTGTTCTCTTGGTATGGAAATGGATACTGAGGCAATAGATGCCCTGGAGCAGACTTACTGGACCACGAACGGCGAGTATTTCGATTTTGCCACGGGTGACAGTATTTCTGCGCTGGAAATGCTTCAGAAAATCGCTGCAGCCGGAAAAAGTTATTTTCTGCTAAATACCCAGTCTGTTGCATCAGTGGGTCGTGAAGGTGTTAAACCTTGGACCGGGGCTATCACCCCTCACGAGATGGTATCCGAGATGCAGACCGATTTCGTCACGGTGACTGACGACGATTACGATGGTGTTGACGTAACCTATATCAACGGCTCGACCTGGGCAGAAGAGACGGTGCAATGCCGTCTGCCTGGCAACCCAACGCCGCTGAAAATAGAGGCATACCGGGCTGATGGTGTAGGCAATCCTGATCACGCATATCAGATTGGTATGCGCCGACTCAGAAAATACCAGCTGCAGCGCATGACGCATAAAACGACGACGGAACTGGACGCGCTCTGTTACAACGTCGGGGATCGTATTGTGCTGACCGATGATATCCCTGGCAGCAACACCGTTTCGTGTTTGATTGAGTCGATGACTACTGCTGGTGGGGTGACCACATTCGATGTGTCGGAGCCGCTGGACTGGACTTTTGCAAATCCACGCGTCTATCTGCGTTATCAGGATGGAAAAGCATCACGGCTGTTTGAAGCATCACCCACAGGTGACAACTATCAGGTATCCGTCCCGTATCAATCTGAGTTCGCCGATATCCTGCTGGATGATCCGATAATTGAGCCTCCCCGGTTAATTTTCTGTAGTTCTGAGAGCGACCTGTATCACGCCATTGTGTCCGAGATAGTGCCACAGGACGATGGAACCTGCGAGATAACGGCCCGGCAATACCGTGCTGAATTTTATGACTACGACGACGCCACATACCCCGGCGACGTCGTGTAATACCCCATAACAACCCCTAATTAACTCTTTTCGCTCAAACCCTCGTTTGGGCGAAGCCTCTTTTTTGGAGCAAAAAACATGGCTGATTTTGACCCGGCGCTGGGGAGTAGTTCCCCTGCGGTACTGCTCGATAACGCCACTCGCCTGGATAAACTGGTGAACGGGACAGAGGAAGAGGTTTCCGACCGTGGCGGGGAGCCTCTTCCTACCTGGCGCAATATGGTGGTGAAGATTGATGCGCAAGTGAGTCAACTGGAAAGCATCATCGGCGGACTTGACGGCGATTTGCCAATTCTTGACTCAGTGGAATCAGGGTTGGCGGCAACATCCGAGGGACAGTATTTTCGCGTTCCGGGCGGGGCGGAGGAAACCACTTCTTTTTACATCTACAAAAACGTTAGCGGCGTGGCCGATCTTGTCGCAAGACAACTGGGATACGCAGAAATAAATGAAATTAAAGAGTTGGTGTTTTATAAAACCAGCCCCCTAATTTCGTATAACGAAGATTATTCCGGGAACAGGTTTGCTGCTTATTCACCAGATGGCGGTTTTTTTCTACCTGGAATGATAGGCGCATTGCAGGATCAGTACGCGATTAAAAATGCAGGCAAGATAAAGGTCGGGATGGCGAAGGCCGAAACTATCTCAGAAGTTGTCGGCACAGACGAAACTATTTTCCTGTCACGTCAGAATGATGACACCGGCAGCGGCTACGTTGTTTTTTCTCCCGATGGCGGAATGTATTTGCTCGGAATGATAGGCGCATTGCAGGATCAGTACGCGATTAAAAATGCAGCAGATATTAAAGCTGGCATCGCGGGCATAAACGCCGTTCAGGCATCAGTGGAAGCCATGAGGCCGACACTGATTGATCGCCTTTTTTATGCGCAGAACAAAGCGGGGGAACTGGTCAGCCAGGCGGTGCGTATCGGGCGGGTAACCCGCCGCCAGAAGACCGGCTATAACCTGAACTCGTGGCCACAGGGCAAACTCTGCATTGACAGTAACGGGCGGATTTATTGCGGTTACAACAGTGCACCATCCCACGGCGGCGCGGGCACGGTACCCGTACTGACATGCAGTGATGACGATGGCGTCAGCTGGTCAGACCCGGTTCAGATTGTCACCGGTGAAAACTACGCGCGCGGAACGGACTGGTGGTCGCTGGGTGTGGATAGCGATAATCACCTGTGGGGTATTGTTCGCAGCCGGGGTGCAACCAACCTGGTCGGCGTGACGTTCTACAACCTGTATAAATCGACGGACGGCGGCGCGTCGTGGGTAAAAGTCGGCGAAATTTCGTCAGTAACCCAGACCATCAGTGATGTTGAATACGTGCCGGAACTGTTCCACGACATGTGCTATATCCCCACCACCGGGCGCATGGTAACGGGGTACCATTTTGCTAATTCGTCGCGCGTTGGTTTCATGTCATTTGATATCAGCGACCCGTTAAACACCATCATTACGCAGGATGTGATCGCGCATGGTGAGTTCTCCACAACCGTTTATTGTGAACCTACGATCGCCGTGGAATATACACGGAATGCAGAGGGGACCATTTATGGTGGCCTACGCACGCAAACAACCGGGAACCCGTCTCAGTTGTACTTCATGAATACAGACCTGACCGGATTCACCCGGTTTAACGCTCCGGAGTCTGTGCAGTACAGCCCCATGACAATTCGCCGCATTAACGGCCAGTTTATTTTACTGACGGTAGAGCGCTACAACACGGGCGCGATGAATTTATGGTTTGGTACGCCAGCTGATTTCTACAGCATGGCCGCATCAAATTTCTGGAAAATGCCGATTGGTAAAATTGTGGATGAAACCACTACCGGAGCCTCAAACGTTGGCGTACAGGATATGGAAATTTACGGAGACCACCTGTATTTCGCCTGGTCTAACGAAACACAAAATACGTATGCCGACACCTATATCGGGAAAATGAACATCGTCAACCCGGCATCGTTGCTCAATAACGACTATCTGGAAGGATTATAATTATGGCTGGTGCAGTTATTCTGAAATCAAAAAACACGCTGGTAGCGGGTCGCTCTCCGATCGCGCTGGGCGACGCACTTCATCTTGAGGCAGCCCACGCAACGGTTATTGGTGAGAATGTCAACCTGGTCGATTACCTCAACAGTGCCAGGATATTCACACAACTGTCGGGGGCAAACGCAGAGTTGCCCTCCCCACCGGTCATTCAGACTGTGGATGGTTTTGAAGAGCTGAACTTTCCCAAAGGTGCCGGGCTGGCGTCAGCTTATGATGCGCTGAGCGGGGCCGGAGAGGCTACGATTTATCTGGTGCTCCGGGCTGATTTGTCCTCAGCCGATGCTAATGGAGTGATATTCCGCTGGATGGCCACCTATACCGGAGTCAGCGCAACAGATAAGGGGTTCATTCTGCGCAAATACAATACCGCCAACTCTATTCAGTGGGTTATTGATGGTGGGGCAAACATCACGTCAATGTCACAGGTATTTGCGAAATCAGGGTATATCGTGGCGTGTATCGGCTGGTCGGTTACCAACAATATCGCCTTCTTCAATATCAACGGAACCGAAGTATCTAACACGATGACTATTTCCCCTCCGGCAGGTGGCGGTTACCTGTCATTCGGCTATAGTCCTGATTATGCCACCCAGCGCTGCCCGATGGGATTGCGTACGGCACTGGGGTACAGCGCTTACCATGATGCGGTAACGCGCGCGCTTATGGTGCAGAAACTGATGGAAGATAATGGATTAAGCTAAATCCTCCGCCAATTTAATGGCGGAGGTAAAGGGGGGGTTAGTGCTGAGCAATAGGCTCCCTTTTTCCTAACTGCATCATTGGATACTCAATATATTTATATGTGTATATTGAAATGATTACAGATGCAACCATAGAAAGCGGGACAAGCAGTATGTACATGCTTAACGGAAGAGAAAATGAAACCATTAAATACAGAACAAAGTAAATGACCAACATGTGAATCATGTAGACAGAGTAAGATACCTTGCCAATAACCTGCGATATCTTGTTATCAAACAACTTTGTGATAACATTTTCTTTTGACAGCTTATTTTTGATAAGCACCGCCGAAAATACAACAAACCAAATCAGATATCCAACACAATCCTTTTTCAATAAGAGAATAGTTGCAATAATTGTACAGAGTGATATCAGTATCAACGATTGCGTGGATATTCTATGATAAACATCTCTTAGAAAGTAAAATGACATAAAACCAACAAAGAACGGTCCTGCGCCTGTTCCGATAAATGCCTTATTGTACATTAGCTTACTGAAAATCAAAAAAACAATGACAAATAAGATGATGATGAAGGTTTTTTTCACTGTTGGGAATTTTATGACCTTATCAAAGAAGATAAATAAAAATGGTGCGATAAGATAAAATTGCCATTCGACAGAAGCACTCCAGGCCTGACCAACAATTGTTGTGCCAGACAAGTGAAGTATTCTTTCAGGTATAATACCCTGCAAAAGGAACAGGTGAGGGATAATATGTTGCACCATATCATTTAAGAATACATCTATTTGATAGATGCGATATTCAGTTGATGGTGACAAAGGGGCGTCGGTAAGGATATCCCGGTAAAAGTATATACTTGAAATTGTCAGTGCTGTGACTACAAGATAAATAGGGAAAAGTCTTAATGCCCTTTGCTTTATGTATTTTTTATAAGAGACTCCAGGGTTTTTATTGAGATAGTTAAATATCACAAACCCGCTAAGAACAATGAAAACATCTACAGCAAAATCATTCATTAAAGTCATAGGTATAAATCTGGAGATAGAGGGGATCGCTTCATAGGCATGCCCGGCAACAACCCACAAAGCCATCAAACCCCGAAGGCCATCAAGTTCTTTAATATGTTTCATTGAAACCACCAGACTGTGTGTAAAAAATGGAGACAGTATACTTATTATGTTTCTAAGTATGTAAATGTAAGTCGAGTGAGTGATAATGTAAACATATATTTATTCATGCATATCATTGTGTTATGTAGTTAATGATTACTTTCAGTAACTATTTTTGTGGAAATTATATCCATGAGTGTAGGTACTAACATGGTTTAGCCGCTGCGAAGGAGCAGGGGAGAGTCGGTGGCCGTCGCCGGGTAATGACTGAAGAAGTGGTGGAGCGGTGCCGCAGAATGCTGGAGAACGGCGCTACCCGGCAACAGATCGCAGATGTGATAGGGGTGAATGTGAAGACGCTATATAAGTACCTGCCAGCTTCTTAAAATCATTGCGTTGCGTCGGTGCGTCTGATCGATAGCTGTAACCTGTATTGATCAGATCCTTCATTAAATCTACTGTATATAAAAACAGTATTTAAGGAGGTGAAATTATGCCGCGAAACTCAGATATCGAAATAGCCTGGCGTCAGGCAATTGTCATTGAGCCTAATGGCCGCCGCACCGTGAAAACGTCCGGTTTTATCCGGGAACTCGCAAAAGTTAACTGGCACTGGTCGCCACGCCAGGCTAACCAGTGGATAGAGCACTATGTGACGACATTCCGGGATGTCTCAACGCAGGAAGGCGATGAGCGCACGTTCCAGTTATACAACCCGAACGGAGGGATATAACGTGGGATTTCCGTCGCCAGCAGCAGACTATGTAGAAGGGCGTCTGACCGTCGATAAACTCTGCGGTACCGGCCCAAATACTAGGCTCGTTCAGACAGAAACTGGTTACACCGTAGTCGATGTTTCCGGTAAACCAAAGCAAGGAGATACCGTTTTAATTCAATACGGCGGCGGCACTGATTTTGCAAAAATTATGGGCCGGGCATTTATTACACGAGACGGTGAAGCGCTGGAAGGTGAGGCCCTGGATGATGTTACAGTTGTCGGGGTGGTGACATTCGTCATCAATCGAGCTTGGCCTACTGATGACGAATGTCCTGTCATATAAAGTCAACGGATTGTGTGTACATAAACGAGTACAATGGAAGTGACTTATTTTGATACTTATCTTTTTAAAACAATACATTAAATTGTTTTATAACTATATCCATTTAACAAAGGGGAAAAGGCGGCACGAGTATAGCGTTTTTTGCCCGCCTGAGTAAGAGCCATACCGTCTGACTGCTTAAACCCTCGCCACTCAGGGCGCTTTTTTTATGCCCGGTCGGCCTTTTTCCCTTTCTCCGCCGCCTGGGCGCGGGCTTCCGCTTTTCGCTTGCTGCTCATATCGTTACGGATCTGCGCATGGCTCAGCAGTGCGAAGATGAAGGTCCCGCCACAGATATTTCCCGCCAGCGTCGGCAGGGCGAACGGCCAGATAAAGTCGCTCCAGGGCAGATTTCCATTAAACACCAGATAAAGGATCTCGACCGAGCCCACCACAATATGGGTGGTATCCGCCAGGGCGATAAGCCAGGTCATGAGAATAATCACCACGATTTTGGCGGCGCCGGCGACAGGAAACATCCAGACCATGGTGGCGACCAGCCAGCCGGAAATAATCGCATTGGCGAACATCTCTGTCGGACTGTTTTTCATTACGTCTTCGGCGATGCTGACAAAGGCCTGACGGGTTGGCTCATCAAAAATAGGCATATAATTGAAGGCCCATGCGGCCACCGCGGTACCGATGAGATTGCCCGCCAGCACCACCGACCATAGCCGCATCAGCAAACCGACGTTACCGAGGGTGGGATTATGCATCACTGGCAGAACGGCGGTGACCGTATTTTCAGTGAACAGCTGCTGGCGGGCCATAATTACGATAATAAAGCCGAAGGTGTAGCCGAGGTTTTCCAGCAAAAAACCTCCCGGGATCCCCTCCAGTTTGACGTGAAAAATTCCCTTCGCCAGCAGGGAGGCCCCCATCGACAGGCCGGCCGCAATCGCTGACCATAGCAGGGCCAGCGCATCGCGCTCCATCTCTTTTTCCCCTTCCTGGCGAATATGTTCATGGATCGCCATCGCCCGCGAGGGAAGGCGATCTTCATTTACTTCGATCTCTTCACCACGCTGATTTTCCTCACTTTCCACTTCTCTTTCGTCATCCTCTGCCTTTAATTTGTTATTGTCTAGTTCATCCATTTCGTGGCCCTCGCTATCAATCTGTATAGTTATAGCGTAGCGGCTTTCCCTGCCGTCTGGCTGGGCATACTCTGAAATCGCAAAAATGGTAACGTCAGATTTTTGTCGCTCCGGTAGAATAGGAGCCCCGCGATTTCGTTATTCCCAGGCTAAGATCAAATCAACAACTTGGGTGATATAGACATCGTTCAACGTGCTGTTACAATCGCTCACATCTTTACGGGCGGAAGCGTTGTCTTTCCGTCATGGATGGCAACTCGCGATAGCCATAAAAACCAGGGAGACATCTATGAATTATCGCCTGTCGGCGCTTGCGCTTGGCGCCACATTGCTGGTGGGATGTGCCAGTTCCAGCTCTGGCGATCGGCCGCAGGGGCGCTCAGACCCGTTAGAAGGGTTTAACCGCACGATGTTTAACTTCAACTTTAACGTGGTTGATCCTTACGTACTTCGCCCCGTCGCGGTGGCATGGCGCGACTACGTCCCACAGCCGGCGCGCAACGGGTTAAGCAATTTTACCAGTAACCTGGAAGAGCCGGCAGTGATGGTGAACTACTTCCTGCAGGGCGACCCCTATAAAGGTATGGTGCATTTTACCCGCTTCTTCCTGAACACCATTCTCGGTATGGGTGGGCTTATCGATGTGGCCGGGATGGCGAATCCGCAGCTACAGCGGGTTGAGCCACATCGTTTCGGCAGTACGCTTGGGCATTATGGCGTTGGCTATGGCCCGTATGTTCAGTTGCCGTTCTATGGAAGCTTTACCCTGCGCGACGAAGGCGGCGATATGGCCGATGGCTTGTATCCGGTGCTCTCCTGGCTGACCTGGCCGATGTCGATCGGTAAATGGGCGGTGGAAGGGATTGAGACACGTGCTCAGCTGCTGGATTCCGACGGCCTGCTGCGCCAGTCTTCCGACCCTTACATTCTGATGCGTGAAGCCTACTTCCAGCGTCATGACTTTATCGCCAACGGCGGTAAGCTGACCCCGGCGGACAACCCGAATGCTCAGGCTATTCAGGATGAGCTGAAGGATATCGATTCACAGTGATCGGCGAATGATAAAAAAAGGGTGAACATAATGTTCACCCTTTTTTGTGGCGCGCTGCTTATCAGAAGCGGTAGTTGAAGTTAGCGCCGTACAGCCAGGCGGTTCCTTCGGAACGGAAGGTATACGGGCCTTCCTTAATTTCTACATGCTGCCCGTGCATGTATGAAACGCCGACGTCAACCGAGGCATCTTTATTGAACGCGTATGTGGTACCCGCGCTCAGCCACAGGCGATCCTGGTCCGGAATAGAGATAGAGCGGTTATTAGCCGGCACCGGGCTGTCATCGAAGGCGATACCGGTACGGAAGGTCCAGTTATCGTCATAATAATAGGTGGTCCCCAGCGCAAGACGATAGGCGTCCTTGAAGCCTTCCTCTTTATAGAACAGCGTCTGGCCGTTGCTGCCGGTGGCTTTCAGCTCCTGGAACTGACTCCAGCTGGTGTAGGTCAGGCTATAGTGGACCGCCCACTGCGGCGCCACGCGGTTATAGCCGGACAGCTCCCACATTTCCGGCAGGTTAAGGGTTAGCGAACCATTTGTCGTCTGGCCGCTGGTGCCCGCCGGCAGGCCGAAGTTGCCGAGGATCTGGTTATAGGCCGCCGGCAGGCTGCTGCGGTAGTTACCGTCGAAGTCGATCTTGACCTCAGAACGGTAGGTTAAACCGTAGCGGTTATTCTTATCCAGCTCATAGAGGATCCCGGCGTTCCAGCCGAAGCCCCACGCGTTGCCATTAAGATGGGCGATCTGCGTGTCGGCCGGGATCTTCGCTACCTGGCCCGCCAGCGCCGGCGGCAGCGCGCCAGAGCCTGCGACAATCTGCCCCAGATCGCCTGCATAGCGCTCGATCTTCGCCTTGGCGTAGACCGCGTCAAAGCCTAAGCCGAAGCTCCAGTTGCTGTCGAGGCGGTAGGCGCCGCTCAGGTTGAAGTTCGCGGTGGTCAGGTCGGTTTTACCGCCCATGCTGCCGGCCGCATAATCATCGTTATACTCTGTTGCCAGACCATAGTTAGAGGTGATAGACGCCCCCCAACCAAATTGGTCGTTAATCGGCGCGACAAAGTGGAAGTTGGGCACCCACGCCGTCGGGGCGATATTGTCTGCTTTCAGGCTCTTGCCGGTGGGAGAGGTGCCCGAAACATTAACGCCCGGGTCGACAAACACGGCGCCCGCCGACATGGTCGGGCGGTCAAACATCATAATTAATGCCGGGTTACGACTGGCATTACCAGCATCGTCAGCGATCGCCCCTTCACCGGAATAGGCACGACCCAGCCCCGATGCAGAGAATTCGTTGAGCTGGAAGCCTGCTGACCAGGCCTGGGTGGAAACAAGTGCGACAGCCACTGCAAGGGCAGATTGGGTAAAGCGGGTTTTCTGGCTCATGCCCATAACCTCATTGAGTTATTTTTTTTTAAACTATGTTACATGCCGTAACAGAAGCGCGGGAGTGTAGGGTCTGCGGTACAACCAAGAAATCAGACCAGTGCGCTGAGTATAGGTCTGACCAGATGATTTGTTGCAAGTATGTTTATGAAGTTTTTCAATTGTGATAACAGAAACGCGATCCAGCTGGCAAAAATCTCGGAGAGAGCAAGGGGGACAGAAGGGGATTTTTGTTTTAGATCATTTTTAAGTGTGATTTCTGTCACTTAACGCCGGCAGAGCGATTCTCGGCTGGAGGCTCACCGGGGACAGGGCGTAAAATAGGCACATCATTTTTCTGGCACCGAAGGTGCATCTCCAGAGGAAATCTACGATGAGTAAATGTAGCGCTGATGAAACCCCGGTTTGCTGCTGTATGGATGTTGGCACGATTGTTGACAACACCGACTGCACCGCCTCCTACAGCCGCGTATTCGCCAACCGCGCTGAAGCCGAGCAAACGCTCGCCGCGTTAAGCGAAAAAGCCCGCAATGTCGAATCTGAGCCGTGCCAAATTAACCCAACCTTCACTGACGTTGACGGCGGTGTGCAGCTGGATATCGATTTTGTTTTCAGCTGCGAAGCAGAATCCCTGATCTTCCAGCTGGGCTTACGTTAATCCTTCCCCCTCGACGCCCCTGATAAGGGGCGTTTCCTTTTCTTTTCACTGTGTTTTGGCTCGCAATTTTGCGCTTCTCCGATTGGCTTAATGTAAAAAATTAGTTAAGAATGTTATCAGGTCAGACCACTTGGTTGTCTTGGTTAACAGGGGAGTGTTATGAGTCAGGCATTACCGCTTATCACCCGTCAGGGCGATCGCATTGCCATTGTCACGGGGCTACGCACGCCATTTGCTCGTCAGGCTACGGCTTTTCATGGCGTTCCGGCCATTGATTTAGGAAAAATGGTGGTTGGCGAGATGCTGGCGCGCAGCGACATTCCTGCCGAAGTCATCGAGCAACTGGTCTTTGGCCAGGTGGTGCAGATGCCGGAAGCGCCGAACATCGCCCGGGAAATTGTGCTGGGTACCGGCATGAGCGTACATACCGACGCCTATAGCGTCAGCCGCGCCTGCGCCACCAGTTTCCAGGCCGTGGCGAACGTCGCTGAAAGCCTGATGGCCGGCACCATCCGCGCCGGTATTGCCGGCGGCGCCGACTCCTCCTCTGTCCTGCCCATTGGGGTCAGTAAAACGCTGGCCCGCACGCTAGTGGATGCCAATAAGGCACGCACGCTGAGCCAAAAGCTGAAGCTGTTTTCCCGTCTGCGGCCACGCGACCTGCTGCCGGTCCCCCCGGCGGTGGCTGAATATTCAACCGGATTGCGGATGGGCGATACCGCCGAGCAGATGGCGAAAAGCTGGGGGATCTCCCGCGAGCAACAGGATGCCCTGGCGCATCGTTCGCACCAGCTGGCAGCGAAAGCCTGGGAAGAGGGTAAACTGTCCGCAGAGGTGATGACCGCCTATGCTCCCCCTTTCCGCGAACCGCTCGAGCAGGACAACAATATTCGTAAAAATTCAACGCTCGCAGATTATCAGAAGTTACGCCCGGCCTTTGACCGCAAACATGGCACCGTCACCGCCGCCAACAGTACGCCGCTGACGGACGGCGCGGCAGCGGTGATCCTGATGACCGAGTCGCGGGCTAAAGAGCTGGGGCTGAGGCCGCTGGGCTATCTGCGCAGCTACGCCTTTACCGCCATCGACGTCTGGCAGGATATGCTGCTGGGGCCCGCGTGGTCCACGCCGCTGGCGCTGGAGCGCGCTGGCCTGACGCTGGCGGATCTCACGCTTATCGATATGCACGAAGCTTTCGCCGCGCAGACGCTGGCCAATCTCCAGTGTCTGGCAAGCGACCGCTTTGCCCGCGAGGTGCTGGGCCGCTCGCAGGCCACCGGTGAGGTAGATGAAAGCAAGTTTAACGTCCTCGGCGGCTCTATCGCCTACGGGCACCCCTTCGCCGCCACCGGCGCGCGGATGATCACCCAGACGCTGCATGAGCTGCGGCGACGGGGCGGGGGATTTGGTTTGGTGACGGCCTGCGCGGCTGGTGGTCTGGGTGCGGCGATGATCGTGGAGGCTGAATAATGGATACTGTTTCCGCTTTTAAGCTTGAGGTCCGTGCGGACAAAATCGCGGTGATCACCATTGATGCCCCGGGTGAAAAAATGAATACCCTGAAAGCCGAATTTGGCAGTCAGGTACGGGGATTGATACGCCAGTTACGTGACGATAAGTCAGTGCGCGGCGTAGTATTTATCTCCGCCAAAGCGGATAACTTTATCGCCGGCGCTGATATCAACATGATTGCCCGCTGCCGCAGCGCGCAGGAGGCGGAAGCGCTGGCGCGCCAGGGACAGCAGATTATGGCTGAGATCCATGGCCTGTCGATCCCGGTGATTGCCGCTATCCACGGCGCCTGCCTTGGCGGCGGTCTGGAGCTGGCGCTGGCCTGTCATGGCCGTATCTGTAGCGATGACGAAAAAACCCGACTCGGCTTGCCGGAGGTACAGCTTGGCCTGCTGCCGGGTTCCGGCGGGACGCAGCGTTTACCGCGGCTGATCGGGGTAAGCACCGCGCTGGATATGATGCTCACCGGCAAGCAGCTGCGGCCGCGGCAGGCGCTGAAGGCCGGTCTGGTGGACGAGGTGGTGCCACAGGCGATTTTACTGCAGGCAGCGGTGGAGTTGGCGCTGAAGGGACGACCGACCAGCCGGGAGGTGCCTGTTCGTGAACGCGTACTGGCAGGGCCCCTGGGGCGCCATCTGTTATTCCAGTTTGTCGGTAAACAAACGCAGCGCAAAACGCAGGGAAATTACCCGGCGGTGAAGCGAATCTTGCAGGTCGTCGAGAATGGTCTGGCCCATGGCTGCAGCAGCGGATACGCTGAAGAGGCGCGCGCATTTGGCGAACTGGCGATGAGCCCGCAGTCGCGGCTCTCCGCGCAGCAGGTGGCGGAGCGCTGTGTGATGATGATGCTTAACGAAGCGGCGCGCTGCTTTGATGAGCAGATTATCCGGAGCGCGCGCGATGGCGATATCGGCGCCGTCTTTGGTATAGGGTTTCCGCCATTTCTTGGCGGCCCGTTCCGGTATATGGATACTATCGGCGCGGGTGAAGTTGCCGCGATCCTGCAGCGCCTGGCCGCCCAGTTCGGCCCACGTTTTACACCCTGTGACACTTTATTACGCATGGCCGAACAGGGGACCACCTTTTGGCCAGCGGATGAACGGCTGACCTAAGTTGTGGTCAAAGAAGGTAAATCCGGCTGCGGACGACGCTGTTGATTGGCTGTTTTGTAAACAATGATTGACTATACTTACGCCATTGAGGTAAAAAACAGCGTTTCATTCGTGGAATGGATCAGGCACAATGCCCGGCCACCGGGTCACCTGCGTATTGTCTTCGCAGGCCAAACTACGGTGCTTCTGGTTAACAAAAGCGGTGCAATATGCAAGTTTTTATTATGCGTCACGGCGACGCTGCCCTCGATGCAGCCAGCGACTCGGTTCGTCCATTAACCGTATGCGGTTGTGATGAGTCTCGT
>OIES01000193.1_pt1 | contig 31860 bp, 25 predicted proteins | sample 1581811 | NCBI WGS metagenome assembly OIES01 (sample SAMN03281021, study PRJEB24777) | human gut metagenome | isolation source: fecal sample PR177 from 1 month old male Malay infant, vaginal delivered... | reverse complement strand
TATTAACTATTACAACAACAGAAGGATCCAGAAAAAAACAAAATGGATGCCCCCCGTAAAATACAGGGAAGCATCCATGTGTTTAGGCTAATAAATAATATGTGTCCAGGAAAATGGGTACATATCAATCGTGTGGAGCTTTCTTTTATGGTATTATTCGTGCTTGGCAGATAGTTTTCTAGATTGGAATGCCATATATAACAATAACAGGCCTGTAATACTAAATACATAGGATATACCTATATAAGTGGATACAATACTGGCAAATACAGGGCCAACCATAGACCCAAATTGTTGGGCTGTTGTTGTCATACCAAACATGCGACCTCTAAAGCTTGGATCTGTATTAAGTGTTACCGCTGCACTTAAGGATGGATTAATACCTACAATACATGACCCAATTAAGACTTGTAATACGCCAAACCACCAAATGCCCACTGGCAAACTTTGAAGTAGAAGGACGATGCCACTCCCCATCATGCAGTAGGATATGGTCTTAAAATAACCACGACGTTCGCCAAGACGAACCCATAGGTTAGTCGTTAAAGATCCTGCTAAGCCGCCGATACTAAGGATTGTACCAGAGATCATAGCCGCCCCTTCCATGGTACCTTGCATATCTCCTACATAAAGAGCCAAGATAGGTTGCAACATCATGATAGCACATTGCATGAAGAAGAAAATCCAAAGTAATCGTACTAATACTGGCTGTTGTTGAACAGCTTTAAAGTCTTCACGTAAGGATGTAGATTTAGTAGGTTCAGCCGGCTGTTCCTTTCCATCAGCACCTTTAGCATGTAATTTTGGTTCTTTCACAAAGAACAATACGGCCAAAGTCGCAATAAATACAGCGATACCAGATACATAAAACACAGGGCGCATGCCTACCACACTTTCAACGGCGCCACCTAAAAATGGACCGATGACATTACCCAAGATAAGCCCCGTTTGGAAGATGCCTAAAGCCCTACCAACCTGTTTCTCATCAACACTGAGGGATACCATGGTCATCGCCGCTGGATAGAACCCATTGGCAAAACCAACGAGGGCCCGCCCCATGAGTAGTTGATATTGGTCTGTAACTAAACCTATTAATACATAACAGATGGCAATGGCAAAGCCGGCGCGCAAAGCCATCCGTTTTTTACCTTTATTATCCGCAATCTTCCCCCATATAGGAGCCATAATGCCGGCGATGAGGAAGGTAATACCGAAAACGAGGCCTGACCAAAGAGCTACATCAGCCTTTGGCACACCTAACTCTAAAAGATAGATAGGCAAAAACGGAATGATCATGGTGTAACATACGGCCAATACCGTCATGGCAGCTGTAATAATCCATACATTGCGCATACCACCACGAGCATCATATGCAGTTGTGCTCATTCGTTGCCTCCCTTCATATATAAAAGTATATATAGCAATATACTTTTACATTCTATATAAATAAGAGCCGCATATAAAACGCGACTCTCTCATTTATTCCGTTGGAAATTTGTGATCCATTACATCCTGTAAGGATACGCGTTCCATAACGTGACGGAATTCATCTTGCAAATACTGCCACAATGGAGCAGTCAAGCAATCATTAAACATAGGACATGGCTCAACATCATCTTCTAAACAAGATACGAGAGCAATGGAGTCCTCTGCAGCATATAAAATTTCATATACATTGTATTCAGCAGGCGATTTCACCAAGCGATATCCACCGTATTTACCACGGCCACTTTTAACGAGGCCAGCGGAGGATAAGCGAGATACAATCCCCTCTAAGTATTTATCGGAAAATCCTTGGCGTTCAGCAATTTCACGAATTGGTACATTTTTTTCTACCCCGTGCTCTGCAATATCAGCCAATATCCGTAGAGCATAACGCCCTTTAGTAGATATTTTCATAAGTTAACCTCTAAATCATTCATAATATATTTATAGTATATCACAAATTCATACAAAAAATGGTGGGAAATATGATACACTATACATATATCGAAATATTTTTATTTGGGTATTTTTTAATTTCATATAGGAGGATGTTATCTAATGTTAGATAAACTATTTCAACTCAGTGAGCGTGGTACCACTGTTAAAACTGAAATTTTAGCAGGTATTACTACGTTTATCACGATGGCGTACATCCTATTCTTAGCGCCTAACATTCTTAGTCTTGCAGGGATGGATAAAGACGCAGTCCTCATCGCTACAGCCTTAGGTGGTGGCCTTGTAACGATTGCTATGGGTTTATTCGTAAACTATCCTATCGCCCTCGCTCCAGGGGTTGGCCTCTTAGCCTTTTACTCCTTTACCGTAGTTCTCGGTATGGGCGTAACATGGCAAACAGCATTGGGTGCTGTATTTATCTCCGGTCTCGTATTCCTCGTATTAACACTTACGTCGATACGCCAAATGATCGTTGAAGGCATCCCAGCCTCTATGAAGGTTGCCATTACTGTTGGTATTGGACTCTTCATCGCTATCATCGGCTTAAAATTATCCGGCTTGATGGCAATCTCTATTAGTTTGTCTCCAAACTCCTTAGGCCAAGTTGTGCAAACACATGGTAATTTAGTACCTCCAGCATCCGAAGCACTCTTGACGCTCGGTAATTTGCACAGTGGTGAAACATTGTTGGCTCTATTCTCCCTCATCTTTACAGCTCTATTGATGGCTCGTAAAATTCAAGGTTCCCTCTTGATTGGTGTGGTAGTAACAACAATTGTATCCTATGCTACTGGCCTTTCCACAATGCCTGAGAACTTCACTGTATTGGCAGTGCCTGATTTCTCTAAAGCAGCATTCCTTCAATTAGATATTCCTGGTGCGCTACACATGGGCTTAATCACGATTATCTTCTCCTTCACCTTCGTAGAATTGTTCGACTCCATGGGTACTTTGATTGGTACGGCTACGGAAGCGAAAATTGCAGATCCTAAATCTGGTAAATTCCCAGGTCTTGGTAAAGCCATGACTGTCGATGCTATCGGCGTTAGTGCTGGTGCATTGCTCGGTACTTCTACAATTACTGCCTTTGTTGAAAGTGCAGCAGGTGTAGGTGCTGGTGGCCGTACAGGCTTAACGGCGGTCACAACAGGCGTATTATTCTTAATTTGCTTGTTCTTGGCTCCTATCGTATCCTTGGTGCCAAACGCAGCCACATCACCTGTTCTTATCATCGTTGGTGCCCTCATGTTAGGTGCTATTCGCAATATCGATTTCGATGATTGGACAGAAGGCTTCCCTGCATTCCTCGTTATCGTTTTGATGCCGTTCACATACAGCATCGCTAACGGTATCTCTGCAGGTCTTATTGCATACCCTCTGCTCAAAATTATTGCAGGTCGTGCAAAAGAGGTTAACTGGATTATGTACGTATTGGCGGTACTCGTCATCATCCGCTACGTATTCTTCTAATTAATAACTAAAAGAACCTATCTCTAAAGATATTAGTAAAATATCTAGGAGATAGGTTCTTTTTTTATTACTATTTAGTATTAACGAATTGTTTTTACACCAATTAAGTCTGTACGACTTGGATCGATATCTTTTAATGGCACTACATGATTTCTATAAAAGTCTGCTTCAGATGCTTTTACAGGCACTTGGAAGAATAAGAAATACGCCATATTATCCTTGTACCACGTAACACTGCGTACTAAGCCCTTATCTATATCCCCTGTATAGTGCACATCACCTAATGGCGTAGAGTCAGTCCACTGTACGTCATGGTACTCCATTGGAATATATTCTTCTGGCCATACAGTATCCATAGAGTAACTCATGCGGAAGACCATCGTATGAGTTACCCAACGGCCACTGCGCTCTTGATACTCTTGACCTTGCTTCCAATATACTGTTTCTAATACATCATTATCATAATAATGCGTAGCATAGTATGTATAGCCAAGAGGCAAGTAACTTGGTACAGATACGTCATAGGACATCTTATGAGATGCATCGATTACACCGCTAGGTAGTCCAATAGTTTTGCTGGTAAGTATAGGCCACACAGAATTTGTATGTGTACGTAATGGCAGCCCAATCGATTCATAAGGAGGCCATTCAGGCTCGTCATTTTGTTTAACCTTTTTCGCATCGTTTTCTTCAACATATTGCTTATCATTGCGGTCACCACGTAATCGAGTATCATCAGTAGACACGTTACTTAATGGGCCTACTGAATCTACAATTTTACTTACATAGTTTTGGTTTCTTGAGGAAGCAAAGTAGAGCATATACACTTTATTATCTTTTTCCCAGTAAGCAATCTGAATAGCGTCTTGACTAGAACCTAACGTATGTACAGAGATTCCATTAGGGGTAGTAAAGCTAACGGCATCCTTATCATTGTAATTTGTCTTTTCTAATATAGGCTTTACTACTGTATCGATAGCCCAACCCATGCGATATACAATATCTGTATTAGAGAAGGTTAATTTCGGACCATATTCACCATCATGGCCTGTTTCTGTATAAACGATTTCTAATACATCATGGTCCTTGGCCGTTACATCGCGTACTGCATAGTCTTTAGGCATATAAGACGGAACTTGTATAGGATAGCCAAATTCCTGCGCAACACTCTCTATATTAGGTTCGACTAAATCATTATCACCAACTTGATCATACCAGCGATAGCGATCAGCGAGTCTTTCATTATCATCGAAAGTTTTCTGATTATCTACCTCTCGTTCAACAGGAACAGTGTTCCCATTTTTATCTATTAATGGGTATGTAGCGCTAACTGGCTGTACGCCAAAGGTGCTTACTGCCGTAGCCATAGCGGCACATAAAACAGCAGATGTTATTATTTTCTTCATATTCTCTCCTCTTTAAGCGGTTACATACGTTACCGCTTTGTTCCAAATAATTTACTACGTGAGCATCTATATTTTCACAGGCTCCACATGCTCCTTATAGAATTCAGCATCAACTGACTTCACAGGTTCTAAGAACAATAAGGAGTACGCCATGCCATCCTTTGTCCACGTAATGCTGCGGATCAGTTGTGCTGCTGGATCACCGGTGTAAAAGACTTCGCCAGATTCACCTTGTTCAGACCATTCAAAATCCTTATACTCACCGGGAACATACGGTACATCTTTTACATCGTTCACGGAATAGCCCATTCTATAAACGAAAATACTACCAGAGTTTCTCTTCCCAACTCGATATGTTTGGGAATTTTTTATAAAATATACAACCTCTAATACATCATTTTTGTCTTGACGTACTGTATAAATTTCATAACCATAAGGGATATAACTAGGGGACTTAACCTCATATGGAAGCTTCTTCGCTGCCTCTTTTAGGTTTCCCTTAAAAGTATGCGCCTTTTTTGTATTCTCTATAGGCCAATCATGAAAGTGCCACTGTAAACCATCCATTCTAGGCTCGACATTTTTAAAATTATGTCCTAACTTAAGCGTTTTAGTGGATACAGAATTATCTGTAGATATAGCAGTGTCTACAGTATCTGCTGTTACACTTCCTACAGATAGTAACCCAACTGCTATAGTAGCTAAGATGGACTTATATATAGTTTTATTCATCTTCTTTCCTCGTTAAGTGATTACATATTTCACCGCTATTACACAATATATTATTCCAGATACGGTGTGTATTACATACAGCTTGTATTACATCCCGTTTATCTCCTAAGGAATTATTCGTTCTTTTGTTTTAGTAAAAGTCTTCGTAATCGGATAGTTTCCTAATAATTCATAACTGGAGCTGTCTATATTTTTTACAGGCACCACATGCTCCTTATAGAATTCAGCATCAACTGCTTTCACAGGTTCTAAGAAGAATAAGGAATATGCCATTCCAGCTTCCGTCCACGTAATGCTACGAATCAATTGTTTTCCTGGATTACCTGTGTAATACACCTTGCCAGATTCACCTTGTTCAGACCATTCATAGTCCTTATACTCTGCAGGAATATATGCTGTATCTCTTACGGTATCCAAGGAATATCCCATTCGATAGGCCATAACATCAGTAATAAATTTTTTCCCAGCCTGATAGATAGGTGCATTTCTTTTGTAATATACAACCTCTAGTACATCATTTCGATCGTGACGTGCTGTATACAGCTGATATCCATAAGGAATATAACTAGGTACCTCAGCCTCATACGGTAATTTCTGAGTAGCCTCTACTACGCCCTTAAAGTTACGAGCACCGTCTTGAGTCATAATAGGCCAGCCTACTAATTGTGTTCTTGGTATTTGAATAATTGCAGAAGCATTATCTATCTTAGGTGTAACATTTTTAGAATTAGATAGGGCCCCAGAATGATTCGTAGATACAGACTGATCAACAGTATCTGCTGATACGTAGCTTACAGATAATAGCCCCATTGCTATAACAGCTAAAATGGACTTATATATTGTTTTGCTCATACTCTCTCCTCGTATAAAAATTTATAATATACTTCACACATATAATGATATATTTTCTTATTTATATCAAAAACATAACTCCGATTCTGTTGCCCTAGCTACTTCATAAAACTTTTATTTTTTCTACTGTGAAAGTCTAGTTATTAACTAATAACAGCCTTAATGCTTACTAGTTCGACACATAATAAAACATCCTACTGAGCGCTATATCTTAAAAGAACTCAATAGGATGTTGTATCATTATTTAGTTAATGGAGGCATAATAATATCTTGTTCAAGTTGTCTTCGTCGTTTTGCAGTATAGTCCACCACTTTAATTTGAACTACGCCCACAGAGTTTACCATGGCTTCCGTAAAAGCAAATTCTCGACTCGTCTGATGTTTCATTAACACTTGTAATCCATGAGATTTTTCATCAGTAGTCTTTAACAAAGCAGCCTCTCCTCGTCCCATCACACTGGAATAAACAGAGCTATATTTGCAAGGAATATCTCCACCTGAAACGAGGGCCTCATCGCTGCCATCAATTTCGATAAATACATGAGGATTTGCTTTAATCAAATCAAACTTCTTTCCCTCATGATTGCCATGCACATAGATATAAAGCACCTCATCTATAAACTCGTATCCAAAATGTAGGGGTACTACGTAAGGGTAGTCACCATCCATCATGCCTAGGTGAATGATACGAGTACTATTTAAAATGCCCTTAATTTCATCTATATCTGTAACCTTACGATCTTGTCGTCTCATATAGCCTCCACGAATTTACGTAAAATATAATCTACATATCATTATAGCAAATCCTGAAAAGCTTTTTAGACATAGTATGGTTTCAAAATATGAATAATTTCTCTTTTATTCGTATATTAATAATACTGTTTCTATCAATCTGTCTACTGTATAAATACATTTGACTTTTTACAATAGATACTGTATTATAAGAAAATAGTTTTATAGATTCTATAGATTATAAAGGCTATGGTCATCCATGGCTTTTTATATTTGTAGATGGTTTGTAGAAAAGAGGTCTTTACTATGTCTGATACGCATCAGTTAAAACGGGGCCTTAAGAACCGGCACGTACAGTTGCTCGCCATCGGCGGTGCTATCGGTACGGGCTTATTCTTAGGCTCCGGCCGCGCCATTCACTTGGCAGGTCCATCCATCATTTTCGCCTACCTTATTACAGGTATTATATGCTTCTTTATCATGAGAGCATTAGGCGAATTATTATTGTCTAACTTGAACCACCACTCATTTATCGATTTCGTAGAAGAGTATTTAGGTGATCGAGCAGCCTTTATCACAGGATGGACATACTGGTTCTGTTGGCTTTCACTAGCCATGGCCGATTTAACAGCCGTAGGTCTCTATATGCAGTTCTGGATACCGTGGCTGCCTCAATGGATACCGGCCCTTGTCGTCTTAGTGGCCTTGCTATTAATGAACCTAACAGCCGTAAAATACTTCGGTGAAATGGAGTTCTGGTTTGCCTTGATTAAGGTAATCGCCATCATTTCCCTCATTATCATCGGTATCATCATGATTGTCACAGGCTTTACTACAGATGCGGGCGTTGCCGCCTTTAGTAATATGTGGAATTATGGGGGTTGGTTCCCGAACGGAACGATGGGCTTTATTTTATCATTCCAAATGGTTGTTTTCGCTTTCACAGGTATCGAGCTCGTAGGTTTGACAGCTGGTGAAACAGAAGATCCGGAAAAGGTTATTCCTATGGCGATTAACAACATCCCATTACGCATTATTTTGTTCTATGTGGGCTCTTTGGCCATCATCATGAGTATTTACCCTTGGACAGCCGTTAACCCATCTGCTAGCCCATTCGTGGCCGTATTTACCGCAGTTGGTATTGCAGCCGCTGCAGGCATCGTAAACTTCGTAGTTCTTACATCTGCTGCATCTGCTACAAACTCTGGTATCTTTAGTACAGGCCGTATGATTTATGCCCTTGCTAAACGCGGTCATGCGCCAAGCTCTATGCGTCGCTTAACACACAGTAGCGTACCATACCAAGCAACAATCTTCTCTGCTGCTGTACTATTGATTACGGTTGTACTCAACTATGTAATGCCAGAAGCAGTATTCGTTATGATTACTTCTATCTCTACATTCTGCTTCATCTTTATTTGGGCCATGATGGTTATTTGTCACCTCAAATATCGCAAGAAAAATCCGGAACTAGCGGCACAATCTAAATTCAAAATGCCTCTATTCCCTGTGATGAACTACATCATCCTTGCATTCTTTGTCTTCATTCTAGGTATTCTCGCCTTAAACGAAGACACTCGAATTGCCCTCTTGTTTACACCGATTTGGTTCGTTATCCTCTGGGCCTTCTACTCCATGCTTAATACGGACGATGAAGATGCTCTTAGCGAAGAACTTATCGAAATGGCTGGTGTAAAAGAAATTTACAAAAAACCTAAAAAAGATGATTCTGACGATTACATCATCTAATACAAAAGACACCCTGCTAAACTGCATTGCAGTTGACAGGGTGTCTTTTTCATCCGTTGCATTATAGAGTGTCTGATATTCTTTTAACAAAAAAAATTCTAAAAATACATCTTACTTCATTGTAGGGAAGTTTTGTTGTTCATATTGTTGTTGGTAGGCTGGTAGATTGCTTGTGTCTTCACCATAATTGAAGATTGTCTTAGTACGGTATCCGCCTTGAGTAATAATAAGATCAATAGAGGATGGTACCTCTTGTCCATTCTGTTGCAAATGGTTTACCAATTCTTGTAACGCTTCAACTTGTCGTAAAGAACCTGTCATATATTTGCCTTTAGATAGGCCTGTATTTCTAATGACTTGGCCATTATATACTTGACCATTTTTATCTGTGTAATAGAAACGTACAGCCGCTTTATCTCCTGTAGGCACTGCTTTAATATAGATAGTCTTCCAATTCTTCTTAATCATCACTCTCGTAGCATCTGCTAACTTATTAGATAAACGTTGTGTCTCTTTATTGGTAGACTTGGATACACCATTAACCTGTTGAATTTCATCATTCATAGGCATTTCAATAGGTGATACCGCAGAATCTTGTTGTACCTTCTTCGCATCTGCAGGCTGAACCGCCAACACACCAACGGCCGCCATTACAGCTAGTGTTGTAAGAGCAAATTTCTTCATTCTATCTCTCCTCATATAGGATTCCCTAAACAAATTATATTTTATACAATATATTATATTCACTTAGTGCATAAATTTCAAGTTAGTCTATTTTTATAAACTTATATTCTTATAAACTTAAATTCTTAATAACCTGGTTCCATTCCAACATAAAACCACCTCTCGTACTCATAGGATAACTAAATCTATAGCCTAGTAAAAGAAAGGGCTTCAACCATTTCTTGGCGAAATATTTTCGTCGATGATTGGTTGAAGCCTTTATTTATTCTATTAGTTACTAAAGTCTGTATCTACAATAGCGAATTGTACATAGTCAGGACAGCGTTTTTGCATTTCTGCTTTAATTTTTTCTAGTGTACCATGCGGATCTTCTTCGTCAAAGTCAAAGATAATATCGTAGTAGATAACTTTCTTTTCTTCTTGAACATAGAAGGCATGTACTTGTACAACATGTGTATATAAGCTAATAACTTGATCTAGCGCTTTTCTAATTTCAAGCACTTCTACACTCGGTTTGTTTTCAGCATAGACACCAACGGTCATATTAATGCCAAACTTTTTATAAAGATGAACTGCAATGCCCTTAGTTAATGGATGCACCTCGGCCATAGTCATCGAATCTGGAACGGAAACATGGACGGAACCAATTGTTTCACCAGGTCCGTAGCTATTCAAAACCAAGTCATATACACCACCTACATTTGGATGTTGTGCGATAGTTTCTTTAATATCGCGGATTAAGTTATCATCTGCACGAATACCAAGTAAATGATTGTACATTTCTTTTAAAATGTCATAAGCAGCTTTCAAAATCAAAATAGAGATTGCTGCGCCTACATAGCCTTGAATGTCAAAGTTAAAGAAGAATACTAAGCCTGCAGATATCAATGTGGCAAAGGTAATCACCGCATCAAATAACGCATCTATACCAGAGGCTACAAGCGCATCAGATTTGTATTTCTCGCCTTGTGCCTTGATATAGCGGCCCATCACTACTTTCACAACGATAGCAACGGCAATGATAACGAGGCTTGGAATATCAAAGGTAGATACCTCAGGATGAAGGATTTTATCTATAGATTCTTTAAGAGATCCGATACCTGCACCAAGGATGATGAAAGCAATGGCCATGGTGGTCATATATTCTATACGACCATGACCAAAAGGATGCTCCTTATCGGCCCCTTTAGCGGCTAATTTTGTACCAACGATAGTCAATACAGAGGACAATACGTCTGTTAAGTTGTTTACCGCATCAAGGATGATAGCGATGGAGTTAGACGCAAGGCCTACAATCATTTTAAAGATAACGAGAACAACGTTACCTATAATTCCTTTTATACTAGCAAGCGTAATCCCCCGATTACGTGCTGCACTATTTTCTTGCAAAATCATACTACACCTCATACATTCATTTCACTAAGCCATAAATCGAAGCCTATCGATTTATCTATGTTCTTATTATAGCTTATCGATTATCATTTGTCATTATATTTTTTGAAAAATTTTTATAAAATTATTGTAATCACTGAATTATCAATAATTCTCAATTCTCAATTAGAATATTTGATGTATTGTGACTTCACAATATATAGGACAGATTTATTGTTAACAATAATGTAATCAGATCAATTTACGCGGTAACCGTAATACGCTCCCCTGTGCGCATGTGTGTAAATATTACCTTCTGAGCCCGCAATTGGAAGGGCTGTTCCGTTGGTTGTGCACCGTATAAGATATCCCCCACAAGAGGGTGACCTATATGGCTAAAAGCTACACGAATTTGATGTGTTTTCCCTGTGTACAAACGAACTAAAACCTCTGTATATCCACTTTTCCGGGAGTTATGCACAGATTTGTCCACATTTGCACCATGTTTATCCACATTTTGTAATTCTATATCCACATTTTCTTGAGCTATATCCACAGAATTTACCAACTTATGCACATAGTTATCCACAGGCTGTGAAGAATGTCTACATAGGACGGAAAAATCAGTACGCGTTTCCTTCCCCTTTGGATTGACTTCATAATGAATCCCATCAGCACTGCGCTCCATCGGCAATACTAAAGAGTCTTCATCAACTTCTACAATACCCTCTACAGCAGCCATGTACCACTTCTCAAAGGTATTATCGTCCATTTGCTGTTGATAAAGACTTTGGGCTAAACCGCTTTTAGCAATTACAATGCACCCCGTTGTATCTCTATCTAAGCGGTTTAAGAAACGCACCTTACGCTTAATGCCATTTTCTTTGAAGTAATACGCTACCCCATTAGCAAGAGATACTTGGTCTTTAGAGTTTACTGTCAGACCTGCTGGCTTATCCACGATGAGGAGATCATCATCTTCATATAAGATATGTAGATCCATTTCAATTGGTTCGTAATCGATTTTTTCCTTAGCCATAGCAATCCAAATCTCATTACCTTCGGAGATAACATCCTTTGGCGTCGCCTTATGGCCATTGATATGGATTAGTTTTTCCTCAAATAGCTTAACTAAGGACTTACGAGGATATCGAGTATCTAGTACCGCACCAAGTGTAACCTCAGTTTTTTCACGACGTGTAGCCTCTATATCTGCGGCAGTGACAGTCCACAAAATATCGTCTGGACGATGTGTTTTTCGCGCCATTAGTATCTCCTTTCTACGAGCTCAGGGTCTCGTGGCATGTAGTTCAGCAGCGAGCTTGGTTGAACAGCTCGACCACGTATATTCGTTTGTTCAAAGGTAATAGTCAGCTCTTGTTTAGGTCGTGTAATAGCCACATAGAACAAGCGCTTTTCTTCGTCTTCACGACCTTCTGCGATGGCAAAAGGACTTGGGAAGGTGCCTTCATTGAGTCCTGCCAAGAACACGTGGTCAAACTCGCTCCCCTTCGCTTGGTGGATGGTAATGATAGGAATACGGTCTTCGTTTCGTACTTGTTGAGCTGGCTCACCTGCGGTAAGGGCCGCCATCTGCAAGATTTGATTTAATCGAGCTAATCCAGCTGGACCTTCATAGGCCGCATCAAGTTTTTCCATAATGCGATAGAGATCCCGTATATGCTCTACCTTTGCCGCTTCCCCATGGGATTTATAGTATTCTAGAACCCCCATTTGATTCATTATGTACGCCAATAACTTCGTTGGCAATTCCGTATAGGCCTTTCTACGTAATGTTGCCATTTGGGACGCAATATTGGTAAAAGCAGCCTTATACTTGTTAATTGCCACCATACGCCCAGTCGTTGTAGGCACGATATTTTCTTTTACTGCATAGATTAAGAGCTGTGCTGTGGCCAAGATATCGTCCATCGCATTGTGCGTAGGCTCATGATTGATAGGAAACTCTGATGCTAGGAAGCCCAGTTTATGATTTGGCAAATTAGGATAGAAACGACGGTAAATATCGAGTGTATCGTAGATAGCCTTGAATTCTGGATTACCTAAATTATGGCGTGCCAATTCATTAGTAAAGATGGTCACATCGTAGTTTACATTGTGGCCTACGATAATAGCATTCTTGGAGAATTCCTTAAAGGCTTGTAGCACTATAGCTGGCTCTTCGCCGTGTTCCTGTAAATACGCATCCGAAAAGCCGTGTACCTCTTCGGATTGTCCCACAGGTACGCCGGGGTTGATAAAGCGTTCAAAGGTTTCTAGGACCTGCCCATTTTCATCGATGCGGATGGCTGCAATTTGAATGATGCGATCCTGAGACGTATCGGTACCCGTACTTTCTACATCATACACCACAACCTCATGATTTTCTAAACCACTGACGAGCTTCGCATAAGGCTCTGCCTCAAAGATAGGCATATCCATAAAGTCCGTCAATTTTAAGCCCACTTGCCGCGTCTCAGGGCTTTCAATAGCGGCTATACGCGCGTCACCGATACCAGCAACATAGCGTTTTATAATACGCTTAGCGCTGACGGAGTCATTCGGGTTCATAAGCAATTTAAAGTAAGCCATAACGTCTTTGATTTCTTGACGTCTAAAGAATTTAAACTCGTCAATGATCATAAAGTGACGGCGTTCATCTTCAGCCTTTTCGTTGTTCAGGCGTTCAAAGGAGTCGCTCAGCCGTTGCGCCTTTTTATTATCCCGCACTAAAACGCCAATATTGGCATCCTTTGGCAAGGCGCAGATAGCTTCATAGATATATCGTCCCTCAAGATAGCTGTTTTTACAGCCTTTTATGAGAACAGGCTTGCCCTTTCTTTCACTATTGGCGCGAGGCAATTCAGTATAGATAGAACCTACCAGATCAGGGAACATATTCTGCAATGTTTTGAAGGCCATCGTAAAAAGCGTCCAGTTAGAGCGGTAGTTTTCGTAGAAAATGATTTTTAAAGGCTTAAATTCCGCATCAAATTGCTTGAGTAAACGGAATGGATCAGACCCACGCCACTCGTATATGGTTTGGAAATAGTCCCCACATAATAGGACGTGATTACCTTCCCAAAGCATTTCAAGTACCTTGTACTCTAGTACACCGGTATCTTGCATTTCATCAACAGAGATATAACTATAACGACTGCTCCAACGTTCTCGAACTACAGGATCTTGGAATAGACGATGAACACCACAGATAAGGTCCGTAAAATCTAGGCCATGTACGGAGGCTAAGCTTTCATCATAGGCGGCAATCCATTCGTGACCATGGTTCAAGAAGTCATGGAGTTCACTATAAAGAACATTCCCAAAACTAGAGAACTGTTGCTCAATAGCAGGACGCTGTTCCTTTTGCAAACGATCAATAGTCCGTTTATAATCGCCTACGAGATCATCAGAATAAAAGCCATATAAGGAACGATATTCTTTTACCATACCGATGATGTTGGCAAAGGACATTTCTCGCAACTTACCTGGACGATACGGTTCAGACAATTCCTTGCAATCCTCTTCATCAAAGATCGTTACATCCGTATACAAGGTTTCATTGCGCTTACCCTCTTGTTGGAGTACGAAAAAGCAAAAGCTGTGGAATGTACTAACCTCCACAGCCTTTGCATGACTGCCTACGAGCGATTGAATGCGGTCTTTCATCTCCTTTGCCGCCTTGTTCGTAAAGGTCATGCACAAGATATTCTCCGCCTTCGCATAGCCGCCCTCGATGAGGTGAGCCACTCGATAAGCAAGTGTATTCGTTTTTCCCGTCCCAGCGGACGCTAACAAGAGGATATTCTGTTCAACTTCATCAATAACGCGTTGTTGTTCACGATTGATAAGCATGAGGTCCTCCTATTTTAAAAAGCCGTACCATCCGGCTGCAATGAGCATTGGAATAGGGCCTAGAATTACTGTTAAAGCCCATACGCCCAAACCAATATCCATAGGAATATTGAGGATATGAACGCATACTAAATACGTCAAAATACCAGTTACTGCATTCATTGCCACTCGTTTAATGGTGAAAAATGCTACTTTGAAAGCAATGTAGGCTACAGCAACGGATACAACCGCCGATATAATCGGTGATGCTAATAAAGCTCCCATATTATCCTTTCATTTCTTGGCGGTTTACTACGGCACCGCCTAATGTTAATTCATCAGCATATTCGATATCGCCACCCACAGGAACCCCGCGGGCAATACGCGTTACCTTAATGCCACTTGGGCTTAACAAGCGCGCCAAATAGAGAGCTGTCGCTTCCCCTTCTACGTCTGGGTCAGTAGCGAGGATAACCTCTTGTACGACACCATCACGAAGGCGAGCAATCAATTCTTTTACGCGAATATCGTCAGCACCGATGCCCTCCATAGGGGACAAAGCACCTTCTAATACGTGATATAAGCCCTTATAGTCACCACTACGCTCGATAGCAATAACATCGCGAGATGTTTCAACGACCATAATCGTCGTTTGATCCCGGTTTGGATTGCTACAGAATTCACAAGGGTCTTGAGCTGATAAGTTAAAGCAAATAGAACAGTGACGCGTAGCCCCCTTCGCTTCTACGATGGTTTCCACGAGACGGTCTACCTCTTCCTTCGGCATTTCTACCAAATGATAGGCCAAGCGTCTAGCCGACTTGGAGCCTATACCCGGCAAGCGGCGCAACTGCTCTACGAGCCGTTCTAAAGCGTTTGTCATTTAGAATAAACCTGTTGGCAAATTAAGACCACCAGTTACTTTGCCCATTTCTTGAGCCAAAAGGTCATCTACTTTTTTGCTAGCTTCGTTGACAGCAGCCATTACTAAATCTTCTAACATTTCCACGTCTTCAGGATCTACTGCAGATGGGTTCAATTTCAAGGACTCGATGATTTTTTCACCGTTCATTACAACTGTTACAGCACCGCCACCAACGGAAGCCTCTACTGTACGAGTTTTTAATTCTTCTTGCATTTTCTTCATATCTGCTTGCATTTTTTGAACTTTTTTCATCATGCCAGCCATATTGCCCATACCTTTACCAAACATTGTAATTCCTCCTTTTAGGATCTACGTCCTATACTAATATTCTAATTGATTTATTCTTCGATGACCTCGACGATGATGTCGTGGTCTTCAGATAGTTTTTCTAATGTTTCTGCCAAAAGAGGATTATTTCGTTCCTCTTCTGTCATATGCTCTGGATCCCATGCATATTCACGAGCTACCGTCACGCTATCGATAGGCGCAACTTCAATAGGTGCTTGTGAAAGCATAGTATGATCATCACTTTGATAAGGGGTTCCCTGTTGTTCGCCCCCATTAGACTTTGGGACAGCTTCTACCTCAATATGGGCACCGCTATCCATAGGGCGTTCTAAGACCTCCCCATCATCGCTAATAACAGTAACACTATCTAACGGATGTGGTGGCATATCATCTAAGGATGATACGTAGGATTCCTCCATATCATCTACTGGCACATCATCAAAGGAATGAACAGGAATATCATCACCTTCAATAGAACCTGCTAGCGACTCGATAGGGATCTCTCCATCTGGAACCTGAGTAGACGGACTACCATCAAAGGATGTAATCGGCACATCTCCGCCAGATGTTTGACCTTCTGCTGAAGCAACTGTTGTACCTGTATTCACACTACTAACAGCATTGGTACCGCCCGTCTTCTTCGCTAAGAAGGCCAAAGCCGCCGCCTTTGCCGCATCAACCGCTGCTGAATCTGGTTTACTAGCTTGCGCTTCAGATGTAGAACCTCCAGCAGCCTGTGCGGTAGGTTGTTGAGCTTGTGACACGCTACTTCCTTGAGCGCTATTAGCTCCTGCTGAACTATTTCCCATTGGTACATTATTAGTGCCTTGTGGTGCCGATGGATTTGTTAAATCCATTTGTGTCGGTTGACCTCCAGAGGTCTTCTGTACATCTACCATCGGTTCTGGTGGACGTTGCGGCGCTTTTACTTGGTGCTGCGTCGTACTGCCAGAGGCCCTTTTATAGTCTTTGTAAACTTGTGTGAGAGCATCAACAATTTCTACATGTACTGGATAGCCTAGCGTATAGGTGAAAGCATCTGCCGCTTCTTCCAAGTTTACTTCGTTGGTCATTACATTGAGGTGCAATGTATTTTTAAAGGCCATAACAGCCTTGCTTTGATCTACGTATACAAGCTGACCTTGGCCAATTACGGTAGAGGTCATATTGCGATTGCTGTCCTTCAAGTATTTAATGACATTGGACTGTACATTGCGATACTCTTGAGCCGACAAGATTTGATCACTAATGATAGCCTGTGTACTAATACCTTTTTTACCACGACCTTTGGCTTGATTTCTAGCCGATCGTTCTGGCGCACTGCTTGTACTTGGTGGCGCCATACCAATACTGCCCATTGGAGGCGGAGCCATGCCTACTCCATTCATAGGAGGCGGTATACTACCTGGTGCACTCATAGGTGGAGGTGTCATGCCTACACTGGCAGGCGGTGGTGCCATCCCTACGCCACTTGGGGGCGGCACAGTACCAACACTACTCATGGAAGCATTCTGTACAGCAGCATTATCTACAGAAACAAAGCTATTAGCATAACCACCTGGCGGTCCAAAGGAATTAGCACCATAAGCAGGTGCAGTTGCGGCAGCTGGACCTCGTTGTTCTAATTGAGCCATGCGATTCAATAAATCGTTGCGTTCAGATCGTTCTGAAGACTCTAATGCATACACACGGTCTTCTAAGCTTTCATCAACAGAGCCTAATTTAGCACAAAGCACCAAAAGGCCCATTTCGATAATAGTTCGTGGATTATCCACTTGTTTTGCATCATTCATGATGGATTGCGCACTGCGCACATACTGGTTAAGCTCATTAAAATCGATGCTTTCAGCTTGAGCTAAAAACTCAGCCTTAAAGGCATCATATACCTTGAGCTCATCCGCATCAGGTGCGACCTTACCAACTAATAAGGCCCGCACGTGCTGAATGAGGGCTTCCATAATCTGCGTCGCATCACGACCTTCTGCTAAGGCATCGTGGATATAGAACAACAATTTGGGACCATCCCCATTGCGCAACGCATCCAGGAAGTGAATAATCCATTCTTTGCTAACAAGACCGATCAGTTCTTCTACTACTTGCGGCGTAATAGTACCTGTTGCCATACCGGCACATTGGTCTAAGATACTCAACGCATCGCGCAAACCGCCGTCTGCATGGACAGCGATGAGCTGTGCTGCTGCAGGATCTAAGCCAAAACCTTCCTTTTCCGCTACATAGGATAAACGTTGTGCGATATCGTCAGACGTAATCCGTCTAAAGGTATACCGCTGACAGCGAGATACGATGGTAACAGGTAACTTTTCAATCTCTGTAGTAGCGAAGATAAACATAACGTGAGCCGGTGGCTCTTCGATAGTTTTTAAGAGTGCATTCCACGCTTCGGTCGTAAGCATGTGGGCTTCGTCGATGATGAACACCTTCTTACGCCCTTCAACAGGCATAAATTTAACGCTTTCACGAAGAGCACGCACCTCATCGATACCACGATTGGAGGCGGCGTCGATTTCGAGAACGTCCATGGACTGGCCGCTCAAAATCGATTTACAAGCACTACACTCGTTACAAGGATGATCCGTTGGCCCATGCTCGCAGTTGATAGCGCGCGCAAAAATCTTGGCCATACTCGTTTTACCAGTCCCTCGCGGACCAGCAAACAAATACGCATGAGCCACCTTATCCTCGCGGATAGCACGCATCAACGTATCAGATACCTGATGCTGACCAACCACATCGGTAAACGTCTGCGGACGGTACTTACGATATAACGCAATATATGCCATTGGAACACCCCCTTTTTCCGAAAATTACAATACTTTATTATACCATATTCACGGAAATCTGACTCATTTTATAGACCTTAGATTAGGCATAAAAAAAGCGGCCCCATAGGCCGCCTTGCAATATTCGATCACGACAGCCCCCGGGTTCCCCGTGGCACATGAAGGTTACCGCTTAGTGCTGCTACCTCTCAGTCCTGACACGATTCACAGGCCCCCATTGCACAGGCCCGAGAACTGCCATGATCCAATATTGCAATACAAATATTATACATGAAAATACCTCTATAGTCAAAGCTATAGAGGCATTTCATATGTCTTATCTAAAGGATATTCAGTTAGATTAGAAATTATTTTGCATATTTTTCTTTGAATGCAGCTAATTGAGCTTCTTCCAAGGATAAACCTTGTTCTTTATAGCGTTCAATAGCAGCATGCATTTCTTCGTATGCTACAGGTACAACTTTTGTAAATCTGTTTACAAAGTTATTCCAGTTTTCAAGGATGTGACGGCCTTTAGCGGAATTAGTGTGCAATACATGTTGTTCTACTAATTCTTTAATGCGTTTAAGGTCATCATTATTAGCAGGACGTAATTCTACGAGGCCTGTATTTACATAGCGTTCATCGCAATCGAGGATGTATGCATAGCCACCAGACATACCTGCTGCGAAGTTACGGCCGATTTTACCGAGTACAAGAACTTCGCCACCAGTCATGTATTCACAACCATGGTCACCTAAGCCTTCCACAACAGCAGTGATACCACTGTTACGAACAGCGAAACGTTCACCAGCTACACCATTGATGTAGGCTGTACCAGATGTAGCACCATAGAAGGCAACGTTACCGATAAGGATGTTTTCGTCCGCTTCGAAAATGGATTTCTTAGGCGGATATACAGTGATTGTACCACCGGACAAGCCTTTACCGAGGTAATCATTCGCATCACCTTCAAGTTCTAATGTCATGCCTTTAGGAATGAAAGCACCAAAGGATTGACCTGCAGAGCCTTCAAAGTTCAACTTGATTGTGTTATCTGGCAAACCGCTTTCACCATAACGACGTGTCACCTCAGAACCAACCAAGGTACCTACAACACGGTTAATGTTGTTGATAGCCAATTTAGCGCGAATTGGTTTTTGGTCCTCAATGGCAGGACGGCACATACGCAAGAGCTTGGACATATCCAATGTGCGTTCCAATTCATGATCTTGGTCAATCATGTGCATATGACCTACAGATGCATCGATGTATGGGTGGAACAATACGCGTTTAAGGTCAACGCGAGACAATTTGAAGTTATCGTCTTGAGATTTTTGACGAACGAGATCGATACGACCTACGAGTTCAGCTACGGAGCGAATGCCTAAGCGAGCCATGATTTCACGCAATTCACGAGCGATGAATATCATCAAGTTTTCTACATACTCAGGTTTACCTGTGAAACGAGCACGCAATTTTTCGTCTTGTGTAGCAACGCCGTAAGGGCATGTGTTGAGGTTACATACACGAGCCATTTTACAGCCTACAGCAACGAGTGGCAATGTACCGAAACCGAATAACTCAGCGCCAAGCATAGCCGCAACAGCTACATCGAAACCAGTCATCAACTTGGAGTCTACTTCCAATTTAACGCGGTCACGCAATCTATTGAGCATCAATGTTTGATGAGTTTCGGACAATCCCAATTCCCAAGGCACACCAGCATGTTTTACAGATGTACGGCCTGCCGCACCTGTACCACCATCGTAACCAGAGATTAAGATGTTATCTGCTTTTGCTTTTGCTACACCAGCAGCGATAGTACCAACGCCTGCTTCAGATGTTAATTTAACGGAAATACGAGCATCTTTGTTAACGCATTTCAAATCGTAAATCAATTCTGCCAAATCTTCGATGGAGTAAATATCATGATGTGGTGGTGGAGATACGAGCTCTACGCCTGGAGTGGAGTGACGAGCTTTACCAATTTCAGGGTATACTTTTTTACCTGGTAATTGACCACCTTCACCTGGTTTAGCACCTTGTGCACATTTGATTTGCAATTCTTTTGCATGAATAAGGTAGTTTGCAGTTACACCGAAACGGCCAGATGCAATTTGTTTTACTTCGGAATTCATGCTGTCCCCATTTGGCAATGGTTTGAAACGAGCTACGTCTTCGCCGCCTTCACCAGAGTTAGATGTGGAACCAAGACGGTTCATGGCGATAGCAATCGTTTCATGAGCCTCTTTACTAATAGCACCATAACTCATAGCGCCTGCTTTAAAGCGTTTTACGATGGATTCTTCAGGTTCAACCTCTTCAATAGGAATACCGCCGCCTACAGGGTAGTTTAATTCCATTAAGGAACGCAATGTTACATGGTAATCGTTGCGGATAGCTTTAGAGTATTCTTTATATTTAGCATAGTCGCCATTGATAAGGGATTCTTGTAAAAGATCAATTGTTTTAGGGTTGAATAAATGCTCTTCCCCATCTTTTACAGGACCATACCAACCACCTGGTTCGAGTACAGATTCATCGGATTTGAAAGCGCGGTCAAAACGAGCCAAGGCTTCGTTAGCTACGCCTACAAGGCCAATACCACCGATACGTGTTGGTGTATTTACGAAGAACTTGTTGATGAAGTTCGTATTCAAGCCCAATGCTTCAAAGATTTGTGCACCATGGTAGGAACGAACGGTGGAGATACCCATTTTGGACATAACCTTCATGATACCGCCTACAGCAGCTTTGATGTAGTTCTTTTCTGCTTGTTCAGGTGTAATATCACCAAGGCGTTTACGAGCTTGTAAATCGCGTACCGTTTCAAGAGCCAAGTATGGGTTGATTGCTGTTACGCCATAGCCGATCAATGTACAGAAGTGATGTACTTCACGAGGTTCACCAGATTCAAGAATAAGACCGATTTCTGTACGCAATACTTTTCTAATCAAGTGATTATGAACAGCTGCTACAGCCAATAATGCAGGAATTGGTGCATGATTTTCATCAACGCCACGGTCAGACAAAATCAATACGTTTTGATCTGTACGTGCTGCTTCTTCTGCTTTTTCGCACAATTCATTTAACGCATCACGCAAGCCATCAGCACCCTTAGTTGGGTCGAAGAGAATTGGCAATGTAACAGATTTCATGCGACGGCAATCAAGAGCCTTAATGGACGCCAATTCTTGGTTAGTAAGGATTGGTGTACGCATGGATAATGCATAGGTACCAGCTTTGTTAGGATCTGTTAAGTTACCAGAGTTACCAAGCATAACGCGTGTAGATGTAACCATTTCCTCACGAATGGAGTCGATTGGAGGATTTGTTACTTGCGCGAACATTTGCTTGAAGTAGCTGTATAACAATTGTGGTTTATCGGACAAGATAGCAAGTGGAGCATCGGCACCCATTGCACCTACAGGATCTTTACCATCTTTTGCCATAGGTACGATCATACGTACAAGATCTTCTTGAGTATAACCAAAGGCTTGTTGCTTTTTGAACAAATCTTCTACTTTTGGAATATCGCTTTCATCAGCTTGCGTAATTTCAGACAAGTGGATAACGTGCTCTTTTACCCATTCATCATACGGCAATTCAGTAGCAACGCGTTGTTTGATTTCTTCGTCGGAAATAATACGTTGTTCCTCTGTATCGATGAGAAGCATTTTGCCTGGTTCCAAACGACCTTTAGCACGAATATTTTCAGCATTTTCGTTTACTACACCCACTTCGGACGCCATGATAACGCGATCATCAGTTGTTACATAGTAACGAGCAGGACGCAAACCGTTACGGTCAAGTACGCCACCGATAACAGTACCATCAGTGAAGCCCATAGCAGCAGGGCCATCCCATGGTTCCATCATGAAGCTATTGAACTCATAGAAATCATGTTTTTCTTGGCTCATAAGATTGTTGCGTTCCCAAGGTTCAGGGATCATCATCATAATCGCATGAGGCAAGGAACGACCTGTCATGTGCAAGAATTCCAAAGTATTGTCGAACATAGCGGAGTCAGAACCGCTGTCATCTACTACAGGGAATACTTTTTTTATATCCGGGAACAATGGAGATTCCGCTTTACCTTCACGAGCATTGATCCAGTTTACGTTACCACGGATTGTGTTGATTTCACCATTATGCACTAAGAAACGGTTAGGATGCGCCCGAGCCCAGCTTGGGAATGTATTCGTACTGAAACGAGAGTGAACCATAGCCAATGCAGATGTAAAGTCAAGGTCACTCAAATCAAGGTAGAAGTCACGCAATTGACCAGGTGTCAACATACCTTTATATACGATTGTTTTAGAGGACAAGGATGCAATATAGAAATCACTAGATAATTCCTTGCTTAATGGAACAATGCGTTTTTCTGCTAATTTACGAATAATATATAATTTACGTTCAAATTCTTTATTATTAGTTACGTCTGGGCCTTTGCCGATGAGGATTTGAATCATCCAAGGGCGAATAGCAGCTGCTTCTTTACCAACCTTTGTACCATCAACTGGCACTTCGCGCCAACCAAGAACAACTTGACCCTCTTCGCGTACAACCTCTTCGAAAATGCGTTTTTGCTCGTTACGGAGGCTTTCATATTTATGGGCAAATATCATACCTACGCCGTACTCACCAGCTGCAGGCAAGTTGATACCAAGCACTTCGCATTCGCGTTTGAAGAACTCATGAGGAATTTGTACCAAAATACCGGCACCATCCCCTGTGTCCTTATCGGCACCAGCACCACCACGGTGTTCAAGGCGCTCTAAAATACGCAAGCCATCATCGATAATATCGTGGGATTTTTTACCTTTAATATTAACGACAAAGCCCATGCCGCACGCATCCTTTTCAAATTGGCTGCTGTACATACCATTAGCTTCGAGTCTAGCTTGATCTAGACGTTGTTGCTCGATTGTGCTCTGATTCATATCCATAACGTGCACTCCTTCATATCACTTGATCATCCCAAGCGCTGCGGCATCGTTCCGTTCGGTCTTGGTGAAAGTATAAACTATAAACTACTTCTAAAGAATCCATTCTGTAGTGATATTATCGGCTGTGACCGTCCATAACCTCATCTAAGTTTTAAATTCTATAGAATTTTTGTCTATACATAGTATACTCCTGTCCACTGTGAATTGAAAATATAAAAAAAACATAGTCTATGACTTTAAGTCATAGACTATGCATTTTTATCACCATTGTTTTTTGTATACATGTATACAAGAGCATCAAGTGATATGTTTTTTCATCGATTGAGCTTTTTTTGTTTTACGTGGCACGCTCTATGTCCACATCTAGCAATTGAGCTTTCTTTATTTTACGTGGCACGCTCTATGACCACATCATCGTATAAATTATAATTGATGAACATTAGAAAAGCAATTATTACTTTTCACGTCCAAAGTCGTCCCCTACTTCACAGTTTACCGTTATAGGCTCATCCTTACCATAGGGAACAAAGGTGAGTTCTGATGCGTGCAAGCATTGGCGTGTATATGGCTTGTTCCGTGTACCATACATGGCATCACCAACGATAGGATGACCAATATGTTCCATGTGCACACGGATTTGATGTGTTCTACCTGTTAATAATTTGAACTTTAACAGCGTATGGTTCCCTTCATGACCAAGAACGGTATATTCCGTTTGCGCCGGTTGACCAAATTCATCGATGACACGGCGGTTATCAAATACGGGATCAACGCCGATAGGTGCATCAACCACGCCATCTTCGTTAATAACGCCTTCTACTAAGCCCGTATAGATGCGATCGATACGCCCCGCTTGTAGTTCATCGGTGTAATATTGCTGAGCATCCTTTGTTTTACCAAAAAGAATACAACCCGATGTGTCTCGGTCAAGGCGATGTACAGGGCGCACCTTGTGCACTACACCTTTTTTCGCATAGTATCCAGCCACATAGTTACTCAATGTACCAGATTTAGTTTGTCCTGCAGGATGAACAAGCATGAATGGTGCTTTATTAACTACCAAAGTATGGGGATCTTCGTAGAGAACGGTAATAGGCCCTTTTTCTACGTCTACACCATAGTCCTTATCTTGTGGTAGTTCCAAGGTTAATACATCACCTTTTTTGAGGGAACGCTGGGAATGAGCTACACGGCTATTTACTTTCACCCGTTTCTTGCGGAACATCATTTGAATATCCCGAGAGGATAAGGAAAAGCGTTCCTTTACATATTTAGAAACCGTCAATTCTGTCGGTTCTTTCACTGTATACGTTTTCCAGCTCATATTACCACCATTCGTTAATATATGTTTTTTGTTCAGGATACAAGATATCAAAGAATTCTAGCCATTCTTCATTGGCTGAAAGTTTACCTTCAAAGGCAAGATCACGAGCTGTTAAGGTACCAATCAAGAGTTGGCTTAAAGCACCGACTTCAACAGTAATATCTACGTCCCCATCTAATGTATCAGATACCTTTTTAACAGATGGAGTCAATGCGCCGCCATATTGGACTTCATAGCGGCCTTCATTCCACTCACAAAGACTATCTTTCACGCCAAAAGTCATTGTAATAGGCATCATCAAAGCCTCTGGATTGACAGGAATGGCTTCAAAGGCAGCTTTCACATCTACAATACGGCTCATCATGTACGGCATGGTAGCATGACCGCTTTTACCATCTGGATAGAAGCGATAGTACGTATCGTGAAGACCTTCATTCCAGCGAATTGTAGTGCCTTGGGAACGGTGATTATAGAAGTAGTTCAACAATGCTCGTTGGGCACGACGTGTAGTGTAAACTAATTCGGATACAGGAATTTCTGGTTGACCTAAGCGATACACCGCATAGCCTTCAATACTTCCTTCATCATTACGCACTACAGCGATATTCACGCCTTCTGCAAAGAAGCTGCCGAGCAAGCGTTTCCATTCCTTTTCACCCCGTTCTGCATAACCAGAAAGACGGGCTGTATATGTTTTATATACAGGATCAAGCAATATCCATTGGTCAACGCTATTAAGTAAACCAAAGCTCAAGGATTTATCAGTCATAGGGCGCAAGTCCTCAAGAGACATAGTGTTCACCCATTGATGTGCATACAATTCCCAACCATATTGTTGGTAGAATGCAGCCTTGGAAGGCATCAAAATCGTCAATGCTTGACCTCGGTTGCGAAGTTCTTCAAGAGAAGCCTTTAACAACGCACCACCTACGCCACCACGACGAGCCGCTGGATGTGTGGCTACGCCAACCATATAGCTTGTAGGCAATACAGCACCACGAACATTGATATTATATTGACGCAAATGAACGGTACTCAATAATTGATCTTGTTCAAGACCAACCATTGTATTTTCTGGTTCATAGCAATTGGTAAAGTAATATTGGAAGAATGGGTCTTCCTTTGGTTCAAAGCAGTACGCCCATAGATTTTCCACATGTGGCGTATCTTGAGCCGTTGCAATTCTAAATTCCATAAGTATATCCTCGTTATAGTATAAAAACCACTTTCTATCTGTTATATCGCATCGCATCGCATCGCATCGCATCGCCATGATAATACAAAATATACAATCAAATAGATAGGCTAACACTTCTATTATAACAAAAGGAGCTATGAAGCACATCGGCTTCATAGCTCAAATTTTTATTTACCGCCTGTCGCATTGTCTGCTTCATTAGCATATACTGCGTCATATTTTTCAGCAAAGTGATCTGGATTGTAAGATTCTTTTGCTTGACGAAGACCAGGCAAGCCCATATCTTCTTCACGGTTGATGAATTCTACTTCGCTAAATTCATGACGAATGAATTCATTATTGATTGCTTGATACAAACCACGGATATCTGGATTTGCTTTTTCAATGTGAATCAACGCCATTTTATCATTCAATAATTCACCGATACTGAAAGCTTCAACGCGGCCAAACAATTTGATGGCGCCACCTTTAAGGCCTAGTGTTTCCCAATTATCGAATAATAAGTTAATAGCAACCAATTCATCTTCGATACCTTCTTCATGATGAGTTTCTACCCAAGATGCTGCTGTTTCGCGGCACAATGGAATGATATCTTCAGTGATTGGCATATATTCATAGTTAGAATATTGCATACGGAATTGATTCAAATGGTTTTTCTTTTGACGGAATTTCTTACCAGATAAATTGATAAGATCTTCAGACTTATAAATGTATTCGTAGTTATCGCGGTCAGGTGTAAATTCATAACGACCAGGACATAACTCTTCCATCCGTTCTTTTACAACTTTGCTAACACCTTTGAAACGGAATGGCAAATTGTTTTCTACGAACCATTCTTTAGCGCGCAATAAACCATCAAGGAACTTTGCATCTTTACCGGCAAATGGAGGCAATAGGAACGGTTCACGTTTACCGCCACCTTGGATGTACAATACGCCATTTTCCTCAGCCCAACGAATGCCATATGCATCTTGCCACATAAACAATGTAGTAAAGCAGTTATCAGATGCTTCGTAATGATGTTGTTCAAAATATTTATCGATTAATGGTTTATCTCTTAGTTCAAAACGTTTAAATTCTAAAATAATAATCCCTCCTATCAGATTCCTCAATTGAGGTATTCACTATGGGTACATACAACCACATGGTTGTTCATTATAATTTAACGGATTCGCCTAATTCAAAGGTTCCATCACTTGTGATTACCTTGTCACCTTCGTTTAGGCCTGAAATAATGGCTACATCATCGTCTTCTGTCATACCTACTTCAACGACACGTACGTCAACTGTATTATTTTCAGTCAATACATACACGTATTTGCCGTCTTGGTTTTCACGAACTGCTTTGCTTGGAACAGTGAGCATTTTCGCTTTTACATTAGACTCGATAATCAATGTATAGAATTCACCAGCCTTGATGAGACCTTTATCATTGTTGAAAGTAGCTTTCACAAGAACACTTGGTACATTTTCTGGCTGCGTTACATCTACATAGGTCAATTCACCAGGTAATTCTTGGTCACCCACTTTAAGGAGTACCTTGATACCCTTTTTAGCATCAGGTGTGCCAAGCTTCATCGCCGCATCACGAGGGATACTAAGGGATGCTACCATCGGTGTAGATTGTTGAATCATCATGAACGGACGATCTGCAATGGCCATTTGACGGTCTTCATTGTAAATAGCCGTTACCGTACCAGCTATAGGCGCTACAATTGTAGATGCTGCCATTTGTGCAGATACTTGAGCGATTTGAGCCTCAATAGCCGCCGTATTAGCGCCACCGCCGCCACCGCCAGTTGTTACTGTCGTAGTTTGTGGTTGAGACCGTTCTACAATGCGATCATATTCTTTTTGAGTAATCATGCCCGCTTCGCGCATCTTCTGAGCTTGTGCCAATTGAGCACTATCTACAGACGCTGCTGTCGTAGTTGTCACAGACGTCGCATAGGACTGAGCTGAGGCTTGCGCTAACTGACCTTGTAAGGATGCTAGCTGTTGCTGTAAAGCCGATGTATCTACAGTGGCCAAGACTTGACCTTGTTGTACTTGGTCACCTACTTTCACAGCATATGCGACCTGCCCCGTCAACGTCGGCGTTACCGTTGCCTTATTGAGGGCTGTTACATTGGCGTCATTATGGATCTGCAGCGGCATATCCTTGTATGTTACATCAGCAACGGATACCGTTTTCGTACCGCAACCAGCGATGGCCAAGGCCATCATCACAACACCAAGCATAGCAACTACAGAATAAATTCGTTTTAATTTCATTCTGTCACTTCCTGTCATATTGATTTTTATCAATACCTTAGTATATCATAAAATCAATTAGAATTGTATGAAAGCTAATTCCTTTAATTAATGGATATAACGGAGGTTCTCATGGAAGAACGGATGGATTTTAGAATTTTAAATAACGGTAGCTTTATTCCCTCTATCGGTTATGGTACCTACAAAACAGGTAGCGAAGGGGAAACAGAACAAGCCGTCACTAATGCATTAAACGTAGGTTATCGATTACTCGATACAGCTGCCTACTACGGCAACGAAGAGGCCGTTGGCAAAGGCATCAAAGCATCTGGCGTTAAACGTACTGACATCGTTATTACCACAAAAATTTGGCATACCGACGCGGGCTACGATAATACGATGCGTGCTGTTGAAAGCTCCTTGAAAAAATTAGACACTAATTATATCGATATTATGCTCGTACATCAACCCCTTGGCGACTATTATGGTTCTTGGCGCGCCATGGAAGAGTTATACGATCAAAACGTATTGCGTGGGTTAGGCCTATCTAACTTTTACGAAGACCGATTAATCGACTTACTATATCACTGCAATGTGAAACCTGTGGTAAACCAAATTGAATGTCACCCGTTCAACCAACGCCAATCTCTTATCCAATTGATGAGAAAACATCAAGTAGTGGGCATGGCTTGGTCTCCATTCACTCGTGACCGCCAACCTATTTTTGACCATCCTATCATCAAAAGCTTGGCTGAAAAATACGGCGTGTCTAAACATCAAATCATCTTGCGTTGGCACATTCAACGTGGCATCATTCCATTGCCAAAGGCAAATAACGTGAGCCACATGGAAGCTAACTTTGATGTATTCGATTTCAAACTTACAAACATTGACATGGACGTTATGGAATTATTAGACCAACAAGACTTCTTGGAAGATCACCATACAGCGCCAGGTCTTGAACGACTTTTACAACTTAAATAAATATAAAACAAAACCACTTATATCTACTCCACTAGGAATAGATATAAGTGGTTTATTTTATTGCATTTTATTTAGGCACATTAAATACAGCTTGAACAAGTATCATATAAATCACTGTACCGGCAGCAATCGATATGAGCATGTTACGTTTCCACAAATGTAATCCAACCGTAACAACTAATGCTATAAGCTCAGGGATACCATAGGGATATGCTAAAACGACGGTTTCCTTAAAGGTATATACAACGAGCATGCCCATAACGGCAGCCGGCAAAGCCTTACCTAAAAAGAGTACAAAATCTGGCGCCTTTTTTCCTGGTGGAAATACGAGGAAGGCACCAAAACGAGTAAGTAATGTACCGGCTACAACAATAGCAACGGTGATGACCATTTCTGTACTAGTCAAGATGTACACCTCCCCACTTATACGCAATATAGCAGGCTACTAGCATACAGCTCATAGATAAAAGCATAAAGAGCGATTTGCCTACCAATAAGAGCATAACTATCGCCATAGCGGCACCAGCTACGCCAAAGGCTCTTATCTTGTTATTTTTTGCGTTGAGCAGCATTTCAAGGAATACCACAATAAATAGCCCAGGCAATACAAAATCGATGCCCCGTAAATCTACGGTAGCCAAGAGATTGCCAAACAGACCACCTATGAAGGTGCTAAATACCCAAAATATATAGTTAAGCCAAGACACGTGGAAATAAAACCACTTCTCATCTACATCTTCAGGTAATTTAGTCCCCATATTGATGGCAAAACTTTCATCACACATCCAAGCAACGGTGGGGAACCATTTCCACCCCATATGAATATAACGTTGAAGCGCAGACAAACCGTAGAAGAAATGGCGGCCATTAACGAACATGGTCAGTATAAACGCATTAATCGGATCAAAGCCAGCCACCAACATACCAATCGTCACAAACTCCATGGAGCCTGCAAAAATGGTAGCCGCCAAAACGGGCGCCGTCCACCAAGGCAACCCCTGACTGGTAGCATATAGACCAAAACCTAAACCAATAACAAATAAGCTTATACCCATAGGAGCCATAATAGGAAATGCAAAAGAAAATGAACTTCGATGTTTTATTTCATTCATAGGGATCGCCTCCTTTCCACATCACATACATTTAAAGTGTTAATGTCATTTATTATAAAGCACGCGTTAAAATTTCGCGAGCTACTTCTGGTGTTACATCACCTTTTTCACCAAGTCGTGTCATACCATGGTCTTCCAATTGTTTCACAATTTTATCAACTGCTTCAGCGCCAAGACCATAATCTTTCAAATGAGTAGATACGCCAAGGGACTCGAAGAATTCACGAGTTTTTGCAATAGCCTTATCCGCTTTTTCCTCTTTTGTACCTTCTGTAATATGCCATACACGTGTAGCATATTGCGCCAATTTATCGAGCTTGTCAGCTTTTTTCACCTCTAACAACGCAGGCAATACAATAGCCAAAGTAATGCCGTGGTCAAGATGGTAAGCCGCCGTTAACTCATGACCGATAAGATGTGTTGCCCAGTCTTGTGGTACGCCGGCACCAATCAAACCATTTAATGCCAAGGTAGATGCCCACACGTGATTAGCACGAATGTCGTAGTTTTCTGGATTTTCTACTGTTTCTTTGCCGATTTCAATCATGGTTTTCAAAATGCCTTCACTGAAACGATCTTGAATACGGCCGTCTACAGGATATGTTAAATATTGCTCTGTGGTATGTACGAATGTATCAATAACGCCATTCTTAACTTGTTTTTCTGGCAATGTGAAAGTCAATGTTGGATCGAGCATAGAGAACTTAGGGAATACTAAGCTACTGAACACAGGGAACTTACCATCACCATAGGTAATAACAGCGCCATTGTTCATTTCGGAACCTGTGGCAGGCAATGTCATAACTGTACCAAATGGTAATGGATTTGGCACCATTTCCACTGGAACCTCTGGAACACCAGCTTTCATAACATCAATAACAGGACCATCATAAGTAGCACCCATAACGATGAGCTTTGTAGCATCTACTACAGAACCACCACCTACTGCAAGGACGAAATCTACGCCATGTTCTTTAATGAAAGCAACGGCACGTTCACATGTTTCAAGAGATGGGTTTGGTTCAATGCCGCCGAATTGCTCAACCTTGCGGTCGCCAAGAGCTGCCACAATACGGTCAATAAGACCACTGCGCACAGCAGAGCCACCACCATATGTAATAAGCACCTTTGCATCCTTTGGTACTAATGCATTTAATTCGCTCAAGCGATCTTTACCGAATACAATATGTGTAGGGTTATAAAAATCAAAGTTAAACATAAAGACCTCCTAAGTATTATGTTTCTATTCCACCATTTTAATTGTATAAAACTT
>OIES01000179.1_pt1 | contig 33554 bp, 32 predicted proteins | sample 1581811 | NCBI WGS metagenome assembly OIES01 (sample SAMN03281021, study PRJEB24777) | human gut metagenome | isolation source: fecal sample PR177 from 1 month old male Malay infant, vaginal delivered... | reverse complement strand
TACCAAGACCGAATAGCGCTCATTTTTTTAAAGAAATGAATGAGCGATGGTGAAGTGCGCCCTTTTTTACGAAAACACATCAAAATCTTTTTTTAATTCCTCTTGACATATCACCAGAATGCTTTTTGATTGTGAATACTCTTGTATGTTAAAACTGGTTTTTCAGTCTGCTCAGCAGACGGTACAGCGGATCAAACAGCAGGAGTGTGACGGCAAAGCTGCTGATGCCGTGAACAACGTCGAAGGGAATTCCTGCTGTCCACCATGCAAACGCGGCTCCGATGCCGCCTGTAAAAAAGTAGGAGACGGCGCACAGCAGCCCGAAGAGCATACCGAAGATCCCTGCAAGCAGTGCGGCCGATATGGAACGCGGTTTTCCGTTCCATCCCATGAGAAATACGGAACCGCAAAGGATCGCCCACACATAGAGATAAGAAAACCACCACAGGCCGAAGCCGTAGATCAGTCCTTCCAGGATGACGAATACATAGAGGATGAACCAGACATGGCGGCGGAATATGAGGGTATACAGAATCAGCAGGAGCAACACCAGCTCGACATTGGGAAGCCAGGAAAGGCTGACCTGCAGCACCAGAAGGATTGCGGCAAGAAACGCGTCACGGACAAGTTCCTTTGTTTTCATGTTGCCCTCCTTTTGCCCAAAGAAACGGCGGCTCCATTACTGGTCCGCCGGTGTATATACAATACTGTAATTTTCGCCGTCTTTGATGGGCTGCATGCTGATACCGTAGTTGCAGGGTTCATGATCTAAAAGCAGCGCCCAGTAGGCTCCATCCTGTGTATAGTCCGCCCGCACTCCACCTACGGTAATCATCATGAGGCCGTATTCCTCGGTGGTGGTGCCTTCTATGGTCAGCTCCGGAATGTCATCCACCGCCTCCTTCAAGTACTGCGCCTCGGTAGTAACGTGATAGCTGTCCTCACTGCCATCCTTGTAAACCACATCGATGGTGATGGTTTTACTGCCAACCATGGGAACGGGCTTTGAAAAGTTATAGATAACCAGCAGCAGCGCCAGCACAGCCACAGCCACGCAGGCACCGAGAAACGGGGAGGGACGTTTCAGTCTCTTATGTCCTTGTTTGTCTGTAATCATCATTAAAGTCTTCTTTCTATACTAAGTTCTCATAGTATAGCATAAAAAGGCAGGGAAACTCAAGAAAATTTAGGGATACTGAGAAAATACTTTTCCCAATGCCCGGGGTGGTGTATAATGAGGGGCAGTTGGCCGCCGTCAATTGGCATGATAACGGGAACGGGGCGGCCGGACAAGAGATGAAACGGAGAGTCAAAATGGAAGAAAATCGGAATATCAGACAGGAAATTACAGAGTGTGAGAAATTATTGATCGGTCTGGGGGAAGAGTGGAAGGCGGAGCTTGTCCCGGATATAGCCAATGTGTATGAGAAGCTGGCGGAGCTGACGGAGGGCAGGGACTTTTTTATCGTGACGACAGTGACGGATGCCCGGATCTTTGAGTCCGGGATCGATGCATCGAGAATTGTGGCTCCCTGCGGAAATGAAACGTGGCGCCAGTGTTCCCGCTCCTGCACGAAGGATATCTGGGAGCCGGGGGAGATTCCGGAGGATATATGCCCTCACTGCGGCGCGCCGCTGACGGGAAATACCATCAAGGCGGAAACTTATATTGAGGAAGGCTATCTGCCTCAGTGGAATAAGTATACAGCCTGGCTGGCCGGCACATTGAACAGGAGGCTGGTTATCCTGGAACTGGGGGTAGGATTTGCCGTGCCTACGGTGATCCGGTGGCCGTTTGAGAAGACAGCGGCGCTGAATAAGAAGGCTCATATGTACCGGATCCACGGGAAATTTGCACAGCTTTCCGCTGAAATGGGGGAAACGGCTGTGTCTGTCCCGATGAATTCCGTGGAGTACTTTAGAAATTTATACTTCAACTTTTAACAAAACAAGCTTAACGGCAGCGGCGGGCGGAGAGAAATCGGTATCCCCCACTGACATGAAGTCAAGCCGCGCATCTATAAGATGCAGTCGCACTCTGTGAAATTATCGAGTGTGGATTGAAACAAAGTTGTACAATCAGGGATCCTGTGATAAAATGTTGAAAAAAGGCGATACGAGGTGGCGGCCATGATAGCGATTATTGATTACGATGCCGGAAATTTAAGAAGTGTGGAAAAGGCACTGGATGCATTGGGAGAGCAGCCGGTTATCAGCCGGGATGAGAAGACGATTCTTTCCGCGGATCGGGTGATTCTGCCGGGAGTTGGTTCCTTTGGAGATGCCATGGGGAAGCTCCGTCAATACGGATTAGTGGATGTGATTCACCGCGTGACAGACCAGGGAACTCCATTTTTAGGGATTTGTCTGGGACTGCAGCTTTTATTTGAGCGGAGCGGGGAGAGTGAAGGCGTTACCGGACTGGGGATACTTCCGGGAGAGATTGTGAAGTTCCCGGATACACCGGGGCTCAAGGTTCCCCACATGGGATGGAACTGTCTGGACATCCGTCCGGAAGCAAAGCTTTTTAAAGGACTGGCTTCGGGGGAATATGTGTATTTTGTCCATTCATATTATTTAAAAGCGGAGAATGAAGGGGATGTGGCGGCGTCCTCCGTTTACGGTGTCCGTTTTCACGCTTCCGTGGAACACGGCAACATCTTTGCCTGTCAGTTCCACCCGGAAAAGAGCGGTACCACGGGATTAAAGATTCTGAAAAATTTCATTGAACTACAATAGGAGGTGGCCGGATGCTGACGAAAAGGATAATTCCATGTCTCGATGTACATAACGGACGCGTGGTGAAGGGCGTTAATTTCGTGAATTTAAAGGATGCCGGAGATCCGGTGGAGATCGCGGCCGCATACGATAAGGCCGGAGCGGATGAGCTTGTCTTTCTGGACATCACAGCTTCCTCCGACAACCGGAATACCGTGGTGGATATGGTACGCCGCGTGGCGGAAACGGTTTTTATCCCATTTACCGTGGGCGGCGGAATTCGCACGGTAGATGATTTTAAACTGCTTCTTCGGGAGGGCGCGGATAAGATATCCATCAATTCCTCTGCCATCAACACACCGGAGCTGATCTCCGATGCGGCGGACAAATTCGGACGCCAGTGCGTGGTCGTTGCCATCGATGCCAGAAGGCGGGCCGACGGAAGCGGATGGAATGTATTCAAAAACGGCGGCCGTATCGACACGGGGCTTGACGCCGTGGAGTGGGCCATGAAGGCCGACCGCATGGGCGCGGGGGAGATTCTCTTAACCAGCATGGACTGCGACGGCACAAAGGCTGGATATGACGATGAATTAAACGCCGTGATCGCAGACTGCGTCTCCGTACCACTCATCGCGTCGGGCGGCGCCGGAACGAAAGAACATTTTTACAATGCCCTGACGACGGGAAAAGCAGACGCTGCGCTGGCGGCTTCCCTGTTCCATTATAAGGAACTGGAGATCATGGATCTGAAGCGCTATCTGGCGGACCGGGGACTGCCTGTGAGGATATAGGGCAGAGGATTACGATACAGACAAAAGAATACAGGACAATACGAAAGGAAATAACAGCAAAATGGGTGCGATCGATAATGACTGGCTGGAACCACTGAGTGTGGAGTTTAAGAAGCCATATTACAAGGAACTTTATAAGAAGGTTAAGCAGGAGTATGAGACGAAAAGAGTCTTTCCGGAGGCGGATGACATCTTCAATGCGTTTCAGTTTACGCCCCTTTCCAAGGTAAAGGTGGTGATTCTGGGGCAGGACCCCTACCACAATTACGGGCAGGCCCACGGCCTCTGCTTCTCCGTAAAGCCGGATGTGGATGTACCCCCGTCGCTGGTGAACATTTATCAGGAGCTGCATGACGATCTGGGATGCGATATCCCCAATAACGGCTACTTAAAGAAGTGGGCGGATCAGGGCGTCATGCTGCTCAATACAGTGCTGACTGTCCGCGCTCATGCGGCTAACTCCCACCAGGGAATCGGATGGGAGACATTTACGGACGCGGCTATCAAAATCTTAAACGAGCAGGACCGGCCGATGGTATTCTTATTGTGGGGGCGCCCGGCACAGAATAAGAAGAGTATGCTGACCAATCCGAAGCACCTGATTCTGGAGGCACCGCATCCCAGTCCCCTTTCTGCGTTCCGGGGCTTTTTCGGAAGCAGGCATTTCAGCAAAACCAATGAGTATTTAAAGGCCAACGGGCTGGAGCCTATAGATTGGCAGATTGAAAACATATAAGAATGGAGACGGAAAATAAGAGATGAGTATAATAGAGACATTAAAGGTAATCGTACTTGGAATCGTGGAGGGATTTACCGAATGGCTCCCCATCAGCAGTACGGGCCATATGATACTGGTAGATGAGATCATCCATTTGAATCAGCCGAAAGATTTTAAAGATATGTTTATGGTCGTGATCCAGCTGGGCGCGATTCTGGCGGTCGTGGTCATGTACTTCCACAAGCTGAATCCATTTTCACCGACGAAGAAACCCGCACAAAAACGGGCCACACTGGAGCTGTGGTCCAAAATTATCCTCGCGTGTATCCCGGCGGCCATCATAGGACTTCTGATCGATGACATTATGGAAAAATACCTGATGAACGGTTATGTCGTTGCGGCCACATTAATTATCTATGGCGTGCTGTTCATCGTCATAGAAAACGCGAATAAAAGCCGAAATTTTGAGATGCAGCGGGTGGGAGATATCTCCTACCAGACGGCGCTTTACATAGGCCTTTTCCAGCTCCTGTCCCTGATCCCCGGCACATCCCGGTCCGGTTCCACCATCCTGGGCGCCATGATCCTTGGATGCTCCAGAGGCGCTGCCGCCGAGTTTTCCTTCTTCTTGGGAATCCCTGTTATGTTCGGCGCCAGTTTCTTAAAGATTGTAAAATACGGTCTCCATTTCACCGGCCCCCAGGTCTTCTATCTGATCCTCGGAATGGTAGTGGCTTTCATCGTCTCCGTATACGCAATCCGCTTCCTGATGGGCTACATCAGAAAACACGACTTCAAATTCTTCGGCTACTATAGAATCGTCCTTGGAGCCATCGTTTTAGTCTACTTTGGAATCACAGCCTTTATCGGCTGATTCGGTTTGGCAGCATATAATATTAGATTCAGAAGTGGATTTATGTAAATGGAAAAACAGAGGCATGCCGCAGACCCGCCAGGGTTTGCAGCATGCCTCTGTTTTTTATTTAAACTTTTCTTAAATCTCCACGGCTCTCAAGACTATCACAGCCCTCGCTCCAATCGTGACCGAATGGCAGGCCGCTTCTTTCCAGCCGCTCGCATGTTCCGGAATACTTTCTTTCCCTTTCCCTGTATCGACGAGCAGGTTCCAGCAAAATCCCTCCGGAAGTCTTGGCAGGCCGATGGTGAGCGGTTCCCAGTAGGTGTTGACGGCGAGGTAGATGATATCCTCGGTGCCGTCGTCGTGTTTCCCCGCGTACATGATGCCGATGTAGTGGGTATAGGCTGCTGTTTCATTCTTCCAGGCCTCTGTTCCGTGGACGCTGACAGGCGGAAATCCGGTGCTGGATGGAACAGTCTCCCTACGGATCACCGGATGACACCTTCGAATGGCGATCATACGGCGGAAAAATGCATGGATTTCCTGGTTCTTCTCCAGCAGTGACCAGTCCAGCCAGGAGATGTGATTGTCCTGGCAGTAGGCGTTGTTATTGCCGTACTGGGTGTTTCCGAATTCGTCGCCGGCGAAGAACATCGGAGTCCCGCGGCTGCACATTAAGACTGCGCAGGCGTTTTTGATCATGCGGAAACGGAGTGCCAGAATGTCCGGATCATCGGTCTCGCCCTCGATACCGCAGTTCCAGCTGTTGTTGTTACTGTCTCCGTCTGTATTGTTCCAGCCGTTGGCCTCGTTGTGTTTTTCATTGTAGCTGTAGAGGTCATAGAGGGTAAAACCGTCGTGGCACGTCAGGAAGTTGACGGAGGAATTGAATCCCCGTGTGGCAGGCGGATAGAGATCCGGCGAGCCGGTGATTCTCTTAACAGCCGCGGCGGCGGTGTTGTCGTCGCCCTTTAAAAAACGGCGCATATCGTCCCGGTATTTGCCGTTCCACTCCGCCCAGCGGTTCCAGGAAGAGAAGGAGCCGACCTGGTATAGACCTCCCGCATCCCAGGCCTCGGCGATCAGCTTCGCACTGGCGAGCACCGGATCGTAGGATAAGGATTCCAGAAGCGGAGGCTTGTGAAGCGGCGTGCCATCCTCGCTTCGCCCGAGGATAGAAGCCAGATCAAAGCGGAAGCCGTCCACGTGGTAATGGATGGTCCAGTATCGGAGGCAGTCCAGAATCAGCTGCTGGACGATGGGATGGTTGCAGTTTAAGGTATTGCCGCAGCCGCTGAAATTATAGTAGAAGCCCTCGGGGGTCAGCATGTAGTAAATATGATTGTCAAAGCCCTTGAAGGAGAAAAATCCGCCCTTTTCATTGCCTTCCGCGGTGTGATTGAAGACGACGTCGAGATAGACCTCCATGCCGTGCTCTTTTATGGTGCGGATGAGCGTCTTCAGCTCCCGGCCCTCGTGGTTGTGCTCGCTTTTTGAGGCGTAGCTGGTGTTGGGAGCGAAGAAGCTGACGGGATTGTAGCCCCAGTAATCCAGCAGCATCTTCCCGTTCACGCTGCGCTGGTTGCGCATCTCGTCAAATTCAAAAATGGGCATCAGCTCGATGGCGTTGACGCCCAAGTCCTCCAGATAGGGAAGCTTTTCTATGATTCCCTGAAAGGTTCCGGGAGCGGTAACTCCGGAAGAGGCATCCCTTGTAAATCCCCTGACATGAAGCTCATAAATAATTAAATCCTCCATGGGAATCGGAGGATGGCAGCAGTCGTCCCAGTTGAAATTGTCTGAGACTACCCTCGCTTTATACCGAAAGCCGCTTTCCGGCTTGGAGCCCCATGTGCCCTGTCCGGTAACGGCTTTCGCATAAATGTCCAGAAGGTATTTGGTTTTGTCGAAGATAAGCCCTTTCTTTGGATCATACGGCCCATCAATGCTGAACGCATACTCCAAATCCCAGGTGTCTAAGTCGAACACGATGATGGAATAGACATTCCCGATCCGGTAACGGTCCGGGATGGGGATCTTCGCGTATGGTTCACTTTCGTTATGGTGAAACAGCAGCAGCTCGCAGGAAGCAGCTTCCTGTGAATGAAGCGTAAAACTGACGCCTCCAGGTATCAGACGCGCGCCGAATTCTTCGTACAATCCTGGTCTTACGGAAAAACCGGATATGGTGTCAAGCGGCCTGAAATCATCGGTGTACTGTGGCATATCGGTATCCTTTCTGACAGATTAAGGCTGAAACAACATCTCAATCCGTCCTTCAGCGGCTTTCTCATCTTTGCCGTCAAAGTAAAATAGTAAATTTCTGTTCCGCGTTACCAGTCCTTTCTTCATCTCATCATAGTCTTTTACATTTACTCTCGATTTGCCATTATCGATATAGATGTCGCAGTCAAAACAATTGGCCGCCGTAATTAAAACAGCTATGGGGATGGGGGTATAACGCTGATAAATGTCAACTTGTTTCGTTCGCATATCCCAGCCTCCTTTTTATGGCGGGCGGATAATCCGTACGTCGGGTGACAAAACATTAAGATACTCTTCCAGAAAATGATTGGTGAACTGTGAAATATAGATAAATCAATCTATCTATATTCTACCATATATTTTAGTGCGATACAAGATTAAAGCAAAAAAATAAACAGTTTAATCGTGAAAATTTTGTGAAATATGTGTAAAAACTAAATGCTGGCTGCATGTATCCACTAAAACTGGGGATGTGCGGAAACCTTTCAGATAACAGCGCTGGTTATAATATCTGCAATAGGGCCAGGTCACACAGATATAATATGATCCATGCGGCCAGATATTGATACTTTCCGGAAGTTTTTACGGTTCTCCGGTAGAGATAGAACGGCATAATAATAAGGCCGGAGAGAAACAGCCAGAAAGAGTAACCGTTCCCCTCATTTTTAGCCTGTCTGCTGTCCAGGATTAAAAGGATCAGATTGAGAACAGCGGTCGCCAGCCAGACCAGCGGGACAGGCCCGAACACGGCGTGTAAAACGAGAGTCGCGCCAAGCGGGACTGCCGCCAGCAGCCAGAGTGATGTATCATGGTGCTCGTTCATATGATTTTCCCTTTCTATGCGAGGATGATGTCTATGCCGGGGTTGGAATTGCGTATTCGTTCGAGTGCCGCTTCATTTTCCGGTGTCTGGACCGTAATCAGGACATCCACCTCGCTGTATTCACAGTAGGTATAGATTCCGCGGCACATAAATTTCGAGGAATCCGCCAGTGCGACCACCTTGCTGGCCGAGCGGATCATGTTTCTTTTGATGTCGAGAAAGAAGGGGATCGAGACGGTCAGACCCGGGCAGTTAAGAAGTCCATTCGTTCCCATGAACGCGATATCCGCGTTAATATCCTTAAAGTAGGACGCGGTATCAATACCGAAAAGAACCTTGCTGTAGTGATGGAGCACGCCGCCGGGCATAAAGATCTGATTGACGTTAAACAGGGACTGGGCCACGTCGATCGCATTGGTGACGATGTTGATATCCTCTAAGTCGGTGCATTGGTTGAGCTCTTTGGCAAACTCCAGTATGGTGGTGCCTGAATCCAGAAAGATCGATGAATGGGAGGATATGAGTTCCAGCGCTTTGCCGGCGATGCGCTGTTTTTCGTTATAAAACAGTTCTGTTCGTAAATGTCCGTCATAATCCTTTTGAAAGTTTTCATTGAACAAAGCGAACCCTCGTGTTCGAACAATCTGATGCTTTTCTTCCAGGATCAGAAGGTCGCGCCGAATGGTTGTGGGCGTGACTGAGAGGATAGAGGCAAGCTCTTCGACCGACATTTTCTTCTTCTGCATCAGCAGCTTTACTATATAGTCCTGTCTGGTTAAATTTCCCATTAAAATTCCTCCTTTATCCGTGCTTATACTTCAAAGTATAGCAGAAAAAAACATTCTGTAAAGATTAATTTTTGTTTCGAACATTTTTTTGTTCGAAAGTTCTCTCTTCATGAATTTGATTGTAGAATATTGACAAAATATGAAAAAAGATGGATTATAAACATACAAAACATACAAATAATAAAAACAAAAGAACATGAAAAGAAACTAATAACGAACAAAACGAACACAGGGAGGAAACCGTGGAACTAACGATTGGAAGCGCAATATTTCTGACACTGCTGGCAACTTTTTTATTCGCATTCTGGTATCAGGCACTAAAGCATCTGGGGGAGTATCCGCTGGCGGGGTTTGTCATGTGGCTGTACATATCGAGCTTTATCACAATTCTGGCCGCCTGCAGGGTGCTGGGAGCCCACGATATGCCGGAAGGCATATTTCAGGAGATTCAGGGAAAGGAGCTGGCCGCGTTTGGTGTTTGCCTTGGCGGAGCGGCGATGACCTACGGACTGATCGTATCCCTGATCCACATGAAGGAATACGGAATGATCGCCAATCAGGCGATCTCGGGAACTGCAGGAGCCATACTGGGAGTCATACTCACCTTTGTGGTGGGCGGGCTTTCACCGGATGTCTCTTTGGCCATGGTTCTGGCGGCGGCCGCGGTATTAATCGGAGCCAGCGTGATATTACAGTATTCCGGAATGATCAAGACAGGGGACAGGAAGAAGCAGGGGGAAAATGAGAGCCAGCAGAACATGGAGTCCTTAAAGAAGCAGAACAAGATGCTGATCTTCAGCAACATCCTGATGATGGGATATTCCATTGCCTACATGCTGGGAACCCGTTCCGAACTGCATCCGAAAGGCTTTCCCGCACTGCTGTGCGTGCTGCTTCTGGCGATCGGCTCTCTGTTTGCAGCGCTCAGCTACGCGGCCGTATCGCTTACCAGGCATCACCAGTGGAGGCAGGCCTTAATCCCACCGAACCGAATTCCGATCTATATGGCGCTCGGGGCGGGAATCTGCCACTACGGCGGCAATTTAATGCAGATCTACGCATTGCCACTCTTAAGCGCTCCGGTCTCCAATCTGCTTTTAAAGACAAGCAGCCTGTGGACCTATCTATGGGGCGTCGTGTATGGGGAATACAAGGGGGCGGTGCTTAAATCAAAGATATTCCTGGCGGCGGGAATCGGAGCGTACGCAGTCGGCATTCTGCTGCTGACCTATGCGCTGTACTGCTGACCAGAGAAAGAAGAGAGGAGAGGAGCAATGTTTAAAGAAGCACACCAAAAGAATGAGAAACTGATTTTCGGCCTGATACATTTACGGCCAATGCCGGGAACGCCTTTTTATAAGGAGGGTGATTACGAGGAATCCATAAAAAAGGCGGTTAAAGATGCGAAGGCACTGGAGAATGGAGGGGCTTCCGGCTGTCTCGTTCAGACCGTGGACAAGGTCTACCCGGTAGGGGACGACAGCGATTACGTGAGAGCCACCTGCTTATCCGTGATCGCCAGCGAGGTGAAACGGGCGGTTGGGCCTGATTTTAAAGTCGGGGTACAGCTCATGTGGAACTGCATCACACCGTCGATCGCGTCTGCAAAAGCAGTCGGGGCGGACTTTACAAGATGTACGGCCTTATTCGGGCAGACCGTGTCGCCGTTTGGCGGCGTCATCAATGGGGACCCCTTAAGCGTGCTCGAATACAGGAGAAAGATAGAGGCGGAGAGTGTGGAACTTCTGGCGGAGATTGCCGGGTACCATTTCCACGGGGGATATGACCGGGAAGGGCTGCTTGACCGGGTGGCATCGGCGGCGATGGTCAGAGCGGACGCGGTGGAAATCATGAGCAAGGATGAAGAACTGAATAACCGCATGGAAGAAGATATCCGTTCCGCTTATCCGGATATGCCGATTATTCTCGGCGGCGGTACCGACGTGGAGAGCGCCAGAAGCCGGCTGAGAAACGCGGACGGGGCGCTGGTAGGTAAATGCTTCGAAGGCTGCAACTGGGGTGAGGGTATCGACGAGAGAATCGTGGAAGCGTACATGAAGGAAGTAAGGAGCATTTAATGCTTCATAATCACGGCACAAGGAGCGGGCAGACGCGCCCGCCTGTGTCCACTAAAAGGAGGAAGAACTATGAGAAGGAGCAAAAGGATTGTAGCATTACTGATGGCGGCGGCAATGGTGGTATCTTTGGCCGGGTGCGGCAGCAAGGGAACCACAGCGCCTGCGGAAGAGTCCAGGACGGAAGCACAGAAAACCGAAGCTTCGAAGACGGACCCGGCAAAACCGGAAGAAGCGAAGTCGGAGGATGGCGGGGAAACGGCCAAGGAAGGCGGAAAGCTTCTGTTTTTCGCAATCCAGAATATCGGAGACTATGGAATTAACGACCTTGGTTACTTTGCAGCACAGGACATTGCAGAGAAATACGGGATGGATTTAACCCTGGTAGAGGGAAGCAATGACGCATCCGTAAGAACGACCAGTCTTCTGGACGCCCTGGAGACCGGCGATTACGACTACTGTATCACAGCCAGCTGGTACATTCTGGACGATTTACTGGCCCAGGCCAACGACTTTGATACGAAATTTATCATTTACGATACCAACCCGACCCTTGATTTAAGTGCATATCCAAACTGCTACGGAATCAGTTTCCGGCAGGATGAAGGCTCTTTCCTGACTGCGGTCTATCAGTGTCTGATGACGAAGACCGGATCAGTGGGCGCGGTCGCTTCCCAGGATGCCCCGATTCTGAATGACTTCCTGACCGGATGGCTGGCCGGTGTAAAGTACTTTAATGACAACATGGGCGGAAATGTGAAGTACTCCGTTGCATACTTATCCGATTCCACCGTTCAGGGCGACTATGAGACGGCCGCCGTACTGTATGGAGCCGGCTGTGATATCGTCTACAACATCGCAGGAACCTTCTGTCTGGGCGCTGCAAAGGCGTGCGAGGAAGCCGGTGGAACAGAAAACGGCAAGTATCTGGTCGGTGTTGACTATGACCAGTACGAAGTCTTTGCACAGAGTGACAATACCGATGTAGAGGGCTATGAAAATCTTGCTACATCCATGGAAAAGAAGATTCGGGAATCCATCGTTTCCGCGTTTGACCAGCTGTCAGACGGTACGGGACAGATGGCAAATCACCGGTTCTCTCTGGCTGACGGCGGTGTCGGCCTGGCATATAACGATAACTACTTTAAGCTGACTCCGGAGGATGTGCAGAAAAAGGTAACGGAAGTGGAAGATAAGATTAAGAGCGGAGACATCAAGGTTCCGAGTTACTTCGATTTCAATGATTACGATGGCTTCAAAGAGTTCAGAGACAATCCCGATTCACGTATTAACTAGGCGCTGCGGGATAAGAGAATGATCTAACAGAACAGAGCTGCGCGCCTTCCGTGCGCGCAGCTTCTTATGAGGGCGGAGATACTATGGCAAAAGAACTTTTAAGAATGGAAGGAATCACCAAGATTTACGGGAATGGGTTTATGGCGAACAAGGATATCTCCTTCTCTGTCAATGAGGGCGAAATCCATGCGCTGATCGGGGAAAACGGCGCCGGAAAGACGACTCTGATGAAAATCCTTTTTGGGCTCGAAAACTGCCAGGAAGGAAAGATTTTTATTGAGGGGAAGGAATGTCACATCGCCAATCCTCTGGATGCGATCGACAAGGGCGTCGGAATGGTTCATCAGCATTTCATGCTGGTTCCGAATCTGACTGTCGCGGAAAATATCGTACTGGGAATTGAACCCGGGCGGGGCCAGCTGTTTGATAAGAAACAGGCGGTCCGTATGGCAAAGGAAGTATCGGAGAAATATCAGCTGGATGTGGATCCCAATGCACTGGTCCGTGATATCAGCGTGGGATTGAAGCAGAAGGTTGAGCTCTTGAAAGCATTGATCAGGGGTGTCAAGGTGCTTATCCTGGACGAACCGACAGCTGTTTTGACGCCTCAGGAGACCCGCGATCTGTTCCGGCAACTGAAGGTGCTGCGGGAACACAATTATGGAATTATCTTCATCTCCCATAAGCTGGAGGAGATCATGGAGCTCTGTGATTCGGCAACGGTGCTGCGCCACGGGTGTGTGACGGGGAACATTGAGCGCAGGGAGATGGATGAATCCAAGCTTTCCAAACTGATCGTAGGGCGTGATGTGGTCAGCGAGGTGGAGAGAACGGAGACGGACTGCGGAGAGACGATTCTTACGGTCCGTGGAGCGACGTATGTGGATGATATCGGAAAGTGTCTGGTTAAGGATATCTCCTTTGGCATCAGAGCAGGGGAAATCGTTGGAATAGCAGGAGTGGAAGGCAACGGGCAGAATGAACTGTCGGAGATGATAACCGGACTGCTTCCCATGACAGAGGGGGAGATTACCGTCAATGGCCACTCGACCAAGGGCATGAACATCAGAAAGATCAGGGACCTGGGACTGGCTCATATCTCGGAGGACCGGATGACGTATGGATGCGCGCCGGATTTATCCGTATACGACAATCTGGCTTCCATATATCTGGACAACAAAAAGTATGTGAAGGGCGGTTTTGTGAATAAAAAGGTGCTGTCAGCATACGTGAAGGAGTGCATAAAAGAGTTTGAGATTGCCTGCGATTCGGAACAGAGTCCTGTCCGCATGCTGTCAGGAGGCAACATACAGAAGGTAATTGTAGCGAGGGAATTTACCAGCGGCGCAAATCTGATTATCGCCAACCAGCCGACTCGCGGAATCGACGTCGGTACGGCTTCCCTGATTCATCGGCTGCTCCATAAGTACACGAGGGAGAAGAAATTTGCGGTTTTACTCATATCATCGGACTTAAATGAGATTTTAAACCTGTCGGACCGCCTTCTCGTTATGAGAGACGGAAGCATAGGGGCCCAGTTTGTGGAGATGGACAAGGTGACGGATGAGATGCTGGGCGAGTACATGCTGGGCATTAAGAAAATGACGCCGGAGGAAAGGGGTGAGTTGTATTGAAAAAGGTTCAGCGAGTGGAATTTATTTTTGAACTGCTGCGGGTGGTTTTGGGACTGGTCATCGCTTATGTGGTGACGCTGGCCCTGATCGTAATTACTTCGGATACGGCTCCGGCGGATATCATTGCGAATTTTGTCGTCGGCCCGTTTACGAACAGCAGGCGTTTTGGCCAGCTGATGGGAAAATTTATCCCTTACGTGCTGTCTGGCTGCGGGATGTGTTTTATTTACAGCTGCGGGCGCTTCAGCCTGATCGGAGAAGGTATTATCAATTTTGCCCCGATCATCGCGTGTCTCGTTCTCTTTAAGACGCCTTTCTTTGAGGGGACGCCGTGGGTATTCGGAATCCTGATTTTACTGGTGGTCTGCTGCGTGGTAGGCGGCGGTCTGGCCCTGATTCCGGCGTATGGACGTGAGAAATACAATACGAGTGAGATGGTGACTTCCATCATCATGAACTATCTCCTTCTGTTTCTGTCCATGTGGATCTTAAAGCTGTTTCTGGCGGACAGGACGCAGAGCTTCCTGTGCAGCCCGCTCTATCCGGACAATGCGAAATTCTTCCAGATTATACCGAAGACCAATCTTCACGCAGGCATCTTCATCAGCGCGATCGGATGGATCATCGCGTGCCTGATGTTTGGAAAGATGCGCATCGGAGCCAAGATCCGCATCTGCGGCGCCAACGGAATGTTTGCCAGGTATTCCGGAATTAATACGAAGAAGACACTGTATCTGGCCCAGCTGATCGGCGGTATCTTTGCCGGCGCGGCGGCCTGTGTGGACGCGTTTGGCCTGTATCCCCGTTATCAGTATAATCTTCTGACCAATATCGGTATGGATGCGCTGATTGTGGCGGTTATCGCCAGAAAGAAGCCGATATTTATTCCGCTGGCGGCATTTGTCCTGGCATATATCAGGACCTCGGCAGTTATCTTAAACCTGTCCTCGAATATACCGGTGGAGTTTGTCAACATGATGCAGGCGATCCTGATCCTGTTCATCGCGGCGCAGAGCTTTTTACAGAAATCGAAAGAGAAGGTTATTTTCCGTCTGTCCTATGAAGACGCGGCCAGGAAGGGAGGAAAGTCAGCATGACAATTGCAACGATAGAAGCATTCCTGTTTTCAGCACTGAGAATCTCCACACCGCTCATGTACGTGGCACTCTGCGCGGTAGTATCCCAGCAGGGCGGACTGCTCAACATGGCAGCAGAGAGTATGATGTTGGCCAGCGCGCTGATGGGAGTGATCGCCAGCGCCCTCACACAGAATCTCCTGGTGGGGATTCTGGTCGGTGCGGCCTGTTCCGTACTGATTACGCTGTTTCTCTGTTTTGCCACGTTCGTGATGAAGGTCGATCTGTATCTGATGTCGATCGCCATGAACACGGCCCTGATGGGCGGCACCATCTACGTGATGTGGGCCCTGACCGGTTCCAAGGCGAACACGGCGGCATATTACGCTTCTCTCCAGATGCCGCAGATTCAGATTCCGATCTTAAAGGACATTCCGTTTCTGGGAGCGGTCCTTTCCGGGCATAACGGTTTTACATACATCGGATGGCTGATGATCTTCGCCGTGTGGTTTCTCATCTTCCGCACGAAGCTGGGACTGCGCATCCGGTCTGTAGGGCAGAATCCCCAGGCCGCGGAGTCCGTCGGTATCAATCCGAGAAAGATCTATACGATTTCCTTTGTCATCGCGGGCCTGATTGCAAGCTTTGGCGGAATGTTTCTTTCCATGGGGTATCAAAACATGTTTATCCGTGAGATGACAGGCGGCAAGGGATTTATCGGAATGGCGGCGGCAACAATCGCCAATGCGTCACCGGTGGCGGCAGCCCTGATTTCCGTCGTGTTCGGTCTGGCGGATGCCGTGACGAACTACTCAAAACTCTATATAACCGACGCTCAGTTCCTGGCGGCCATGCCATATTTAATCACCGTAATCTTACTGTTTGTCCTCTCCGCGATCCGTCAGAAGATGGATGAGAAACGCCAGAGGAAACGGAAGCTGGCTGCACTTAAGATGCAGGAAGAACATCTGAGAGAAATTTCAAAGACATAAGAATCAAGGAGGATAGTTATGGATTACGTAATTGCCGGAAATGTCATGATTGACTCGGTTCGTTTCCCGGACGGACGCAATTCGGGCGGAGACCATATTGGTGGTCCGGCCACATTTGCATACTCCGGCGTAAAGCTCTGGACCGACAGCGTAATGCAGTGCAGCAACGTGGGAGAAGATTACCAGGCGCTGTTTGAGCCATGGATGGAGAAAAACCGGGTGATTCGGGACGGAATCAAGGTAAAGGTAGAGCACTGCAACCATTCTTACATCGTGTTCCGCGAGGATGGGACGTATGAAGCGGACATGGTGGTGGAACGGTTCCGGAGCGACTGGATTCAGGATTTTGGCTATATGAAGACATCGCCGGAAGAGATCGGTGTGTGGACAAAGGGCGCGGGAGTAAAGGGCGTCTACATCGCCCAGAACGTGGACCGGGTATTCTGGAGGCAGATGAAGGAAATCAAACAGCGGGATGGATTTAAGTTGATGTGGGAGATTGAAGGCCCCAGCTCCTATTTGAAATACTTGCCGGAGGTTATGAATGCGCTGGAGGAAACGGACATATTTTCCATTAATCTTCAGGAGGCCAGGAATCTATTCGGTGTGGAGAGCGAGGAGGCGTGTCTGGAGAAGCTGAGAGGGCTGCCTGTCGATCTGACACTGTTCCGGGTTGGGGAGAGAGGGCTTTACTCGGTGACGAGAGACCGCGTGTGGTATCTGCCGCCGGCGCCCGCAGACAGAATCGTCGATCCGACGGGCTGCGGCAACACCTCGACGGGAGCTGCGCTCTACGCATATGCGGAAGGCTATGATCCCCTGATGGTCGGGATCATGGCAAACGTGGCGTCGGCACAGAATATCCGTCAGTACGGCATTATGCCCGATATGCTGGGCGTGAGGGAAACGGCGAAGGCCCAGGCCGCCAGTCTGTACGAAAAATACAAGAGAGAAGAGGAGGAGGGGCATGAGTAAAAGTGAGTATGGGAATCCCCTTGGAAATCAGGCGTTAAGTCTCCCGGACATGGCAGACGCCCAGCTGGAGGCGTGTTTTGACGAAAAAACACTGAGCGGTCTGATGTCCATGGCGGAGATTTTCAACGTGAGGAAGATTTTTATTACCGGCTGCGGAGATTCGATCGCGGCAGCCGGCGCCTTTGCGGGGGTGATGAGGAAGTTTACGGGGGCGTTTCACTGTGAGATGATTGAACCCATGGAGTTTACCCGTTTCCTGAAAAAGGAAGAGGCGGGAATCGGAGAGCCGGACAGTCCGCTGGTCATAGCGATCAGCGCCGGAGGCGGGACAGCCAGGATTACAGAGGTTTTACAGAAGGCAAACCGGATGGGTGCTTTCACAATCCTTCTGACGAATAACAGGGAGAGTGTGGGCGCGCAAAACGCAAAGCGGGTATTCTGCTTAAATACGCCGAAGATGCCGGAGGATTTTCCTGGCCTGCGTTCGTATTTTGCCAGCATTACGGGACTCATTGCACTGGCGGCAAGGATCGGGCGGGTGAGAAATATTCTGCCGCCCACGGCGCTTACGGATGTGAAGCAGGCGGTCAGCGCCTATGTACACAGCTATGAAGCCGTGATGAAGCGGATAGACAGCCAGATGTTTGAGCTGGCAGGAACGTGGAAGGATTTCGAACAGTTTGATTTTATCGGCGACGGGCCGGAGCTGTACTCCGCACTGTTTGCCCTGGAGAAATTTGTGGAAACCAACGGAGTGACCGGGAATTTCGATGATTCGGAGGACTGGTGCCACATTAACTATCATGTAAAGAATCCGGACAGAATCGGCACCATCCTGTTTGCTGACCGGCATTCGAACGCATACGGAAGAGAACGGGAGACCGCAGCCGCAGCCTGTGGAATCGGACGGCCTCTGCTCGTTATCACCAATGGACCGGCCGCCGATTTCCCGAAAGCGGCAAATGTATGCTGTATCCCGGATACAGAAAAGGGCTATGAGTGGCTGATGCCTCTCATGGATTACGTGCCTGTGTCACTGCTGGCGGGGTATACAGGCGCCCTTGCCGGAAGAAAATTCTTCAACGAATACGATATCGCTGCTCATGAGTACAACGGAGGCGGTGTGTTCTTCAATCCGTCGGTCATGACGATGAAGAGCAGTGAGATTCAAATCTGTCTTTAGGGAGGTATGGCAATGTTTGTAGAAAAGAGACTGGAAACGGCCTTCCGAGGATACCGTTCCATTACGGAGGAAGTAAAGGAAGCCGTCGCAGAAAGCGGTGTGGAAGAAGGAATTTGCACCGTATTTCTCCCGGAGGAAGAGACGGGGCTTTCCATCACCTCCTTCTGGGATGAGAGAGGCCTTCTGGATCTGCTCGACGAAATCGAGCGAAATATACCAGCCAGGGTGAATTATAAAAATCAGTTTTCTCCGTTTAACGCCTCAGGACGGGTAAAGGGCGCGGTGGTCGGAAGGAGCACCACACTTCTGATCCATGGGGGAAAACTGCTTCTTGGTTCCTCACAGGGGCTGGTCTTTCTGGAATTCGACGGGCCGAGAGAGAGGCGGTACTGCATCCAGGTGGAAGCGCGAAAACTGAAGCTGTCGCGTCATCAGGTGAATTCTGAATACATGGGAATGCATGACGTCACCCCGATGATCCGGGACATGGTAAGAGAAAGCGGCGTGAAAGAGGGAAGCTGCCACATCTCACAGCTGCATTCTACGGCCGGCCTTTTGCTTGGCGCCGCGTCAGAGGCGGAACGGATCAATATTATGGACGATCTGGAGCGTATGGTGCCGACAAGGGCGGATTTTAAGCACAGGGAAACGGCCTCTGACGCCGGAGGCCACGTGAAAACGGCGATTACAGGCAGTCAGATTTCGCTGGCAGTAAGCGGCGGGGAGCCGGTTCTGGGCGAGGGGCAGGCCGTAATTTTCGCTGAGTATGACGGACCGCGTCCGCGAACCTATTATATTGGGATTATGGATAAATAGTACCGAATGACGCATTTCATTATGCAATGCAGTACTGGGCGTCACTAGGAGAATGGAGGATGAGAGGTTGGATAAAAGAGAATTTGACAATCAGCTGAGGCGGCAGTGCTTTGACATTCCCGTGATGTGCCGGGAACAGCTGGCTGGAATCAGGAAAGGCGTAAAGGAGTCTGTCCCGGCGGAGGTGCTGAAGACTGTCAGAAAGGTAGTTATAACCGGCTGCGGTGACTCCTATCTGGCCGGGATCGCGGGAATTCCCGCGTTTAAGAAGTATTCCGGCGCATTTGCATCGTCGTTTACGGCGGTGCGGTGTATTGACGCGGCGCGGTTTATGGATTATGAAGCAGGACAGGAAGAGGCAGAGCTGGTTATCGGTATCAGCGCCTCGGGAGGACCGGCCAGAGTGGTGGAAGCGCTGCGGCGGGCGAGAGCAAAGGGCTGCAGGACGCTGATCATTACAAACAATCCGGAATCTCCGGCGGCAAAGGAGGCTGAGTTTGCTCTGATTGTTCACACGCCGCCGTTTGCAGAACCGGGACCGGGACTGCGCAACTATTATGCGTCTCTCCTCGGGCTGTTTGCTCTGGCTGCCGCCATGGGCGAGGCGAAGGGAATCTGTCCGGAGGGTCAGGTCGAGGCGCTGTGTGAGAATGTGGAAGCGTTCACAATGGAGTACGGACGCTGTATGGAACGCATGGATGATGAGATGTTTCAACTCGCCGGTCTGTGGAAAACGCACGAGTCGGTGGAGACCATTGGGGATTACACGGACTATGCCACCGCATATTTTATCGGAGCGAAATACGTGGAGGCGGCCGGTATGATGGCAGCCGCCATCGATTCGGAAAACTGGTGTCATGTGAATTATTTCAAGCACGGACCGGAGAAAATAAGCACGATATTCCTGGCAGGAAAGGACGAAAACAACCATTCCAGAGTTCTGGAATCGATGGATCAGGCATTGGGGATCGGCAGGCCGGTGCTTCTGATCACGGACACGGACCGGGAGGGCTACGGAGCCAGGCCTGAGGCCCAGGTCTGTCAGGTGCCGGCTGCACCGGAAGGCTGCCAGTTCCTGGCGCCTCTTCTTCAGTACATTCCGGGAACGCTGCTTGCGGCGTATACCGCAGCATTTCATGAGGAACCGTACTTTCGGGGACCGGAGTCTCTTCAGCGCCGGTCTGCGGCAGGCTGCACAATCAGTGACAGTAAGATCACAGTCGTATAAAGGGGAGGAAACGTCATTGACAGTACATAAGATAGTTACTGAAAATACGGGTTTTACGAATATTACAACGCAGGTAGAGGCGGAGATCCAAAAGTCCGGAAGGACGGAGGGCTGCTTCCTTGTATGCAGCCTGGATACCATGGCGGGGATTATGGTGACATCGGAAGCGGAGGAGGCTGTCCGGGAAGATATTCTCTGCGATGTGAAGCACATGATTCCGCCAAGACTGGACTATCCTTCTCCGGACTGCCCGGACGGGGCCGCGGCAAAGAGCCGGGCCGCGGTCGTGGGGGAGACACTTAACCTTATTATGCATGACGGAAAGCTTCTGCTGGACCGGGGACAGGCGGTTTATCTCGTGGATTTCATGGGAAAAAGAGAACTTGCGTATGCGATAACAGTCTGTTAGTGATCAAGGATAAAGTCCGGGGGGAGGTCCTATGACAACCTATTTTTCACTTGAGGTTTCTATTATACTCACATTGCTGGCCGCGGCTATGTGGGGAAGCTGGATGCAGATATCGAAGCATCTGAATGGGTATTCCATATCAGGCATCATTTTCCTGATGTACGGGTTTTCTTTTCTGCTGATCTGGGGGATTACGCTGCTGGTAGCCCCGTTCCTTTTAGAGGACGGCATTGTGGAGACGACGCTTCATAACAGAGGGACTGTGCTCACGATTCTTTACGGCGGCGGGATTATGTCGCTTGGACTGTATTTCAATCTGACCGTGATCGGTGAGGTCGGGCTTCTGCTGTCGACCACCATCAGCGGCGGAGTGGGGATTGTCCTGGGGCTTATTACCTCCATCGGAGAAGAGGGCATTCCGGATAAACGGTTTGCGCTTCCGCTTATTATAATTACGGCACTTGTACTTCTGGCAGCCGGATTTTTCTGCAATAAAGCTGCGGAAATGCGGGATAAAGAGCTGAGCTGCTCGGAAAAGAAGACGGGAGTGGTGACGGGAAAAGTCATTTTTCTGATGCTGCTGACCGCGGTGCTTACAAACGGCTGGTCCGTGGGGACAGCGGCCGGAACAGCCAGAGGGTTTGCCCCGGTCCTGACCTGCGCTTATATGGCCAGCGGTTCCTTCTTAAGCGTCGGAATCCTTTTAGGCATCAAGTTTACGGTTAAGGGAGAGTGGAAGAAAATCCTCTGTATCGGAACCAGCAAACAACCAATCTGGCTCAGCGCCGTTGCTGCGTTCTGCCATTATGGAGGCAATCTGATCTCCATCTATTCCATGCCGGCCATCAGCGCGACCCTGTCCTTCCTGTTTGGACGGACGGCCAATGTGTGGACAATCTTCTGGGGGATTTTCTACAGAGAGTTCTCGGGCATCAGCAGGAGGACGAAATACCTGCTGTGGGTTGGAATACTGCTGTATTTTGTGGGAATTGCGTTTCTTGGCATCTATCAGCTGGGGTAAAAAGGGCCTGGCAGAATCACGGAGCTGGTGATTCTGTCAGTCTTTTTAATGGGAGAAGTCACTGCCCCTCCCCCTCCTGTCCTTCCGCCTGTCGATCACAATTGCGCACGGCTGGTATTGCAAGACATAAAAACGACGCGATGAGCACCAGCCATCCGGCGATAATAAACCATTTCTCAACGCCAAAGCGCTCTGCAAATACTCCAGAGACGGATAATCCGACCGGTCCGCTGATCAGCCGGATGCTTCCGGATAACGATAGAACGCGTCCCAGATATTTTGCTTCGAATCTGCTTTGCAGCAGCGGTGTGTAGATTCCCCAATAAAACGGGCCGGACACGCCCATCAGCCAGGAGCAGAAGACGAATGCGGCAAAACCATGCTCGGGAAGAAGCCCGGATATAAATAAACTGAAGCTCATCAGCAGAAAGGAACCTACAATGGTATAAATCCTGTTTTTCGTTCCGCCCCATTTCGATAGTATAAGAGAGCCGAACAACAGCCCGATCGAAAATACGACTTCGACGATGCTTGCATTTGTGCTGGTTCCATGAAAATAGGACATGCTCATCAGCGGGAACAACGCACTGGTCGGCATCAGCGCCAGGGTATACAGGGTGCTGATCAGGACCAGACCCAGCATGCCCTTATTCGTCTTCAGAATTAAGAAGCCCTCCATGGCCTCCCGCAGTACATGGACTTTTCCCCTGTTTCCCTCTTCCGGCAGTTTTGGTATCTCTGTAATAGCCAGTGTAAAGACCGCGGCCAATGCGCCCAGGACATCCAGAAAGATGATGCCGCTTAAACTCCAGGAGCTGTAGAATACGGCAGCCAGTACCGGGCTTAGTATCTGTGATACGGATTCTAAAGCCTGGGAATATCCGGCACAGCGGGTCAGCTGATCCTCCGGAACAATCTGCGGCGTAACGGCCTGAAGACACGGTGTGTGAAAGGCAGAACCGATGGAACGGAAAAACAGGACCACGAGAATCAGTTCGGTTGACAATGTCCCCGTCCAGCCAGCGATTACCATGACCAAACTGGCGGCGGAGATGAGCAGATCCGAGAGAATCATGATCCGTTTTCGGTTATACCGGTCTATGAACACCCCGATAAACGGCCCTAGGACTCCCTGCGGTAAAAATCCCATCATCATGGCGGCTGTCAGGACGAGGGCCGAGCCGGTCTGATCCGTTAAGTACCATACTATGGCAAACTGAAGGACAGCGCTTGAAAATTGGGAAAAAGCCTGCCCCGCCCATATCGTAAAAAAATTCTGTTTCCAGTTTCTCTGTAATGTGTTCATATCATTTCCCCCAGTTGGTGATTAGAAATATAGTATACAATAAATGATGCGAAATTAGTAATATAATTTTGAATCGCTTGATAATCAGGGAAGGGCATTGTATAATTGACCTCAGTTAATAAAAAATTAATGAAATTGTAAGGAAAATGGTGCATTAAAAATCCTTACAATCGGGGCATGAAGGGAGATATGAGATGAAAAAGAAACGAATACTGGCTTTTGCGCTGACTTTTGTACTGGTTTGCAGTAATTTTTCGTGGGCAGACACTGGCAGCAGACCAGAGCATGGCCTTGGATCAGAGTATGCATCAAAAGCGAGGGCAGCCAGCAGCTCAAATGCTGAAAAAGATGAGAGCTGTGACAAGGCTACGGATTCAAATGCGCAGAATAAGGCAACCAGATCCAATGCACTGCTGATGAAGTGGGAAGAAAGTGAGAAAATTACGGACATTGCCCTTGTGAATAATTATCACAAATATGTACAGATTAAGTGGACCGTCTCCGGCTACTATAAGTGTAATCTGTATCGTTCCGAAGATGGCAGTGATTACGTAATGCTGGAGTCGGGGACATGGAAAAGAAATTACACAGATAAAACTGCGGAAAAAGGAAAGACGTATCAATATAAGGTAACCGCATTGAACGGCAGTTCAGATGAAACTCAGGATCCCCAGGAGACGGAGGGAAGGGTTTTAGAAGTCGTTGTTTCTGATAAACAAATTCTGATGCAGGATCAGGAGGCGACAGTCGGGACCACCGGTCAGGCTAAGATGACGTTTTCCGGTTTTGAAGAAACTCCTGAAGGAGTATGGCGCAGCGACAACGAAAACGTGATCAGTATTACCCAGGAGGGAGTTTTTACCGCAAAGAAAAGAGGCCGTGCGAATTTATTCTTTCAGACAGCTGACGGATACGAGGTATCCTGTAAGTACCTTTGTTATGATGAAATGGTTCCGCCGTCTGAGGATATGTACACTTCAAGGGAATGGACCGTGTTTCAGATTACCAATCAGAACCGTATGAAGGAAGGCCATCTTCCTCTTTCTATGGTTCCTCTTATGCAGACAGGGACTGATATAAGGAAAAAGGAGCTGACACAGAAATATTCCCATACCCGGCCTGACGGAAGCAGTTGTTTTACGGTTTTTAATGAGGTTGGCTATACCACCAGCTCAATGGGAGAAAATATAGCATGGGGATATTCGAGCCCGGCGGCAGTTATGAATGGGTGGATGCACAGTTCGGGGCATTATAAAAATATTATGAATGATAATTTTGTACATTTTGCGACAGGGGAGTCAAATAATTACTGGGTGCAGATGTTTTCCGGATGCTACGATGATAAACTGAACCATATGGAGCTGTTTGTGCCGGCAGACATGACATTTAAAAAGGCTTCGGCAATTGAAGATTTTGGAGTTGTCGCGGCATTTAACTGTACCGAACATGGGATTTCGTATATGCCGGTAATTTCGCAGATGTGTACCGGTTACGATGCGAATCAGGAGGGGCAGCAGACCATCGCTGTGAAATACAAAGACCTGGAAGCGTCGTTTACCGTCACCATAAAAGGCGGTTCTTCTTCCAACAGCGGTGGAGGAAGCGGCTCTGGGGGCGGCGGCTCCCATTCTTCCGGCGGCGGTTCTTCATCGGGCGGAGGCAGTTCTTCATCGGGAGGAACTGGAAAAGGGCCTGGTTCAGCCGGAACATCAGGAGCAGCATCAATCCCTGATTACGTGGTAAAGGGGGATTGGACACAGACGAAGGAGGGCGGCTGGAGATTTACAGATTCTAACGGAATGCCTTACCTCAATCAGTGGGCGGCAGTATACAATCCATATGCCAATACCACGTCAGGGCAAAATTCCTTTGACTGGTTTTTCTTTGATGCGAATGGAAACATGGTAACCGGCTGGTATCAGGACGGGGAAAATCTGTTTTACCTAAATCAAAATTCGGATGGAACCAGAGGAAAGATGGTTACCGGCTGGTGCTGGGTTCGGGATCAGAATGGCGTGCAGAAATGCTATTATTTCAACCTCAATTCGGATGGTACACGCGGGAAAATGATACGTAATGGTGTAATTGACGGGAATACCGTGAATGAAAACGGTGAATGGACTGTAAATGGAGTCGTTCAGACAAAGTAAAGGCAAAGTAAAACGGCCGCGCACAGGATTAAAGACCATGTGCGTGGCCGTTCTATTATTTTTATACACTTTCCACAGCTTCGTAAAGCGCTACGCGTTTTCCGCAATCTCATAAAGCAGTCGTTCAGAATCTGCCCATCCAAGACAGGGATCGGTGATAGACTTCCCGTAGCAGTGCTCGCCGACTTTCTGGCTGCCTGGCTCAATGTAGCTTTCGATCATCAGGCCCTTGACCAGATCCTTGATCTGAGCCGCATGTCTCCTGCTGTGAAGAACTTCTTTGGCAATGCGGATCTGTTCCATGTATTTCTTGTTGGAATTGGAATGGTTGGTATCCACGATACAGGCTGCGTTATCCAGGTTACGCTTGGCGTAAAGTTCCTGAAGCAGAACCAGATCTTCAAAATGGTAGTTCGGAATGCACTGGCCGTGTTTGTTGACTGCGCCGCGGAGAATGGTATGAGCCAGCGGATTGCCGCCGCTCTTTACTTCCCAGCCGCGGTATGTAAAATCATGACCCTGCTGTGCCGCTACGACGGAGTTCAGCATAACGGATAAGTCGCCGCTGGTCGGATTCTTCATGCCGACGGCCACGTCACAGCCGCTGGCGGTAAGACGGTGCTGCTGATTCTCTACGGAGCGCGCTCCAATGGCCACGTAGGACATGATATCGTCCAGATAAGTCATGTTCTCCGGATAGAGCATTTCATCGGCGGTGGGGAAGCCTGTCTCGGCAAATACGCGCATGTGCATCTTGCGGATAGCGATGAGTCCCTCGTGCATATCCGGCTTTTTCTCCGGGTCCGGCTGATGAAGCATTCCTTTGTATCCCTCGCCGGTGGTACGCGGCTTGTTGGTGTAGACACGCGGGATGATGATGAGACGGTCTGCTGTCTTTTCCTGCACCTTAATTAAGCGCTCTGCGTAGTCGCACACGGAATCTTCATTGTCCGCTGAGCAAGGACCAATGATTACGAGAAATTTATCGCTTTTGCCGGTCAGAACATCGCTGACTTCCTGGTCCCTCTTGGCCTTCCGCTCTTTTAATTCAGCCGGAAGAGGGAAACGTTCTTTGATTTCATCCGGGGTCGGAAGGTTGTTTACATATTGAAATCCCATGGTATCCTCCTGAAGATTAGATTCTTCTCTTTTGTTGTTGCCCATTATATACCAGAATACCGGAAAAATCTATACCTGACCGAAATTTTAGGAAATGTGTTCAAACAAGGGAATCCGGGTGTTCCTTTTTTTACAAAAATAGTGTATGATATGAGAAAAGATTTGAGAAAAGGGAATGGTGCGAGAGTATGGAACGATTCTGGACCTGGGGCGGTAAATACGTGGGAGTCAGACAGAAGGAGTATCTGGTGGCCTGTGACGGCACGGTGCTTGGGAAGTTTTTCGGCAGGGATATTTATGATCAGGACGGATACTATGTGGGCGAACTGGGGCGAAATGACCGGCTGATTAAGAACCGGACAAAGTCAGCCACACGCAGACCGGCGTTCAGCAGAGGCGTAAAGGGCACGATCCAGGCACCCCTGCGGGACTGCGCGCCTTATCCGTTAATCTACGGGTTTGATGATTTTGAATTTTGATACGCCTGCACATCGCCTTATTTGACCTGGAATCATGGAGGTAAGGGATGTGCAGGCTTTTTCATTGCTGTATGGCTGATTTCATTTAATGAAATGACGGACAGGGAATGAACTGACGGGCCGTAAGAGAACCTTCAGTATTTCGTAGGAGATATGCTATAGATATCTGTCCGGTTCTATATTATAATGAATCCGCGTAAGTAGAACAGATAAAGGAGAAATTTATGAGAAAATCAGTATATGTAACCGCGCTGGTTCTGACAGCGATAAGCCTTACGGCCTGCGGAGGCAGGAAGGGCCCGGATAACGGCAGTTCAGGAACTGTGGCCGAGACCACACAGGCGATAACGGTGGATCTGGAGAAAGTTCACCAGGCCGTAAAAGAGGTATATGGAGAAAATTATATTCCGAGTGCAGCCTATGACGCACAGGCATTAAACGATATATTCGGAGTTCCGGAAGATTTATATGATGAATTCATCGCGGAAGGACCGATGATCAGCGTCCACGTGGACACCTTTGCCGCCATCAAGGCGAAGGAAGGAAAGGGCGAAGAGGTGGAGAAGCTGCTTACCGATTACCGCACCCGTCTCGTGGAAGATTCCATGCAGTATCCGATGAACATCAGCAAGGTGCAGGCGTCTGAAGTAGTCCGCCACGGAGATTACGTGTTCTTCGTTATGCTGGGAACAGCTTCTGACGAAGCGCTGGATCAGGGCGAAGAGGCTGCCCTTCAATCTGCACAGGAAGAAAACAAGAAGGCAGTTGACGCAATTAACGCATTTTTTGAGGGGTAAACATGGTATTTTCCAGCCTGTTATTCTTATTCCGGTTTCTGCCGGTCATGTTAATTGTATATTTTGCTGCTCCAAAGAGGTTCCGCAATGGGGTTCTGTTCCTTGGGAGCCTCATTTTTTATGGCTGGGGAGAGCCGGTGTACATCACCCTTCTGCTGTTTTCCACGCTGGTCGATTACGTCCACGGACGTCTGGTCTGGCGCTTTATGGAAGAGGGAAAAGAGAAGCGGGCCAGGCTCTGTGTGGCTTCCTCGGTCATCATTAATCTGGGGCTTTTAGGCGTCTTTAAGTATGCGGATTTCCTTTTGGAAACCGTGGGGAGGCTGACCGGGCTTTCGTTCCCTCTTCCGGGACTGGCGCTTCCTATCGGTATTTCCTTCTATACGTTTCAGACCATGTCATATACGATCGACATCTACCGGAAGGAGGCCAGCCCGCAGAAGAATATTATCGATTTCGGCGCCTATGTCTCCATGTTTCCCCAGCTGATCGCGGGACCAATCGTGCGGTATCACACCATTGCGGAGGAGCTGCGGGAGCGGACTGAGAACTTCGCCGGATTTTCCAGGGGAGTCTTTCTGTTTGCCGTGGGCCTGGGAAAGAAGGTACTGATCGCCAATACCATAGGAGCGCTGTGGACGCAGATTTCGGGCGTCCCGGATGGAGAGCGGACCGTCCTGATGATGTGGATGGGGATTCTGGCGTTCGGCATGCAGATTTACTTCGATTTTTCCGGTTATTCGGATATGGCCATGGGACTGGGCGCGATGATGGGCTTTCATTTCCCGGAGAATTTCCGGTATCCCTATACGGCGAAGAGCATCACCGATTTCTGGCGCAGGTGGCATATCACCCTGAGCACCTGGTTTAAGGAGTATGTGTATATACCGCTGGGCGGAAACAGGAAAGGCGCGGCGGTGCAGGTGCGAAACATTGCGATCGTCTGGCTGCTGACAGGAATCTGGCACGGAGCGGCCTGGAATTACCTTTTATGGGGGCTCTATTTCGGTGCGCTTCTGCTTCTTGAGAAGTTTATTCTGAAGCCGTACCTGGAGAAGATGCCATCCGCCGTTAGAAGCGCATACGCCATGATCTTCGTCTTTCTTGGCTGGGTGCTGTTTGCACATGAAAATATGGCGGAGGGGCTTTTGTACTTCACTCAGATGGCCGGCGCCGGAGGTATCGCCTTTGCAAGCCGGAGAACGTGGTATTTGCTGGTGACCAATCTGCCGCTTCTTGCGGCGGCTGTCCTGGGCTCCACACCGCTTCCGGGGATCTTATGCAGGAAGTTTTCGGGACGCGTGAGGGAGACGGCTGAACTTCTGTTTGTGGCGGTTATTCTTGTGCTGTCGGTCGCATTTCTGGTAGACGCCAGTTATAATCCGTTTCTGTATTTCAGGTTCTAGAGCGTGTTTGAAATGAGGAGAATTTATGAAGAAAGAAGGACACAGTGACAGAGGCAGAGGCACGACCTTCCTGTTTCTTGGCTTTTTGGGGATAGTATCCCTGGCGGGTATGATCACGCCGCAGAAGGCGTTTTCCGACTCGGAGAACCGGTATCTGCAAAAGAAGCCGGAATTTACGGTGAAGTCTCTGCTGGATGGAAGCTATGGAGAAAAGTACGAACAGTATTTGAGCGATCAGTTTCCGGGAAGAAATGGATGGATCGGTTTGAAGGTTACGTCAGAGCGTCTGGCTTTTCAGGAAGATGTAAACGGCGTATACTTTGGAAAAGACGGCTATCTGATCGAGAAATACGATACCGAAGACGTGGAAGGGGAGCAGCTGAACAAAAATTTGGAGAAGCTGGCCGCGTTTACAGGGGCGGCGGAGACGTCCCTGGGGAAAGACCATGTTCGGGTGATGCTTGTACCGTCGGCGTCCCAGGTCATGACAGACCGGCTGCCATTTCTCGCCGCGCCCTACGATCAGGGCCGGGTAACGGAGCTGCTTTCCGAACGCCTGAAAGAAACAGGAAATTCCCCGGAGATGGTGCTTCCGGCAGAAGACTGCTTAAAATCGTTTCGGGACGAGGCGCTGTACTACCGGACGGATCATCATTGGACCGCCAGAGGGGCGTTTTTGGGATACCGGCTGTGGGCGGAGTCCATGGGGCTTATCCCGTGGACGGAAGACATGTTTGATATCCGGACGGCCAGCAGCGAGTTTCATGGAACGGTCTATTCCAAACTCAATGTTCCGTGGCGGTACGATTCCATCGAAGTGTGGCAGCCGAAGGAGCCGCAGGATTACCGGGTGTCCTTCGACGGGGAGCCGAAGGAATATGATTCCCTCTACTTTCCTGACGCATTGAAGGGAAAGGACAAATACGCCGTGTATCTCGACGGCAACCATGCCATAACAAAAATCGAAAACAGGAGCATAGAGGGAGATCAGAAGGAAAAGAAGCTTTTCATAATCAAGGACTCCTACGCCCACAGCTTCGCCGTGTTCGCGGCCAACCATTTCGGAACCGTTTATATGGCGGACCTGCGGTATCTGAACCTGAATTTGAAGGCATGGATGGAGGAACAGGGGATCACGGATGTTCTGGTGATGTACCAGATTCCGGGATTTGCAAAGGAAAAGACGGTATCACGGCTGGTTTATAAATAGCAGTGGCCGTGAACTGCAGCGAGGCGTATGATGAAGGAGATATAACAGAAGGCTTCTTGAACGATCGTTTAAGAAGATGTAAATAGAAATAAATCGGAATTTACGGAGGCAAGAGGAATGAAAATAGAATATAGAAATCAAAAAGATTTGCCTTGCGATGAATTATATAAACTCTTTCTTGCAGTAGGTTGGGCGAAAGAGGAAAATACGACACAGAATATGATAGACAATTTTAATTGTGCTTTTCTTACCTCAACATTTGTGCTCTCTGCTTGGCTTGATAATCATTTAGTTGGTTGTGTAAGAGTTTTGTCTGACTTACATTTTCGTTCCATTATTTACGATTTAGCAGTTTTGCCAGAATGTCAAAAACAAGGGATTGGAACAGAACTTATGAAAAGGTGTATAAACATGTGTCCAGGTTCCGAATGGGTGGTACAAACAGATTGTGCTAAGGGCTTTTATGAAACAATAGGATTTAAGCAGAATACGGAAGATACTTTTTTGATGATACCTTGTAAATGGTTTTAATCATTCAAATGTTTTCAATGCGTATTCTGTCTTCACTCCGTAACACAACAAAGGTAAAATCGAGATTTCAAGTCCTTGCATAACTATTGTACGGGATTGTCTTCCGGCCGTGGGAATACAGGTGATCGACGCGCTTTCAGCAGCCGCAGAGTGTTACGGAGAATCGTGAGATATCGGGATGAAGGAAACTTGAGAAGCAGTTAAAAATGCAGTGCCCCCATACAGGACAAAGAAGTTGAATGTCCCGTATGGGGGCGCTTTTTATTTTACGAAGAAGCTGTACTGGTACTGCATCGCATAATTAACTGTGATGAGAGCCCATGGAAAATATTAAAAATAAAAAGTACAGGTTTTGCTTAAGAAATTACATGGACAGAGGGCGGGGAGGAATGGGCTATTGAACAATACTAATAAAATTACAGCTTCATGAAAAAATAATCTATTCAAAACACACAAAAAACTATGTGATAATACAGTCAGAAGGAGAGGAGGGAGAAAAAACATAAAAAAGTGCAGGAAAAAAGCTTATCGCGTGAACGCAAAGCAATCTGGTGGCACAGAGTTGTTCCTGCATTTTATCACAGCAATAAGCCTGACTTCATTATAGCAAATTGAGAGAGCAAAAGGAATCCGTTTTCGATCTTTTTTGCTTTTTCCTCTGTTTACGTCACTGTTCACAATGGCAGTGAATGCGGGCTTATTGAGAATATTTCAATGAACTGTTTTATGGAAAAGGGTATGTAAAGAGGAGGAAAAAGTATGAATTGTAAGAAACAGGGGCAGAGAGCGCTGTCCTGGATTCTTGTGACTGCAATGATGGTACCTTCCGTTTCTGTTCCCACGATAGCTTATGCTGAGACAAACCAGCGTATCGCTACCTTTGTGGGCCAGGTGCCGGAGCAGTTAAAGGATGACGCATCTGTCAATGCAGACCAGTTTGGTAAGGCATACGATACAGTAGCAGTGACCAGCAAAGGTGTACGATATGATGTGGAGGTCGTACCTCAGGATCTGGTATATTATATTGATAATTACAGCAGTGAACCGTCGGATGGAACAACTCCCGCCTATGAAGCCGTGAAGGAATTAACGGGGAATCAGCTGAAAAATGATGCGGCCGATGCGGTGTACGCAGAAGGTTCCTGGGGATTTCACAACCAGAATGTGAAAACCAAAGGAAATGTAACAACAGAAGATAAGGCGGTATCCGGGATCTATAATGATCAGGATAAGCTTCTTACCTATACGCTTCCCCTGGATGCGGGAACGTATGAAATAACAACCGCGCACTACGAATGGTGGTCAGGTCAGGGAAGGACGCTTACCATCACCGCACAGATCGACGATGGCGCCCCGGTCTCTCTGGGAACGACCGGAGAGCTTAACGTCAACCAGGAAACACGAGTCACTGGCGACGTCACCCTGGATAAGGCCGGTGAGGTGACTCTCCGAATTCAGGATACTAAGAATAAAGGGGCAATTTTAAGCTGGCTGGCAGTTGCCGAAAAGGATTCATCCCTGGTGCCGTTTGACACTGCGCTGGAGGAGACGGATGGCGGCCTCACGAATCGGGGAGCGGGCGTTATTTCGGACGCCGGCCGCGGTAACGTAATACAGGTGACCGCTGGCTGGAATAATCAGAATGGCGGCCATGCGGAGATCAAAGATGCGGCCGCGCTGTTTGGGAGAAAAGAATTTACGCTGCTTGCCAACGTAAAGGTGGAAGATACGGATACAAATGAAGAGAACAGGAATAAAAAAGCGGCATTTTCCATAGGAACAGAGAATCAGAATATCCACATTTTTACCCAGTCGGGGAAAGTGGGATACGGCGATTCCAAGGCGGGAGGAGGAATCAGCGCCGGGAATACGGCACTGGAACATATCATCGAAGATGACTGGAACGCCATGGCCGTGTCTTATTCGGAAAAAGACGGCGCCAACGGTTCTGTTACGGTTTATTTAAATGGTGAAAAGGCGGGAGAGATTCCTGATCTCGGCTTCAAACTGAGCGGGATGAGCAGTATAACAGCAGCATTGGGACGCTCCTTTGCCACCAATTATCTGCTGAATGGTCTTTATGATGATATAGTGGTGATCCCTTCTGCCATGTCGGAGGAAGCGGCTGCAGCCGAGACGAAAACGCGGATGATGGAGCCGCTGCTTTCTGAGTTAAAGAGTGCTGTGGCGGAGGCAAACGCCTATCTCGACACGGAGGATCCTGGCAATGAGGCGCTAAAACAGGCTGTCGCCGAGGCAGAAGCCCTTCTTGCAGGCGGAAATGCTTCGCGAGAGGCCGTATTGGCAGCTTCCGCAAAGATCAGGAATATTCTGCCGGTATATGACGCAGCAATCACCATAAAGGGCAGCGATGTGGATGCGGCGGCTCTGATGACCAACGGATTGACATACAAAGGCTGGGGACTTCTAAGCTGTAACGGAACCAGCAATCTTCTGATGGACTATAAGGCAGAAGCGCCGGAAAAATACTGGGAAATGATCGACACTCTGTTTGCAGGAGAGCATCCGTTAATCTCACACGTAAAGATCGAGATGGGAAATGACGGAAATACGTCAACCGCGGCGGATCCCGCTACCATCCGGTATGAGGGCGAGGAAGCGGACGCGTCCCGTTCCCCGGGCTGGCAGCTGGCAGCCGATGCAAAGAGCGTAAATCCTGATGTAAAGATCAGCGTTCTGCGCTGGCGTTCCCCAAACTGGACCAACGGCAATACCAACACGGAAAAGATCTATGAATGGCAGCTCTGACGAGTAAATTTATTTTTAATGGAATGATCCCAGTTTCATCCTGCTTTTTCAAGCCTGCTCTCTTTTCCGGTTATATAAAAACACACAATCTCCCTGGGATTTTCCATTACTATTCTG
>OIES01000162.1_pt1 | contig 35037 bp, 25 predicted proteins | sample 1581811 | NCBI WGS metagenome assembly OIES01 (sample SAMN03281021, study PRJEB24777) | human gut metagenome | isolation source: fecal sample PR177 from 1 month old male Malay infant, vaginal delivered... | reverse complement strand
AAAGTTTATCCTATGAGCTAAAGCCGATCCCTCTCCTCATAAGTACCACCATTTCGAGTGTTAGATCTTCATTTTCTGGAATATGCATCCCTTTACCTGATATTAACTAACTGACATTGGTTCACTCTCCACCAGGGGCACCGCAGTTCTGTTCGGCCGGGCAGGCTTCCTCAGCCTTTCCAGTGACTTTGCAGGGTATTAGAAGTTCTTAACGCGCAAAATTTTTCGTTCAGGTGAAATTCCCACTTGTCTGAGCGCAGCGAGTTTGGGAATTTCTCCTGGTTTTTAGAAAAATTCTGCACGTTTAGAACTTCTTATGCCCGAAACCGGAACTGGAAAGGCTGAGGAAGCCTGCCCGGCCGAACAGAACTGCGGTGCCCCTGGCGGGGAGTGAACTGTAACTCTTCATCCTTGATGCCCAATTACAATTATATCTCACAAAATCGGTCAAGGCAACCTTTTTAACCGGAAAACCCGCTTCCCTGAAAGTCCGGGAAAGCGGATTTAATCTGCATTTTTATTCCATTTTATGTGGGTAGCCAAAGCCTCCCCGAATCATGCATGTGGCGGCAGAACGGTCGGCGGCATAGTCAAGTGCCTCCTCCATTCCTTTCCCGTCTCCATACGCGGTTAAAAATCCCGCGATAAAACTGTCTCCCGCCCCCATGGTATCGATGGCGTCCACCTTCTTAATCCCCTGGTGCCAGACCCGTTCTCCGTCATAGAAGACGGCTCCCTTATGGCCTCTCGTAACTCCCACGATTTTGGTCCCCAGTTCATGAACCTTCCTCATCAGGGCGATACATGCGTCCTCCTCCAGGTCGGAACCCGAGAAAAATGCGTACGTCAGATACGGACACGTCCGCTGCAAATACGCCTCATCCCGCTTATCGGAGAAATCGAAGGAGACTTCACAAATGTCCTTTAACGTCGGAAGCTCATACTCCAGATTGGAGTAACAGCTGGAATGGCAGATATCATACTCTTTGATAATCTCCATGTCCTCCGGCACAATTTTCATGGCAAACAAGTGCTGGCAGCTGTCACGCAGCCCCGCGGCGAAGACACGGTCTCCGTCTTTTAGGTATACCCGCGGCTGTGCCGTGTGGGCGTACACCTTTCTCGACCGGTCGAAGGTCACGCCCTCTTTTGTCAGGCACTCCTTGATGTAATCCGCCCGCTCATCATCCCCAAATACACCGATATAATTAACGCGCTCTGCTCCATTTTTTTTACAGTTTACCGCTACATTGACGGCATTCCCCCCCGGAAAATAGACGCCCTCATCCATATAGCAGTCCGTTACATTATCTCCAATTGCAATTAACTTCATATCTGTTATCCTTTCACTGCACCGGCGGTCATGCCCCTTACAAAACTCTTCTGCATCAGCAGGAAGAGAACGATAATCGGAAGACAGGAGATGACCATACCTGCTAATACGACGCCCCATTCCGTCATGAGTCCGTCACGGAACACCATCAGTCCTACCGGAATGGTGCGAAGCTTCGAGCTGTCCACAAAGATTGTGGCAAATACGAACTCATTCCACGCGTAATACGCTGTCATGATGATGACCGTTGAGATGATCGGTTTGGACAGCGGTAGGTATATGTGTCCGTAAATCTGCATCAGCGTGGCCCCGTCGATGGTAGCCGCCTCCTCCAGCTCTTTGGAGATACCGACGAAAAACGACCGGATCAGCATGATCGATACCGGAAGCCGGAACGCGATGTAAGGCAGTATCATGGCCAACAGCGTATTCTTAAGCTTCAGGCTCTTTAACAGCATGAACAGCGGAAGCAGGCAGACCTGCGGTGACAGCAGCAGGCCGCAGAGACAGAAGAGAAATACGAAATTTCCCAGTCTGCCTTTCATCTGGCAGATTCCAAATGCGGAAAAAGTGGATGCAAAGACCACACCAGCCAGCGTACATATCGTTACAATCAGGCTGTTGAGGAAATACTGAGATATCCCCCGGTTCCAGGCTGTCATATAATTTTCCACATGCCAGATATCGGGAAGCCCCCACACATCGCCGTATATGCCGTTGTAGTCCTTAAAGGACGACATCAGAATCCAGAACAGCGGATACAAAATCAGGGCGGCCAGGAGGAATAAAATGGCCAGCCAAAGGATCTCGCCGGGTCCGTATACTCTTCTCTTTTTTACTTTCACCTTCTCCATCAGCGATCCTCCTTTTCCGTTCCGAAGCTTGCGAACTGTACGGAAGATAAAATTGCCGTTATGACAAAAATCAGCATGGCGATCGTGGATGCGTATCCCATATTGTTCTTAACGAAACCGGTCTGGTACATATGAAGCGACAGCACCATGGTCGCCGTTCCCGGCCCGCCTCCGGTTAAGATATACGGTTCGTTGAATACGGTAAATGCACCGACAACCGTTAAAATCATGGTAACAAAGAACATCTGGCGCACCTGCGGCACCGTTATGTAGAAAAAGCGTTTCAGCTTTCCGGCGCCGTCCACCTCTGCCGCCTCATATAAATCCCGGGGGATCTTCTGGATGGCCACAATGAACAGCATGGCAACATATCCGGTACTCTGCCATTGAGAAACCGCAATCACCGCATACATCGCTGTCTTCTTGCTTCCCAGCCATACCCTCGTTAAGCCATCAAGTCCGACCAGCTCCAGGAAGCTGTTTAACAGGCCCATCTGTGGATTGTATACAAAATCAAACAACAGACATACGACGGTCATGGATATCACGGTAGGGATAAAATAGATACTGCGCAGCGTCGGGGCAAACTTATGGAATGCGATGTCCTCCAGTACCGCCGCCAGCACGAGTCCGAATCCCACCTGGATAACAATCGAGATGACAGCATAAAGGATGTTGTTTTTCAGGGAGACCAGAATGATCTTATCTGAAAACAGATGCCTGTAGTTGTCAAACCCCACCCACTCCTTCGTTGTGGAAGACAGGGTAAAGGACTGAAAACTATATATGAAATTTTTAATCAGCGGAAAATATACGAATATTCCCAGAATCAGAATAGCTGGTATGGCAAATGCCAATGCCTGTAAATTTCTTTTTTTCTCTCTTTTCAAGCGGATACTCCCCCTCACATGCATTCGGCGGAATGTTATGATCCATCCCATTTATTGTAACAGTTCAGGACATCGGATGTCCTGAACTGTTACCTTTTATTAATGTAAGGCAGCCGCAGCCTCCTTTACCTGTTCCATAACGCTTTCCGGAGTCTCGTCGCCTGTAGCAATCGCCTGTGCCCCCTGGCCGTATACGGTATAAACGGACGCATCGCAGGCATTGTCAAACCACGGTACCAGCGTGGATGCGGATTTGATAATCTCCATCGCCTCCAACTGTGCCGGGAGGGCATTGGTTTCATCCACTGCACCCGCTACGCTGGAGATCTCTCCGCTCTTTGTTGTCAGAGCTTCTCCGCCCTTCTTGCTGACCAGCCACTTTAAGAACTTCACACACTCTTCCGGATTCTTAGCCTTGTTGCTGATCATAAATCCCTCCGGTGCGCCGGTCAGTCCTTCCGGATCGCCTTTTCCGTCTTCGAAAGCCGGGAAATTGAAGAAGCCATATTCAAAGCCTTCCGGAATGACCTTTTCAAGCATGGTGATCTCTGCGAACTGTAAATACATAATCGGAGCCTCTCCGGTTGCAAAGTATGTATTTCTGGCTGTTTCATGATCGATGGCTACACAGGTTTCCCCCATGTAGGAGGTGAGCTGTTTCCATTTTTCGAGTACCTCCACGTAGGCCGGATCTGTAAATTCACCGGTCGCCGCATCGTAATCCTTCGCGATCACTGCAGGATCTACCATTCTCTGATTCATGGTTCCCAGATAGTGAAGAATTGCCCAGTTATCGGATAATCCCTCAACCACCGGTGTCTCATAACCGGCTGCCTTCAGAGTATCCAGCGCGGCGATAAATTCATTCCATGTCTTCGGCACTTCCAGGTTGTTTTCTGCAAATATCTTCTTATTATAATAGAAAGCTTTGCCATCCTGTGACCACGGAACCCCATAGATCTTTCCGTCAAAGGTAAAGCCATCGACGCTGGCTCCTGCAATCTTGGAGGACCACTCAGTGTCACCGTCATAGATATCGTTCAGCTCCATGACATTGCCGGAGTCAATCATTTCTTTTGCAAAGGTTCCCGACCAGGAAGAGAAGATATCCGGAACTTCGTCTGTCGCAACGACCATACGGATTTTCTCTTTGTACTGATCGTTTAAGATGCAGTCCATGTTGATCGTGACATTTGGATTCTCGTCCATATATTCCTGGATCAGTTCCTGGAACATGGAATTCTTCGGGTCGTTGGGCCAGCGGTGGAAGAAGTTAATTACTACCTTCTCTCCGGATCCCTCTTCTGCCTTCGCTTCGCCGCCTGCCGCAGTGGTATCCGCCGCCTTACTCTCCGGCGCTGCGGTTGTCTTGGCATCCCCGCCATCCTTTGATCCGCCGCATGCGGTCAACGACAATCCCATGGTAAGAGCCAGTGCAAGTGCCATGATTTTCTTAATACTTTTCTTCATATGATACCCTCCTTGTATGCCTTTTCTAAAAACGACGGAATTCCAGCCTTCCTGCTAAAACTCCGTCGCTCTCTCTTATTCTTTCAAGGTTCAGATTAATATTCCATTCTCCACATATAGCGGCGCACACTTAAATCATGACCTCTCTCATAAGCAAATGCGTCTGCCAGAGAACGAAGTACCGCGCCGGCCAGAAGCGGAGCAAAGTACTCTCTCACTTCCTCGTCAATGCCTGTCATATCAAAGGTGTCCGCATCTACCAGCATAATCTTATCGGAATACTTCTGGCAGAAGTTGTAAGCTCTCTCATCGAGCGGTCTCGTTGCTCCGATGCCCTCGATAATGATGAACGGAACATCAAAATCAGTCACTTCAAATGGTCCGTGGAAATATTCGCCGGAATGGATCGCGTGGGAATGAATCCACTGCATCTCCATCAGCAGGCAGATCGCAAAGGAGTACGCCTCGCCGTAGCAGGCGCCGCTGCCCATGGTGTAGATCATCTGCTCTCTCTTATACTTGCTGCCCCACTCCTTAACGGTATCCGCATACTGAGTTTTCGCCTTCTCAATCGCGTCATTTAAATTCGCTACGGATGCGATGCCTTTCTCATACTTCTCACATGGACTCACTGCGTTTAAAATGCTGAACATCAGATAGTATAACACAGCCTTGTTCAAATCGCTTGCATCCGCCTCTTTTCCCCAATCATAGTGGATCGGATATTCTGCTGCGTTCCATAATGGAGAATCCTCTAAATGAGATAAGGCAATGGTCAGCGCACCTTTTTCTCTGGCAACCTCCGTTGCCTTTACGGTCTCAGGAGTATTGCCTGAATGGGAACAGGTGATGACTACGGAATCCGGTCCCAATGCCTTTGGAGCTCTGTGAACAAATTCGTTGGAAGAGTAGATACTGGCCGGAATCGAAATCTCACGGTCAAAGGTGTACTGTGCCGGCATCATGAAAGCCTGGGAACCTCCACACGCTACAAAGTAAAAATGATTAATGACTTCCTTGGCCGCCACTGCTGCCACTGCTGTGTTAATCTGGTCGATGTGCTCTTGTCTCATAATGAATCCTCCACTCGATATTATTATATATTGTTATATAACGTTATATGATGTATTTATATGATATACGATTGTGGCATGGATGTCAAGATATATTTGTAAAATATGTTTGATTTTTATTATTCTTCATTATTTCTTATATGCATATTGCTTATAACGAAAGTAATTTATATAAAAAAAAGACATACAGACTATGGAAATCCATTGATTTCAATCATAATTGGTATGTCTATTGGCGGCTGCTTCAGAACTCATACTTTACCACGTTTCACAGCTTGAAAGAAATTATAATTACTCCACCCGTGAATAACTTGCTTGTATTTATATACTAAAAAGCAAGGGTTCTAAAAGGAAAGATCAACCAGGCGATCTCACTGAGGAGTTTCGAGTATCTGACATACTTCTGTGATTGCCTGAACGACCCGGATCACTTTGCAACAGAAGACACGGGGAATCTTCTGATACGGATCTATCTGAACATAGGGCAGGATAAGGGACTCGCAAAAGTCCCCGATTATCATGCCTTATTCCCCAGCCCGTGAAAAGAACCCCTTATCTTTAATCACGCTCATATATAGTTAAATATACATTGAAATTAGTTATATCCTCTGTTATAATTTTATTAGGCAGTTTATCTGCTGGGTGACTTCCATCTCCGAAAGGAGGTGGTTCTATATTATGTCTACTTATGAAGAATTTATGATAATCATAAATGCAGCAATGCTTATCATTGCTATTCTCGTTTACATAGATAGAAAAAATGGTACAAAAAAATAGTCGCCCACCCGTCCAAAAGTAGCGACTATTTTCTTTAAAATATAACGAATCTTTGGAAGCCACTCTGTGGAGTGAACTGCCTTTTTTGTACCTTTATTATAAACCATCTGAACCTGATGTGTCAAACATATTTTTTTCACCTGTTTATTTTCTATAACAGTTCTTCCCCGTCAAACACGGCCAGCTGTCCAATCTTCTCCTTCTCCTGCGGCAGAATCATGGTATCTCCTTCTCCCGCCTCCTTCATAAGCCTTACCAATTTCTCCCCCAGAGCGAGGCATACCCCCTGGTGGGCCCTGGAATGAATCAGATTATGGAGTTCATAAGGATCGTGTTCCAGGTCGTAGAGATACATCTCGGTGTACACGCCGCTGCCCTGGTCTAAAACCGGATCCCGGTCAGTGGCCTGAACCGAATACTTCCACCGTTTCGTCCTAATGGCCCGGCCGACCTCCGCCTCGCTGATCTGGATGAGCGCCTCCTTCGGCCACGGGGCTTTCTTTCCGCCCAGCAGAGGCATGAGGGAGTGGCCCTGCATGTCCTCCGGAACCGGAATCCCGCATGCGTCGAGAAGGGTCGGTGCAACATCGATCAGGCTGACAATCTCCGCAACATTGCCGCCCCCTGTAAATCCCGGTCCGTAAAATGCCATTGGAATGCGGACAGAGCTTTCATGGCAGGAACGCTTATATTCCGCATTCCGCGTCTTGAAATGGCATCCATGATCGCTGGTAAACAACAGGATGGTGTCCTCCGCCATATGAAGGCTTTCCAGTGCATCCCGGATTCGTCCGAAGGCCTCATCCAGCCGTTTTACCATACCGTAGTATCCGCCCAGGTGCTGCCATGACGTGCCGCCGAGCGCGCCTAAATCCGGCGGCATATAAAGCGGATTAATGGGAGCCCCGCTGTGAGGGGCTGAAAAATCGTCGAAACAATTCTGAAAATGAGGCTCCAAAAAGGACAGGAATAAGAAGAACGGCTTATCCTGGTCCTGATGACCATCGATATAGCGGACCGCGGCATCCGTCAGGGCGTCAATTCGGTGCCCCGGCAGCTTCACCGGCCGGTTCTCATTATCATATACAAGGGTGTCATACGGTCTGGAAGTAGCCTCCAGGGCATTGGCGCCCAGCCACCAGTCATATCCGCCGCGCTCCTCCTTCTGGACCTCGTGCCGCCCCGACGCCAGATGCCATTTACCAATATAAGCGGTGTCATACCCGGCGTCATGGAAGTAATGGGCCATGGTCCTCTGATCTCTTCCCAGAGGAATCGCGTTCCGGTAATTTCCTGTACAGGTAGCGTATTTTCCAGTCTGCAGCACCGCCCTGGCCGGCCCGCACACCGGCTGGGGCGTAACCGCAGTCGATGCGTACGTCCCCGTAAATGCCACCCGGTCAAAGTTCGGCGTCAATCCGCAGGGATTACCGCCCGCTCCGGTAGTATCCGATCGCTGCTGGTCCGTGAAAAAAACAATCACATTTGGTTTCATAAGCTTCTCCTCTTAACATTTTACAAGACAGTGTTTCTCATAATCAAACCAGGTTCCGTCAAGCATGGGCGCGAGAGTATTGGTGAGACGGATTTCTATCTGATTTTCTCCCTGCCTTAACATCGCTCCGTCCCCGTGCCACGTATACGGTGAAAACGCCCGCACACCGGTAGAAACACCGTTTACTATGATTTCCAGGCATTCATGGCACTGATCCTTCTTATCCAGCTCTAAGTCAAACAATTGTGGAACCGTCTTCACATCAAGCACAGTCCGGAAGGTGAACGTCCCGCTGTAGTTGGGGAATCCCCTGATGTAATCCAGCGTAAACGCCGCAGTCTCCGGTTTCGCAGTGAGTCTTCTGCGGCCTGCGGCCTCCGTCTCACTCACACCGAAGTCTCCATATAAGTAGAGCGGATCCCGGATCCCGTCAGAATCCTTCGTGAGCATCACTTCCACCGCCAGTTCATTCCAGCCCTTTTTCAGAAATGGGGCAATGTCCGCCATCCTATTGTTCTGATCATTGATAAATACGCTCCGGAATGCCTCAGCACCGATTTCTTCCCCGTTCAGCGTCATACGCCACGTATCCTTTACCGCCCCTCGGTCCATCAGAAGCGAACACGTCTCCGGCACCGTTTCTACCTCAAAGCCGGTCTTATAGGTCACCGCCAGCGGATAGTGAATCGAAATCTTCTTTGGAATTCCAAAGGCTCCGGTAAACTGATAATCCTCCGGTTTCAGGCAGGACTGGCCGGCACACTGCTCAATAAAGGTCTTCACTGGCACTTCAAACCATTCCCCTCCGTCCCGGGATATTAAAAATTCTTCCAGTCGGAAGATATTGCCGCCTTCAATGGTGACAGGCATCGGATCGGAAGTGTCGATTACCAGTTTTTCCGGCGATTGCTCACTGCCGTCAACAGTCTCGCAGCCCTTGCCGCTCTCACCGTCGATACCAACCGCTTCACCCTCCATTTCCTTCTCACCGCACTTAACAAACCGCAGCATCCGGCTCTCATACGCTCTCAGTTCAACCGCCTCCATCGGAGCCTCCGCCGTCTTCACCTCTCCGGTATCGAGACACAGCTCCCCGTCATACACGCATCCAGCCCGTCTGCATGTGACGGACACTTCCGTATCACAGCCGCCCTGATTTACCAGGAATACGTAATACGCCCCGCCATCTTCCCTGACAGAGCTGATGATATCTTTTCGCTCCGAATCCCGGGGCTTAATTCCGAAAGATAAGTCGGCCGCCTCCCGGCACCACTCACACCAGGCGCCATCCCGGATCTCTTCGAAGTAACGCCTGTCCTCCCGCTGATTCAGTTCCAGGCCGGTCCAGTCAGCCCGTTCCTGCTTCCTGTCGATGACCGCCTCCGGCAGATTTCCCAGGAAAACGATCTTTCCGCCACAGGCGGCAAACTCCCGTATCTTTTCACAGGCCGCCGCCTCGATAAAATCGGTGGGCGGTATGACCAGCACACGGTAGGAGGCCCTGCCGATGAGAATCTCGCCGTCCCGGATATCTGCGTGTTCCAGGATTTCCGTGTCGAGATGTTCATAATCAATCTGGTTAAATAAGAGTTCCTTGCAGACCGCAACCCAATCCTTTCGCACCTGGTCGCATTTCTGCCGTTCCGCCTCATCCTCTCCCTGATAGACGAAGCCGATAAACGGTTCGCCCAGATACGCCCACAGCGTCGCCGCCGGATCGAGCACCGCCACATGGATATCAGCTTCCGTGTTCGTCACCCACGTACCGAGCCGCCCCGCGTAATCTGCCAGAAGGCGGTAATGCTTCCAGTATGGATTCTGTAAAAACTGGGAAGGCGGTGCGTCATGCTTCGTAATGCTGTCGATGGTATAATAAAACGCGTGCACGTTGTAAAAGTTAATTCCGCTTGCTCCCAGCCGGTCAAACATCCACTTTGCATCCTGAAGCGTCATGGTCCAGCCCAGGCTGTGGAAGCTCTCGATCATGGAAAACTGCTTTCCCAGCTGGCGGGTCAGAGAGCTGACTGCTTTCGCATTAGAACGGTATTTGCGGATATATTCATCATAGATCCATTCCAGAGGGCGGCCCAGCTTCTCATGGGCCGTGTCTCCGCCCACGATCGCGCTGTAGCGCTGCGTGCTCATGCGCATGGAGGGAACCTCTGTGGCATACTCCAGATGGTGGCTGCCGCACCAGTCCGACACCTGCTTATGGTAGTTCTCCACAAACAGCTTATGGATGGCGTCATAGAGATCATACCGTATGGCATAAGCATTTTCATACGCGGCATTATGGAGCGCAGGCAAATGTTCCAGAAGATCATACCCCTTCACCTTCTTAAAGTATTCCGGCAGCCGTTTGGACCACGGGATCGGGCTTAGAAGCCCCACCTCATCGGAAAACATGCCGTAAATCCTGCTTCCAAACTTCTCCCCCATATACTTTTCATACTTCTCATGGGTTGTCTCTAAAAATGTCTGCACCGCTTCCTTTGAACACGGATCGAAAAAGCCTCCGTAATACTTAAACTCGCCGAGGGCCGCCTGGGTATACACTTCCACCCGCCAGCTTCCCGCCGGCAGCGTTCCCTTCAGAATCCGTTCCGGCCGATAGGTGAAAAAACGCTTATTGTTGTATTTCGTCAGACCGGTTGTCTGGTATATCTCTTCCGTCTGAAGATTGCCGGCCAACGCTTCCAGATCCACCGGATGGGCAAAATCCACGCTTCCATCTCCTGCCTGCCCCCCTGCCGGAAATGCCTTCGCATAAAGCAGTTCGCACCAGCCCAGATTCATCTCAAACGTACCGCCCTCCGGCAGATCCAGAGACCGGTGATTTAAAACCATGTGCTCCGCTTCGGGATGCTTAAGAAGCACCTCGCCGCCGCTCATACCGCTCGGATAGGGATACTCATCGTAAAGCCACGTCTCAAGGCCGCACCGCACCGCCTCTTCGGCCGCAAAACTTACCTTTTTAAACCATTCCTCCGACAGATAGGGGACCTTCTGTCCCTGTCTTGCACAGATAAAGGCCCCGCCAAGGCCTTTATCCGACATTTCCTCTATCTGATGTTTTATTTCGTCCTCCGCCATATCGCCGTTCCAGAACCAGAACGGCTTGATACGGCATCGGGCGGGAGGATTTTTAAATTCGTCCAACCAATCCATTTTCTCTCCTCCGCCTCATGGGCTTTTCTGAAAACATCTCTGAATTCTTCGTTCCATTCTTCGTTCTATTTAGACTGTAAGTACTGGTCGTACTCGGACTTCAGTCTCGTCATCTCAGACGCCCAGTTGTCTAAGTATTCCTGCGCGGTCATGTTGCCGAGAAGCACATTCTGGAATCCTTCCACCAGGGTGTTCTGATGCAGGTCATAGTAGCCGATTACATTGATCGGAAGCGTAGTCACCGTCGTGCCGGAATCGAGAAGCGCATCTGCGGCCTCCTTAATCGGGCCTGCATTCTGCACCCACTCGTCCTCCAGGGCTTCCTTGTTGCAGGGAATCTGGCCGATCTGCTCGCTGATGTAGCTGCACGCCTCATGCTGCGCCAGGAAGCTGACGAACTTGAAGGCCTCTGCCGGATGCTTGGAATCCTTGAATACGGATAAGCACATTGCGCCGTTGGATACGATGGTTCTCGTTCCATTTGTAGCATTTAACCGTACCAGTCCGGCAAAACCGTCCTCACCCAGTGTCTGTACGTGCTGGCCATAAGAGCCCAGATTATGGAAGATCATTCCCGCGGAACCAGAATCGAACGCCGCGTTCATCTCAGCCACTGCATTGGTGATATCGCTCTCCGGTGTGTATACATTGTAAATACTTGCGAATTTCTCAAGCAGCTCCACATGAGCCGGATCATTGGCCGTGGAATTGCCGTTTTCATCAAACATATCCAGCTGGCCGGAATACTGATACATCATCTGCTCAAACTGCTGGGAGCTTCCGGCGCCGCCGCGGATCGAGAATCCATAGACGCCGTTTGCCTTATCGGTCATCTTCTCTACACAGTCAAACACACCGTCCCAGTCCTTCGGAATCTCACATCCCGATTTGTTCATCAATTCCGTATTATACCAAACAACCGGCACAGTTACCATGTGCGCAAGACCATACATCTTGCCGTCTGGAGCCATGCTGCGGATACTTTCGTCGAACTCGGAGAGAGTCTTGTCCTTCTGATCCCATCCCGCAATATAGTCGTCCAGCGGAACCAGGGCATCCTGAATCAGGAAATCGCTCATCCAGTACTGGCTGACACCGCCGCAGTCCGGAGCGGTGTGGGACTGGATTGCCACATCATATTTGGATTTCGCCTGATCGGCGGGAACTGGAACCAGTTTTACCGTGATGTTCGGATTCTCCGCCTCAAAATCTGCAATCAGCTTGTTGAATATCTCCGTCCTCTTCGTATCCGCGTTCTGATCCCAGTAAGTGATCTCCACCTTCTCTCCCGCTGCCGCCTCGGTGCCTCCGGCCGTCGTCTGAGCCGCTTCTGCTCCCGTTGTGTCCGCAGCTCCTCCGGCTGTGGTGGTACTGGTGCTGTTTCCGCCGCTGCATCCGCTGAGAAGTGCCGCTGTCATAACCCCTGCCATTGTTAATGCTGTAATTCTCTTCCTCATAACTTTACTTCCTCCTGTTTTTATTCTATTCTATAATTGTTAACCCTTAACACCGCCGGCGCTTAAACCGGTCACAAGATATTTCTGAAGATAGGCGAACAGACATACCGGAATCGACATGGCGATAATTGCGCCGGATGCCATGGCGCCGTACTGAACGCTGAACTCGCCCTGCATCATCTTTAAGCCGATGGGCACCGTATATTTCGCCGGATCGTTTAAGAACATCAGGCTGAACAGGAACTCATTCCAGCAGGCGATAAATGCGAACGCCGCCACCGTAATGATTCCGGGTACCAGCATGGGAAGCACGATTTTCACCACTCCTTTAAACCGGCTGCACCCGTCCACCATGGCCGCCTCCTCCAGTTCAAAGGGGATTCCCTCGATGAAGCCCTTCATCAGAATCGCATTGAACGGAATATGGAAGGTGATATTTACCAACACGATGGCCGTCTTTGTTCCCACGAGTCCGACTCCCTGGAAAATATTGAACAGCGGAACGAGAAGCACCGCCGCCGGTATAAACTGGCTGGCCAGCAGAAAGCCCATAAACAGCTTTTTCCCCTTGAATTTATATCTCGTCAGCGCATATCCCACCATAATGGACAGGACAACGATGATTGATACCGACACAATACTGATCTGAAGGCTGTTTGCAAAATACTGACTGAATCCGGCATGAACCCATACGTTCGCAAAGTTGTTCAGGGACGGCGACCGCGGGATATACTGGATCGGCGTGCTGACAATGTCGGCCTCACTCTTTAACGATGTGATAAAGGACCAGTAAATAGGAAACACCACATACACGTTGATCAGAAGCAGCGGAAGCCACCGCAGGAATATAATATCTCTTTTCTTCTCCTTCATGGTTATGCCTCCTCCTTTCCAAATCCGGACAGTTTCATATAAATCACCGCGATAACGGCCAGAATCGCAAAGCTGACAACGGAGAGCGCCGAGCCGTATCCATAGTTGCTCGTCTTGATGGCCTGATTGGCAATCAGCATGCTGAGCGTGGTCGTCTTGCCCACCGGACCGCCGCCGGTCAGGCTGTAGATTAGGTCCACACTGTTGAATTCCCAAATGGTGCGGAGCAGAGTCGTCAGCACGATAGTATTCTTAAGCATCGGAAGCGTGATAAAGCGGAATGTCTGAAACTTCGTGCTGCCGTCCACTCTTGCCGCCTCGTATATATCATCCGGAAGCCCCTGCATCGCCGCCAGAAGGCTGATGGCAAAGAAAGGAATGCCTCTCCATAATTCCGCCACAATGACGGAACCGAGTACGAATTTCGTATTCGCCAGCCAGGCGATGGGTTCCTTGATGATCCCCAGTTTCGACAGAAGATCATTGAGCACTCCGAAATGCTGGTTGAACATGATACTCCATAAAACCGCAGTCAGTACTCCGGATAAAGCCCATGGAATGAATGTAAGGGCACGGAAGAATCCCCTCCCTTTAAACTTCTGATTTAAGATCAGTGCCACAATCATGCCGAAGATCAGCTGAAGTACCACCTCACATGCTACGAACTTTGCGGAAACGCCCAGTGCATTGTAGAACTCTTTCTTTGTAAAGATCGTAATAAAATTATCGAGTCCCGCAAACCCGTTGGTAAACGGTTTCGTCGGATTATAATGCTGGAAGCTTAAGTAGAAAACCTTTCCCAATGGATAAATCATGATGAGCCCCATCAAAAGGCATGCCGGTAATATAAGAATATATGGAGCAAAATTAAACTTTTCCTTTTTCACAATCTCTTCCCCTTTCTTTTTGTTCATGTAAGCGCTTAACTTCATGTCTCTATTTAACCACATCAGCCTTCACGGGTAAATAAAGTATCTTTCGTGAAAATTATAATATCTTTAGGTTTTGTTGACAAACTTATCAAAACTATATATGGTAAAGGAAACACATACGGATTACAGTTCCCGGCCCCACCTGCCTTCCGCTTCCCGGTCTGGTCCGGCTGGCTCATGCAGCCTTTCCTGTGACTTTGCAGGGGATTAGCAATTCTTAACGCGCAGGTTTTTTCGTTCAGGGGAAATGTCCACTTGTTTGAGCGCAGCGAGTTTGGGCATTTCCCCTGGTTTTTAGAAAAATTCTGCACGTTTAGAAGTGCTTATCTCCGAAACCGGAACTGGAAAGGCTGCATGAGCCAGCCGGGCCAGACCGGGAAGCGGAAGGCAGGTGGGGCCGGGAACTGTAACACATACGGAAACCGTATTTCTATCGAATGATAAGGGGGAATCACTCGTGAAGAAACAATTTTTTTCACTGTCAATCAGAAGTCTTATGCTGCTGTTCTGCCTGCCGTTTGTCCTGCTGGTACTCCTCTCGTGCAGCTATTTCTACCGCGCCGGCAAAGAAGAGATCACAGACTTGATTCAGGCGAACGCGGTCGCCATCATCGGTCAGACGAGCGACACCTTGGAACAGAAGATCGCCGCGGTAAGCAATCTTCCCACCACGATTACGGCTTCATCCTATTATTATAAGCTGCGGAAAAACATTCTGGCGGACCGGGAACCTATTTCGGCGGAAAATTACCGTGGCTTCTCCAACGCAGTCCATGATTTTCTCGTCATGAATTCCTCCTACTTTAACTCCGTATTTTTATTTCTTGACGACTATACCGTCAGTATGTTCCGTTCCAATACCGGAGAGCAGCTGCGGCGATCCAATTTCTGTTACGAGGATTTCTCAGAAGTTTACCCGCCATACTCCCTGCACTGGATTACCAGTGATTCAGAGCCCTATCCCTACTCCACGTTCAGCGGCCGCCTGCCTGCCGCCTCGCTTATGGAGGTCCTGGGTTCTCCTGATTCCGCCGTACATGGAGTTATGGTGTTTGGCATCGATGACAGGCTTTTCACCACCTCACTGATCAACTGCAAAATCACCGCCTCCTCATGTGTAACCCTTGTAAAAGATGGAAAGCTGCAGTTTTCCTCCTCTGAACTCTTCGGAACCGACACATTGGAGAAGCTGTCGGAAGAGGATTTACACGCTATCTCATCGCTGGCCGGCGATGCGGTGCCAGAGACGACCATCACGCGGCAGTTTGGTGAAAACTACGTCATCTACCGCCCGCTGGCCTATGAGAATATGGGCGTACTGGCCGTTATCCCCATGGAAGAAATGTACATGAATTACCACCGCTTCTCTGATGTCGCGATAAAATTCAGCCTTCTCCTTCTCACCGTCTGCCTCGCCCTCTATTTTACCGTTACCAACCTGCTGACCCGTCCCATCAGTTCTCTCATGGAGCAGTTGAACTACGTCTCAGAAAACCACTTAGATACAGCGATAACCGCATGGGGCGGCAAGGAAATCAATCAGATCTGCAAAGGAATCAACCACATGATCGGCCGGATCAAGCTGCTGATGAAAAACCTGGAGTTTGAAATGCTCGCCAAACAGGAGGCGGAACTCCAGGCCCTGTACTTTCAGATCAATCCTCATTTTCTCTACAATGCGCTGGACTGTGTTCACCAGCTGTGCGATTTGGGTGAGGTGGAAAAAGCCGGACAGATGGTGGATCAGCTGGCTGCATTTTACCGTATCGGCGTCAGCAAGGGCATGGTGGCGATTCCTCTGAGAGATGAACTGACTCATGTGGAGATGTATCTGGCTATTTTAAAGACGCGCTTCGAAGATTTCCAGTATGAGATCTCTGTCCCCGCCGAATACTGGGACTGTTCCATCATCAAGCTGGTGCTGCAGCCCATCGTGGAAAATGCAGTGTACCATGGACTGCGGCCCTGTCGGACCGATGGAACCATAAGGATCACCGCAGAGAAAGAGGGAAGCTGTCTTCTGATCCGCATAAGCGATGACGGAGGCGGCATCCCCGACCGGCTTCTCGAAGATATCCGGGCTTCCTTATACTGTTCCATGTCGGAAAAGCCCGCTCATATCTACGGAATTAAAAATGTACACGACCGTCTTCAGCTTACCTATGGCTTTGGCTATGGTCTTACTATCGACAGCGTTCTGGAAGAAGGCACGACGGTGACACTGAGAATTCCCTATCAGATCCTAAGCCAGAAACAGGGCACCCAAAACACGGAATCGCCCCGTATGAATCGATGATCATGGGAAAAACTTCGGAAGGATTAATAAAAATGTTGAAAATACTGTTTGTAGACGACGACGCCGTCGCAAGAAGAAATATGGCTCAAAGAATTGACTGGAATGATTTTGGATGGGACCTGGTCTATACCGCGCGTGATGGTGTAGATGCCCTGGAATATATGAAGGAGAACCAACCGGACATCATCATATCCGATATTAAGATGCCCATCATGGATGGAATTGAAATGGCGAAAATCGCCAGAGACTACTATCCGGATCTGTTTTTCATTTTTCTGTCCGGATATAAGGAATTTGAATATGCCAAGCAGGCTCTGGCCCTGGATGCCGTCGATTATCTAAACAAGCCCATCGATAACAGCCAGCTGCTTGACGTTCTCCGGCGGGCTGAGAAAAAATGTATCCGTGCCAGGGAGGTCAACCAAATATTAAATGAAAAATACCCCCTGATCCGGCGCCAGTACATTTCCAAATTGATGTATGAAAATTTCCGTGAGGCTGACGATGCAATCTTCCGCGCATTTGACATCAACATCACCGGCGGTCTCGGAATGGTCTTATTCATGGATTTCGGAAAAGATGCTCCGCCAGACACGGCGGCGTGTCAGGAATACTTGCAGACACTGTGCAACACGCTGACGCGCCAGTACTATGGAAGCCTTTTCATCTGCATGGATAATCTTCAGCTGTTTATTATCTATACCATGCCGGACTGCAAGGAGAAGAACCGCTTCTTAACCAGTATGGAGGAACTGAAGAAGTATATCAACAGTTGTTTAAAGCGGGATATGCTCCTGGAAGGCATCTTTTACCAGGGGAGCATCATGCAGGAATTAAACGATTTATACGCCTCCTGCCAGGCAGCTATGCAGTCTAAAAACAGCGAGACCTACACGCTTCTGTCCAAAATCAGGTGTTATATCGAAAAGAACTACCAGAACCCTGATTTGAGCCTGGTCATGATCGCCCGTCATTTTAATGTCAACCACTGCTACTTAACGAGTCTCTACAAGGACCAGTTCGGTATCAATCTATACGACTATCTGATTTCTGTGCGTATGGAAAAAGCCGGCGAGCTGCTCCGGACTACTGATATGAAAAGCTACGAGGTGGCCGAGGCCACCGGCTACCGCAACAGCCAGTATTTCAGCGCCAGCTTTAAGAAGTACTACGGATGTACCGTAAAGGAGTATAAGCATATACCGGGATAAAAAGATGGAAGGCCCTGATCACGGTCCTTCCATCTTTTTATCCTGGAAAATGCAGCGTCCCCCAGATCGGCGGTGTGATGACGGAGATCACCTCTGTGTAGTCATCATCATCATTGATGCAGGTGTGGGGAAAATCTTCTTTGATAATCGTAGTATCCCCCTCCCGCAGCACGATTGTCTCCTCACCGACCACCACCTTAAGTGTTCCTTTGACAACCAGAAGCGTCTCCTCGGAATGGTGGACGATGGGTATTTCCGAATCTCTGGAATGTGGTTCGAGTGTGGCTTTTATCATCAGCGCTTTGGGTGAAAAATTCTGTGAGGAAAATGGCGTCAGGAACTCGTATTCCACACTGTTTTTCCTGACATGGGCTGTCATGCGTTCTTCCCTGCGTATGGTAAGGCTGGAATCATTCTTGTGATCGTCCAGCAGCACATACGCGGGAACATCAAATTCGCCTGCGATTTTCCTCAGAGATGACAGCGACGGTTCTGTCTCCCCCCGTTCCACCTGGGAAATATATCCGATGGAGAGACCTGTCCGCTCCGCCAGCTCCTTCATGGTAAGCTTCTGTTTTTTTCTATATTCTCTGATATTTGTACCTAACATGCAAAGCTCCTTTTTTCTGATTCTTCTATCATAGCGTGTCTCAGATACTTTCGCAAGATTTTTACTGATTATTTCCTGTTTTTTACGAGGAAATGTCCAGAAATGGTTGACCGTTATTTTAAGCTATAGTAAAATTATTTCATATTATAACGCGAAAATTATGATATAACCATAATACGAGGAGGATAATCATGAAGATTACTGGTATGAAAATTGAAAAAGTACAGATTCCGCTGAAGGAACCGTTCAAGGTGGCCTTTGCTACCGTCAGCAGCCTGGATAGTGTACTGATCGGAGTAACTACAGAGGACGGACTCACAGGCTACGGGGAAGCAGCGCCCTTTGCTCCTGTCACCGGCGAGACCATCGATGGCGTCATTGCTGTTCTGGAAATCTTTAAGCAGGGACTGATGGGTATGAACCCCATGGATATCGAAGCCATACATGCCATGATGGACAACGTGATCGTGGGAAACGGAGCAGCAAAATGTGCCGTGGACTTAGCAATGTACGATCTGATGGGGAAATCCATGGGACAGCCTGTTTATAAGCTGCTTGGCGGCTACAGTAACGTAGTGCAGAATGATATCACCATTGGCATCACCAGCCCGGAAGCCATGGCAGCCGAAGCGAAGAGGCTTGTCTCTACGGAAGGATACCGCATTCTGAAAATCAAGGCAGGAATCGACTATAAAGAAGATATCCGTGCAATGAAGCTTATCCGCGAAGCCGTCGGCCCTGCAGTCCGCCTCCGTGTTGATGCGAACCAGGGATACAGCGTATCAAGCGCCGTCTGCGCACTGGAAGGTTTTAAGGAGTATGGAATCGAAGCTGTCGAACAGTGTCTGCCGCACTGGGATATGGAAGGTTCCGCCTATATCCGTCGAAAAACAGGCGGAATCCAGATCATGCTGGACGAATCCATCCATGGACCGGTGGATGCAGCCAGAGCCTGCCGACTGGAGGCAGCCGATATTCTCAACATCAAGCTGATGAAATGCGGCGGCCTGTATCCTGCCGCCAAGATCAATGCTATCGCCGAAGCCAACGGAGTCACCTGCATGGTAGGCTGTATGCTGGAAACCAAGCTGGCCATCACCGCCGGTCTGAGTCTGGTCGCTGCTAAGAAAAATGTGACTGAAGCCGACTGTGACAGCTTCCTGTACTATAAAGAGAATCCGGTCGAGGGCGGGTTTATCCAGGATAAGGATACATTCACACTGTTGGATGAGCCGGGATTTGGCATAACCTTTAACATGTAAACCGAGATAATACAAATTATGTAATGATTCAGCCGTGCGGCTGAATCATTACCAAATTCTAACGAAAGAGGTATGAGTATGCAGTTCCCGATTTTTCAAACAACCGACGAATTATTGACAGTTATACTGGTAATGGTGGCATTTTCCCTGTGGGTACAGCGCTTTAAGGCATTTAAATACGTGGGCCCGGCGCTTACAGTTATCGTTATCGGACTTGCGCTTGTAAACCTGCACATTGTTCCGGGATATCAGGATGTATACGGTGTCATCATTACATACTGCGTCCCGATGTCCATCTCGATCTATCTGCTGAATATCAATTTAAAGGAGCTGGCCAAGCTTTCCGGAAAGGCGCTGGTGGCTCTGGTCTGCGCCGTATTCAGTGTCTGCCTTATGGCCACGGTGTTCGGTGTCATATTTGGAAACCGGATGTTTGAAGGCTGGAAGATTGCCGGAATGTTCGTAGGCACCTACACCGGCGGAAGTTCCAACTTAACAGCGATCGCAGTCGGTCTTGATGCGGCCAATGAGACCATCGCTGCCGCTAATGCGGCGGATTATGTGATCGGTATGCCGACCCTGTTTTTGATGTTTGCCGCCCCAGCCCTGTTCCAGAATGTGAAATATTTAAAGAAGATCTGGCCCTACCATCTCTCGGATGAGGACCGCATCGGCGACGGTGACGAGCCTGTACTGATGGCTGAACAGAAATGGAGTATCCAGGATATCGCATGGCTCCTGGCTATCGCGGTTACCATAGTTACCATTGCCACCAAATTGTCGGCACTTCTGCCCTCCTCCATCGCAAGTGCAGGCAGAATCCTGCTGATCTCCACGATTTCCATAGCGGCCGCCCAGATTCCGGCCGTAGGAAGACTGAGAGGGAATTTGAATCTGGGGCTGTTTTTCGGGTTAATGTACTTATCCATCATCGGCTTCAGCGTAGATCTTGTCTCCTTCTTCGGCTCCACCATGACGATCACGCTCTTCTGCTTCTGTGTTATCGTCGGAAGCATCGCGCTTCACTTATTCCTTTCCAGACTGTTTAAGGTTCCTTACGAATACGTAATTCTGGGAATCACCGGTGCAATTGCCGACGGTACCACTGCATCTTTAGTCGCCTCCAGCGCCAAATGGAACCGGCTTGTCAGCGTCGGGCTGATCATGGGTGTAATCGGCGGCGTCTGCGGAAACTATGTGGGCATTATGGTTGCTTATCTGATCAAATTTTTCATTGGTGCGTAAACAAGGAGGAAACTATGGAACAATGGAACTTTTATCTGTCCGGCATTTTATATGGTATCTGTGAACGGACGAAAGACCGCGTCTGCCATCGGCCGCTGGATGTACATACCGGTCTTCTTAAAGAATGGGAAGAGCTAACAGAGGACGAAACCTGGTACCTCGAGCTTGGGAAAATGGATGTCCGCCATATCCTTCTTAAGCTGCCTGACTACGAGGCGGGAATAAGCGAAATCACAAAGGAAAAGGCAGCGCGCTTCACCACTCCCTCCGGAGAGATATATGAGAGGAAAAGCGAAGATTCCTTTGTACAGCGGAACATTAAATTTCCAGTCGATCTGATCACAGAAGAGGGAACCGTCGTTGCTTTCGTCACTCCGTTTCGCGACCAGTGCGCGGTTCTGGTAAAAGAAGGGTTTGAAGACAGAACGATCCTGAACGATTGGAAGACAATGGGCGAGACCCCTCTTTTCACGGTGAAGCCCCCGGTCACAGAGATGGTGGCGATGCGTGACAACATACGTCTGGCAACGGATATTTATCTGCCGGAGGGCGCGGGAAGAGTCCCCACCGTATTAGTTCGTACCCCTTATGGAAAAACCATTGGCACAGCCGCGTACTATCGTTTTGTACAGCGCGGCTACGCCGTGGTGATCCAGGATGTCCGCGGCCGGGAAGACAGCGAAGGCGAATGGCTTCCCATGTACTATGAAGTCGAGGACGGTGACGACACGCTGAACTGGATTGCCGGCCAGCCCTGGAGCGACGGCGGCGTCAGCATGACCGGAGGTTCCTACCTGGGCTATGTCCAGTGGGCAGCAGCGGCCAGCGGCAATCCGCATCTGAAAGCCATGCTCAGCAATGTCTGTGCCGGCAGTCCCTTCGTGGATGTTCCGCGAAGAGGCGGCTGTTTTAATTCCGGTATGCTCGCCTGGGCCTTCCTCGTCTCCGGACAGCATGCCAACCCGGAGCTCATGGCGAGAGACGACTGGGATGATGTTCTGAATATTCGCCCTCTGGAGGAGCTGGCGCCAAAAGCCCTCGGCTACGACATCCCATTTCTGAAGAAATGGCTCAGCCATATGGACTATGACGAATTGTGGCAGCGCGGAAACTGGAAGGAACGGACTGAAGCGAGCCGGGTCCCCGCTCTGATCATGTCCGGCTGGTTTGACGATAACGGCATGGGCACCACGGAAGCCCTGGAATTATATCGGGACTATCCGGAAAAGAAAGTCATTCTGGGTCCCTGGCTGCACAGCGGCAATGCGTCCTACGATCCGGGCGGCCTTGCGCTTGGCAGCAACGCCCTCCGTTACGACATGGATTTCATCTGCCTCGCATGGCTGGAGCACTATTTAAAAGGTGTAGATAATGGAATCGACCGGACACCGAAGGCAGAGTATTATACCTGTGGGTCCAACCAGTGGAAGACGGCAGATAACTGGCCTGTACCAGAGACAAAAGAACTGGTGCTCTATCTGGATGGAAGCTGCGAGGACGCGGCCGCATCAAACGGGGGTCTTCTGACTACAGACTCTCCGGTGCATGAATCTTCCGATTCTTATCTTTATAATCCGGAAGATCCGGCGATCCATCTTATTGACATGTCGGAAAATGAACTGGAGGTCCCTGCCGATTACGCGGAAGAAGAGAAACGGTCTGATGTCCTGTGTTATACCACCGAATGCCTGACCGAAGACTTAACGATTACCGGAGACGCCACCGCTGAGATTTTTCTTTCCTCTGACTGTGAGGATACCGATCTCGTTGTGCGCATCACAGATGTAGACGAATCCGGCCGCTCCATGAAGCTGGCCGACGGAGTCTTATGCGTCCGCTACCGGAATCAGTTCGATCATCCCGATTTCATGGAGCCGGGCACGGTTTATCCGGTCAAGATCAGAACCACAAAAGTATCCCATACCTTCTTAAAAGGTCACCGCCTGAGAGTTACCATTACCTCCAGTGCGGAGAATTTCATCTTTCCAAACCGCAACACCCGGGATGGCTTCAACAGCGTGGCCATAAAGACCGCCCACAACCGCATTCACCGGGGCGGAAGCTGCGCTTCGCGGGTGGTTCTGCGGGAGGAGACGTAACAACAAAGAACAGGCTTCCAAATCTGAAATCCAGGATTTGGGAGCCTGTTCTACGATACGAATCAACTGTTTAATTTACCACTTTCGCCACACAAAATCCCGCCTCCAGGATCTCTTCTTTAAAATCACAGTCAAGATGTATGCAGGTAATCCTTCCTCTAAGAGAAGGATCCGCCACCATCTTCAGTGCATTGAAATTGCCATGCCCCGATTCAGCCGGTGCATATTTGGCGGTATCCAAATAGAGGCGTGTGAATTTCCCCGTCCTCAGTCCCTCCAGCATCTTACTGTCAACCAGCCCGCTGTCTCCACTATAATAGATTGTCTCCTCTCCATCACCGATCTCATACCCGAAACACCCCATAGAGGGATCGTGATACACACGTCTCGCCTTAATCCCTAAAGGCAATTCCTCCGGCCGCCAGGCAGTATATTCATAGATTTCACGATCAATCCCACTTAATTTTAAATATACATTCAACCGCTCATCCGGATAGAAAACCCGAACACGAATTCCCTTTTTAAACCAGGAATAAGCGATTAAATCTCCCAGACTGCCAATATGATCCGTGTGCATATGGGTAATAAGAACAGTAATGTGGCGAGCCTCCTTATATTCAGACAACTGATAGAGTTTGTGGAACACCAAAGACCCGCAGTCTATCAGATACAGAGTATCACCATGCAGGAAAAAGGCAGCTGTATTGCCCAGTTCCGGATAAAAAGCCGCTCCTGTTCCCAGGAAATGGAGTTCTAACATCTCGTGATTTCCGGCGCCTTCAATATTCCGGCTGATTGGAGGCAGTATTCATAGGACCAGGCATCCCCCTCGCTCCTCCAGTGTCCCGGCGCCGCTTTATGGTCGGAATCATCACAATTATGGAGTGCACCAAATGTATTTAACCTGTTTCCAAACGCCGTAATATCTATGCGCTGTTCTCCTTTCTCAATTTTTTCCGTTACCAGCTCATACGGTGAAAATGCGATATTCCCCTGCTTCTTCTCACGATAATCAACGCGGAGAACCGGTGAACGAAACTTTCCCACCTTGATTTTCATCGGATGTCCTTCCCCTATAACACTTATGTGATAGGTCACATTTCCTCCATAAAACGGAAGTCCCTGTACTGTCCAGTCCCCGAAATCCAAGTCCCCTGAAAATGTTGTCACCACTGCTCTGCGTCCAGTTACCTTAACACCAAACCCGCCCAAAAGAAAAACTGCTTCCAGATTGGTCCTGCTGCCAAATGAACAGACCATCCGAAGTTCATTCCAGCCCTTTTTCAGTCCCCCTAAAGCTACTTTTTGAATCCTCTTATCCACATACCAGCCAACCGGCTCTCCGGCAACAGGATTCCCCTGCCAATAAACTTCAGTCTCTTCCGGCCGTTCCAGGGCCAGCCATACCTCCCGGACCTCACACTCCGAGTATATAAAGTAACGCAGTTCAACCTTATGTATTTCTTCGTCCGCCTTCTGCTTTACCCATGGCTGAGGCCACGCCTCCATGCGCAGAGAGTATCCCAGCCGTTTCCGTATTTCATTGTCAATCCTCAGTATTTCCTCTTCTTCCTTCCATTCCTCACCATCCAACGAATACTCCGGCATATCTAATACGAGTACGTTCGGCTCGGATAGAGACACTCGCGTTCGTTTGCAGTATTGGACTTCCTGATCTCTGTTTTGCCCCTTCTCCACTGCTATCTGCCCCTCTTCTCCGGCTTTTTCTCCTACTGTTTGTCCTTTTTGGCTTACCTTCTCTCCTTTTGTCCGCGTCTCCTGCTCCTCACTAAAAAATGGTCTTAAGTGGATCAATACGCTGTCGTGCTCATAAATTCTTACCTTTGTCTCTGTCCATCCATCAAGGCCTGGCCGCGCTTCCATATCTTCTCCACGACCACTCACAGCATCCAGCCGCCGGCATAACCAACTCCCCCTCATTCGCACGATTATAATCCGTACTCTGGCCGTATCCTTTCCTTTCGGATTCTCTTTGTGCGCTATAAAAAGAAAACGTTCTGTGCCCTCTTCCCGGAGCTGGCAGATCACATCATCAATTCTTCCACACCCCTGCTCGAATAATTCAACCTCTGAAAACTCCTGAAGTTCCCCTAGCAGGCTGCTTCTCATAAACGGAACTGTTTTACACTGCTCCGCCAGCCTCACTCCTTCACTGGAAAGTTTTCCATTCACACAGGCCGGAATTCTCCCACAAAAAACAACAGCGCCTCCCCTGCTGTGAAACTCCTTTAGTGCCTCCAGTGTCGCCCATCGGATCGTCTCCATATTTGGTACAATAACCACACGATAGCTCATTTCCCCCACAGAAAAACCAGCCCCGGCACACCCTCTGTATAATTCCGGAAGCAGCGCCTCCGATATGAAATCAAAATCAAAACTGCCTCCGATCAGCCAGTCCGTCAATTGCAAAAACTGCTCATCCAGTTCCCTTACCCGTTCTCCCGTCTTTTCCAGTGTTCCCCAATGCAGCCAGCACGTTTCTATCGGATGAATTACCCCGATTCTTACAACTGCATTCCCCCGGCTCATGACAGACGTAATCCGGGCAAAATAGTCTTCCATCAGCCGATACTCCTGATACCATGGGGACTGGTAAAAAATAGAGGCAGGATAATCCCTTTTTGCTTCCCCTTCCATTGATGTCCAGGAAAGATGAGGTGCCCGCATTGTAACCCCCAGAGCTGCCTGCCAGTCACCCTGAAGCTTATGCCCCCGAAAATCATAGTCCCAGTTCGTTACCCCGAACAGTTCACTGATCATATCAAATTTTCCATATTGATGAACGATGCTCTGCGCCTGTTTTGCAGTCGTATATTCATGCCGGTCGCAGAGAATGTCGATACCGGGAATTTCAAATGCCGGATAAGCGCGCATCGCCTCCCCCACATACTGGGTCTGGGACGAGAGGAGCGGTTCCTTCATAAGATGACCGGTCAGAGCCAGTCTATGGTTCTTGCACCACTTACCAATCTGTCCGGCATAACTTTCGGCAAACATCTGACTTGTCAAATCATGATAACAGTACCTGGCCAGGGAAACTCTGTCCTCCCAGTCATAGAACAATTCCGGCAGTGCATCCATCAGGTCAAAATGGTATTTCTCAAAAAACAGCTCTGGAAGTACATCCGTAAATGGAAGAATGACCGTTTCCCGGCTTTCTATCCCCTCCGCCCGCTGCTTCGGTGTAAACTGAGGCTCATCCGTGAATATTCCAGGGATCCTGCAGCCAAATTTATCGCCAAGCTTTAGACGGTATCCCTCATAGGTTATATCAATAAACTGATTTATTGCTTCCGTATTTAATGTATCCACATACGACTGGCCATTAAACCATGGATTATCCCCTGAGATTTCCAGGTAAGCCCACCACAGAAAGGTCTGCTCTCCCTCCTCCGTCTGCGCCTTATGCAAATTCCAATCCTTCAGCCTTCGATACGATTTTAAATAACCATTCTTTCCTGTTACTTCATATATACCGTAAAATTTTCTTTCTCCACTCCTGACAGGGGCCGCAGAGGAAGTAAAGCCCCTGTTCTCCACAATCTGTCCTTCCCTAAGCGGCTCTGGAGACCAGACCAAAAAACGGCTGCGGTTCGCCTTCTCCTTCGTCACGAGACCTCCTGCAAAACCGGAAGGCCACCGGTCCTCGTCATAAAGCCACGGAATAAGCCCTGTTTCTTCCGCTCGGCTGCACGCATAATCAATTAGATCCATGAATTTTTCGCCTAAATAGGGGATATTCAGCCCCGTTCTGCTGTGAAGAAACGCCCCTCCCATTCCCATCTCCTTAAAAATAGAAAGGCCGAAATCGATGTCTTCCTTCGTCATCTCTGTATTCCACGCCCAAAATGGAAAATCCCTGTATTCCACCGGCGGGTCTGCAAATATCTCTTCTGAAAATTCTTTCTGATTTTCCCGATACACCTTACTACCTCCAACTCATCCCACCGAACCACGTTCAATATACTCCGATGGAGACACGCCCGTTACTGCTCTGAATATTCTGCTGAAATAGAACTGGTCCTTATAGCCCGCCATCATAGCGATATCCTTAATAAACATCTGGGGATTCCTCTCCATGATACGTTTTGCCTTCTCTATGCGGACTGTGCGCAGATAGATATTAAACGATTGCATCCCATATTTCCGGAATATCATGTTTAAATAGGACTGAGACAGTCCGAATTCCCTGCAAACCGTGGAAACCGTGATATCTTCCGCCATATGCTGGTCAATATAGCACTTTATCGTGTCTAAAAACTGATTAGAATCCAGTTTTACTGCCTCCCTGTCTTCCTTCCAATACCGTATAAAAATACTTTTTAAGCTGTCGAACAGTTCTTCTACACTGCCAGCATAGTAAAATGCATCCTCCATCATCATCTCATCCTCAAATACATCCCCCCGAAAGTTCCTGTACTGCTGAATTTTAAGCGCCAGCTGCCTCACGAACCGCTCCAGACAGAGCTGCGGATAAGCCGCCCTCTCTGTACTCTTTATAAATTCCCACAGCCGTTCTAAGAGCATATCATATTCTTTCTTCTCCAGGAATCGCTCCATACTCCTTAACGCCTCCTTATCATAGAGCTCCTTCCTCTTGTCCATGTCCTTTTCGCCTTCCTCCGCAAAAAATCTTTGGTTGACCCCTATGGACAGGCGGCTGTTTAAACTTCTGTATATCTGCTCCATAGCCTTAGGAAGCCAGCTTCTTTCCACGGCCTTCTCCATCATCACCGTAGTCACAAAGTTGCTGTCATTCTTTTTTCTGAATGCCTCCTTCTCAATCATAAGGCTGAATGCCCGATCGTTAAGTGCATTGGCAGGACAGATATAGAGAGCCTCCCTCTCATCACGCCCATACACAAATATCGTATCTTCCAGCTCAGAGAGCATTTCCATTCCATAATTTCCGGTAAAACGCCTTGGAAGCCCATTTTCCCGAATGACAGCCAGATAGTATTCCTCTTCCGGAAAGTACGTTCTGATTTCATCCTCATCGGCCTTTTCTCCCGCCACCACCTGACGTACCAGTACTTTCCGCTGTTCATACATCCTGCCTTTCAACTTTTTAATAATCGGGGCAGCTGATGTTACAAAATTAGCTGGTGTCATTGGTTTTAATACATAATCAGAAACTCCAATCGAAAGAGCCTCTTTTACATATTTAAATTCCTGATAACCGCTTACCAGAAGAATCTGTGCCTCCGGGTTCATTTCCCTGATGGCTTTTACCATAAGAAGGCCATCCATAACCGGCATCTTAACGTCGCTTACCACCAGATCCGGTTCCAGCACCTGGTACTCCGCCAGACCTTCCAGTCCATTTTCCGCCGTTCCCACCACGTTCAAATCAGGACATTTCATTTTTATAATATTGCAGATATACTCCACCGCACTTGGCTCATCGTCCACTACCAATACTCGAAACATCTTCCCCCGCTCCTGCTGATACCGGCACAGCTATAACTACGGTTGTCCCGCTTTCCAGTCCCATAATCTCCAGTTTCACATCATCGCCAAAAAACAGTACGAGACGTGCATAGGTATTAAGCAGCCCCATACCGCCAATTTCCATCTCGATGCTTTCATGACGGTTTAGCAGACTATCCCTCATTCGTATCATCTGCTGTTCCAACTGTTCCACCGTCTCTTTTTTTATCCCTTCTCCGTTATCAGTAAATACCGCAATCCAGTGCTCTCCCGACTCCGTAAGCTTTATGGTAACAGTTATCTTCATCACGTCATTTTTCCCGTTAAACCCATGCTTAATGGAATTTTCTACAATTTGTTGAAACGCTATTTTAGGTACCAGCTGGCTGCCAAGCCTCTCATCCACCTCGATAAGATATTCCAGCTTATGCTGATACCGAAGCTTCATCAGATACAGATACTGCTTCAAATAGATTAACTCCTCCGCTATCGTGGCATAACGTATCTTATTGCCAGTGGCATAGCGAAGCATACCGGACAAACTTCCACAAATTTCACAGATGGTTTCGTCCCCCAGCATCAGTCCCCTCGAAGAGATAACGTTCAGTACATTATGAAAAAAATGAGGATTAATCTGAGCCTGCAGAAGGTCGTATCTTGCCTGAAGCTGCAGATAGGATAAGTTCTTCTCCTGAATCAGGGATTCTTTCAGTCTCCGTAAAATCCTTTCATATGTATTAGTAAGAGCCGTAATCTCATCCATGCTGTTCTCTATATGGATCGCTTCCCCCATATTCTCTGTATTAGTCTGCTCCATCTGCCTGCGCAGCTCATTAATCGGCCGCGCAAGATTCTGTGATATACGGACAATAAACAAGATAGACAGTGACACGAAAAGAAGCAGAATCCAGAATGCCATCCACAGCGGACCGGACATCTTCTGTGTAATGACACGTCTGTCCTCCGCCAGCAAAATTGTAACTCCTGTAAGTTCAGAGTAGACACTGGACACGATCTCATTGCGGCCCGTCACAGGATTCTTTCTATCCGTTACCGTGTGCTTCTCACTCTTACCCAGCCCCTCATAGTACTGCATCATCTCTTCGTTTTCAAGTCCATATAGGGTGCCGCCCCCATCGTATACAGCGGCTACCCGAATATTGTCATCAAAAATCTCAAAGATGCGTTTCAGCGAATCTTCTGTCTTCTGTACCTCTAAATATCCCATATTGCTGCCTAAAATCTCCCGGATGACCCCATATATGACAGGTGAGGTCTTCATTCCCCAGGGATCCTCATGAGGCAGAACCAGTCCGGTCCTTCCTTTCTTACCCGTAGCGCCTGTTATCCATACCTCCTGTTCCTCCGGAATCATATTTTTGATCTTTCGTTCATCAAAATCATAGCTTGCAAATATGTCGCCACGATTATTATAAATTAAAACCCTGTAAAAATTTTTCACAATATGGTAGGTGTTCAGTCTGATCATAATCTTCTTTTTCGCTTCTACCCGATAATCGCTGTCCTCATAAATGGTAGCCAGAATTTTTAAATTATCCAGAATCACAGGGTCAGAAAGAAGAGACTCCGTCATCTCCTGCATGGATCGGTATTCCATCTCCAATTGCTGCATCATCTGTCCTGACAGGGTCTGTAAGTAAGAATACTCCTGCTCCGCGTACCGTTTTCGGGAGGAATTATAATACAGCACAATTATAATCACCACAGATATAAAAAGAAGAAGTACATAATTCAACAGAATTTTTCGCTGAAACCTCATACCATTCCCCACCTTTTCCGGGCGTAGCTGACCTTAGGCCTCAACCTAGCCTTTGACCGCCCCCGCCGTCATACCATCAACAATTCTATCATTCAGTATAAAGAAAATTATGAGCATAGGCAAGACAATCAGTATCACATCCGCAAATAATAAATTGTAAGAACTGGAAAATTGCCCCATAAAACTGTATAGTGTCAGCTGAAGCGTTACATTCTTTGTTCCTGGAAGAAAATACAGCGGATTCATAAAATCATTAAAAACGGAAACCATATTGAGAATCGTAACTGTGGCACTCACTGGTTTTAGCAGTGGAAATACAACCGTCCAGAACATCTTCCATTGGGAGCATCCATCGATATATCCGGCATCCTCCAGTTCAATGGGAATTGATGCCATAAATCCCCGATACAGCATGACAGTAAACGGAGTATGAAGCGCCACCTCGATAAGAATCATCCCCACCATAGTTTTGTAAAGGCCTACACTTTGCAGTACCCAGATCGTAGGCATAATGGCTGGCGGCACCATAAGGCCAACCAGAATTACAGCGTTTGCGGCTGTAATTTTTCTGTCGCTGCGCCTCTGCAGCACATATCCGGCCATAGATGAAAATACAACCAGCAGCAGAATGGAAAAGAACGCCAGAATAAAGCTATTCTTATACGCCCGCAGCAACATATAGTTCTGCTCCTTTATGACGTCAAGAAAGTTTTCAAAATGCACGCTTTCCGGTAGTGAAAGCCTCAACTGGTTAGCCGATTTTCTGTCTTTTAAAGAATTAACGAGCATAAATAAAAAAGGAATAACAAATATAATAAACCCCGATACAACACCGACTGCAGTCGCTGCAAAACACCGTATATTTTTCTTCTTCATTTTAACTGCCCTCCTATTCTTCACGGCTGATCAGAAACTTCTGCAGAGGATAAGCAATGAGTCCAATTACTACCAGCATAATAACGTTTCCTGCTGTAGAGAGGCCGTAATATCCCGCGGCGAACTGTTTATATACAGAAAGTGCGATTACTTCGGTTGCAGTCCCCGGCCCTCCCTCTGTCATGGCTTTAATTAAGTCAAATGTTTTCATACCTGTCACCAGCGCCAGGATAATAACAGAATTCATTGCCGGCCGGCATAATGGCATTGTGATATAACGCAGAAGCTGAATCCCTCTCGCTCCATCCACCTCCGCCGCCTCATAATAAATCCTGTCTATGGCCTGGATTCCAGAAATAAAGATGACGGTTGCGACTCCCAGTCCCTTCCATACATCTGTACCTATAACAGAAAATAATGCAATATCCGGGTTTCCAAGCCAGTTAATCCCTTGTCCTCCAAAAAATATAATAACTTTATTAAACAATCCCCGGGATGGATGCATCAATGCCGCAAATGTAATTCCTACAGCAACAGAACTGACCAGATGAGGAAAAAACACCATTGACCTCAGGGTTCTTTTTAAGCGGATATTCCCGGTTAGATATACGGCCAGAAAAAAGCCCAGCACGACTTTTATGGCACAAGTGGAAAACGCGTAGAGAAACGTGTTAATCATGCTGCGGCTGAGCGCTTTATCTTTAAAAAACATTTTAAAATTTTCCAGTCCTACAAAGGTGACATTCGTAAAGCTCCAGACTGTCAGACTAAAATAAAGGGAGATAATAAGTGGTAATATGAAAAGTCCGATAAAAACCACCAACGTAGGCGCTAAAAACCATCCGGAATATCTTTTTTTCTGTTTCAATACTCTCACCTGCTTTCACAAAAGAGGATGTTTCCACATCCTCTTTTATTTTCAATCACTTATTTCCAATCGAGTCCAAGTTGAAGTGCCTGGAGCTTACAGTCCTCGTCATAATCTGAAGCGGCCTCTTTTCCAGTAGTAAGACCAGATATCAGTGACTGCGTAATAGTAGAACAATTCGCACCTTTCACTGCTGTCTCAAATTCCATGGCAACTTTTGTTTTATTATGATCAAAGTAAACCTGCATATCATTTTTTACTGCATCATAAGAGTTATCCGGAAGGGAGTACCCCTTAATACAGTACGGACCATCGGGAAGAATTGCTCCCGCATATGCATTCAGTGCTTCGTCTGAAATATAGAACTCCATAAACCGAAGTATGTCGTCCTTCTTATCAGAATTGATATTCCCATAAAGGGAATTGGGCATCCAAACGGTCAGACCATGATCATCCGCCTTATCTCCTGGAACCCCAAATACACCTATCTTATTAACCGTGTCTTCTCCATATAAAGAATAAATATTGGACAGAGCCTGCGTCAAACTGATCCAATGAGCCCCTTCTCCGTTAGTCAGCATATCGCAGGCTTCATCATATGTAGTTGCCGTATGTCCTTCCTGAAGATATCCCCACACATCTTCATACTTCTCCCAGCTTCTTATAGCTGCCGGATCTGAAACATATTTTGCATTTCCTTTTTCAAACTCCGCTACAAAATTCGGATTGGCTGACACCAGGTTGTAGTGGTCACCTAAAAACAGCACCTGTGTCATGGATTTTTTTGCCGTAGAGCTAATATAGGCGGTATACCCCGCTGCTTTTATCTTTTCACAGTTAGATAAGAATTCATCCCACGTGTCAGGGATCTTCAATCCCAATTCTTCATAGATGGGCTTATAATACATAACTGCACCTGCCTGCGTAGATGCAAATGGAACACCATAGACAGCCCCGTTCACAGTAACAGAATTCTTATAGGTCTCATCATACTTTTCTACAAAAGGCTGGTTGGTTAAGTCAATAAAGTACTCAGAAGGATTTAATGCGTCCAGCAGAGAACCCGAGTTATATACCAGCAGGTCCGTCATTTCTCCGGATGCAAGTCTCGTCTTAAGCACGCTGTCATCTACCTTGTACTCGATCTCAATCGTAATTCCAAGCTTTTCCTTCGCCAGATCGCACACAGCCTGAAGTCCGTCCAAAGATACGTTGTTGTCAATCAAAAGAGATAATGTCTCGTCTTTCTTTTCCGCTTGTGTGGTTTCCTCTTCTTTTGCAGTTTCCTCTGCTTTCGTGGTCTCTTCTGCTTTTGTAGTTCCTTCTGCGCTTGTCTCCACAGCTGTTGTCTGGTTTGCAGAGCCGGAACATCCGGAAAGAGAAGATACTGCTGTCAGTGCAGCCAGTGTCCATGCTAAGATGTGTCTGTTTTTTCTCATAAAATACCCTCCTTCAATACTGATTACCATCGTCTGTTTACAGAAGCCTGTTAAAGTATTCTTATTATAGCATACCGGCCTTAACATACGACATGGACAATCCGCCAGAGTTGAATGCAGAAACTCATCTCTTCTCTTTGGAAACGCATTGTATTGGCAGCAGAATTAAAAAAAGCGGATTTCCATATCTTAGAAATCCGCTTCCGCATTAATTTTTGTGCACTGTCGAATCTGTATCTGCTACCGGAAAATAAACCGTATACATCTCTCTGCCAATATTTTTCAAAGGCTTGAAACAGAAATTCCGTTCTTGCCCTACCGTCCTGTAATCCTCCTTCCTGTGCTCCCACTCCCACTCATGGGAAGAAGTCAGGATTGACTGTGGATTGTCCTTATCTCCGTGAAGCTGGACTTCATCGGTAAAGCCAGCTCTCTCCAGCCGTCTGTCCTCCGGTTGCGAAGCTTTCCCGCCTGTTTACAGCCAGTTCTCAGTAGTTCTCCACTACTTTTCTGTATTGCTCCTCTCCTGTCATTTCATAGGCTCTGGCACATCCATGAATCTCCGGTATTGTCGCATTGGCGTCATAAAGGTAAACTATGCAGCTGGATGAAAAAAACGGGGCTGTGAAAAAATGGAGTTGCTCTGACTCCATTTTCCCAGCCCCCTTTATTTTTCGAAACATACAGGAAAAAAGTAGTAAAGAGCGCATACTTCCCCTTGCCCCAGCAAACATGTGCTTTCTCCTCTTTAAGCCACTTTCCTGAGTCTCATCTGCTTATTATGGAATTTATAGAGATTGTGACCGATAGAAACCAGAAATAACTCTAATCTTACCCAATCCAGTCCTCACAGGTATAGTATTCTTCCTGCCTCCCGTATTGATTTCCCTTCACTGGTTTCCAATAAGCAAAGTGAAATTTCCTTCCCTTTGGACAGATTAGATATCCCTCTGGATCTGTTTCAAAATTTACCGCCCGGAACGGATTTTCATGATACTTCTCATCCGTTGTCTCTTTCTTGTACATAGGGAATTTCATGAATTTTTCCATCCCATGCTCCTGACAGAACAGGTAGTTATTGAAGGAGCCATATCCTGCATCCGCTACCGGATATCTCGGATAAAAACCATATAGCTCATGGAATTTTTCCATCAGAGGGACAAAGCAGTCCATATCGGAACGGTACTGCATGACATCTGCTACGGCAATGTATTCGTCCGCCACTCCGATCTGAATGTTGTATGCAGGAAGGAGCTGGTCATTTCCCATATAGTCCTTTTTCATCCGCATAAAGGCTGCATCATGATCGGTCTTCGCATAACTGTTTCGGTCAGGTCCGCATATCCGAATCTTTTCCACGTATTCCGAAAGTTTTTCGATATATTCCTTTAAACGCTCGTAATAACGCTGCTCCTGGCTTTTCCGATGCCCCCGGCCGTGTACAAATGTGTTTTCATCGATATGGCAGAAGATTTCATACCTGGACAAAATGATCTCCAGGCTCTCCGGTGTGTATTCTGTATTTGTTTCGATTTTCAGCCCTGTGTATGCCAGCGTTTCGTTCATTTCTGTAAGCAG
>OIES01000160.1_pt1 | contig 35059 bp, 28 predicted proteins | sample 1581811 | NCBI WGS metagenome assembly OIES01 (sample SAMN03281021, study PRJEB24777) | human gut metagenome | isolation source: fecal sample PR177 from 1 month old male Malay infant, vaginal delivered... | reverse complement strand
ATACAAAACTTTGCCATGCCTTTACCTCTCTTTCGTAATTATAAAAACATTATATTCCAAATAATTCTTATGGTCAATATTTATGGCTAATAGTATTCTAATTTTCTCTATATATTTTGTATAATGAATATTATCTTTCAATACGCTATTTATAAGGAGGTTCTATGGATACCCTAAATCTTGATTACATATCACTCGGTTTGAGAATTAAAGAAGTCCGAAAAGCAAGAAATATGACACAATCTGCACTGGCAGAAGCATGTTCTCTCTCAACCTCCTACATTGGTCACATTGAACGAGGTAGTAGAATATTATCTGCTGACACTTTATTCAAGATTGCAAATGTACTTCATGTAAGTATGGATTCGCTTACCATGGACTCAGTAGATATATCTCCTCTTCTTTTTTCTCGAATTGAAGCATCATTAAAATACAAAGATAAGAAAAAAGTAGCTACATTCATGAAAACGTTGAAAATCCTTGCCGATAATATTGACGAACTGTAACATTTACTGCCTGTGATTTTAGTAGGCAGTTTTTTCTTCTTAAACGTGCCTGTAATACTGTTAAACATCGTAATTCATATCTATCACACCTTTCTTACTGTTCCTTGGCAAGTTCTTCGCTCAACCGAAAAAAGTCCATATACAGACATATACAGCTTCATTCATTTACATAGAGATAATCTCTTTTAAATAACTTTACATATGTTTCTTTTGACACACGTATCACTCCATGTTCCCACTTTCGTATAGTAGCGCAATTCCTGCCAAGTCTATTCGCTAGACCATTTTGTGTCAGGCACATTCCCTTGCGTAGTTCTTTCAGCTTCACCTCCTGTCCATCATACAAGAATTTATTATAATCATCTAAAAGGTTTGTCACCTCTACATGGAATAGCTCTGCTAATTTCTTCAAATCTTCTTTTGGATAATGGTCACGCTCTTCTCGTTCATAGTCTACATAAGTCGTTCTGTCGATTCCAATGGCTTCAGCCACTTCTTTTTGCATGAGTCCTGTCCGATAACGATAAAATCTCAATTTCTCAGCGGTAGACGTAATATCATCAGCATTCTTATATTTAAGAAAGAATTTTTCTACCTCTGTCAAATTTCGATGATTGACAAAGAAAAAGCTATGAACATACATAGGAGCATATTCATAGCCGTTTCTTGTTTGTCTATATAAAATTGTCATCTGAGGGGTTACCTGCTGCCAAATCCCCCAATTATCAAGGAAGAGTGCCTCCTTGACCTCTTTTACTCCATATGCGCCGTGGCGATGGGGTCGCTTTTTCAATACACCTGGCGGCATAAGTGGCTAAACGATTGTTTTTACTATGATCGAAGGTAGTCACTGCCTTGATCAGGCCAATGGTTCCTATGGAAATCAGATCTTCCGAATCTTCTTCCGGCCTTTGATATTTTTTGGCGACGTGGGCTACCAATCTCAGGTTACGTTCGATTAGAATCCTCTTTGCGTCCAGGTCGCCCTCCTTGTATTTTTGAAGAAACAGCTTTTCTTCTTCGGCAGTAAGCGGCTTGGGAAATGTCTTCAAAAAAAGCACCTCAAAGCGGATTTATAACATTGTATGTTACAAATCCCTTATTAGTGCCTTTCCCATTAATTTTTGGTTGTCCTTTATTCTGCTCTTCTTAAAATATCATAGGAATCCATTGTGGTACCGAGATCAATCCAGAGTACCTGTTTGGGATGCGGAGCGCTTTCCTGGGAATTTCCATCCTCGTCCAGAATCTGCTTCACCGTCACAGTCAGATTGTCTCCGTTTGGTTTCATGATTTCAATTTCTTCTCCCACAGAGAATTTATTGCGCTGTTCGATTCTGTACAGCCCGTCTGCATTGCATTCTCCCACGATCCCAAGATAAGTATATTCCTTTACATAGGTATTGCTGTCATAGATCTGGGTGGTTTCATCCGGTTTTCCAAAGAAAAATCCCGTGGTAAACTGCCGGTATGTGCAATTGGAAATCTGCTCCTTATACCAGGGCATATTCTGCTCATAGAGTTTCGGATCACGGGCATAATCATCCATGGCTTTGCGGTATGTCCTTGCAACAGTTGCCACATAAAGCGCCGTTTTCATTCTGCCTTCTATTTTAAAACTATCTATGCCGGATTCCATCAGCTCCGGTATATGTTCGATCATACACAGGTCCTTGGAATTAAAAATATAGGTTCCCCGTTCGTTTTCATAAACAGGCATATATTCTCCGGGCCTTGTCTCCTCCACGATGGAATATTTCCAGCGGCAGGGATGGGTGCATGCCCCTCTGTTGGCATCTCTGCCTGTAAAATAATTACTCAGCAGGCATCTTCCGGAATAGGAGATACACATGGCACCGTGTACAAAGGTTTCAATCTCCAGTTCTTCCGGTATATGCGCCCTGATTTCCCGGATTTCATCCAGGGATAACTCTCTGGCTGTCACTACCCGTTTTGCGCCCAGTTCGTGCCAGAAAAGGTAGGTCTCATAATTCGTATTATTTGCCTGGGTACTGATATGGAGCTCGATTTCCGGGCAAACTCTTTTAGCAATCATAAATACCCCCGGATCTGCAATGATCAAAGCGTCCGGACCGATTTCCTTCAATTCTTTAAAATATGCCTCCACCCCGTCCAAATCCAGGTTGTGGGCAAGAATATTAGCGGTTACATATACTTTAACGCCATACTGATGTGCAAATGCAATTCCATCCTTCATATCTTCCATGGAAAAATTTTTGGCTTTTGCTCTTAACCCAAAAGCTTCCCCTCCGATATATACGGCATCTGCCCCAAATATAACTGCTGTTTTTAATACTTCCAGGCTGCTTGCCGGTATCAGTAATTCTGGTTTTCTCATGTTTCTATCCTTTCTTCTGATGTGCATAAACGAGGACGGAGGTTAGAGTGACTTGAAAAATCATTCCCGCCATCTGTACGCCCCAATTTGTGGGATGAATGCGCCAAATTTAGTCTACGTAGCCCGCTACGCCTCCTAAATTTGGCGTATCCATCCACAAATTGGATACACACAGCTGTCAGAAAGCATTTTTCAAACACGCTCTAACACTCCGTCCTACGCTCCTGCTTTATACTCACCGTAGCTCCGTCTCCAATTGGAATAATTGTGGTCAGAAGCTGTTCGTTATGTTTCAATTCGTAGAGGTAATCCCTCATTCTTTTGTAAATCGTCCTGTTTCTGCGTTCTACTGCGAACCTGGACTCTATAATATCACCGTCCTGGAGGACATTGTCCGATACCAGAACGCCTCCGGGTTTAAGAAGCCTTAATACCTCCGGCAGGAAATGAATATACTGCCCTTTTGCCGCATCCATAAAAATAAAATCAAAGCTGTCCTGCAGCTCTTTTAAAATTTCCATGGCATCCCCCTCTAAAAGGGTAATCCGGTCTTCCCGTCCTGCTTTTTTAAAATTTTCCCGGGCAATGGGAATTCTTTTTTCATATTTTTCAATGGTTGTAATATGACAGTCTGCCCCGGTATATTCACTCATCAGCAAGGTTGAAAAGCCCACTGCCGTCCCAACTTCCAGAATCTTTGCGGGACGATGGACAGCCAGGAGTACTTTTAGAAAGCTTTGCATCTCCCGGCGGATTATCGGCACGAAATCTTCACATGCCTGTCTCTCCAATTCGTCTAAAAACGGCGTATTCCCCACATCCAGAGAGTTGATATAGGTTACCATTCTTTCATCTACAATCATTGTTCCATCCTATTCTTCCGTCTGTGCTTCTGTTTCCTGAGCCAGCTCTTCCAGCATCTCATCCGCATCCTGCGCCGTCGTCAGAATATAATTACCTTTTTTTAATTTACCACTGTATTTTGACAATTTTTCCTGTACCCAGAAAACTTTTGCATCCTTTATCAGTCCTTTGTTTTTCAGCAGTTCACCGATCTCCATCACAGACATATCTTCTGTTACAGTGACCGCCACTTCTTTTCCGGGCGGATCTGATATAGATTCCCCTGCAAAGACCTGAAAACCAAATTCATAAGCATGTCTGCCAAACACAAATAGCGCATATACAATTAAAATAAGGATTACCATTTTTACACAGGTCATCGTTATGGATAACACTACTTTTTTGGCATTCATTTATCGACCTCCTATAAGTTGAGCTCACCGGCAAAGTCGTCTATGTCCATTTCAATCACATTCATAATATCCTGATCAATCTTCTGGAGCATTTTACAGACACGCAGCTCCGACTTCAGATAGTCCTCCACCAGAGGATTTTCCCGAAACTGTGCGTAATCTTTCTGAATCTTCTGAAGCTCCTGAAACAGGTCTTTATCTTCTTTCAAGCTCTGCATTTCAAAATTCTTCTTTCGAAATTCATCAATCTGTGCCTTTAATTCCGGTTTATCTTTCAGTCTGCTTTTCGCCTTTTCAAAGTCTCTGTACGCCGTACACTCCTGTACTGCTTCCACAAGAGCTTCCAGGCACGCTGTCACCTTGTCCATATCTATCTATCCTTATACTTCCATAATAATCGGCAATATCATCGGGTTACGCTTTGTCTTTTTCCAGAGATAGTCGCTGAGAGAATCCTTAATGGAGCTTTTGATCTTGCCCCAGTCCGTAATATTCTTATCGGCACAATGGTCTAAAGATTCCTCTACCACTCGTCTTGCTTCATCCATAAGAAGTTCAGACTCTCTTACATATACAAATCCTCTGGAAACAATATCCGGTCCGGCAAGGAGCTGGTTACTGTATTTTTCAAGCGTCAGTACGACAATCAGAATTCCGTCTTCTGCAAGGTGCTGTCTGTCACGAAGCACAATATTTCCCACATCGCCTACACCCAGACCGTCTACCAGAATTGCTCCTGTCTGTACCTTATCCACAATTTTAGCCTGTTTGTCATCCAGTTCCAGCACATCTCCGGAAGATAACACAAAAATATTATCTTTGGAGATACCCAGATTGTTTGCAATACCCGCCTGTGCCTTTAAATGACGGTATTCGCCATGCACCGGAATCGCATATTTCGGGCGGACCAGAGAATAAATCAGTTTGATTTCTTCCTGGCAGGCATGTCCGGAAACGTGTGCATCCTGGAAAATTACATCTGCACCTTTCATGGATAGCTCATTGATTACCTTGGAAACTGCCTTCTCATTTCCCGGTATGGGATTGGAACTGAAGATAACCGTATCCCCTGGTTTGATGCTGATCTTACGGTGCATATCGTATGCCATTCTGGACAGTGCAGCCATGGATTCTCCCTGGCTTCCGGTGGTAATTAACACCATCTGTTCATCCGGATAATTTTTCATCTGCTCCAGATCAATTAAAGTATGTTCCGGTATGCTGATATATCCTAACTCAGAAGCAATGGTAATGATACTTACCATACTTCTTCCTTCCACGACTACTTTTCTTCCGTACTTGTATGCAGAATTGATGATCTGCTGAACTCTGTCTACATTGGATGCAAAAGTCGCAATGATAATTCTCGTATTTTTATGCTCTGCAAATATATTGTCAAAAGTTTTACCTACTGTCCGTTCTGACATGGTAAAACCAGGTCTTTCCGCGTTTGTACTGTCACACATCAGGGCCAATACGCCCTTCTTGCCAATTTCCCCAAATCTCTGTAAATCAATTGCATCTCCAAATACCGGCGTATAATCAACTTTAAAATCTCCTGTATGCACCACGGTTCCTGCTGGTGAATAGATAGCCAGGGCGGAAGCGTCTGCAATACTGTGGTTGGTCTTGATAAATTCGATACGAAAAGCGCCCAGATTAATGGCCTGTCCATGCTTAATGACCTTTCGCTTTGTCGTCTTCAGTAAGTTGTGTTCCTTTAATTTGTTATCAATGATTCCGATCGTCAGCTTTGTTGCATAAATCGGAACATTAATCTCTTTCAGAATATAAGGAAGAGCACCGATATGGTCCTCATGTCCATGGGTGATCACAAACCCTTTTACTTTCTGAATGTTGTTCTTCAGATAAGTGATGTCGGGGATTACCAGGTCAATTCCCAGCATGTCGTCTTCCGGAAATGACAATCCGCAATCCACAACAATAATACTGTCTTCAAATTCAAAGGCAGTAATGTTCATTCCAATCTGTTCCAAACCACCCAGCGGAATGATTTTCAATTTTGAGTTATTAATATTTTTCAATCAATTAGACCTCCTTTGCCTGCTTGTTTTATTTTAATCTATTTAATATACGCAGCTCAATCTGCATATTTTGTTTACATTGTAATATCAACATCTTCCAGCATCTCACTGAAAATCTTCGATACTGCTTCCAATTCTTCGTCATCTTCTACGATCTCATAAAGTGCTTCCTGCTCCCCGTCTGCTGACAGATCTTTTAAGATAAATGCTTCCGCATCTTCCTCTTCATCATCGGATTCGGTAACAAGGATATAATTCATACCATTTATACGTGTTTGTTCCAACACAAAAAACTCTGCAGCCTCATCTGTGTCTGCAAAAGTAAATTTAATTTTTTCCATTTTTATGTGCGGCTCCTTTTCTGATTCTAATTTTCTTTCGACCTCATTGCCTCACTGTCCAAATAACCCTGCAGGATATAAACAGCCGCAAGCTGGTCCACATACTTTTTACGGTCTTCTCTTCGCACATTGCTTTCCATCAAAGTACGGTTTGCTTCTACGGTTGTTAACCTTTCATCCCACATGACAACTTCCAGACCTGTCCTTCTTTCCAGCATTTCTTTAAATGCCAAAGATTTTTCAGCCCTGTCGCCAATTGTGTTATTCATATTTTTGGGAAAGCCGAGCACCAGCTTTCCAACTTCATTTTCCTGAATTAATGTTTCAATTCTAGCCAGGGTTTGACGAAGCTTATTTTCGGACGTTCTTCGTACAATTTCAATCCCCTGGGCAGTAATTCCCAAAGCATCGCTGATAGCCACACCTACTGTTTTGGAGCCAAAGTCCAATCCCATTATTTTCATAGTGTCTCTACTGCCATGCCTTATTCTTGATATACTCTTTTAATAACTCTTCTACCAGCTCGTCCCGTTCTACTTTCATAATCATGCTTCTGGCATTGTTATGACTGGTGATATATGTCGGATCACCTGACATAATATAGCCTACAATCTGATTGACAGGATTATAGCCTTTTTCTGTCATTGCATTATAAACGGTATCCAGTACGTCCTTTACCCGGATCTCTGCGTCTGAGTTTACGTTAAAATATTGTGTATTACTAATCTTTCCCATTTTATCACGCCCTTAATTAAACTTTACATCCATTCTAATATAAATAAAGGAAAATTACAATCCCATTTTTCAAAAAAGTTTCTTTACTACTTCTTTTAATCCAGCAAATTCTCCTAATTTTCACATAATAACAAGTGATTTTTCAGTCTTCCCCGGAGTGTTTTTTCCATCAGACAATTGGAATAATCAGCGTCTGCCAAACATGCCGCCTTAATATATTCCCTTGTATGACCGATATAATATTCTTTTTCTTCTACCGATATTTTTTCTTCAAAAAGAATTTCGGTTTTCCTTCCCAGAAAACGTTCCTCGTATGCCGTCTGGTTTTCTTCGTTTAACCGGATCAATTCCTGACTGCGGATATTTTTTATATTTTCATCAATCTGATTTTCCATAACTGCCGCCTTGGTGCCCTTGCGCCTGGAATATTTAAAGATATGCGTTTCAAAAAAACAGATCCTCTTTAAAAACTCTTTTGTCGTTTTAAATTCTTCTTCTGTTTCTCCCGGAAATCCAACAATTACATCTGTAGTCAGCGCCGGAAGTTCAAAATATCTGCGCAAAATCATACATTTTTCTTCGAATTCTTTTGTATCATAACGCCGGTTCATTCTGCTTAAAGTTTCATCACATCCGCTTTGCAATGACAGATGAAAATGAGGACAGATCTTCTCCATAGAACTTAATTCTTTCGCAAATTCTTCGGTTATGATACGGGGCTCCAGAGAACCCAGGCGGATTCTTTTGATTCCTTCAATTTTATGAACCTCCCTGATCAGTTCCAGCAGATTCAAACCTAAGTCTATTCCGTAAGAACTCAGGTGGATACCGGTCAAAACGACTTCCTGATAGCCTGCTTTTGCAAGATTGCCCACCTCTGTTTTTACATCTTCAATGTCCCTGCTGCGCACTCTGCCTCTTGCATAGGGGATGATACAATAGCTGCAGAACTGGTTGCAGCCGTCCTGTACTTTGATATATGCCCTGGTATGCTCAGCGGTTCTGGAAATTGTCAGGTTTTCGTACTCCGATGTATGATTGACATCGATAATTGCTTCCTCTTCTTCCTGGTTTATTTCATAGGCTTTCAGGATAGAAACCAGATCTTTTTTCTTATTATTTCCAATTACAATATCGATCGCTTCGTCTTTTTTCAGTTCTTCTTTGGATGCCTGTACATAACATCCGGCAGCCACTACGATAGCGCCCGGATTCATTTTTTTAGCTTTGTGGAGCATCTGTCTGGACTTGCGGTCTGCAATATTTGTCACCGTACATGTATTGATAATATAGATATCCGCCCCCGGTTCAAAGGGAACTATTTTATAACCATTTTCCTGTAAAATCTGCTGCATCGCTTCTGTTTCATACGCATTTACTTTGCATCCCAGATTATGCAGCGCTACTGTTTTTTGATTCATGTTAACACCTTTCTCATAAACATACTTTACAATTGTATGCAATTAAATACTTTTCGTAAATCTTTCGTAAAATCAACAAACAAATTGTACAATTTTATAACTTTTGACGAATAACTCTTCCCAACTTTGTGAGTTTTCGCATTGACTTTTGTTACCACAAAATGTAAGATATAAGAAACAAAAATACAAGGGAGGTTTTTCCAATGAAGACAGTACAGATTTCTTTAAATTCCATCGATAAAGTAAAATCATTTGTAAATGATATTACAAAATTTGATTATGATTTTGATCTTGTATCAGGAAGATACGTAATCGACGCAAAATCTATCATGGGTATCTTCAGTTTAGACTTATCTAAACCGATCGACTTAAATATCCATGCTGAAGATGATGTTGACAGCATTTTAGCTGCTTTAAAACCATACATCATCTAATCTCATAAGATTAAACGAAGTACAAAGGCAAATCGATTTTCGGTTTGTCTTTTTTTGTTGCATCCATACTCATGTCTGAAAAATGCTTTCTGCAAGATGCATGACGCACATCTGTCAGAAAGCAATTTTCAACAGGCCTCAATATATCCTATTCCACCCAGATTGTTTCCGTTGTTTCGATTGCAGTTTTCATTAATTCTTCAATTTTTTCTTCCAGACTGGTTTCGGAACGTTTGATAATGTTAATATTCGGTTTCGTAACCGGATGTTTGGCAACGAAGATGGTACAGCAGTCTTCAAAAGGAAGAATGGAAGTCTCATAAGTTCCGATTTTCAGGGAGACATCCACGATTTCCTGTTTGTCAAATCCGATCACCGGACGGAAAACAGGAAGGGTACACACCTCGTTGGTAGCTGCAAGGCTCTGCATTGTCTGGCTTGCCACCTGTCCGATGCTCTCACCGGTAATCAGCCCAAGGCTCCCGGTCTCTTTTGCAAAATGCTCTGCAATGCGCATCATATAGCGTCGCATAATGATGGTCAGTTCTTCATGGGGGCACTTGTCATAAATATATAGCTGGATATCCGTAAAGTTTACCACATGCAGATTAATCGGTCCCGAGTACCTGGATACCAGTTTCGCCAGATCAACAACCTTTTGTTTGGCACGTTCACTTGTATAAGGCGGTGCGTGGAAATATACCGCATCTATCTTTACGCCCCTTTTGGAAATCATATAACCTGCAACCGGACTGTCAATTCCGCCGGATAAAAGCAGCATTGCTTTGCCGTTAGTACCTACCGGCATACCTCCAGGTCCCGGTATAATTCTAGAATAAATATAGATTTTTTCACGGATTTCCACATTCAGCAGAATCTCCGGTTTATGAACATCTACTTTCATGCCGTCAAATGCTTCCAGAATTCGTTCTCCCAGATCACAGTTTAACTCCATGGATGTCATAGGATAGTTCTTGCGCGCTCTTCTGGCATTTACTTTAAAGCTCTGGTTATTTCCGGGGTGAACCTGAGTTACATAATCAATCACATCACTTGCAAGACTGTCAAATCCTTCGTCGTCTATCTTCACTACCGGGCAGATACCTACTATTCCAAATACCCGCTGCAGTGCTTCTACTGTTTCTTCAAAGTCGAATGCACTCAGGCAGTCTACATAGATTCTTCCCTGTTCCTTATGAACCAGAAATTCGCCTTCCACTTCTTTTAACGCATGGCGGATTTGCTTTACCAGTGCGTCTTCAAATAAATAGCGGTTCTTACCCTTAATTCCTATTTCTCCGTATTTTATTAAAAATGCTTTAAACATCTTTTCTCCAATCTATAACTTAATATAAAACTCTTGTACATTACGCTCTTACCCCTGTGCCACAGGAATAAATTTCAATCACTAATGCCTGGAATACTTCCTTAGCACAGGCACGATCTTCTTTAACTCTTCCAGACAATATGCAATTTCTTCCTCCGTAGTAAAATGGCTGAAGCTAAACCGCACCGTTGTTTCTAACAGATCTTTTTCCAGACCGATTTCTTTTAATACGGTACTGATCGGCAGCTTCTTATTGGATGAACATGCGGAACCGGAAGATACATAGATTTCCTTTTCCTCCAGCGCATGAAGCAGCACCTCACTTCGGATTCCCAGGAAGCTTACGCTTACAATCTGGGGAGCGCCAAGTACACCATCCGGACTGTTGATTACGGTGTCCGGTATTTCGCTGACTCCTTTGACAAACAACTCTTTAATCCGGTATAAATGGCTGATCTTTTCTTCAAATCCTGTATATGCCTCTTTTGCAGCCATACCAAGTCCGGCAATCCCGGGTACATTATCCGTACCGGAACGCATTCCTTTTTGCTGCCCCCCTCCCAGAATAAGGGGTTTTATCTTCACTTTTTCATTCACATATAAAAAGCCCACGCCTTTTGGTCCATGGATTTTATGGGCACTTACCGACAGCATGTCAATTCCCATCTTTTTGGGGAGGATGCGGTACTTCCCATATGCCTGGATGGCATCCACATGAAAAAGTATGCCGGGCTTCTTCTTTTTAATCAAAGCGGCTATTTCTTCTAATGGCTGGACCGCCCCTACTTCATTGTTAACATACATGGCAGAAATCAGGATGGTTTCATCACAGATGGCATTTTCAAGCGCATCCAGATCTGCTTTCCCGTCTCTGCCCACGGGAATATAACTTACCCGAAAGCCCTGTTCCGCCAGATACTGCATGGGCTGAATCACTGCCGGATGCTCAATCGCCGTAGTAATTACATGCATTCCGGCGCGTTTATTCGCCATTGCAGCTCCAATGACTGCCCAGTTATTGGATTCCGTTCCTCCGGAGGTAAAGAAAATCTCTTTTTCATTTACCTTCATTGTTTTCGCAATGACTTCTCTGCTTTCTTTTAAATACTGCTCGGCTTTAACTCCCCGCAGATGCTTGGATGACGGATTCCCATAATCCTCCATCATGGTTTTAACCACAATGTCTTTTACACTTTCCAGGCATCTGGTGGTAGCCGAATTATCTAAATATGCTTCCATATATACCTCCTGCATACCGCAGACAGATCTGCGGTACTAGTGCCGCTCGGCGCAAATACGCCGGGCAGAACTAGTCCTCCAGCGTAAACATCAGTATTGACAAAACTGTCATACCGGCTGTTTCCGTTCTTAAAATTCGTTTTCCAAGCGTAATAGGCACCGCTCCTGCCTCTCTTGCAGCCTCTACTTCTGCTTCATCAAATCCACCTTCCGGACCGATAAAGATTCCTATGGACTGGCCCTTTTGGATATTGCCAATGACCGCTTTTGTCTTTTCCATTCCGGATGCCAGTTCATAGGGGATCAGTTTGATATCCAGTTCTTCTGCATAGCTGACAGCCTCTTTAAACCCCATCACCTTTGTCACAGCCGGAACTACGGTTCGTTTTGACTGCTTTGCGGCGCTTGTGGAAATGCTGTTCCAACGCTTTCTCTTCGCTTCTTCTTTTTTGGCATCCAGCTTTACAACAGCCCGTCTGGTTGCCACCGGGATAATTTCATACACCCCAAGTTCCACTGCTTTCTGTATGATAAGTTCCATTTTGTCATTCTTAGGCAGACCCTGAAAAAGATAGATTTTAGAAGAGAGTTCCATGCCGGCTTCTTCCACCCACATAATCTTTGTCCGGACTTCATTGATGTCAAATCCTGTAATTTCACACCGGTATTCCTTATTGTCCTGTCCGCTGCTGATACTGACCTGTTCTCCGGTATTCATACGGAGTACATTTTTGATATGATTTACATCCTCACCTGTTATAACAATTTCTTTTTCTCCAATCTGATCGGGAGACACAAAAAAATGATACATGAATCCACCTAGTTCTTTCTTGCTGTTACGGATACCCACTCGCCCTGGTGTGTCACTTCCACCACTTCCAGACCTGCTGCTTTGACTGCTTCTACCACACAATCCTCTTTTTCATCTATAATGCCGGATGTGATATAAATGCCGCCCTGCTTCATCTGGTTTATGATAACCGGCGTCAGCGGAACCAGCACATCTGCCAGAATATTCGCTGCCACAATGTCATACTTTTCATATCCCACCTGATCCTGGATCTTCTTATCATCGATAATGTTTCCGATCATTACATCCATCTTTTCCGGTGCAATTTCATTGACTTCCAGGTTTTCTTTGGTGGCACTGATCGCACACGGATCCAGATCCGTTCCCACCGCATGTTTGGCGCCAAGCTTTATGGCAACAATGGACAGGATTCCGCTTCCGGTTCCCACATCCAGGATTTGTGTATCCGCATTTACATATTTTTTTAATTGCCGCATACACAGCTGTGTAGTTTCATGCATACCGGTTCCGAATGCCGTTCCGGGATCGATATGGATAATCATTTTATCTTCATCGCCTTCCTTTACTTCTTCCCAGGAAGGTATGATGAGAATATCATCCACATAGAACTGATGGAAATACTGTTTCCAGTTGTTGATCCAGTCCTTATCTTCTGTCTGGCTCTCCACAATGGTTCCTTCTCCGATATCCATAAAGGTACGGAGTTCTTCTAATTCCCTGCGGACATTTTTTAACATCTCTTCCTTATCCACATCTTCTTCCAGATAAAAGCTTAAAAAAGCGATTCCGTCATCCTCCGGTCCGTCGGGAAGGATATCCACGAACATCTGCTGTTTGTCGGATTCCGTAAGGGGTACTTTGTCTTCAATTTCTACCCCTTCCACACCAGCGTCAGCCAAAGCAGATATGACAATATCTTCTGCTTCTGTCAGGGTTTTTAACGTAAATTTATTCCATTTCATCTCTATAGATACCTCATTCTTTATTTTTACATTTTGGGACAGAAAATCCCACTATCTTTTAATATAGCATAAAAAAATAAGGAATGCCAGAATTTTATCCGGATAAGGGGGACAAAATTCTGGTATTCCTTCATCCCCCTGCTTTTTGTTTTTCTAAAATAGTATCTACCAGAACCTCCGACAGTTTTTCTGACACTGCAGACCACTGTGCATAATTGTCCATGCTGATACTGTTCTCCAGCTCTTCTTCAAATACCTTATACTTAGAATCTTTCTCCGCCTGTTTTCTCGCAAGTTCTTTTTTGGGCGCCAGACCAAACTGGGGTCCGCAGATCTGCTCCATCACCTGATCATCCAGATAAAAGTCCAAAAATGCCAGCGCTGCGCTTTTATTCTTTCCTTTCAGTATTCCCAGATTTTCACCGCCAGCCATGCGATTGCCGCCTCCTCCTGTAGGTAATTTTATAACGCCTGTGGAAATATTGCTCTTTTCCAAAAGGGGAAGAACATCCATACTGTTTTCCATCATGGCGATTTCACCAGCCAGAAAGCTGCGTGCCACATCATTGTTAGACCAGTTGATGCATTCTTTTGGCATAGAGCCGGATTGTACCAGTTCCCGGATGACGTCAAAGAAATTTTGGGTTTCGTCACATTCCAGTACATTTTTACTGTCACCGGCTGAAATAACCCAGGGCAGAACCGAAGAGGCGGACTGGCTTCCGCTGGCTGCCGGCATTCCAAATCCATAAGTTTCTCCCTCAGACAGCACCTTTGCCGCCAGGACGAATTCATGGAGATTTTCCGGTGCCTCGATACCTGCTTTTTCCAGATTCTCTTTGTTATAGAACAATGCGGCGATACTGCAGCAAAAAGGCATCCCGTAATAACGATCCTGACTTTTTACAGATCCAAGGGCGGACGCAAAGTACTCCTCCTCTTTTTTGGAATACCGGACATAGGAAGTGATATCTTCTAACAGTCCTTTTCTGATGTATGCCTGCATGTTGGACTGGTCTGCAATGATCAGATCCGGCATTTCCTTTTCCGTCAGGGCAAGGGCAAGCTTTTTGTTAAACTCAATCACAGGTCCATGATATTCCCAGGTCATGCGGTAACGCCCCTGGGAGGTGTTAAAATCATGGATAAGACGGTCCAGGCTTTCCTGCTGCTCCTTCGTTTCATAATAGGACCACAAAACAAGCGTTTCTTTCCCATCCTCCCGGGCAGCTGTGTCCGCTATGGTACTTTTCTCGCTGCTGCACCCCCACAACATGCCTGCCAGGCACAGTCCTGCGATGCTAATGCTGCATTTCACGATAATCTCCCGGAGATATTCCTTCTTCTTCTTTAAATACCTTGATAAAATATTTTGCATCGCTGTATCCCACCTCCTGTGCCACCTCATAGATTTTCTTATCTGTTCCGGTCAGAAGACGTTTGGCATGGTCTATGCGGAATTTCTTTAAAAATACGGTGAAATTCTCTTTTACCTCCCGGTTAAACAGCGTACTTAAATATTCCGGCGTCAGTCCCATCTGCACCGCAACCTCATCTAAAACTATTTTTTCCCGGTAGTGTTCCTGTATATAGTTAAGGACTTTCACAATTATATAGTTGCTGATATCCTGTCTTCTTGCTTTGCCCTGTACCAGGACCTCCCGGATCCTGCCAAAATTCTGTTTCATTTCTTCCCAGGTTAGGATCTGATTTAAGGTATGCTCCAGATTATAGCTCTGAAGCTTCTGAAAACGCTTTTTATCCAGATCCTGCAGCAGACCGGACACCATAAAATAACACCGGATCATGGATTGGCGGACCTCCTCTTTTCGAAAGGAATGCTCCTGCAGATATTTTGTGAACCGGTCTAAATTCTTACCTGCTTCTTCCATTTGTTCCTGACAGATATCCGACTTTATTTTACTGAGAATCTTAACCGGAGTTTTAAACGGTTCCCATTTGCAGCTCTTTACGTACTCCTCTTCGTACCATCCCGGAAAACCGCAAACCGTAACCCCATAGTCCAGATACCCCTTTAATGCTTCTGCACACCGGCTGATCTCTCCGCTGTCCGAAAACTGAATGCACGCCCACAGCGGATGTCTGCCTTTTCCCTGGTATTCCCGCACTAATTTCCGGTAAATCTCTTCCTGGTATTCTTCTAAATGTTCAAACCCTCCCGCCAGTGCATAGAAAATCCTGCTGTTCCCCTGATAGCAGCCGGAAATATGTAAGTTTAAATCATTTACTTTGCTGTATTGAAAAAATTCCTGCACCCGGTCCTCATATTCTTTTGACATACTTCCCAAATAGCCGGCAATCATCAGGAACTTCATATTTTTCTCAAACCCGAATATTTCCATCAGATCCGGTTCGGAGCTTCCCTCAATGATATCCCGCAGACAGCTCTCCGGGGTTCCTTTTAATGCCAGCAATTCCTGTTCCATCTTTTCTTCTATTTTGCATAACGCATGCTGTATGTCAGAGGACGTCAAAGGCTTCAGCAGATATTCGTCTACGCCGTAGGTAATGGCTTTCTTCGCATATTCAAATTCTGAATATCCGCTTAAAACGATAATATGGCAGGTCAAATTTTTCTTTCTCAGTTCCCGGATCATCTCCAGTCCGTCCAGGACAGGCATGCGGATATCCGTTATCACAAGATCCGGTCTGAGCTTTATAATTTTCTCCAGACCGTCATTTCCATTTGCGGCTTCCGCTGCTACAGTATGGCTGGTATGGCTGGCGATCATGGCGGCCATTCCCTCCCGCACTTTCTTCTCATCTTCTACAATCACAATCCTCATGTCTCTACCTCAATTCTATTCGCCGGAAAACGAAGGGTAATGATGGTGCCGATATCCGGTATGCTGATTACATTCCAGTCGGCTGCTTTTCCATAATACATCTCGATCCTGGAAAACACATTGTTTAAACCGATCTTTTCCGGATCCTCCTCCACTGCCGCAGAACGGTCATTATACTTATCCACCAATTCCTGATCAAGCCCGTTTCCATTATCTTCTATGATGACACAAATGTGCTTTTCCTCTTCTGTCAGTGAGATATCCACCCGCAGCATGCCCCCCTCTTCGATCCCTTTAAACCCGTGGATCAGGGCATTTTCGATAAACGGCTGTATCAGCAGTTTCTTGATTTTGTACCCTTTACATACTTCCTGTACCGTCAGCTGAAACTCAAATGCATGGTCAAACCGCATCTGCTGAAGGCTGATGTATTTCTCAATCCAGTCCGCCACTTCCGGGATACTTGCCTCGATATTGCTTTTATTGACACTATAGCGAAGAATTATGCCAAGATTTCTCAGCATTTCACTGATCTCGTCCTCTCCCCGGCTGATTGCCAGCCAGTTGATGGAGTCCAGGGTATTATATAAAAAATGGGGATTAATCTGTGCTTCTAATGCCCGGATCTCCGCATTTTTCCGCTTTTCCGTCACCCCTTCTACCTCCCCGATCAGAGCAAAAACCCGTTTTGTCATATCATTGAAATTTCCGGCGATTTCTCCCAATTCATCCTGATACTCTAAATGAATCGCCGTATGAAGGTCACCGCCCTTTACCGCCTGGATTCCGGTTATAATTGTCTTTACCGATGCTCCTATGTTGCGGACCGTCCCTGAGATCAGTATAAATGCCGACAAAATCAGAAGTCCCACCAGGATCAATGCATTCCTTCTAGAATCATTAATCTCAGCCAGCATTTTCTCTAAATCATACGCGTTATAATAAACCCAACCTGTCTTTGAATCCTTTACGGTACTGATCCCTATTTTTTTATCATCCATTTCCCCTGTCATCCGGACAAAATCTGTAATATTCTGATCTGCATCCAGAGCAGTTCCTGCAAAAAAGGAATTGGGGTAAGTAATAATATTGTTTTGTCCGTCCAGAATAAAATTAATTCCGCTCCAGGCAATCTCCCTGTCATTTTCACAGAGTTTTTTCAGAATACTTTCGTCCAGAATCATAACAATGGCTGCAATGGGTTCCCTTTCCAGTTCATCCAGGTCGTATATCGCTTTTGCGATTTGAAATACCGGAAGCTCTTCTCCGTTCTGTTCCATGACATCTGTGGGCAGAATCGCAATGCCGGTAGTTTCCTGCGCCTTTTTATAGGCAGTGGTTTCCCGCAGATCCACATAGTCCTTCCAGATATTCTCCCGGACAGAGGCTGTCCCCCAGTCATAGGTCACATCGGTACCATTCGCCGTAATGACACTGATACACCGGATTCCTCCTACGGAATTATTGTATTCCTGCAGCCGCCTGTAAATATTATGGCGGCTCTCCACCTGTTTGTTTAAATCCTTGCTTTTCAAACCGTTGATTTCATCAATCAGGCGGCTGTCCACATTCATCTGGTATACCAGGTTCATGTAGATTTCCAGAGTCAGATCTACCCTTTCTGAAATCTGTACCAGCTGGCTCGCCATTAATTCCCGGATCTTATTCTCCATCTGCTTTTGGTTCATGTTCATCATGACATACCAGGAAATACTAATCGGCAGCAGCACCGCAAGCACAAAGGTGATCATCAGCTTCTGCCAGATTTTCCGATTATAAAACCAGGACCTGATTCTCCATTTTTTCATTTCGTATCGTGCTCACTCACTTTCCAGCGGTAAATCCCAATTGCCCGCTTATCCTCTGCTACCGTCATCACCAGCCGCAGTCCTTTTGTCGTTACAGTTTCCAGAGAAAAACCATTGTACTGGTCTTTTTTCAGCAGCTTTCCTGCATCCGTCTTCATGACAGCCCTGCACCATTCTCCTTTTCCATCCAGATATTCCACCTGGAAATCAGAGGGCGCCCCGGTATCATCCGCATCATCATACCAGTATATTTCGCAGGCTCCTATGGTAACGGGTTCTATCCAATTATAAGCAATCCAGCAGGAAGAACCGGCTTGCTGCTGCCAGTTCCCCCAGCCCTTTCCCATTCCTTCATTAGAAGATGCGGGATGGAAGCCGGGATCCTTAACCCCGTTTAGGTTCTCCCAAGAAGCGGTATAATGAGCGCTCAGCTGTGCATTCTGTTCCAGGCTGCCGCTTTTTACCGTCAGGGGATTTTTTTCTGTAAAGGAGGCGGAAACCGTCAGATCCTCCGTCACTTTATCGATCTGATAACTTCCGTCTTCGCCAGCTTTTACTTCTTTTGCATTTACCATGAGATTTTCAAGTACATATCCTTCTCTGGGATTTGTGTATATGGTTGCCTGCTCATTTTCAAATACCAGCTCTTTGTCCGCCCGGATGCTTCCTCCGTTGACAGACTCTTCTTCCATCCTGACTTCATACCATTTGACAGCAGGGTTCTCCGTGTAGAGGATCTGATAATAGATTTTCCGGTCTGAATAAGCAGATGCAGCATAGGGTATAAACTGAATTTCGTTTATGGTAAGGGCGGGCATGCAGCTGGCAGACCGCTCTGCCATATCGGTAACTTTTTTTGTTAGGATCAGCGTATCCTTAAAAATATCAGTTTCGCTCACCATAACAAATGGTCCGTACATCACCGCTGCCGCTCCCTCACTATTCCCTGGCTTCAGATAACAGGAAAAGGGTAAATGCAGGCATATTTCATCGCCTGTGGATATATCCGTAATTACCAGAAAACCCTGCTCTTTTGCCGCCTTTCTTTCCTTACCATTTACCAGTATCTGCATATTTTCACCGCACCAGGAAGGAACTCTGAATCTGATCTGAAGGGCCGTATCCTTTTTTCCATCCAGGCTCTCAACCTTCAGGACTGCTTCTTCGCTATAGATGTCTGCTTTCATGCTCATGTTCAATCCCTGCTGCAAGAGTTTTTTCTCTCCTGTCCGATACAGGTTCACCGTAACGGTATGATCCTTTACTTCAAAGATCCGCATTAGATCCAGGTCTTTGTATTCCTCATCTTCAAGGAGCTGGTTGCACAGGAGATTTTCGTAGTATTCCATATAGTCCGGATTGTCGGGCTGAATCTGGTGGAGTTTCCAGGTCAATTCCAGCATACGGCGGCAAATCCGTTTATTCTTCTCTCTCTCCAGGACTGTGTTTTCTATTTTCTGCTCCTCATTGCGGAATCTGCCGTCAACGCCAGTCATTCCGGCAGCAGAAGAATACTTTGTGACCGCCATATTCCAGAAATTTTCCGCCCCTTTCGCCGCATCTGCCGCTGCAGGATCTGTACGTGAAATTTCCAGCAGCGTTTCCGCCTGTGAAACCGCCGCCTGGACAGACAGCAGGTTCATCCGGTCTCTGCCCTCTTTCATAGCCGTATACCATTCCATATGAACGAAATTCCAGGCACTTTTTAGAAAACTGTCCTCTTTTTTGATCCGGGCAAGCCTCGCCAACCCGCCGCCCAATGCCCGTGTATCACCGCTTACATCCTGGCTCCACATTGCTTTTTTCTGTTCTTGTGTGTAAATGCTGCTGCGCTCTGTGATCCACTTTCCCAGAGATTCTGCCGTATCAAGTGCCTCCTGGCTGCCAAATGCGTCATAGGTATCCAAAAGACCATTTAGCAGGCTGCCGCAGACTGCATAGGGAGCTCCCGTATCCGGGTATGAACCGCCGTTCTCTAACAATGTGAACTGCTCCGGACAGTCTGCCCCCAGATATCCCCTTCCCCATCCCATTCCTTCTGACAAAAGCTGCAGGCTTCTGAGTTCCCGAACCATATAGGACGCTTTTTCCAAAAGGATTTCTTCCCGGCTTTCCTGATAGCGCTGTGACAGATTGGACAGCCACTCCCCCGCCGCCATGCCTCTTAACAGACCAGCCGGATTTTCCCAGCCGGTGAGCGGTGCGGCTCCTTTGGTATCTACTTCATAGTTCTGGCGGTAACTGTATAACAGACGGTCTGCATCTTCACAATTCTCCGGAGGAACCGCCTGATCCTCCAATCCCCTTTCAAACAGTGCTTTCACCTGATTCTCATCCATGGCATAGTTATAGATGGCAATCTCCGCAAGCAATCCATTCAAATGCTCATCCGTAAATTGTCCCTTCCCAAAATAATTATGCCTGGTACCTCCCAGATCCGACAGACCTGCCTGGCTTACGGCTTCTCCGATTACCGCTCCGTCTTCATAGAGGGTAATCCGGTTATCCTTTATTGTCACCGTAGTAAACACCCAGGTATTACGCGGGAAATCGCTGCCTTTTTCTACACCGCATTCCCTGGTCCATCCCTGGTTTGTAATGGCTGTGGCATAGCCCTTAAAGCCACTGTTATTTCCATTGGATAGTAAGTACAGATATGAACTTTGATTATTCCCAAAATCCCAGATCCTCTGATAGTATGCAAAAGACCGCAGATTTACCCAGGTACTGACGGTTATTTCGGTTTCACCTTCCAGAATATCCGAAGGCAGTTCCAGATAGGCACCCGTAGTTCCTCCCGGCAGATCCAGGGCATTGACCTGTATGGAATTGATCACTTCTGTGCTGATCCCAACGCCGTCATCCCGGTAATTTCTGATCAGTCCGTCATTTCCCCCACCGGATACGTCCTCCACTACTGCAGATTTTGGATCCTTAAAATTATAATACAGAATCTGGCCTTTCCTCTCCCTTTCTTTCGCCTGTACCCCAATGGAATCCCACAAAACAGCCAGGAAGAGCAAAATTACACAGCCCGCTAAAAATATTCTCTTTTTAATATGAATTCCCCCAATTATTACCATTTTTCTTCTGATTGTACTACAAAATCAAATTTAATGCACGGATAATACAGGCCAGGATGAGATATTTTCTCTTCCTGACCTGTATTATGATTGAAAACTGTTCCGTTGCATCCGGTTATTTTACTGTTACCTGGATTTCTTTTTTCTTTCCATTAAAGGTATACACCCGGATCTTACAAGTGCCTTTTCTTTTGGCTTTGATTACTCCCGAAGAATTAACGGTTGCTATCTTTTTATTGGTACTCTTGTAAGTAAACCCATAGCTGGCTGTATTCTTTGGAAGTTTTGCTGTGACCGTAAACTTTTTCCCTTTCTTTAAAGTAACGCTGTTTTTATTCAGTTTTACGATCTTGGAAGGCGCCTTCTTAACGGTGATGTTCCATACTTTCATTTTGCCGCTTTTGCTGACAGCCTGGACTACGGCTTTTCCCGTCTTTTTGCCCTGTACCTGTCCTTTTGCATTCACCGTTACGATGCCCTTGCCTTTTTTCAGGCTGAAGGTATATCCGGAAGCAGATAATTTCATCTTTTCTTTCTTCCCGATGGTTAATTTCTTTGTGGATACTACTTTTATCTTCACAAGTTTATCTCTGGATGAAGTAAGTGTGCTGTACGCATGATCTACTTCCTGCTGTGAAGCATTTGCTTTTCCCAGAATTGTTCTGGCACTGTTTAATGCCTGTGTAAACGTATCCCAGCTGGCTTTTGTGTAAAGATCCTGTTTTTCTTTGCCGCAGGTCTGAGCCAATGAAGACAGCCTGCTCTTATCTACCGGTTTCACAACCGGTTTGAGCACCAGTTTGTTTATTGCATTTTCCAGCTTCTTACAGCCTTCATCTACTTGTGCCTGGGTAATATCGGCCTTTGATAACAGTCCTTTTACCTCGCTGATCACTTTTTTTAATTCTGTTACGGATGCATCTGTATATGCTTTGGTATCTATTTTTTCCGCCTTTGCAATTGCTGCTGACAGGGCGGAGGTGTTCACAACAGGTTTTAATACCAGTCCTTTCACTGCATCTGCAAGCTTCTTACAGCCTTCTTCCACTTGTGCTTCGGTGATATCTTCTTTTGATAAAAGCCCTTTCACTTCTTCGATCACCCGTTTTAATTCTGCTGCGGATGCGTCTGTATACGCTTTGGTATCCATTGCTTCCGCTTTTGCAATTGCTTCTGACAATTTAGAAGTATCTACTGCCGGTTTATCCTGATCTTCATAGGTAACCACCCAGCGATAGATACCGATGGCAGCAGCATTGTCGGCTACGGTCATCAAAAGGCGTAATCTGGTGGTGGTAAAGGTGGTAAAGGTAAAGGCATTATACTGGTCAAGATTCTTTCCATCTTCCGGATTGGAAGTCAGGACTGCCTCCTGAACACTGCCGTTTTCATCTTCGTACTGGAACTTGATTTCTCCCGGCATTCTGGTATCGCCGCCGTCATCATACCAGAAGATATCGCTTCCGTTTATGGTTACCGGAGCATCCCACTCGTACTCTACCCAGCACTGTGCTCCTTTGGACTGCGGCCAGTTTCCCCAGCCTTTTCCCAATCCCCCATTGGATACGGAAGGATTAAATTTCTGGTCTTTGATGCCGTTTAGGTTTTCCCATCCTGCAGTAAAATGAGCACTGACGGTTGCCGTCTGTTCTACGGCGCTGTTATCCTGAGCCGGAGGATTGATCAGGGCAAAGGACCCTGTGATTTCCGTATTCTTCTGTACATTTTTTACGGTATAGGTATTGTCTGTTCCCATTGTTACCAGCTGATCGTCAACTGTCAGTTTCTTTACCTTATACCCTTCTTTTGGCGTTGCCGTAATAATCAGGTCGCCGCCTTCTTTTACCAGCTCGGAACTCACTTCAAAGCTTCCCCTGTCCGGTGTGGAATTGTTGACCGTCACTTCATAATAAGCGCCGCTGCCTTCACCCGACATGATCTTAAAATACGTATGGTAAGCGTAATTGGATGCATCATACATGGGACGGAAGGTCAGTCCGTTGGTTTCAAGGGTAGGAACCTTTTCCCCTTCTACTTTTTTAATGGAACGCTCCAGTACATTAGACAATACAAGTGTCTTCCACTTCGTGGAATCTGATTTTGCAACCATAACAAATGGTCCGTACATGAGGCTTGCTACATCTGCACCGCTTAACTGATCCGGAGTTTTGTCCAGATGATAACCATATGGAGTGCGGATTTCGATTACATCTCCTGCCTGAATACCATTTAGCGTTACGTAGGAGCTTGGTTCAGCCTGTTCGATCTGCTTCTTTCCATTTACGGTAACTTCAAATCCCTGTTCTGCCCAGTAAGGTACTCTCAGTTTCATATCAAATGCAGATGCTGTCTGACCCTCTTCCTCAGAAACAGTCAGGGTGGTAACCTCTGAAGGGAACTGGGTATCCTGGGTTACTTTAACCCCTTTTTCTTCCCAGGTTACACTGGATGGAAGATACAGATTTACATACATCGTGGTATCATCCTGGTAGTAGGCAGCTTCCTGGTATTTAACATGGTTTTCCATGCCGGTACCATGACAGCAGGTAAAGGAATCATAATCCCCGCCGTAATCCTTGCGCACACCCGGTCCGATTGGAAGCATATAGGTAGTTCCATTATGCATGTTATCCGTTACATCTGGGTTCTGAGACGCGATAATCTGGTTATACAGCGTTCTTTCATAATAATCCATGTATTTGGCATTATCTGCATCATACTGGTAAAGCATTTTTGTCAGTTTCAGCATATTATAAGCGGCACAGGTCTCACAGTTCCGGTCTCCGTTAATATACTCTGCCTGTTTATAAGGTTCTTTGAAGTTTTCTCCGGTGCCGACACCGCCTATGGAATAGGCATATCTGGAAGTAACCATATCCCAGAAGTTGCTTGCCACATTGAAATAATACGATTCTTCTTTACCCGCCTGAACGGTCGCCTGATAAACTTCCATCGCACCAATGATCTGGGGTATATGCTGGTTGGCATGGCGTCCCTGGATATCGTCTACATTTTTGCTTAAATTGTCAAAGAACTTGGTGTTGTCAAACAGTTTAGCACCCTTTAAATAGTCTTCGTCGCCGGTCAGTTCATATAATTTTGCCATAGACTCATTAAATCCGCCAAGCTCACCTGCGATGTACATATCCCACATCTTTGTAAGCTGTTCCTGGGAGCAGGCACTCAGGCGCTGATATACCCATTTTCCAAGTGCTTTCGCCGCTTCTAAGGCTTCCTCGTTTCCTGCATATGTATAAGCATCCAGAAATCCTGCGATAATCTTATGCAGTGTATAGTAAGGTGCCCATATCGTTGCATATGGCGTATACTGCTCCAGCAGGGCAAACTGGTCAGGTGAATAAGCACTGATAAATCCCTCGCCCCACTCTGCGGGGTTCGTGTTCCATACTTTCTGATCCGTTCCCTTTGTCACAAATGCAGCCGGATCTCCTTTAGACAGCGTTTGCAGGCTGCGCAGCTCATGAATCATTTCGTCCAGCTTATCTTTTATCTGAGTATCCTTTGTGGATGCATATGCCAGTGATAAAGCAGACAGATAGTGACCGGTAGAATGTCCTCTCAGCAGACCGGTAGGCTCATCCCATCCTCCCAGGGGAGTTGCTCCTTTTGTATCCGCACCAAAAGTTTTGCGGAAGTTGTAGAGCATTCTGTCATTATCCAGAAGCTTCAGGTACTCCAAAGTTCTGCTCCTGTTCTGGGTCAGAATAGAATTTCCATCCAGGGTGATGTCATTCAGATCAAATGCTTCTGCCTGAAGTGCAATGTCTGAATCGTCCTGTTCTACTACGGTAACTTCTGCTTTGATTACCTGTTTTGTTCCAAGTATTTTGCCCTTTACCTCAAATTTACCAGGCTTTGCATAATCCTCTTTATCCGGTGTATTCCATACGGTTTTGGCTTTTGCAGTCTTGCCGTTACTGTAAGTTACCTTTATGGTGCCGGGAAGTGAGGGTACATTCCCTGCTGCCGTTGTGACAAGGACCGGTTCATAATCCGTAATCGTAACATCTTCATCTTCTGCCAGAACCGTTGCCGTAAACACTCTGCTGCCGGCAGCTGTCTGAAAGCTGGCTGAAGCCGTCAAAACTACTTCTGTATCCGGTTCTCCTGCCGCCGGACGGGTTACTTTTCCGTCATTGGAAATCACTTCCGGTCTGGAGCTTTCCCAGGTAATGACGGAACCGTTTTTCCCTTCTTTCGGCAGCTGCAGATTGGATACCACACTGTCTAAATCCACCAGTTTAATGTCAGCCAGATCCTGTTCTACAATGGCTTCATCACCAAGCAGGGCAGGTACCACTGCCTGAAATTCTTTTGTGGTACTGGCCTCCTGATACTTTATAGCTGCAGTCAGGGTGATCTGTGCATCCGGTTCTCCTGCTGCCGGGCGTACTACTTTTCCGTCATTTGCAATCACCGCCGGATCGGAACTTGTCCATTCTATTACGGATCCATTTTCTCCTGCTGCCGGCAGGGAAAGATCTGCGGTAACTGCGCTTAAATCTCCCAGCGTAAGTGCAGCGGCATCCCCTTTTACGATACCGTCATCATCTACGTCATACATAGCGGCTGCCTCTTCTGCCGTCATCGCATAGTTATAGATCTCAAATTCTGCAAACTGTGCATTGGTGGGATCATCTCCGAACTGTCCGTATCCGATATAATTCTGGGTACTATGCCCCATGTCCTTTAATGAAATACCGGTATCCTTCTTATCCACCAGCGTTCCATTTTCATATAGAGACATCTGGGTTCCATCTATGACTACCGTAGTCAGTACCCATCTGTTTTTGTCAATATTGGTTCCCTTGGATACTCCCTGTTCTGTGCTCCAGCCGCCTGTGGTTATGGCAGCACTGTATCCTTTAAATCCATCGTTTGCTCCATCGGACAACAGATACATATAAGAGCTTGTGCCGGACCCCAGATCCCAGATTCTCTGATAGCCGGTATCTGTCAAGAGTTTTACCCAGGTACTGATGGTGACGCTCTCTTCCCCGTCCAGCAATCCTACGGGAAGTTCCAGGTATCCCCCGTCAGACCCGCCGGGAAGTGAAAGTGCCTTTACATCTTTTCCATAGATATTAGTATCAATAATACGAAATCCCCCGGCATCGTAATTCCTTACTACACCGGCCTTTCCGTTTCCGGAAGCATCGTTGATGATTGTGGAGTCATAGCTCTGAAAATCATAGTATACGATCTTGCCCTTTTCTTTTTCTGCATCTCTCTCTGCTGTTACTTCCGCATTACCGCCTGCTTCCTGTGCATCGGTATCCTGCTGTTTTACACCGGCTTCAACATCGCCGCCCGGGTTCCCGTTATCGTTTTCCTCCTGTGCACTTCCGGTTTCACTTTCTGTACCGCTTTCTGATATGTTGCTATTGATATCTGTAACATTGCTAACTGCATCCTCTGCAGCCCGTACATCCAGCCCTGGTGATACTGTTCCCATCATCATGGCAGCGGACAGCAATACAGACAACACTTTTTTCCACTTCATAGCCTTATCCCCTTCTTTCGATTTTATAATCTTAATTATAAGATCAAAGAATATTCAGGGCAATTCCAATATTCTAAGACGGGTGGAAAAAACTTATCTAAATTTACCGGAACCTATTTTTCCCCCTGGGGAGCAAATAATCCTACTGTATAATCTTCTTCCCCATGGTTCCAGACGGTGAGTTCCATACAGTCACCAACTTTGTTTCCACTGACGCAAATACTGCAGTTTAAGGATTTTGGTACCTGGTTCAGATGAGGGATAGCAACTGTAAAACGCTCCTTTGGACAATGATCCAGCAATATATACAGATCCTTATCTTTTTTCGTATAATGAATCTCCGTACCATTTTCAGCAACCTGGGAGTGCCTCCTGCTGCAGACGGTTCCATAGATCGCTTCGCCATTTATTTTCAGCCACTGCCCCAGCTTACGCAGCCTCTTTTCCTGTTCTGCAGGAATGGTACCGTCAGCCTTTGGACCAATATTAATCAGCAGATTCCCGTTATTGGCTACGGTACTTACCAGCAAACTGATTAAATCCGCAGTACTGATCAGCTGGTCATCTCCTTCATTTGCATTATATCCAAATGACAGTCCCATGCCTCTGCACATTTCCCACTTCTCTTCTCTTACCGCTTCTCCGTATTTGTATTCTTTTGTTCCATAATCTTTATAGAGTCCGTTAAACCGGTCATTCACCACGCCGTCTTCCACCGTATTATAATAATGGGATAATAAATGGGGCAGCATCTCTTCCCCCTGTTTCGGCCACCCGATATCATTCCAGAATACGGAAGGATGATAGCGGTCTATTAGTTCCATTGCCTGTTTGTAAGCATAGTCTGCATATTCATGTGTAGGGCAGGCTTTATGAAAATTATCTTCTTCCCGGTAAATAGGGTCATGGGCAAATCTCCAGTCAATTATCCCGGAATAATAAAGTCCCATTTTCAGCCCTTCTTCTCTGACCGCCCTGGTCAGTTCTCCCACGATGTCTCTTTCCGGGCCTTTATGAATGGAGGAGTAATCGGTATATGCACTTGGGAAAAGACAGAATCCATCATGGTGTTTGGTGACCAGGACAACATACTTTGCACCGGCTTCCCGAAACAGCTCTGCCCAATTGGACGGTTTCCAGTTTTCAGCCTTCCACATGGGAAGAAAATCTTCATAGGCAAAATCCTTTCCATAGGTCTTCAAATGATGCTCATAGGTTGGTCCCTGTCCTACATTCACGGAATTGTAGTACCACTCCGCATAGGGATTATTGCAGAACCACTGCTCATCTCCCGGTACTTCTCCCAGTTCCCATGTCCTTGGGGCGTAAGCAGGCACGGAATAAATTCCCCAGTGTATAAAAATCCCCAGCTTGCAATCCTGGTACCATTCCGGCAGCTCATGGGTTCTTATGGAGTCCCACGTTCCATCATATATTTTCTTCATCATTAATGATCCTCTTACTTTCTGTTTTGGAAATCAGCCCTTAACGGCTCCTGCCGTCATACCTGCAATAATATATTTCTGAGCAAATATGTACACAATTACAACCGGTATGGATACCAATACCATATCCGCACACACCAGGTTCCAGCTGCGGCTGTACTGGCCGTAAAAATTGTAAACAGACAGCGGCAGCGTCCACTTACTGGACGAATTCAGCAGATACATCGGATACTGGAAATCATTCCATACCCACATGAAATTCAGGATTCCGGTGGTTGCAGTGACTGGTTTTAAAAGTGGAAAGACAATCTGCCAGAAAAGCTTTCCGCCCTTTGATCCGTCAATTACAGCTGCTTCATCTAATTCTCTGGGAATACCTTTAATAAAGCTGGAATACAGCATGGTCGAAAACGGAAGATACAGCGCTCCATAGACAAAGACCATGGATATTCTGGAGCCGTACAATCCCATATATTTCAGCATCTGAATCGTGGGCAGTGCCGCAAACGGTGCAATAATACCAAAAGTCATACATCTTGATATAATCCGGCAGGCTTTTGTATTTCTCCTCACCAGCACATAACTGAATACCGATGCCAGTACCAGAACCAGCAGAACGGATAACACGGTAATGAACATACTGTTAAAAAATGCCCTGGGAATATGCCCCTGTTCCCAAACATCCGCGTAGTTATCAAATGCCCATACAGAGGGGAATTTGATATTCAGATAACTGGCTTCCCCTTTTGGCTTAAAAGAAGTAATCAATACCATCAAAAGTGGATAAATCACGACAATGCTAAGAAGCCACATCACTATTTCAATCAATATATTAATTCGTTTTGTCTTCTTACTCATTCTACATTCTCCCACCTTTCGCTGAATTTCTGATATGCAACCGCTACTATAACAAGGATCACCGTAAAGATCAGATTGATTGCAACCGAATGGGAATAACGTCCCCTTGCCATTTCATTCATCATCAGAGTCCCAAAAGTCTCCGTATCGTATCCCGGTCCCCCTGAGGTCATAACGTAAACCAGATCAAACATTTTCAGACCGTAGATAAGGCTGAATAATATGTTGACATTTACAGACGGCATGATCAGAGGGAGGGTAATCTTGCGGAACATCTGCCAGCCCGAAGCACCATCTACTTTTGCCGCCTCTATGTAATCAGAAGATACGGACTGCAGCCCCGCCAGCGTGATTACGATTGCATATCCCAGGTTCCTCCAGATCTCCGCTACGGAAATCGTAAATATAGCCGGTCCCCGGCTTCCCAGCCACTGAATGGCAAACTGTTCCAGACCGATGCTGCGAAGCAGGTTATTAATCGTTCCATAACGTGCTTCAAACAAAGCATTAAATATTAACCCTACAACCAGCGCAGACAGTATTGCCGGTACAAAGTACACGGTACGGATTAGATTTCTGGTTTTTAATTTCCGGTTTAAAATCAGTGCAAATACAAACCCCAAAACCGTTACGATCACGGTTTTTGCCCCCGCAAATATCAGGGTATTGACAAATGCCGTAGGTACTGTTTTCTCTGTGATAACCTCGATAAAATTCTTGATTCCCACAAACTTCACGTCACTGACATAGGAACTCCAATCGGTAAATGCATATAGATAGCCGATGGTAGAGGGAAGTATAAAAAACAAACCGAACACAGCCAAAGGTATAATCAGCATATAAGTAGGATAGATTTTCTTTGTATTCATAAATGCTCCTTTCAGTACTTCATTCGCAGATGGCACATCTTACAAACGTGCAGCTGGCGCAGACAGCGGGTGCTATATAGTGGCGTATTTGCGCCGGTCGGCTCTCGAACAAGGGCCCGGTTACCCCGGGCTCTTCCCTTGCTCTGCCTTAGCTAGAGCGTTATTTAAATCCTTCTACCTGCTGGGCGGTTGCCACTTTAATTCGGGCATCATCCATCATTTTCAGACATCCTGCCGCGTCTACATTTCCAACCAGCAGTTCCTGAATACATTTTCCGCCGTCATTCTGTGAAAAACCGATAATTTCGGGATTTGCAATAGACGGTCTGCCAACTTTAGCAACCCAGTCAACTGCTGCATCATACTGGGGTGTGGTTTTAATGGTTGTCTGTCCTTTAAAACAAGGTGCTGTTGCTATGCCGTCAAATGCAACATTATAATTTTCCGGATCAGCCATGAAGTTAATAAATTCAATCGCTGCATCTACATTCTTGCCGTTTTTATTTGCCAGCATCAGGCTGCAGTTAGGACCTTCAAAAGTTCCATCTTTGGTGGATCCCACAAATGCAGGCATAATGCCAAAGTCGTCTGCTTTATAAGTATAAGATTCACTGTCATAGTCTGTATAAAGCCAGGTATCCCAGCCTAACATCATGGCAGCTTCACCATTTCCCAAAACCTCAGATGCATAATCCCAGGTATCCGTATTATAGGATTTCCCAAAATATCCTTTATCTGCCGATGTTTTATACCAGTTAACCATATCGGTCATTTCCGGTATATCTGCGTATTTAATCTGATTTGAATTGATCTTCTTTAAGGTATCTTCATTCTGGAAAATCGGATCCATACCGAACTGGTAAAGCATTGGCCAGACATCTTTTACAGCCATGTACATAGGTGTAATACCAGCATCCATGAGTTTCTGGCAGGCCTGGTCAAATTCTTCCTGGGTCTTAGGAACTTCAATTCCCTGCTCTTCAAATATTTTCTTATTATAGAATGTTCCGGACAGAGAGGCTTCCCAGAATGGAAGTCCGTAAACCACGCCGTCACGTTTTGTCTGAGGAAGTACATTATCCTGAATATCCGATACCCATGCTGCATCCGTAAAGTCCACAAAGTTTTCTTTCGGGTTATAGGCATCCAGTCCATAACCACCAAAATGCATAAATAAATCCGGTATATCACCTGTCTGGAATTTTGTCAGAGCCACATTTTCAAAATTATCCGTATCAATGCCCTGAACATCAATTTTATTTCCCGTCTTTTCTTCATATAGTTTAAAGATATTCTGCATGAACGGCCTCTGGGTATCTCCTGCATTTCCATAGAGGGTCAAGGTAATGCCGCCTTCTTTTTTGGCATCCTTGCTCTCTTCCCCTTTGGTCTCCGCTGCTTTTGTACCTTCATCGGTACCTGCCGCTTTTGTCTCCTGTTTTGTCTCTGCCTTTGTTCCTTCTTTTGTCTCTCCTGTGTTGCCGCCGCATCCTGCCAGTAACGCTGCTGTTATGGAAATTGCGACTGCTGAACATAAAACCTTTGCTTTTTTGTTTCTCATTCTTATTTCCTCCCATTCTTTCGTTTCTTTGTAAATTTATTGTAACAAAAGTTCCCGGAAACTAGAATAGATAAAGGGAAGACTTTATATGGATAATATTCCTATTTTTAATAATTTGATGGCATATCTTTGTAATATTAACTGCTCTTCTATTATTTTTCAGGGATTCTTATTTGATTTTTGTGAGATTAAGATATGATTTTGGAAATATTCGGGTTTTATTGAGAACAATTTAAATAAAGTCTTCAAAAACTGCGGTCATAGTGGTATGATTATCTTAAAAATGCTAAAGATTTGCTGCTTTATGATGCAAAAAGGATATATGAAAAAGAGGTGTTCCCTATGATGCAAAAATTGCCCTACCATTATAAGCTATACTTATCCTTCAGTCTGATTATTACTATCATTTTATTTGCAAGCGGTACCTTCTTTTTCCAGTATAACAACCGTCTGCTGCAGAACAATCTGCAATCCAACAGTCTGGACTCCCTGAATCTGATTCAGTCCAGAATTGAAGATATGCTGGTGAATGTGGACAAGGATCTGGTAACGCTCCATGCCTCTAAGGCATTCACGGACATTGTATTTCACATACCGGAGACACCCTATAACTATTTCCTCCAGCATCCCACCATCACTTCTGATGTGGACGGGATCCTGCTGTCTGTACTGGCTACCACAAAGGCAAATCGCAGCATTCATTACATCAGCCGCTATTATGATTACCTGGGGACGCAGATTAACCAGCAGTCTCTGAACTCCAAACCATTGACTAAAGATCAGATTCGGGACATTCCTACCGTCCGGGAAGCTCTGACTACGAAAAAATATAAACTCTATTTCCCTCCCCATCCGGATTACTGGTCCTCAGATGCCTCTCTTACACTGACAGTGGCAAGACCTATCCGGGATACTTACCATACTTACGGCGTTCTGGAATATAATATCGAAGCCACAGAATTAGATGAACTGTTAAAGCTGCAAGGCAGCGACGATACTTATCAGCTGTTACTGCTGGATGATTCCGGAAAATTACTATATCACAATATTCCGGACACCACAGAAAGCCAAATCAGAGGACTGTACAAGGGGGAATCCTTTGAGCAGCCAATTGGCTATTACTATGCAGATAAGAATTCGCTGATGGCATACAGCCATTCGGAGCTGACCGGATGGACAATCCTGATTAAAAGAGATATCCACACATACACTATGCAGGTGAATTCCATGGCTAAAACCATTATTCTGTCTTACATAGGTGCCTTCATCATATTACTGCTTTTCCTTTTTATAATTACCAGGAACCTCACCCAGCCCCTGCGGACCCTGCGCAATAATTTGTACCATCTGGAATTAAACCAGGATATTCACTTGGACATCCAGTCCAGCAATAACGAAATCGTGGTACTAACAAACGGCATTGAAGAAATCCTGAATAAAATGCGGCTCCAGAATATTCACATTATGGAAATACGTGAACGTGCGGTAAAAGCCCACTTTGATGCAATGGAAGCTCAGCTGAATCCACATTTTCTATATAATACCCTGTCTGTCATCGGTGCCTACGGTCTGGAACAGGGCAACACCACCGTTCCTAAAATGTGTACGGAACTGGCTAACCTGCTGCGTTATTCAATCAACTTCAATCATCGAACCGTTCGTCTGAAAGATGAGTTCGATAATATAAAAAGTTATCTCTATATTATGAAAATGCGCCATGAGCATATGCTGGATTACAGCTGGGATCTGGATCCTTCCCTGGATGATATTAGTGTTCCAAAACTAATTCTGCAGCCCATTATAGAAAATTGCTTTCAGCACGGCTTTCAAAATGTACCTCCGGTCTGGAAAATCCATATCCGCTCCTATCGCAGTGATAACCGGTGGATGGTAACTGTTTCCAACAATGGGCAGCCCTTTTATCAGGATAAAATCAACCAGCTGTACAGTCGGTTCGATCAGTTCAAGAAATCATTTCTGGATGGCAGAGAAGTGGAAAATAATCTGGAACAGCAGGGATTTGGTTTAGAAAATACCATTTTACGTCTTTCTATTTATTACCGCGGGCTGGAATACTTTCATATCCGTACAGAGGAAGATTTGACTACTATTGAAATTGGAGGATTTATTGATGATGAATCAAATTAAGATACTAATTGCCGAGGACGAACCCGCTATATTAAGAGGCATCTGCGCCGCCATTTCTATGATATCGGATGACTTTATCATATCCGGCACAGCCTATGACGGAGAAAATGCCCTTAAACTGATTCAGGAACACCATCCCCACATCGTAATCACCGATATTAAAATGCCTCTGATGGATGGACTGACCCTGATTGAAGAAGCTAAAAAAAGAAATTCCACTGCAAACTTCGTAATTCTAACCGGGTTTGCAGAATTTGAATATGCCAAAAAAGCAATCACGCTTGGTGTATCCGACTATCTGCTAAAGCCCGTGGACCCGGAAGAATTAGGAAAACTACTAAACGGAATGAAACAGGAAATCCACAGTAAAAGTACGCAGATACAAAAAGAATATATCCGTTCCTGCTTTTTCAAAAAACCCCTTACCGAATATACCTTCAACCCTTTGGCAAATTGCAGCCTCCATCTGCTGTTTTCCTATTACGGCTCTATAGTCAATAACACCTATTCTGAATTCAATTTGTCCGGGGAAATTGTGAGAAATCTCGACACCTCATTTTTAGACGGCATTTACGAAACATACCACCTTCCGGTTTATTCTTTCCGTGGTAATTACTACAATGAATTTGTCTATGCCATTGTCAGTCCTGCTGATAAAAAAACTGACATATTCCCTGTTGTGGATGAAATAAGACAAAATGCCCAAAAGTCAGATACCTACGTAAATTTTGTTTTATCTGCTGTTGTACACAGCGGAGAAGAGATCAGACATTTAATGCAGAATGCATACCTGTTCACCTTGTTTCATTTGCCTTTTGGAAAAAACACTTTTTTAATCCAGGATGATACCTTTACAGCAAAGGATGCCATAGAGATTTCCGGACAAATCGCTGCACTTGCGGCAAAATTCAGACCCGGCACTACAGAAAATGAACTGAAACATATCCTTTCTGATATGACTGCATGGTGGCGGCAATCGGATACCACACAATTCCAGCTGCTTGCAGATGTACGCCACATAGCAAGTGCCGCCATCCACGTAAGCCCAAATGCATCCCAGCTTCTCTTCGATCCAACTGAAATCATTGCCTCATCTGATTCCTACGATGAGTTACTGAAGAACCTCCTGCATGAGCTGACTAAAATATTATTCCCGGAACACATGCAGCAAAAAAAGTCTTCCTCACAGCTGGTAGATGACATTCGCGCGTACCTGGACAAAAACTTTACACAGCAGATCACCTACAAAGTCTTCTACGATATCTGGGGCTATAACGAAAAATATATTACAACCCTTTTCAAAGAAGCATTTGGGATCTCACCCAGTAAATACATTACTTCACTGCGCCTGGAAATGGCTAAAAATATAATGAAGAAAAATCCGCAGATTCTGTTAAAAGATGTTGCGGAACAGACCGGTTACACAGATGCACTTTATTTCAGCAGGGTATTTAAAAATAATGAAGGAATGTCACCCAGCGCTTTTATACAATCACTGGCGTAATGGTATTGAATAGAAT